>Ga0075118_10000027_pt1 | contig 166017 bp, 162 predicted proteins | sample AntAceMetag02UKE_FD_69794 | JGI IMG/M metagenome (GOLD analysis project Ga0075118, IMG submission 69794) | Saline lake microbial communities from Ace Lake, Antarctica - Antarctic Ace Lake Metagenome 02UKE | ecosystem: Environmental > Aquatic > Non-marine Saline and Alkaline > Saline | place...
AGAATTCGGGGTGTCCCAGACCCGGGCGCTTCGGTCAAGCCAAACCTGAAAAATCGGTCGCTTTTGCCGTCAGGCTGCGGCGCATTCCGCGCAGGTGCCGCGCAGTTCGATGATGGTCTTGTCGAGCTGGAACTTCTCGGCCCGGGCCCAGTTGCCCAGCCGGGTGACGATCTCCTCATCGGCGAATTCATCGACCCGCCCGCAATCCTCGCAGATGGCAAAGGCAATCGCGCCGTGGGGGTCGCCCTCGGGATGGTCGCAGGCGACAAAGGCGTTCAGGCTTTCCAGCCGGTGGACGAGGCCCATCTCGACCAGCTTGTCGAGCGCGCGATAGACCTGCAGCGGGGCGCGGAAGCCGTCTTCGCGAAGTTCGTCGAGGATCGTATAGGCGCTCAACGGGCCGTCGGCGTTCTGCAGGGTTTCAAACACATAGGCCTGATTGCGGGTGAGGCCGGCGATGTCGGGATGGGCGTGATCGGGACGGGTGGGGTCGCTCATGGGCGTGCGCCTTCATCTTCGGGGCGTGCGCGGGTCAGCAGGGCCGTGACCGGCAGCAGGGCGAGCAGGAACAGCCCCAGCGCGGCCACCACGATGGACGGGCCCGAGGGCGTATCCCATTCCAGCGATCCGAACAGGCCGGCGATGACGGCGACCACCCCGATGACGGCGGCGAGCACGGCCATGGCTTCGGGGCCGCGGGCAAACCGGCGTGCCGTCGCAGCCGGGATGATCAGCAGGGCTGTGATCAACAGCACGCCGACGATCTTCATGGAAATCGCGATCACCAGCGCCATCAGCAGCATGAAGACGATGTTGGCGCGCTGCGGGCGGAGGCCTTCGGCTTCGGCCAGATCGACATTCACCGTGGCAGCAAACAGCGGCCGCCAGATCAGCATCAGCACGGTGATCACCACAATCCCGCCGCCATAGATGACCGCGATATCGAGCGGGGAGACCGCCAGAATGTCGCCGAACAGGAAGCCCATCAGATCGACCCGGACCCAGGTCATGAAGGCGAGCACCACCAGCCCCAGCGCCAGCGAGGAGTGGGCGAGCAGGCCAAGCAGGGAATCCGACGACAATGTCGCGCGGCGCTGCAGCAGCAACAGGGTCAGCGCGACGGCGGCGGACACCCCGAACACAGCCAGCGTGATATTGACCTCGAACAGGAGCGCGAGCGCCACCCCGAGCAGCGCGGAGTGGGACAGGGTGTCCCCGAAATAGGCCAGCCGCCGCCAGACGATGAAGCAGCCCAGCGGCCCGGCGATCAGCGCGACGCCGATTCCGGCGAGCAGCGCGCGGGTGAAGAAATCATCCAGCATGACGGGCCTCCCCGGCCTTGCGCGGTGCATCATCATCGTGGTGATCGGCATGATGCCCGTCATCGGGGTGGCAGTGTTCGGTCACCGAGCCATCGGCGTGGCGCACGCTGCCATCGGGCAGGTGGGTGTGGTCGTGGGCGTGTTCGTAGACGGCCAGCGTGCCGGCGGCGCGCCCGCCGAACAGTTCGCGGTATTCCCGGCTTTCGGCCACATCCATCGGGTGGCCCTGACAGCAGATATGGCCGTTCAGGCAGACCACATTGTCGGTGCCGGCCATCACGACATGCAGGTCATGGGAGATCATCAGGATGCCGCAGCCCAGGGTCGACCGGATCTCCGAGATCAGATCGTAAAGCGCGATCTCGCCGCCGAAATCAACGCCCTGCACCGGCTCGTCAAGCACCAGAAGGTCGGGCTTGCGGGCGATCGCGCGGGCCAGCAGGGCGCGCTGGAACTCGCCGCCCGACAGGTGACGCACTTCGGCGTTGGCGAGATGCCGGATCCCGACCTGATCGAGCGCGGCGCCGGATTCATCACTGCTCAGCTTTTCGGTGAGCGACATGAAGCGCGAGACGGTGAGCGGCAGGGTCCAGTCGATGGAGAGTTTCTGGGGCACATAGCCGATCTTCAGGCCCTGCTGTCGCTGGGCGTGGCCTTCATCGGTGGGGATCAGGCCGAGCGCGATCTTTGCGGTGGTCGATTTGCCTGATCCGTTCGGGCCAATCAACGTCACCACCTCGCCACGGCGCACGGACAGATCGATCCCGCGCACGAGCCAGCGGCCGCTGCGGTAGAGGCCGGCATTGTTGAGCGTGATGAGAGGCTGGAGACTATCCATCTCGGAAATCGGGGTGTTCATAATTCTTCTTGCAGGGGTTGTGTGTGTACGTTATACCATAACAAGTCTAGACGTAACGTAATAACATAACAATTACCTGTCCGGAGTTACCCTGTCCATGTATTCCTTCCGTATCGCTCTGATAAGTGCCCTGATCGCAGTGGCACCAGTCGCCACGGCGCAAGCCGATATCCGGGTTGTTGCGTCGATCAAACCGATTCATTCCCTTGTGTCCGGCGTGATGGCTGGTGTCGGCGTGCCCTCCCTGATTGTCGAGGGAGCCGGGTCCCCGCACACATACAGCCTCAAGCCCTCGCAGGCACGGGAAATGGAAGCCGCGGATATGATTTTCTGGGTTGGCCATAACCTGGAGCCGTTCCTGGAGAAACCGCTCGAATCCCTCGGCGCGAAGGCGGTTGTGGTCGAACTCATGGAGACCGACGGGTTGTCACAGCTGGCGATCCGCGAAGGCGGGGCGTTCGAAGGTCAAGATCACGACCATGGCCATTCGGAGAAAAAGCACGACGACCACGGTCATGAGGATGCAAAGAAGCATGCACATGATGAGGACGATCATAAAGGCCACGCGCATGCCGAAGAGGCCAAGGGCGAGGCGGACGGGCACCATGACCATGACGCGCACGACGAAGTGGACGTGCATATCTGGCTCGACCCGATGAACGCGAAAATCATGGTTCAGGAAATCGCCCGGAATCTGGCGCAGGCCGATCCGGCAAATGCGGTCGCCTACACAACCAATGCAAAAGCGATGGTCGCGCGGATTGATGCCGCGTCCGACGATATCTCGAAAAAGCTCGCGCGTGTTCAGGAGCGGCCGTTTGTTGTGTTCCATGATGCCTATCATCACTTCGAAACCCGGTTCGGTCTGAATGCGGTCGGTTCCATCACCGTCAGCCCCGAAGTGGTTCCCGGTGCGGCGCGGGTGCAGGAAATCCGGAACAGGATCGGGGAACTGGGGGCTGTGTGTGTGTTCTCCGAACCGCAATTCACGCCCAAGCTGGTTTCCGTGGTGACCGAAGGCACGCGCGCACGTCAGGGTGTCCTCGATCCGCTCGGTGCCGGCTTGACCCCGGGGCCGGACCTGTATGTCGCCCTGATCGAGAATCTGGCTGACAGCATGGCCAACTGCCTTAGCGCCGCGAGCTGAATCCCGCAGCAAACGTCCGGCTTGGTCTGACGTTGTCACGGGTTTCGTCGCCAACACGCCTGACAGTATCCGCGCCCGACAGTCCGAGTGCGGCAATCCAGTTGGAACGTGCCTCCGGTCAGTTTCGTCGGGCACTTCCTCTTTCGAAAACCAACAGAAGGGCATTGGAGGCCTGATTTGATGAACATGAAAACTTTTCTGCTGAGCACGAGTGCGCTCGCGACAGCGGTTGTGATCGGCACGGCAGCGCAGGCTGGCTCGGTCGGTTCCAAGGACGCGATGAGCGTAAGTCTGGGCGGCGAGTTCCGTTTCTATGCCGGGATCGCCGATCAGGACGTGTCCGCCGGTCGTGGCCGCGGTTACAGCCTGAACGTGGATGAGGCCGAGGTTCATATTGAAGCTTCGAACACGGCCGATAACGGCATCCTGTATGGCGTGAGCATCGAGCTCAATGCTGGTGCTGCAAACACCGCTGCGGCCGATGAAGCCTATGCCTTTATCGACAGCGATGTCTGGGGCCGCTTGGAACTCGGCGACAATGACGACGCCAGTGATCGCATGTATGTCGAAAGCGATGACGCGCTTGTCGGCCGTCTGGGCCCTGACGGCGATGCTGCCGACTTCTTCAACTTCGGCGGAGCCATTGCGGCCACCGGCAACTCGGTGACCGGGGATGCCACCAAGGCGATTTACTTCACCCCGCGTTTCGGTGGTTTTCAGCTGGGTGCCTCACTGACCCCGGATTCGGGTGTCAACTCGGGAACGGGCGGACTTCTCAATGCCGACAACAACGGTGACTTCGAGAACGTCTATGCCATCGGTGCCAACTGGGAAGGCAAGTTCGACCAGTTCGGTGTGGTGCTGAGCGCAACAGGAGAGTTCGGTGATGCCGAAACGGCGACAGGCGCTGAAAGCGGTGATGTTGAAACCATTTCCGTCGGCGGCAAGGTCGACTTCGCAGGCTTCGCACTCGGTGCGGGTTACGTTGACTTTGCCGAGCAGGGCCTGACCGCAGTTCAGACGGCAGCTGGTGCAGATGCCGGTTCGTACTGGACCGTTGGTGGCTCCTACAGCACTGGCCCCTGGGGCGTCAGCGTTGCCTGGTTCGACAGCTCGCGCAGCAATGCCGGAGCCATCGCCGACACCGAAGTCAACATGCTGTCCTTCGATGCCTCCTACAGCGTCGCACCGGGTTGGGATCTGGCCGCAGCACTGCACCTGATCGAAGCCGACAACATCAACGCCACGGCTGTTCCCGTGAACAACGAGGGCACCGTCTTCCTGATCAGCAACCAGTTCACATTCTGATTTCCTCCCTCCCGATCAGAAGGTGACAAACCGGCGCTCGCCTCCATGAGGCGGGCGCCGTTCTTTTTTCAGAGACAGGATCAGTCGGCGGCGTCTGTGCCGGGCGTGACGGTGACCGCTGTTTCGGCGGTCGCAGCGGTATCAGGCTCGCCGTCCTGCTCGGCCAGGATGCGTTCATAGACTTCGCGGCGGTAAACCGAGACATCTTCGGGGAAGGTCAGGCCAAGCTTGATCGACTTGCCGCGGACATCGACCACGGTCACTTCTATGTCGTCATTGATGACGATGGATTCACCGATCTTGCGCGTCAGATAAAGCATGTTCGACAGGCGCTCTCATGCGAAGCGCCGCAACCCCTCCCGTTGCTGGCCGCAACTCTATACCGCTTTACCCTTTGTTAACAGGGTGCGCGGATACTGGCGCGGTAGATAAAGTTTTCGGCAAATTTGCCGTGATTTGCGCCGGTCCCCGTCGGGATGCTGCGTGCCAACCGCGCCACGGGTTTGGGAATGGAATTCAACAGTCTTCCTCTTATGGAAATGATGACCAAGAAGATGTCCTGGTTGTCACGCCGCACGGAAGTGATTTCGCAGAACGTCGCCCATGCCGATACGCCCGGATTCCAGGCGCGTGACCTCAAGAAGGTCAGCTTTCAGGAGATGGTGCGCAAGGAAACCCAGGCCGGTGGCATGACGCCCCAACGCACCAGTGCCACCCATCTTGTCGGCCTTGCACCCAACATGCCGTTCAAGGCCGAAGCTGCTCCCGATGCCTTCGAGACCTCCATCGACGACAATGATGTGAGCATCGAACAGCAGCTGACCAAGCTGGGCGAAACCCAGATGTCCTACCAGATGACCCTGAACCTCTATCGCAAGCATCTGGAAATGATCCGCACATCCCTCACACGCCCGGGCCGATAGGTCCGCGCGTCAGGAGAATCGTAAATGTCAGAACTTCACAAGGCCATGCACATCGCCGCTTCGGGCATGCTCGCCCAGAATGTGCGCGTGCGGGTGATTTCGCAGAATATTGCGAATGCCGACAGTCTGGCCACCGGGCCCGGCGAACAACCCTATCGTCGCCAGACCGTCAGTTTTCGCAGCGCACTGAACCGCGCGCTGGGAACCGAGACCGTCAAGGTGCACGAAGTCGGGGTCGACAAATCCGAGTTCGGCAGCCGCCTCGATCCCGGACATCCCGCAGCCGATGAAAACGGTTATGTCCGCCTTCCCAATGTGAAGCGCATGATCGAAATGGTCGATCTGCGCGCCGCCCAACGCAGCTATCAGGCCAATCTTCGTGTTGTCGACATCGCCCGCACCATGGTCTCGCGCACCCTGGAGCTGCTGAAGTAACGCCTGAATTTCCCTTTAACCCGCGAACTCTTGCCACGGGAGACATCGCATGACGTCACCAATTTCCAGCGCCATCGGCGCTTATGTCAACGCCGCCAAGGTCGGCCCCGGGCTTGAGCCCATGGGCCAATCTGCCGGTGCGAATTTCGCCGATCTTGTGAAGGGGGCGGCCGAAAGCGCGCTCCAGTCCGGGAAGAATGCCGAAGCGATGACCCTTCAGGCCGTCGACGGGAGTGCCGAGGTTGCTGATGTGGTGACCGCGGTTGCCGAGGCAGAGCTTGCCCTGCAGACCGTCGTTGCAATCCGCGATCAGGTCGTTGCCGCCTATCAGGAAATCCTGCGTATGCCGATCTGATGATCGGTCCATTCCATCCCCGGCAGAAGGCTATTTGATGGATACCGCCGCTGTTCTCGATGTGTCGCGTGATGCGATCGTCGTCCTGCTCAAACTCTCCGCACCGCTGATGATCACGGCGCTGGTGATCGGCCTGATCGTGTCCCTGTTTCAGGCGCTGACGCAGATTCAGGAAATGACACTGGCCTTCGTGCCGAAGATTCTGGTCGTCTTTGTCGCGTTGCTTGTGTTCCTGCCGTTCATGATTTCGACGCTGATCACCTTCACCGAAGGCCTGACCGAACGCATCATCGGCATCGGGTAACGCCCCGCGATGCTCGACGCTCTGCTCGTCTCCGACGTCTATCTGTTCATGATGATCTTCGCGCGCCTTGGCAGCGCGTTGATTCTGCTGCCCGGGTTTGGAGAGGTGAACGTCCCGATCCGGGTGCGTCTGATCATCGCGCTGGCCTTCAGTTTCGTGGTGTTCCCCGTCGTCTCGGTCGCGTTGCCCAACCTGCCGGCCAATCTGGCCGAGCTGTTTTTGCTGCTGGGTGGCGAAATCCTGATCGGGATCGCCATCGGCGCGATCACCCGTCTGCTGATTTCAATGCTGCAGGTTGCCGGTACGATCATCGCCTTCAATGCCGGTCTTGCCAGTGCCCAGATGTTTGATCCGTCTGCAGGGCAGTCGGGTGCGATCACCGGCGCGTTTCTCGCGACCATCGGGATCACGCTGCTGTTCGTCACCAATATGCACCACGTCATGCTGATGGCGATGGTCGACAGCTATGTCCTGTTCGTACCCGGGCAGGGATTCCCGATCGGGGATTTCTCCGAGGCGGCCACACGGGTGGTGGCCGACAGCTTCCGGCTGGGTTTTCAGATTGCACTCCCGGTGCTGGTGATCGGCGTGCTGATCTATGTCGCCATGGGTCTGATGGCGCGACTGATGCCCCAGATACAGGTCTTCTTCATCGCACTGCCGCTGCAGATTCTTGTGGGTTTTGCTGTTCTCGCCGTGACGATAGGTGTCAGCATGATCGTGTTCATCGACCATTTTGAAACCGTCGTGGGCGGTTTCCTGCGCACGCCCTAGGGGACCGATATGGCCGGTGACGACCAGGACAAGAGCCAAAAAACCGAAGAGCCGACCCAGAAGAAGATCGATGACGCCAAGAAGAAGGGCGATGTCATCGATTCCCGGGAGGTCACCAACTGGTTTGTCCTGCTCTCGGGTGTGCTGGCGATCGGGTTGTTCCTGCCGTCGGCTGCCGGGATGATGGTGCGTGATCTGCGCCGGTTTATCGAACGCCCCCATGACATCGCCTTCGGGCAGGAATCCTTGGGTCTGCTCCTGACGGAAGTCTCGGTGGGGATCGGGCTGGCGATTGCGCTCCCGATGCTGCTGTTCGTTGCGGCTGCGATTGCCGCCCCGTTGGTGCAGCACGGCCTGATCTTCACCACCGAGAAGATGAAGCCCTCGCTGGACAAGATTTCACCGCTGGGCGGGCTCAAGAAGATGTTCTCGCTGCGCTCCATCACGGAGCTGATCAAGGGGCTGCTGAAGATCACGATGGTCGCGGTTGTTGCCCTGGTCGTGATCATGTCGGCGATGAAGGATCTGAACCATATCCCGACCATGGAACTGCAGACCGTTCTCGACCTGCTCTTCCTGCTCGCCGTGAAGATTTTTGGCGGCGTCGTGATCATCCTGACCGCGCTCGCGATCTTCGACTACATGTATCAGACCTTCGAGCACCGCAAGAAACTGCGCATGACGCGGCAGGAAGTGCGTGACGAACACAAGCAGTCCGAAGGCGACCCGCATGTGAAGGCCCGTCTGCGCTCAATCCGCATGGAGCGATCCCGCCAGCGCATGATGCAGGCGGTTCCCACGGCCGATGTGGTCATCACCAACCCGACCCATTTCGCGATTGCGCTGGCCTATGATCAGGACATGATGGCGGCACCCAAGGTGGTTGCAAAGGGCGTTGATGCGGTTGCGTTCCGCATTCGTGAAACGGCCGAAGCGCACAATATCCCGATCTTCGAGAACCCGCCGCTCGCCCGCGGCATCTATGCCACGTCCGAGATCGACGAGTTCATCCGGCCCGAGCATTTCAAGGCGGTCGCCGAGATCATTGCCTTCGTGATGGGCATTTCGAAAACCCGCCCGCGGCCCGTGCGGGACATCCCAGAGGCACCAGAGCCGATTGATGGATGATTGCGGGATGCTTGGCGCACGCGGGTGCAAGCCGGTATGAGTCTGGGTGGCATGACGTCTGCGCGGTCGGAATATCGCGCGGCAGCTTCGGGGAAGAATATGACAGGCAGGACCGGCATCACAGGTGGCATACCAGGCGGCGGTGGCGAAGACCCGCTGCTCGTCGGCTGTGTGGCCGCGCTGGTGGCCGTTGCTGTCGCCGTCTTCGGCTTGTTGGCCTGGCGCGGGTTACCGGTCGACCAGCTTGTCGTTGTCGCGGGTGGGCTCACCCTGCTTGTCGGAATCGGGTTTGCGGGATTGTGGGCGATGCGCCGGCGGCAGAGCGCGCTCGTCAAACAGGCCGGTCTCTGGCGCGGTGTTGGTGATGTTCTGCCGTTCCCGGCCTGTGTGGTGGACCGCAATGGTCGCGCGCTGTTTGCCAATGCCGACTTTGCCGAAATGCTTCCCGATTCCCAACACGCGCCGCTGGCACGACTGGGCGCGCGGATCGGGGCGGGTCCGGAAACATCCGAACGGATCGGCCGGATCACATCCGCCGTGGCGAACGGTGTGCCCATGACCGATGAAATACCCGTGCGTGATCTGGGCGATGGCGTGGACTGGCTGCGGGTGTCGGCCTATCCGCTGCGGACCGCGCCCGGTTACGCGCTCTGGGCGGTGGAGGACATCACCATGCGCCGCCGCATGGAACAGACGATCCATGAGGAACAGGCCAAGCTCGTCGACTTTCTCGAGAATGCACCGATCGGCTTCTATTCCGTGGACGAAAACGGCCGGTTCGTGTTTGCCAACAACGCGTTTGCAAGCTGGCTCGGCTATACCCCCGAAGAAATGCTCGCCAACGAGATGTGTCTGCACGACATTCTGGCGAGCCGGCCCGCGCCCGGCGTGGCGCGGTTCCGCCCGGCGGGATACGACACCGATGATGGTGGTCATGAAGTCCTGTTGCAGGCGCGTGATGGCAGCCCGGTGCAAGTCTATATCGGCCAGACCGAAGTGCGGGGTGAGAACGGGCGGATACGAACCCGGTCGGTGGCCCGTGACCTCACACCCGAGCGGGAGTGGGAACAGGCGCTGCGGCGATCCGAACAGCGGTTCGCGCGGTTCTTCGAGGATGCACCGGTCGGGATTGTCCTGCTGGATGCCGAGGGCCGGGTGACCGAGTCCAACCGGGCATGGCGCACGCTCGTGGCGCCGGTGGACCAGAAACTGGTCGGCCGCCGGGTCACCGATTTTGTTGCGACGGAAGATGACGGCAAGGTGACAACCTGGCTGAGCCGCGTCGTGGCGGATGCTGATCTGGCCGCGCCGACCGATGTCCGCCTGCGGACCACCAATGATGCCGGCATCAACCGGATCGCGACCATGTATGTCAGTCGCATGGATGACGGGCAGGGTGGTGTCTACGGGCTCATCGTGCACTTTCTGGAAACCACCGAACAGCGCTCGCTCGAGGAGCAGTTCGCCCAGGGCCAGAAGATGCAGGCGGTTGGCCAGCTTGCTGGCGGTATTGCCCATGACTTCAACAACCTGCTCACGGCGATGATCGGGTTCTGTGACCTGCTTCTGCTGCGCCACAGCCCGGGTGACCAGTCCTTCGGCGACATCATGCAGATCAAGCAGAATGCCAATCGGGCGGCGGGTCTGGTCCGTCAGCTTCTGGCATTTTCGCGCCAGCAGACCTTGCAGCCGCGCGTTCTGTCCATGACCGATGTGCTGGGTGATCTCTCGAACCTGCTGCGCCGACTGATCGGTGCGAACATCAAACTGAATATGGTCCATGGACGTGATCTCGGGCTGGTGCGGGCCGATCAGGGGCAGGTCGAGCAGGTGATCATCAATCTGGCCGTCAATGCCCGCGACGCGATGGCCGAGGGTGGCGAACTGACCATCGAAACCAGCAATGAAACCCTGCTGGCCAGCCGCCGTCACGGCGGGGAACCGGTCCCTGCGGGTGACTATATCGTCGTCAAGGTGTCGGATAGCGGGATCGGAATTCCGAAAGAAAATCTCGAGCACATCTTCGAGCCGTTCTTCACCACAAAAGAGGTGGGCGCGGGAACCGGGCTCGGCCTGTCCACGGTCTACGGCATCGTGAAGCAGACCGGCGGCTATGTGCTGGTCGATTCGATCCCGGGGCAGGGCACTGCGTTCACGATCATGCTGCCGTATCACGCCGCGTCGAGCAGCGCGATCAAGCCGGTGGAGACGACTGATGTGCCCGAGGCTGCCGAGACAACCGGGGCCGGGACGGTGCTGGTCGTGGAGGATGAGGATGCGGTGCGCCTGTTCTCGGCCCGTGCCTTGCGCGCAAAAGGCTACAAGGTCCTTGAGGCGCGCACCGGTGAAGCGGCGATGGAGTTGATGGGGGTGATCGAGGAGCCCATCGATCTGCTGATCACCGATGCCGTCATGCCCGAAATGGATGGACCGACCCTGATCAAGAACGTGCGCGATACCATGCCCGACATGCCGGTGATCTGTATTTCCGGATATGCCGAGGAAACCTTCCGCAACCGGTTGGGCGAGGATACGGATATCCATTTCCTGCCCAAACCCTTCTCCCTGGCTCAGCTCGCAGGCAAGGTGAAGGAAGTCATGGATCAGGCGACGCATTAAACTGAGACTAAGGCCTCGCCCGACCCGGTTTTACGGCATCAATCGCGTTCTTCGATCGCCGCTGCAATAGTTCCACCCTTCACGAGTTCCACACCGGCGAGACAATCCTGCTTGTTGACATAGCCCTCGCCGGAGTCAGCAATAATCTTGTTGTTGTCGGCCTTAAGATTCCAGCGCCATTCGCTGGCCTTGTCCTTGAAAACTTCGAACTTCATGGCAGAGAATCCTTTATTTGAGGGGTTGGACTTCTGTGTCCTATGGCGAAACGAAACAACCGTTAACGCGTTCCCAAAAAAAATCACGCGCCAAGCTGGTCTCGTTGCGACTCATGTCATCGGGCTACGCTAAACATGATCAACACTGGTCTTGGTTTGCGCTCGTTTCAAAGGGGCATTAACGCTGTTTCGAAATGAGAACAAAAAAAGAACTTTACAGTGAGAACAAAACCAGTACATTGATGCTTCATCACGCGGGGCAAGGCAATTGGCAACCGCGAAGAACCTTTCAACAAGGAAGCGATCAATGGGCAGCACACAACTCCGCGTCGTCGAGGAATGCATGAATACCGAAGACCGTAAGAAGGCGCTGGATGCGGCGCTTGGCCAGATTGAACGATCCTATGGCAAGGGTTCGATCATGCGTCTGGGCGATGACAACGCTGTTGAAATCGATACGATTTCAACGGGTTCGATCGGACTTGATATTGCGCTCGGGATTGGCGGCGTACCCCGTGGCCGGGTGGTCGAAATCTACGGGCCGGAAAGTTCCGGCAAGACGACTCTGGCGCTGCACATTACCGCAGAGGCCCAGAAGGCCGGCGGCACTTGTGCCTTCATTGATGCCGAGCATGCGCTCGATCCCACCTATGCACGCAAACTCGGGGTAAACCTTGATGATTTGCTGATTTCCCAGCCCGACACGGGCGAACAGGCGCTTGAGATCGCCGATACACTGGTGCGCTCGGGCGCACTGGATGTCCTTGTGGTCGACAGTGTTGCCGCACTGGTGCCCCGGGCGGAACTTGAAGGCGAGATGGGGGATTCCCTTCCGGGCCTCCATGCCCGCCTGATGAGCCAGGCCCTGCGCAAGCTCACGGGTTCGATTTCGAAGTCGCACACGACGGTGGTCTTCATCAACCAGATCCGGCACAAGATCGGTGTGATGTTCGGCAGCCCCGAAACCACGACGGGTGGCAATGCTCTCAAATTCTACGCGTCGGTGCGTCTGGATATTCGCCGGATTGGGGCGATCAAGGATCGCGACGAGGTGGTGGGCAACCAGACCCGCGTCAAGGTTGTGAAAAACAAACTCGCGCCGCCGTTCAAGATCGTCGAATTCGACATCATGTATGGCGAGGGTGTTTCGAAGATGGGCGAGTTGCTCGACCTCGGGGTTCAGGCCGGAATCATCGACAAGTCGGGTGCCTGGTTCTCTTACGGCAGTGAGCGGATCGGCCAGGGCCGTGAAAACGCCAAGACCTTCTTCCGGGAAAACCCGGACATGGCGGCCGAGATCGAACACAAGGTGCGCGAGAATGCAGGGCTTATCTCCGAAACCATGATGGGCAAACCGGATGAGTTTTCTGAAGATGGTGACACGCCGTCTGCTGCGGAAGCCGATTGAGCATACTCCCGTAGGGATATTGAAGTGACGTGGACGGCGCCCTGATCAGGGCGCCGTTTGTCGTTTTGGGGTATTTTTACGTTCCGTCGTGGCCTCGACACGCATTCGGGCGCACGTTACAAACGCCCCCGGCTTTGGCCGCACTTTGCCCCGTTTTCCGGGGCGTCAATCGATCCTACCGGTTTGCAGACATGGCAACGACGAACGATATCCGCAGTACATTTCTTGATTTCTTTGCGCAGGACGATCATCGGGTCGTGGAGTCCTCTCCGCTTGTGCCGCGCAATGATCCGACATTGATGTTCACCAATGCCGGTATGGTGCAGTTCAAGAACGTGTTCACGGGTGCCGAGACCCGGTCTTACAACCGCGCCACCACATCCCAGAAATGTGTTCGCGCCGGCGGCAAGCACAACGATCTCGAGAATGTGGGGCGTACGGCGCGCCATCACACCTTCTTCGAAATGCTCGGCAATTTTTCCTTCGGGGACTATTTCAAGGAACACGCCATTGAACTGGCGTGGAACCTCATCACCAAGGAATACGGACTGCCTGCCGACAAGTTGCTGGTGACGGTCTATGCCAGCGATGACGAGGCTTTCGATCTCTGGGGAAAGATCGCGGGCCTGTCTGATGACCGCATCATCCGGATCGGCACCAACGATAATTTCTGGGCGATGGGTGACACCGGGCCCTGCGGTCCATGCTCGGAAATCTTCTTCGACCATGGTGAGGGCATCCCCGGTGGTCCGCCGGGAAGTCCCGATGAGGATGGCGACCGGTTCATCGAAATCTGGAACCTGGTCTTCATGCAGTACGAGCAGGTCACCAAGGATCAACGGGAAGACCTGCCCAAGCCATCCATCGATACCGGCATGGGGCTCGAACGGCTCGCCGCGGTGCTTCAGGGCAAGCACGACAATTATGATATCGACCTGATGCGGAGCTTGATCGAGGCCTCGGCCCATGCCTCGAACACGGATCCCGACGGTCCGGGGGCGATCAGCCACCGCGTGATCGCCGACCATCTGCGGGCGTGCTCGTTCCTGATGGCTGATGGCGTGCTGCCCTCCAATGAAGGGCGCGGCTATGTGCTGCGCCGGATCATGCGTCGTGCCATGCGCCATGCGCACATGCTGGGCTGCCGTGACCCCCTGATGTTCAAGCTGGTGCCTTCGCTTGTTTCGGCGATGGGGGCGGCTTTTCCGGAGCTGGGGCGCGCGGAAGCTCTGTTGAGCGAAACCTTCCGACTGGAAGAAGAGCGTTTCAAGGTTACCCTCGATCGCGGGCTCAAGTTGCTCGAAGACGAAACCGACCGTCTGGGTGATGGACAGGCGCTTCCCGGCGATGTGGCCTTCCGGCTTTATGACACTTTCGGGTTCCCGCTCGACCTGACCGAGGACATCCTCAAAGGGCAGGGGCGTTCGGTTGACAATGCCGGTTTTGATTCGGCCATGGACGCCCAGCGCGCTGCGGCCCGCAAGGCCTGGTCGGGGTCGGGCGAAGCGGCCACCGAAGAGGTCTGGTTCGATATCCGGGATCAGCACGGCGCGACCGAGTTTCTGGGCTACGACACGGAAGCTGCAGAAGGCAAGGTCGTGGCCATCGTGGTCGATGGCGCGCCCGTTGAGACGGTTGTCCCGGGCACCGAGGCCTCCATTGTCGTCAACCAGACACCATTCTATGGCGAATCTGGTGGTCAGATGGGGGACACGGGGGAAATGCGGGTGCATGACGGTGCGCGGGTCGAGATCGTCGACACCGAAAAGCATCTCGGTGCTTTGCATGTGCATCGCGGGACGGTTCGCGACGCGGCGCTTTCGGTTGGCGATGTGGTGGAGCTGCACGTCAATCACGTGCGCCGGTCGCGGTTGCGCGCCAATCATTCCGCCACCCATCTGTTGCACGCCGCCTTGCGCAACGAACTGGGCGAACACGTCACTCAGAAGGGCTCGCTGGTTGCACCGGACAGGCTGCGTTTCGACATTTCTCACCAGAAGCCGCTTGCCCCGTCCGAGATCGCAGCGGTAGAGGATATGGTGAACGCACGTGTGGCCGTGAACGCGCCGGTCGACACCCATCTGATGTCGCCTGAAGAGGCCATCGAAGCTGGTGCCATGGCGCTTTTTGGCGAGAAATACGGCGATGAGGTCCGGGTGGTTTCCATGGGTGGCGCAGCGAGCGATGACCCGGATGATACCGCCTATTCGGTCGAACTGTGCGGCGGCACCCATGTGCGCCGGACCGGGGATATCGGACTGTTCAAGATTGTGCATGAAAGCGCGGTTTCCGCTGGTGTACGGCGGATCGAGGCGCTGACCGGGCCCGATGCACGTGCCCATCTCGAATCCCGTGACCGGCTGCTGCGCGATACCGCCGAAACTCTCAAATCCACGCCGGATGCGGTCCCCGAACGGGTTGCGCAGCTGCTGGACGAACGACGGAAACTGGAACGCGAGCTGACCGATATGCGCCGCAAGCTTGCCGCAGGCGGCGGAGCAGGCCCGTCCGGCGGTGATGACAGCAAGGATGTCGGGGGCGTGAAATACGTGTCGCGCGCTCTGGCAGATGTTCCGCCGCGTGAACTCAAGAGCCTCGTGGACGAATTGAAGGACCAGATCGGATCCGGCGTGGTCGCCGTGGCCGATGCCTATGACGGGAAGGGGTCCATCGTGGTTGGCGTGACCTCCGATCTCGTGGGTCGGATCAGTGCTGTTGACCTTGTGCGCGTCGGCGTTGCCGAGATGGGTGGCAAGGGCGGCGGCGGACGTCCTGACATGGCCCAGGGCGGGGGACCCGACCCGACCAAGGTCGAATCGGCCCTCACAGCGATTGAAACCGAACTGAACCAGAAACTCTCCGCTTAACGCGGCGGGTGTGGAGGACCTCCATGCGCTTCGAAGGCACCGAAGATTACGTCGCGACCGATGACCTGCAGATCGCGGTCAATGCCTCGGTCATCCTGGAGCGTCCGCTTCTGGTGAAGGGAGAGCCGGGGACCGGCAAAACCGTGCTGGCCCATGAAATCGCCGAAGCGCTGGGCGCGCCCCTGATCGAGTGGCACGTCAAGTCGACGACCAAGGCCCAGCACGGGCTTTACGCCTATGACGCGGTGGCCCGCCTGCGCGACGGCCAGCTCGGCGATGACCGGGTGAAGGATATCGGCAACTACATTGTGCGCGGCAAGCTCTGGGAAGCGTTCGAAAGCGAGACCCGCCCCGTGCTGCTGATCGATGAAATCGACAAGGCCGATATCGAGTTTCCCAACGACCTTCTGCTTGAGCTCGATCGCATGGAGTTCCATGTCTACGAGACGAAGCAGACCGTGGTTGCCCGGCACCGGCCGATCGTCATCATCACTTCGAACAATGAGAAAGAACTGCCCGACGCCTTCTTGCGCCGCTGTTTCTTCCACTACATCGCATTCCCCGATGCCGACACCATGACCCGGATCGTGGATGTGCATTTCCCCGATATCAAGAAACGCCTGCTGCGCGAGGCGCTCACCGCGTTCTATGATTTGCGCGAGGTGCCGGGGTTGAAGAAGAAGCCGTCGACCTCCGAGCTTCTCGACTGGCTGAAACTTCTTGTGGCCGAGGATATCGACCCCGAAGAGTTGCGGACCAATGATCCGGCCAAGCTGATCCCGCCGCTCTATGGGGCGCTGCTGAAATCCGAACAGGATGTTCAGCTCTTCGAGCGTCTGGCCTTTCTGAACCGCCGCGAGCGGGCCGGAAACTAGACGTCGCGGCGCGGGCAAGGACAACGCCATGTTCGCAGAACTCTTCTATACGCTCCGCAAGGCCGAAGTGCCGGTCTCCCTGCGGGAGTATCTCGACCTTATGGCCGCCATGGATCGTGGGCTGGCGGAATACGATGTCGAGGAATTCTACTACCTCGCGCGAACCATCCTCGTGAAGGATGAGCGACATATCGACAAGTTCGATCAGGTGTTCGGGCATGTCTTCCGGGGGCTGGAACCACCAGAATTCGACGATGGAACTGCCGAAATTCCCGAAGAGTGGCTGCGCAAGATGGGTGAGCTGGACCTCACAGACGAGGAAAAGGCCCAGATCGAGGCGATGGGGGGCTGGGATAAACTTATGGAAACCCTGCGTGAGCGTTTGGCCGAGCAGGATGGCCGGCATCAGGGTGGCAAGAAATGGATCGGCACCCAGGGCACCTCGCCCTATGGCGCCAATGGCTACAATCCCGAAGGTGTCCGGATCGGCCAGGACGGGAACCGCAATTTTTCGGCGGTGAAGGTGTGGGATCGCCGCGAGTTCAAGGATCTCGACGGCGACACGGAGATCGGCACGCGGAATATCAAGGTCGCCTTGCGCCGCTTGCGCAAGTTTGCCCGTGAGGGGGCGGCCGAAGAGCTCGATCTTGATGACACCATCAGTTCCACCGCAAAGAATGGTGGCTGGCTCGATGTCCGCATGGTTCCCGAGCGTCGCAATGCGGCAAAGGTTCTTCTGCTGTTTGATGTCGGGGGATCCATGGATCCCCATATCCGGACGTGTGAGGAATTGTTCTCGGCAGCACGGACCGAGTTCAAGCATCTCGAGTATTTCTACTTCCACAATTGTGTCTATGAATCCCTGTGGCGCGAGAATCGTCGCCGCCGTGCGGGCGGGACGCCGACATGGGATGTGCTGCACACCTATCCGGCCGACTACAAGCTGATCCTCGTCGGAGACGCGACGATGAGCCCCTATGAGATCGCCCATCCGGGGGGAAGCGTCGAGCACTGGAACGAGGAATCCGGGGAAACCTGGTTGCGGCGGCTGGTTCGCACCTATCCGCAGGTTGCCTGGCTCAACCCGATGCCCCAGGACCGCTGGCGCTATTTTCCAACCATCGGCATGGTCAGCGAGATCGTTGAAGGCCGGATGTATCCGCTGACCGTCGAGGGGCTCGACGATGCCATGCGCGGATTAAGTCGTTGAAATATGGTAATATTGTGAATCCACACTTTCTGATGGAATGAATTCTGTCAGCATGGTGTTTATCTCGTGCAGGTTGATGCGCACATCCATTCAAAACCCTTCAGGAGTCAGACACATGTCCATTACCCGTATTCTCGCCGCCGCCGGCATCGCTTCCATCGCCTTCACCGGCGCCGCCCTTGCCCAGACCCCGGGCACGGATGCTGCCAAGTCCGCCAAGGACCAGATGATGAAGGAAGAGATGATGAAGAAGGACGCCATGAGCAAGGATGGCGATTCCATGAAAAAGGACTCCATGGGCAAGCATGATGACTCCATGAAGAAAGATGCCATGGGCAAGGATTCCATGAAGAAGGACGCAATGAAGAAGTAGTTTTTTCTTGCTGTTATTGCCCCTTCGCGCTCACAGCTGATGAGCACAGAGACCAAGCGACAGGCGGTGGTTGCGGAAGTTCCGCGCCTCCGCCGGTACGCGATTGCGCTGATGCGTGATCGCACCGAAGCCGACGATCTCGTTCATGACGTCGTGCTTCGGGCTCTGGACAAGCTCCATCTGTGGCGCGAAGGGACCAATATGCGGACTTGGTTGTTCACGATCATGCACAACCTGCACGCCAATGAGATGCGCCGGCGCAGCCGGATGCTCGATGTGGTGCCGATGGACGCCGCGCCGCCGCGCGCGGAAGCCGCCGGACAGGAAGCCGCTGTCGAACTGTCGGAGTTGTCGGGCGCCATGGGAAACCTGTCCCCGCTGCACCGGCAAGTTCTGCTGCTCATCGGCCTTGAAGGTATGACCTATGGCGAGGCAGCCGGCGTCCTTGATGTGCCCGTCGGCACGGTGATGTCTCGTCTGTCGCGTGCCCGCGAGGATTTGCGCCGCAAGATTGACGAGGGCACACACACGGCAACCATACGGAGGGTGAAGTGAGCGAAGACCGCATATCGGACAGCGAACTCAACGCCCTCGTGGATGGCGAGCTTGATCCGGCACGCCAGGCTGAGATCGAAGCATGGCTGGCAGACGACCCTGAATCGGCAAGCCGCGTGGCGCGCTACCGCGCCCAGAATGCCGGGTTGCACGCGCTCTATGATGACATCCTCAACGAGGATATCCCGCCGAAAATCGCTGCGGCCTCGCAAAACAGCCGGGCGGGTGTTCCGCCCTGGGCGGCAATGGCCGCGGCCATTGCACTGTTTGTCGTGGGGGCCGCCGGTGGCTGGATTGTGCGGGGCGAGGCCGGTGTGGCCCCGGTCGCGCAAGTTGCTGCCGCACCGCGCATCGACACCCAGGAACTGATGGTACGGGCCTCCATGGCGCATGTGGTGAGCCATGAGGATGAATTGCGCGCGGTCTCGACGAGCGGCAAGGCTGGGGTGGGAGACTATCTGGCCGACCGGATGGGCAAACCGATCCGCGTGCCCAGTCTTGAGAGCTTTGGATACCGGTTGATCGGAAGCCGCGTGCTTCCCGATACAGACGGACCGGCGGCACAGTTCGTGTTTGCCGATGAAACGGGCAAGAAGGTTTCGCTGTATGTACGTGGCGAACAGGCTGATGGCGTCGATATCACTTATGCGCTCGCCGATGATCTTTCGATGTTCTACTGGAACGATTCCGACCGCTCCTATGCCATGGTCACGCGCGTGGATGACGAACAGGGTCGAGAGGCGCTGCTGAACGCCGCGCGCATGGTTCACGGCCAGCTCAGCCGCTAAGTCACGCCTCATTGCTGGGCCATGTTACAGACGCGCAAGGGTCTTGTGCGTGCCTGCCCTTTACAGATTGCGACGTAGCAAGCATACAGTGCGCCGAACACGGAAATCTCCCGCTGCGGCTCCGCGGTGGTCGAATATTCTTCAGAAAACCGACGAATTATCCTGACGAGGCGCAAATGATTGACCTGATGTCCATCGCAAAAACCGAGGCCGCCGGCGGCGACCTTTTCGGAACCCTGGATGCACTTTACGACCCGACCGATGTCCGCCCCGCGGGTTATCCCGACGCTGTGGTCTGGCAGGGCGGAAACTTTGCCGGTGACGTCAAGCCGGTCGCCCATTCGATGACCGATGCCTATGCGCTGCTCGGCACCATCGCCGCGATTGATGTCCTCGGCCTGCCTTTTTATGCGGTGCCGATGTGGTCGCAGTATCGCCATGACACAAAGCTCGAATGTCTGGCCTGGTTCGGAAACATCCCGGCCACCTCCATCAAGTGGTCGACGGCGGGCGACGCCTATGTGAATGACGGCGATGGTTCCAAGGTCGTTGTCATGGGCAAGTCGGGGAACGCGCCGCTGCGCACCCAGGCGGGTGTTTTCTGCAATGTGCGCCCCTACGGCCCGATCACGGTCGTTCGCTGCATGCCGTGCCTGCCGTATTCCCAGGATCGCCCGAAGTTCAATGTGCATCCCGAAACCGGGCTGGTCCATTCAGAGATGAATTCCCCGGGCGTCCAGATGGCCTATGCCAACCGCCTGTTCCTGAAGATGGTGCATGAGAGCGGCAAGCTTGGCCGCGTGGCCATGAAGCCGACCCAGGCGATGGAAGACGGCATCAACGCTGGCCTTCACGCATGGTTGCTCGAGGGCACCAAGTTCGAAGTCGGCCGCAAATACGCCGTGAACCCCTATGAAGAGCACCGCGAGAGCATCGAGAAGATCATCGCGCTGCTGCCGGACGACTTCAAGGACGGGATGGAGAACTGGGGCGGCCGTATCGAGCAGCACATCGCGGACACCAATTACGGTCTGCTGCTGTGGGATCTGATCGAACAGCAGGACTGCATCATCCTTGCCACCGACCTTGATGGCGATCGGCTGACCGATCTTCTGGCGGATGTGTCCGACCCGCTGCGCGCCTATGGCAAGCGCGTGGCGGAGAAGCTGGGACACGACATCGACTCCGCTGAATTGTGGAACGAGATGGGCTACACCACGGGCAATGGCCGTGACATGACATCCGTCATGCATCGCATGTCGGGCCCGCCGATCCACGAACAGACGCTCGGTTCGGCCGATGCCATGCTGCTGCGTCTGCTCGATGGTGATGAATGGGTGGGTGGCACCAAGCAGCCCTATGATCCGCGCATTCACTTCGTGCTGATCCGGGATGCCTATCTGGACGCCAATCCGGGCAATGAAAAGCTCGCCAAGTGGCTCGACGGGGTGCTCGACACCTTCGATCAGGTCTATGCCGGCGAACGCCCGGGTTTCCTGGACGGCTATACCAAACTGAAGGACGCGATCACGCCCTGGCAGGGCTGATCGTCTAGAGCTTTCCGCTCGCGATGTGGCGAGACGCGCTGGCCTGTTGTTCCAGCGCGTCGAGCGCCGCTTCGGGCGTGTCGACATAGGTCGCAAGCCCGGAGTCCGCGGTGCGGGCGTATTTGGCATCGACCAGGTCCTGGATCAGCGCCTCAAGACCGTTCCAGAAGCCGTCCGTATTCAGGACGACGATGGGCTTGGCGTGCAGCTTCAGCTTGCGCCAAGTCAGCATTTCGAAGAACTCCTCCAGCGTCCCAAGACCGCCAGGCAGGATCAGGAATCCATCGGAAAGTTCGGCCATGCGCGCCTTGCGCTCATGCATGGAGCCGACGACTTCCAGGCTTGTAATCGCGGAATGCCCGGCTTCCTGATGCATCAGGAAGTCCGGAATGATCCCGGTGACCTGTCCGCCGCCGCGCATGACCGCATCCGCGATGGTGCCCATGACACCAACACCGCCACCGCCATAGACCAGCCCGATCTGGCGTTCCGCCATCATGCTTCCCAGCGCGATGGCCATGTCTCGATGGGATTCCGGCCCGTCATTCGAGGAGCCGCAATAGACACAGAGGGATGAGAGATTTGGCATGGTGTGAAACGTCCTTTCAAGCAAGTGGGCTTTGATTGCTAAGAATCATGCCCCGTAATACGTTGTTCATATAACAGGAATTTTCCGGGTTGGGCTTGTGAACCGTTATTTCGTCTATGGTGGCGTCGCCGTACTGATAATCGCAGCGATTATCGGAGCCTACCTGTTTTTACAGCTCCCCAAACCCGATGCGCCGATGGCCTCGGCACCGCCTGCCGAAACTGCGGCATCGGGGGCTGATGCCGAAACCGGGGCTCCACCAGAAACCGCGCCGGAAACGATTGCCCCCTCGTTCGATGTCGTCCGTGTCGACGAGAACGGGAATGTCGTCATTGCGGGACGCGCCACGCCGGGATGCCTGATTGTTGTGCGTGAGGGTGACGTCGAAATCGGTCGGGTCAAGGCCGACGCGGCGGGAGAATGGGTGCTCGTGCCCGAGGAGCCGCTGGCTGCCGGCGAACGCCAGTTGTCCCTGTTCGCCGAGTGCGAGGGTGCCGATCCGGTTCAGGCCGATCGTGTGATCGCACTGGTCGTTCCCGAACGCGACGGTGCCGTGGTTGCCGTGGCCGTGCCCCGGGATGGTGAAGGCGCTGCAGAAGTGCTCCAGCGCCCGGGGATGGATGGAGCCCCCGTCGCGGTCGGCGCCGTGGACTATGACGATGAAGGCAGGACCACATTGTCCGGGATTGCAGCCCCCAACAGCACGGTGCGCCTGTATCTCGACAATGAGCTTGTCGGGACGACCCAGGCGGATGAATCGGGCCGCTGGTCGTTGACACTGGACCGCAACGTGCCCGAGGGGTCTTATAATCTGCGCGTCGATCAGGTGGATGACAGCGGACAGGTCGTGGCGCGTTCAGAGATTCCCTTCATGCGTGCTGCCCCGCTGCGTGACTTGCCACCCGGGCGCATCGTGATCATCCAGCCCGGCGACCATTTGTGGCGTCTTGCGCGCCAGCGTTACGGTTCAGGATTCCAGTACACGCTGATTTTTGAAGCCAACAAGGATCAGATTCGGGACCCGGACCTGATTTATCCGGGGCAGGTTTTTACCCTGCCATCGGTCAACTAGTCTTCATCACGCATGATCTGATCTCTCGGGTTTATTCCGCCGGGGCCTTCGCGGCTCCAGGAGTTTTTGGCTGGCCGGTAGAGCGTGCGGCACGCCAGGTGATAAAATTCTCGCGTGCCATGAGCGCGCTGGGGGTGATGAGCAGCGTCAGCACCGTTGCAAAAGACAGACCGGCAACGATCGCCGTCGAGAGCTGAACCCACCATTGGGTCGAGGGGGCGCCAAGGCTGACCTCCCGGCTGACAAAGTCGATGTTGATCTGGAGAACCATGGGGAGAAGCCCCAGCACCGTGGTGATTGTGGTCAGCGCGACCGGTCGCAGACGCTGTGCGCCGGTCAGCAATATCGCGTCGCGCGGACTTCGCATCTCCTTTCGCAATCGGTCGAAGGTGTCGATCAGAACGATGTTGTTGTTCACCACGATACCGGCAAGCGCGATCACGCCGATTCCGCTCATGACGATCCCGAAGGGCTGCCCGACAATCAGCAGCCCCAGCATGACGCCAATGGTCGACATGATGACCGAAGTCAGGATCAACAACGCGGAGTAGAAGCTGTTGAACTGGGTGACCAGAATGATCGCCATCATGAACAGGGCCACACCGAAAGCCTTCATGAGAAAGGACTGCGCGGCCTTCTGCTCTTCGTCCTCGCCACGGAATTCCACATCGACCCGGGGGTCGAGATTGGCGGTCTTCAGCCAGGTTCGAATCTGCTGAACCAGATCGTCGGCCAGAACGCCCGGAAGCACATCGGCGCGGACGGTCATCACGCGGACGGAGTCGACCCGGTTGAGTTGTCCGGTCTGCAGCTTGGCGGTACGCGTCACGAAATTGCTGATCGGCACCATGCCTTCGGCTGTCTGGATGCGGATTTCGTCAAGCTGCGCAATGGTGCGATCGCTGATCGGATACCGGGCGACGATATCGATTTCCTCGTCGCTGTCATCGGGGCGGTAGTCGGTGACCTTCATGCCGTTGGTGACGAATTTGATGGCATTGCCGATCATGGCGACATCGGCCCCGAATTTGGCGGCCTCGGCCCGGTCGACGGCAATTTCCCATTCGATTCCGGGCAAGGGACGGCTGTCCTCGATATCCTTGAGGCCGGATATTCCGTTCATGAAAGTGCGGAGTTTGGCGATTTCGGCTTCGAGGATGTCGGGGTTGCGCGAGCTGAGTTGCACCTGAACCGGTTTGCCGACGGGCGGTCCGGCTTCTTCCCGACGGGTTTCCACGAAGATCCCGGCGAGGTCGCTGCTGCGCGAAATCACATCTGCGAGGATGACATCGGCCGAACGCCGCTGGTCCCATTCGGTGAATTCCAGGTTGATCGTGCCGATGACGTCCTCGGCATCCTCGTCGCGAATGGGCAGGTTGCCCGACAGCGAATAGATCGAATCAAATTCCCCACGCTCCCTCTGAAGCTGGAGGATGCGATCTTCGACTTCCCCGACAATCGCATTCTTCTCAGCCACGGACAGATTGCCGCGTGCGTGAATCTGTATTGCTGCCTGCTCGGGTTCGACCTTGGGAAAGAACTCAACGCCCTTGCCCAGAACCCCGTACGCCATCCACGACCCCACCAGAACCGCAAATGCACAGACAAGCGCTATGGCGGGTCGCCGCAGGACGGTATCAAGCACACGAACATAGAGCCCGGTCGGGCCCTTGATCTTCGCGATATCGAACTCATCTTCACCCGACAGGATCGCGGTCTGGGAATCGTCTGTGTCCGGCTTTGCCGCAGTGATGCGATCCACAACCCGGACCAATCGACTGCCGACCCACCAACCAATGGCGAGACCGGCAATGGTCAGCACAAGCGGAATGATCCGGGCAGCCGCACCGGCGTCATCACCGAACACCAGTCCGGCCAGGGTTTTCCCGATCGCGGAAAACAGGAGAGCCCCGACGGCGGCGCTGACCCCGTAGACAACCAGACGCGAGATGAAGGCGAAATTGGCGCCCAGGACCGGTACGAAAATGAGTGCCATGGCCAGCGAGGCCGTTAGCGTGGCAACCAGCGTAATCGGCAGGAACTTCATGAACTCGCCGACGATGCCGGGCCAGAACAGGAGCGGCGCGAAGGCGGCCAGGGTGGTCGCCGTCGAGGCGATGATCGGCCATGCCATCCGCTTGGCCGCCATGGCATAGGCGCGTTCGGGCGGTTCGCCTTCGCGGAGTTTGCGGTCGGCGTATTCGGTGACCACGATTGCGCCATCCACCAGCATGCCGACGGCGAGGATCAGTGAAAACAGCACGACGATATTGACGGTCAGGCCAAGCGCATTGATGACCAGAATGGCAGTCAGGAATGATCCGGGAATCGCGATCGCAACCAGAATTCCCGAACGCAGGCCGAGCGCACCGACCACTGCGATCATGACCAGCAGGACGGCGCTGAGCACATTGTTCTGCAGGTCGAGGAGCATCGTATTCACGCGGACCGATTTGTCCTGTGAGAAGTCCACATGCACGGCATCAGGCCAGCTCGTGCTTTCGGCATCGACGGTTTCGCGAACCCGCTCGATTGTCTCGATGATGTTCTCACCGGTTCGCTTGGAGACCTCCAGCGAGACAGCAGGTCGGCCATCGACACGGGCCAGCGTCTCGCGGTCGCGGAAGGTGCGGTGGACCGAGGTCAGGTCCCGGAAGGTCACGGTGGCGTTGTCGTTCACCTTGACCGGCAGGTTGAGGATGTCGTTCACATTCTCGATCAGCCCTGGAACCTTGATCGCAAAACGGCCCTGACCGGTGTCGAGCGACCCTGCAGCGATCAGCTGGTTGGATCGTGTGAGCAATTCGAGCAATGCGGCGGGATCGACGGAATAGCTTTCCAGCAGACCCGGTTCGACAATGATCTCGACCAGTTCATCCCTGTCACCGCCGATTTTTGCTTCCAGAACCGGCGGGATGGCCTCAATGGAATCCTGCAGGTCGCGCGCCAGGCGCATCAGGGTCCGCTCGGGCACATCGCCCGACAGGGTGATGACCAGAATCGGGAAGAGACTCAGATTGACCTCATTGACCGTCGGCTCGTCCGTGTCGGCGGGCAGTTCGGGGCGCACAAGATCGACCTTCTCGCGCACATCGCTCATGGCCGTGTCCGGATTGAAACCGGCCTCGAATTCCAGCACGACATTCCCGCCGCCCAGATAGGAGGTGGCGCGAATTTCCTTGAGCCCCTCGATGGACCGCATTTCGGCTTCCATGGGGCGGATCAGCAGGCGCTCGGAATCCTCGGGCGAAATTCCGTCGTGATGCATCGACACATAGATGATCGGAATGTTGACGTCGGGTTCGGCTTCTTTCGGAATGGCGACGAACGAAAACGCGCCGGCGATCAGCAGGAGCAGAAGCGTCGCGAGGACGGTGCGTGATCTGTTGAGTGCGGCGTCGATCAGACTCATGAATTGCCGCCTGCTGCGATCCGTGCGGTGCCTTCGACCGGGATCACGTCCTCTCCGTCAATCACGAATTCCTGCCCAACGGTAATCAGGCGCATCTGATCGGGAAGGCCGCCGAGCCAGACCCCTTCAGGTTCATCGGCGATGATGTCGACGGGCCGGAAGACAACCTTGTTGTCAGGGCCAACCGTTTTCACGCCCACGATGCCATCGTCGTTGAGGGTCAGAACCGACGGTGTCACGAAATGCGCCATCGTGTTGCTGACAGGAATACTGATTTGCGCCGTCAGGCCGTCCCGGATGCGCAGATCCGAATTTGCCACTTCCAGTTCAGCCCGGTAGGTGCGCGTTGAGGGCTCTGCCACCGATGACACGAAACGCACGATGCCGGTATGTGCGCTGCCATCGATCAGGGTCACGGTGCCGGTCATGCCTTCCTTGACCGTTCCGACCTGCCGCTCGCTGATATTGCCAACGACCAGTATCGGGTCGAGATCGACGATCATTGCCGTGACCTCGCCGATCTTGACGTAATTGCCTTGCTCCACATGCCCGGCTTCGATTGTGCCGTCGAAGGGAGCCCGGAAGGTCGTACGCGCGATATCAAGTTCCATCTGTTCGACCACAGCACGGGCAGCGTCAAGCCGCGCCTGTGCGCCGGCCTTCTCGGTTTCCGAACGGAATCCGCGTTCGGTGAGTTTGTCGGCTGCGTTGAATTCGATCTGGCGCTGCCGCAGGGACGCGCGAGCTTCGGCAAGCTTGGCGGGACGGTCATCGGGCCGGATTTTTGCGATGGCCTCGCCTTCGCTCACCCGGTCGCCGCGCTGCTTGTAGATTTCGGTGACCTGTCCTTCGGTTTCAGCACGCAACTCAACCTTCCGGGAAGCCTCGGTCCGTCCGGTCACGTTCACGTTCTCGGTGTGCGCGATGGCACTGATTTCGGCAACGCGGACCTTCATTTTCTGTGTCGTTGCGCTCGGGGCCGCAGCCGGGTCGTCTGCATTGGGACGATCGGACCCGAACTGACCGGTCAGGATCCAGCCCACAGCGAGAACCGCCAGAACCAGGGCTGTGATGACGGACTTGTTCATGGTGTTCTCCGCTCTACTCGGCGACGGCGCGTTGGGGAACGAGCGACGAACCGACGAGCTGGTAACGATTGTCTTCGATGTAATCCGCCATCGCATGTTGCACGGCTGCTGCAAATCCGTTCAGGAAGGCGTCTCCGGTGGACTGGAAACCGGCCTTGGCGCGGGTTTCGGTGCGCTTGATGACGGTTTGGATTTCCTCGAGGCGCTCATCAATCATCTGCTCGACCACAGAGGGCGGCAGGATGTCGGCAAACAACATGCGGAACAGGAAATCCGAACGGGTTTTGTCGGGCTCGGTTGGTTCCTGGAGGGCACCGAGCAGCGCCATGCGGCCATCTGCGGTCAGTCGGTAAACCTTCTTGTCGGGCCGGCCTTCCTGCGCATATTCGGTCACCGATACCAGGCCGTCATCGAGCAAACGCGACAGGGCCGGGTAGATCGAACTGTAGCCGATATCCTGTATGTGTCCGAAAGGCCCGCTCTGCACGGCTTTGCGGATTTCGTAGCCCGATGCGTCACCCTGGCTGAGTACCGCCAGACAAAGCGTTTTCGCGTCCATAAAAGCCTCTGATTGCCGAGAATTGCGGGGAACATCTCATACGATATGGTTCAAAACAATATATATCATTTTGAAATAAATAAGAGAGAAAACGCAGCAAGGCTCCTGGCCGAAACCATGTTTGAACAGCGATGACGGGAAATGGTTCTCTATCCCGGTGGCGCGGGAAGTGGCTGGGGGACTAGGATTCGAACCTAGACTGGCGGAGTCAGAGTCCGCTGTCCTACCATTAGACGATCCCCCAACGGGATAACGGCGCGCTGTTTAACACACCAATCGCAGCCTGTGTACCACCCAAAACCGTGGTTATTCCAGATATCTCCATTCCCGGGAACGACTTTGCCTTGCGCACGTTTCCCAATTGTCGAAACACGGCCATTGCGAAAGGAGAATCGAATGAATACCGATCAACTGAAGGGAAAGTGGAACCAGATCAAAGGTGAAGCCAAGCAGCGTTGGGGCCGCTTCACCGATGATGAAATCGACAAGGTCGATGGCGACCACGACAAGCTTGTCGGCATGATTCAGGAACGCTACGGCAAGACAAAGGAAGAGGCCAAACGCGAGCTCGACTCCTGGCACATCTAGAAGTCGAAACGGGGATACTCGTTGTGCTTTGATCGGCGCGCGCGTGTCGCCCGTCCGATCCCGGTGGAATTGCGCGCGAAGGTTCTGACAATATCCCCGCGACAGCCTTGGGTGCTTCGGTCAAACTGACGCGATGGCCAAGCAATATCAGCTGTTGAATGCCGACGGCACTACGTATCTCAGTGCCGAACCGGGCGCGTATGGCGGTCATCGGCGGACCAGGATTTATGGACGCTTGGACTGCCGGAGCGCGTTGCTTTGGATCGGCAAGGGTCACTACATCAAACATCGGGTGTTTTTCTGCGATGCCGAGGCCGCGCGCGAAGCCGGATACCGGCCCTGTTCGGTCTGTTTGCCGGACGACCACACGCGCTGGAGAAGCGCGTCGGCGGACGTCTGAACCGTCAATCACACTTTCGGCTGCTTGAGTTCGACCTCAACCCGTGTAGATTCGGGGTTTCGGCAACTGCCTCAAAACTCGGGAAAGGAAGAGAGCCGTGCGCGCCAATCCGGCTGGTCAAGACAACGGTTCAGGAAGTCTGCCTCCGCAAGGACGGTGGTCGCATACCTATGCCGCCCTTGATCTGGGCACCAACAATTGCCGTCTGCTTGTTGCGAAGCCGAACGATAGCGGGTTTCGCGTCGTCGATGCCTTTTCCCGGATTGTCCGGCTGGGTGAGGGGCTGGGTTCGACGAATGCCCTCTCGGATCACGCCATGGATCGCACGATCGAAGCGTTGCGCGTCTGCCATTCGAAGATCCGCAGCAACGGGGTGACCCGGCTGCGCGCAGTTGCCACGGAAGCCTGTCGGCGCGCCGACAACGCCAGTCAGTTCGTTGCGCGCGTGCGAAACGAGACAGAAATAGAACTCGAGATCATAGCACCCGAAGAAGAAGCCGAACTGGCGCTTGTCGGGTGCTCCCCGCTCTATGACACGCCACAGGACACAGGGACCTTTGCGCTTCTCTTTGATATCGGGGGCGGCAGCACCCAGATCACATGGTTGGCACTGGAAGCCGGTGAGCATCCCGGTGGAGATGTGGATGCACGCATCGTCGGCTGCATCTCCATTCCGTGCGGTGTTGTCACCCTGAGCGAGAAGTTCGGCAGCGGCGAGGACGAGAATGGCCATGTTTCCCCCGCGCGCTATGCTGAGATTTGTCGCCATGTGCGTGACTATCTCGCGCCCTTCGATACGAAATACGGGATCGGCCAGCAGGTGAACGCGGGCGCCGTTCAGATGGTCGGCACTTCGGGCACTGTCACAACCCTGACAGGCGTGTTCCTGAACCTGACACGTTATGACCGGTCACGCGTCGATGGCCGGGAGCTTGAGTTCGGCCAGCTGGAAGGCGCGCGCGATACCCTGCTGGCCCTCGACCGGAGAGACCGCGCCGCCCATCCGTGTATCGGCAATCAACGGGCCGATCTGGTGATTGCGGGTTGTGCGATCCTCGATGCGATTTGCGACCTCTGGCCCGTGGGCCGCCTGCGTGTGGCAGACCGGGGGCTTCGCGAAGGTATCCTGCACGGCCTGATGCGTTCGGCCGACCGTGAATCCACCATGGCCCGGGACTAGCTGCGCCATGGCGGGACGACGCAAGCCCGGCGGGCGTAAATCCGGCGGCGAGCAGGGCGGTTCGCGCATGACCTTTGAGCGGGTCAAGACGGCACGAGGCCGGAAGCTGTCCTCAACGCTCTGGCTCCAGCGCCAGCTCAATGATCCCTATGTGCAGGCTGCGCAGCGAGACGGATATCGCTCGCGGGCGGCCTACAAGCTCCTCCAGATCGACGAGCGGTTCGAATTCCTGCAACCCGGATTGCGCGTTGTTGATCTGGGGGCTGCACCGGGCGGCTGGACGCAGGTGGTCGTGGACCAGCTCCAGCCCGACGAGCATGACCGGAACATTGTTGCGATCGATATCCTGGAAATGGAGCCGATGGGCGGCGTGCAGGTTCTGCAGGGTGATATCGAAGACGACGACGCGGTGGCCGCGCTGCATGATGCGATTGGCGGGCCGGTCGATGTGGTCCTCTCCGACATGGCCGTCGCGACCACCGGACATTCGTCGACGGACCATCTGCGAACCATGACCCTGGCCGAATCCGCCTTTGCATTTGCCTGTGAGGTGCTCTCGCCCGGAGGTGTGTTTGTCACGAAACTGTTCCAGGGGGCTGATGAGCCAGCCCTCTTCAAGGCCCTTCAGGGGCGATTCGCGAAGGTTCGGCGCTTCAAGCCCAAGGCCAGCCGTGCCGACTCGGTGGAACTGTTTCACGTGGCGACAGGCTTCAGGGAGGCTGATTAGCCAAGGTTTTGCGCGATCTGTGCGGAATGCTTGTCGCTTTGTGCGGGATGTGTATATAAGCCGCGTCAACTCTCGATCCCGGCAAGGCTTCGGTTGACATGGAAATCCTCGACGCACTGACCTTTGACGATGTTCTTCTGGAACCGGCAGAATCCCGCATTCTGCCCTCCGAAGCGAACACGGCGACAAAACTGACCCGGGGCATCGATCTCGGCATCCCGCTCATGTCGGCGGCCATGGACACGGTGACCGAAGCCGAGATGGCGATCGCGCTGGCCCAGGCTGGCGGTCTCGGTGTCATTCACAAAAATCTGGAACCCGACGAACAGGCCAATGAGGTCCGCAAGGTCAAGCGGTTCGAATCCGGCATGGTCGTGAACCCGATCACGATCCACCCGGACCAACCACTGGCCGATGCGCTTGCGATCATGGACCGGGAATCAATTTCCGGTATTCCGGTCGTCGCGCGCGACAATGGCCGGCTTGTTGGCATTGTCACGAACCGCGATGTGCGCTTTGCTGAAGACCCGGTCCAGCCCATCGAGGAGCTGATGACCAAGCAATTGGTCACGGTCAACGAAGGCGTCGATATGGGGCAGGCCAAGCAGCTTCTCCATCGCCATCGGATCGAAAAACTTCTGGTGGTCGACAGCGAAGGCCATTGTGTGGGCCTCGTGACGGTCAAGGACATCGAGAAGGCGAAGGCCTATCCGAATGCCTGCAAGGATTCACAAGGCCGCTTGCGCGTTGCGGCGGCTACGGGGGTTGGCGATTCCGGTTTTGAACGCGCTGAAGCGCTGCTGGATGCAGGTGTCGATATCATTGTCGTCGACACCGCCCACGGCCATTCCCGAGGCGTGATCGAGCAGATCAGCCGGATCAAGCGCCTGAGCAATCAGGCGCAGATCATTGGCGGCAATATCGCCACCGGGGCAGCGGCTTCGGCCTTGATTGATGCCGGGGCAGATGCCCTCAAGGTCGGCATTGGTCCGGGATCGATCTGCACAACCCGGGTGGTGGCTGGCGTCGGCGTGCCCCAGCTCACGGCAATCGAGAATGTGGCCAATGTGGCCCAGGCGCATGGTGTGCCCGTGATCGCTGATGGCGGCATCAAGTATTCCGGGGACCTGGCCAAGGCGATTGCGGCGGGGGCTGACGTTGCGATGATTGGCTCTCTGCTGGCGGGCACCGATGAAGCACCGGGCGAAGTGTTCCTCTACGAAGGGCGCTCCTACAAATCCTATCGCGGCATGGGCTCCCTGGGCGCGATGGCGCGCGGGTCGGCGGATCGCTATTTCCAGGCCGAAGTGTCCGATGCGTTGAAGCTCGTGCCGGAAGGCATCGAGGGGCAGGTGGCCTACAAGGGCTCGGTCATGACGATCCTGCACCAGCTGGTCGGCGGCCTGCGCGCGTCCATGGGCTATACCGGCAACGGCACGATCCCTGAAATGCAGAAGAACTGCCGCTTCCTGCGATTGACGAATGCGGGCCTTCGCGAAAGCCATGTCCATGATGTGGCGATTACCCGTGAAGCGCCGAACTATCGACAGAACGCGTAACGACGCTTTTCGTCATTGCGAAACCTGCAATGACGCAACTGGATTGACAGCATGACACCGTCCGCGCGGATTGCCGCGACCATAGAGATTCTGGATGAAATCGCCCGTGCCGATGCACCGGCGGATGCAATCATTTCCAACTGGTTCCGCACCCACCGCTTTGCCGGCTCGAAAGACAAGCGGGCAATCCGCGAACAGGTCTATCGGGATCTGCGTTCCGGTGCCCGACTGCGCTGGATCAGCACCGCGCTGGATGCCGATCCCGGCTCAGCCCGAATCCGCACGATCATCGCCAGCGAGCAAGAAGGCGCGGGCACGGCACAGGCGCGGTTCGATGGCAGCGGCTACGGCCCCGAAGTCCTGTCCGAGGACGAGGTGACCCTTGTGGCCCGCCTGCACGGCAAGGAAACCGGTGCGATGCCGGACTGGGTTCGTGCCGAGTGTCCCGAAGAGCTTTACAGCCTGCTGGCCGCCCAGTGGCCGCAGACCGTCCTGGAAGAGGCCGAGGCGCTCAATCAGCGCGCGCCGGTCGACCTGCGGGTCAACTCCATGCGGCTGAACGTCGAGGCGGCCCGTACGGCCCTTGCTGAGGCCGGATATGAATGCGTACCGACCTCGTTCAGCCCGATCGGCCTGCGCGGCAAGGAGCACACGAATTTCTCGGCGCTCGAGCCCTTCCGTAAAGGTCTCGTGGATACGCAGGATGAGTCCAGCCAGCTTGTGACCATGCTGGTGGATGCCAAACCGGACATGAAGGTGATCGATCTTTGTGCGGGCGCGGGTGGCAAATCGCTGGCGCTTTCGGAAATGATGCACAACAAGGGCGAAATCGTGTCCTGCGACAGCTCGGCTGCGCGTCTCTCCAGGATGGAATCGCGCCGCGAAAAGCTTGGCGCGGCCAATATCCGGACATTGCCGGTCGAAGAAGGCGTTGTCCCGGAAGGTCTTGAAGACTGGGCCGACCGGGTGCTCGTGGATGCACCTTGTACAGGCAGTGGCACATGGCGGCGCAGTCCGGAGCTTCGCTGGCGGACAACGCCGGCTGATATTGCGGCTTACGTCGAGATTCAGACGGCATTGCTGGCGACTGCTGCCAGCATGGTGCGCCCCGGGGGGCGATTGATCTATGCCGTGTGTTCGATCTTCGACGCCGAAGGCCGTGACGTGGCCCACGACTTTGAAACACACAATGCTGCGTTTCGCCGGGTGCCTGTGGCCGATGTTCTGGGGCCGACCCTGGGTGGCCGCCTCAAGGCGAAAGGGGACCTCGTTCTGACGCCCCATCGCCACCGCACCGATGGCATGTACGCCGCCGTGTTCGAGCGGACGACCTAGAACACCGCGCCTATTTTGCTTGCGGCGGGATCGCGCCGGACTGAACGGCCAGCAGCTTCCAGGCACCGTCTTCATGCACCCACACGGCCAGCATGCGGTTGTCGAGATGGTGCATGTTCCCGCGGATCTGGACGTCGGCGACCATGTGAAAGAAGCTCAGCCCGATATTGCCGTGCACTTTAACGGTGTGATCATCGCGTGTGAGCGTCTTGTAGACGAAGGTGCCGCTGCCCACGCCGTCGAGATAGACCTGCCTGGTGTCCATACCGCCCGTCGAATGGGAGTAGGTCACCGCGTCGTGCAGCAGTTCCCCCAGCGTATCGATGTCGGCGGCCAGCATGGCGGCCTCGCGGCGGTCCTCAAGCTGGCGGATATCGTCTTCGGCGCTCATTTTCGTAATCCTTCGATTTGTGCTGTGGATAGCTTAGACCGTGAAAGGGTTTTCGGTCGACATCCGTGATGCACATGCCGACGGAATCGGCTATGAGGCTGTATGACCACCTCATTCCCCGTCTCCGAAAAAATCCTGATCATCGACTTTGGCTCGCAAGTCACCCAGTTGATTGCCCGACGCATCCGGGAAGCCGGGGTCTATAGCGAAATTCACCCGTGTTTCCGGATCGACAAGGCCTTCCTCGACGATTTCGAACCCATGGCGATCGTGCTTTCGGGCGGCCCCTCCAGCGTGATGGCCGAGGGTGCGCCGCTCGTTGACCCGCATGTCTTCGAGATGGGCGTTCCGGTGCTGGGTATCTGCTACGGGCAGCAGTTGATGTGCCACATGCTGGGTGGCCGGGTGGAAGATTCCGACCATCAGGAGTTCGGCCGCGCCGCGCTGGAAATCGCCGATGGCTGCGAATTGTTCGAGGGTGTCTGGGCGGTCGGTGCAAAGCCCCAGGTCTGGATGTCCCATGGTGACCGGGTGACGGCGCTGCCCGAGGGCTTCCATGTCGTGGCGACCAGCGCGGGCGCACCTTTTGCGGCCACAGCGGACGAGACCCGGCATTTCTACGGTGTGCAGTTCCACCCGGAAGTGGTGCACACGCCCGATGGCTCGCGGCTGCTGCACAATTTCGTGCGCAATGTCGCCGGGTGCGGCGGCGAATGGACGATGGCGGCCTACAAGGCGGCCGAGATCGAGAAGATCCGCGAACAGGTCGGCGACAGCCGCGTGATCTGCGGGCTCTCGGGGGGCGTGGATTCCTCCGTTGCCGCCGTCCTGATCCACGAGGCAATCGGCGACCAGCTGACTTGCATCTTTGTCGATCACGGCCTGCTGCGCATGAATGAGGCCGAAGAAGTCGACAAGGTCTTCCGCGAGCGCTTCAACATTCCCTTAGTGGTGCGCGATGCTGCGGACATGTTCCTCGACAAGCTCGAAGGCGTCGACGACCCGGAAACCAAGCGCAAGATCATCGGCAGCACCTTCATTGACGTGTTCGATGAGGAAGCGGCCAAGATCGGCGGCGCGGATTTCCTGGCCCAGGGGACGCTCTATCCCGATGTGATCGAATCCGTCAGCCCGTTTGGCGGGCCGAGCCAGACCATCAAGTCCCACCACAATGTAGGCGGCCTGCCCGAGCGGATGAACATGAAGCTCGTCGAGCCGCTGCGCGAGTTGTTCAAGGACGAGGTGCGCGAGCTCGGCCGTGAGCTGGGCATTCCCGAGGAGATCGTGGGCCGTCACCCGTTCCCGGGTCCCGGCTTGGCGATTCGCATGCCCGGCGCCATGTCCCGCGCCAATCTCGACATCCTGCGCAAGGCCGACGCGATCTATCTCGACGAGATCCGCAAGGCCGGCCTTTATGACGAGATATGGCAGGCCTTCGCCGTGCTGCTGCCCGTGCGCACCGTCGGCGTGATGGGGGATGCCCGGACCTATGATTTCGTCTGCGGCTTGCGCGCAGTGACCTCCACCGACGGCATGACGGCTGACAGCTACCCCTTCGAGCACTCCTTCATCTCGGCCGTGGCCACCCGCATCATCAACGAGGTGCGCGGCATCAACCGGGTAGTCTATGACGTGACGTCCAAGCCGCCCGGAACGATTGAGTGGGAGTAGAGCGGCTTCGCTCATGACGGCCCCCGCAGGTGAGTGACATCGCTGTTTATGCCGGTTTGTTTGGTGTGTCGTTCCTCGCGGCGACAATCCTGCCCGCCCAGTCGGAGCTTGGCCTCGCGGGCCTGATAGCCGCGGATGATTACCAATTGTGGCTGCTGATCGCCGTTGCGAGTGTCGGAAACACGCTCGGCGCGGTCGTCAATTGGGGCCTGGGGCGCGGCATCGAACTGCTTCGTGACAGGAAATGGTTTCCGGGCTCGGCCGCGCAGCTTATCCGCGCCACGAACTGGTATCAAAGATATGGCCGCTGGAGCCTGCTGCTGAGCTGGGTGCCTGTTATCGGAGACCCGCTCACACTGGCAGCCGGCGTTCTGCGTGAGCCGCTCTGGTCGTTCCTGTTGCTTGTGGGCTTTGCCAAAACGGCGCGTTACCTGACCGTCGCCGCCATCGCGCTGAGTGTGTTCTGAGCGCGCCTATTTCGTCCCGATCTGCTCCATGGAAACCTTCCGCCCGAACAGCTTCTCGGCGTTCCTGTAGGCGATTTTCTCGGCCACCGGGCGGGGCAGCTTGGACAGCCAGGCGCGGTTTGACGTCATGATGCCGGTGTAGCGGTCCCACTGGCTGTTGACCCAGGTGTCGCTGCCGATCATCAGGCGGTCCTGAAAGTCGAAGATCACCTTCTTCCACTCCGGGTCGAGGTCATCGGCGCCATAGCCGAGGATCGCGGTTTCGCGGAGCGAGGTATCGGCATAAAGGCCGGGAATCTCGGCCATCAGCTCGTGGACGACTGTTGCCGGTTCACCCAGCCCGGCATGGGCCCAGATCATCGTTGCCTCCGGATCGAGGCCATGGAGCCAGCGGATCGGTTCTGCGCCGGAATGGACGTGCAGCGGGATATTTCGCGCCTTGGCCATGGTGATGACCTGACGGAACAGCGGTTCGTCGCTGGTGTCGAGATTATGGATGTGGAATTCACCGATGCCCTGATGCGGGTATTTTTCGAGCCTGCCGCGCAGATAGTCGGCCATGCCGTCGGCCTTGGTCCAGTTCGAGGACCCGGCGTCGCCGTGATAGGGCCGCAACTCCGGGACGATGCGATTGGGCGCGAACTCCCACAGCATGATCGTGCCTTCATCGGGTGTGGAAGATACCAGCGCCATCGCGACGCCGTTGCTGTCCATCAGTTCGATGATGCTCTCGACCGGGTAGGGCCCCCAGGCGGGCTGCTTGTAATGGACATGGGCATCGAACAGGGGCACGTCCTTGATGGCATCCCCGATGGGTGTGGCGTCGTCATGGGCCATGGCACCCTGCGGCAGACCTGTTGTCAGCAGAAGGACAGCAATGGCAAATCCGGTCAGTGTTCTGGTCATGGCTGCGGCTTTCGGGCGAGATGCTTTGGATGGTTGGCGGGCGCTGGTCCGTTCGCCGCAGGATAAACGCTTCTTTGGGGGAGGGTGAATATTTCCTGTTTCGGGCGCGTTTGATTTCGCTGACATGAATCGGCAAAACTACGGCAGATTCCATCTTTCGATAAAATTACCCAGGACGATACCAATGCCAAAACCAACCGTGCGCAAGCCGAAGAACAAAGCCAAAGACGGCTCATGGACCGAACTCCGCGATGGAATACGGATCGACTGGGATATGCCGATCACCATGACCGATGGCACGGTGCTGCGCGCCGATGTGTATCGCCCCAACAAGAAGGGGAAGTTCCCGATCATCATGACCATGGGCCCCTATGGCAAGGGCCTGGCCTGGCAGGATGAGCTTTACGCCACGACCTGGGAGCTGTTCACCGGCGATCATCCTGATGCGATCAAGGGATCGACCAACAAGTATCAGAGCTGGGAAACCGTCGATCCCGAACAATGGGTGCCCGATGATTACATCTGCCTGCGGGTCGACAGTCGCGGCGCAGGCCGTTCGGAAGGCTATATGGACCCCTGGTCGCCGCAGGAAACCGATGATTATGTCGAATGCATCGAATGGGCGGGGACGCAGGACTGGTCGAACGGCAAGGTCGGCCTGAACGGAATTTCGTATTACGGCATGAACCAGTGGTGGGTGGCTGAGCGCAATCCCAAGCATCTCGCCGCCATGTGCGCCTGGGAAGCAGCCAACGATTATTACCGGGAGTTCTCCCGCCACGGCGGCATCCTGTGCACCTTCATCGACAGCTGGTACCGGATGCAGGTCCAGCCGGTGCAGTACGGCGTCGGCACCAAGGGCTATCGCAGCTGGGTGCATGGCGACCCGGTCGCCGGCCCGCCGACGCTGAACGATGCCCAGTTGAAGAAAAGCCGTACCGATATGGGCCACGACATCCGCTCGCGCGAGATGCTCGACGACTGGTATCAGGCCCGCCAACCGAACCTGAGCAAGATCAAGGTGCCGTTGCTCTCGCCGGCCAGCTGGGGCGGTCAGGGGCTGCACCCGCGCGGCAATTACGAGGGCTTTTATCAGGCCGGCTCGAAGGAAAAATGGCTTGAGGGCCATGGGCTGGAGCACTGGACCGAGTTCTACACCCCCTATGGCGTGGAGATGCAGAAGCAGTTCTTCGGGCATTACCTGAAAGGTAAGAAAAACGGCTGGGAGAAGAAGCCGCCGGTGCTGCTGAAAGTCCGGCATGTGGGTGAGAAGTTCGTTGAGCGCACCGAGAACGAATGGCCGATCGCGCGCACCCAGTGGAAGAAGCTCTATCTCGATCCCGCGCATATGAGTCTCGAGCCCAAGGCACCCGCGAAGAAGGGCAAGATCACCTATGAAGGCATGGGGGACGGGGCGACTTTCTTCCTGCCGCCCATGGACGAAGAGACCGAGATCACGGGTCCGTTGGCCTCGAAGCTGTTCGTGTCGTCCGCGACCGAGGATGCCGATCTGTTCCTCGTCGTGCGCCTGTTCACCCCGGATATGAAGGAAGTGACCTTCAAGGGAACGGTTGATCCGCACACGCCCATCGCACAGGGCTGGCTGCGGGCTTCCCATCGCAAGCTCGACAAGAAGATGTCGAAACCCTGGCGCCCCTGGCATACCCATGACGAGAAGCAGCCGCTCAAGCCGGGCAGCATCTACGAGCTGGATATCGAGATCTGGCCGACCTGCATTGTCGTGCCCGCCGGCTACCGGCTGGCCCTGACCGTGCGCGGCAAGGACTATGTCTATTCCGGTGAGCCGCTGAACTTGTCGAACTTCGCCCATCCGCTCGATGGCTGCGGGCCCTTCCTGCATGACGACCCCAAAGACCGTCCGAAGAAGATCTTCGGAGGGGACGTCACCCTGCACACCGGCCCGGACCACAAGAGCTACGTGATGCTGCCGGTGATCCCGTCGAAGAGTGCTGCGAAGAAGAAAGCGACGAAGAAGAAAAAATAGGCGCGCACGCTATTCGATCACTCCGGATCGTCGTTCCCGCGCAGTCGGGAACCCATTAACGCGGTCGATTGGCTGTTCAAGCCTCGGCGGTAATGGATGCCTGCCTGCGCGGGCATGACGCAAAGACTGGTGCGGGTCAGTCGACCCGAACCAGCACGCGCCCGTCGAGCGCGGTGAAACCCAGATAGGTGTAGTTCACGCCGTGGGCAGCGCAGAACTCGGCCCAGGCCTTGTGCTCGTGCTGTTTCCAGCTCGGATAGTTGAAGTATTCGTCGAACAGCACATGGGTGCCGGGCTGCAGCCGGTCCCCGATATTGTCGAGGATCGTGACGGTCGAGCTGTAAAGATCGCAGTCGATGTGCACGAAACCGACCGGGCCTTCGTTGGCCTTCATGAAGTCGGGCAGGCTGTCTTCGAAATAGCCGCGGATCAGTTGCACATTCCCGGGGACTTTCGGGATCGCCTTCTGCTTGAAGGCACCGGCGGTTTCCACATGGCCGGTCCAGTCGCCGGGCAGGCCTGAAAAACTGTCGAAGCCATAGACGGTCTTGCCCGACGGGGCGTGGGCGGCGATTTCGCGCAGGGTGTTGCCGGTCGCGACACCGAACTCCAGATACATCCCGTCATCGGGCGCGTGTTTCACCGCGTGTTCGACGATCTGCTGGTGCAGCGGAAAAATCTGCGCTTCGGGCATATGATCCTGCACATAATCGGCGGCTTCATCACGGGCGCGCAGCTGCAGCTCATAGAGCAGGTTGCGGGAATAATATTTGTAGAAGAACCGCTGGATGAGCCGTTCGGACAGGGATCTGCTGATCTTCATGAATGGAGCCTTGAGCTTCTCGTGGACCGGTGTTTTCCGCGCGCGGGATGATGCGAGCGGAGTTGTGCCGGTTCGCCGTCGTGTCGGCAACCCTGCAGGTGGAGCAAGGATAACAGCGGCCAGAGGATGCGACAATTCCTACCCGCTTCTTATGCGCTTCTTACCTGGTGCAAATTCGCGTGGTAAAGCGGTGTCTCGATCCATCAAACCGGCTGGACAGGCCATGACGACCCACACGAATGATTACGGGCAGGAGGTTGGCTTTCCGATCCCCGACTGGACCACGCCAAATCCGCCTGCTCATGTGAGCTTGGTGGGGCGGTCCTGCCGTGTGGAACCCCTGTCTGTGGCCGATCACGCGGCCGCGCTCTTTGCGGCCTTTACGGTGGCGGACGGTGACACCGGCTGGACCTATCTGCCCTATGGGCCGTTCGATACGAGGGCAGACTTCGAGGACTGGATCAACCGGACCTGCCTCACCGATGATCCGCTGTTCTTTGCCATTGTCGACGCGGACTCAGGCGCGGCTGTGGGGTTTTCCAGCTACCTCAACATCAGGCCGCTCCACGGCACGATCGAAGTGGGACATGTCCATTTTTCCCGCGCCATGCGGCGCTCCCGGATTGCCAGCGAGGCCATGTATTTGATGATGCGTCATGCCTTCGAGGCGGGCTACCGGCGCTATGAATGGAAATGTGACAGGCTCAACAAGCCCTCCCGCCGCGCGGCGCGCCGGTTCGGCTTTTCCTATGAAGGTATCTTCCGCCAGCACATGGTCGTGCGTGTGCGCAGTCGTGATTCGGCCTGGTTCGCCTGTGTTGATGGGGAGTGGCCGGCCCTGAAAATCGCCTATGAAACCTGGCTGGATGATGCGAATTTCGACCATGATGGCCATCAGCGTCAAAGTCTGGCGGCGCTGACACGCCCTATTCTTGTTGCAACCGACTGACGGCAGACCCATGAACGCATTTGAATCCCGCACCGCCCGATGGAAGCTCGATTATCCGACGATCGATGATCTGCGGGTGCGGGCGCGCAAGCGCACGCCGCGCTTTGCCTTTGACTATGTGGATGGTGCTGCCGGGGCCACCGAGCACAATATGAAGACCAATGCCGCGGCGCTGGATGCTGTCGAAATCGTGCCGCGCTACGGGGTCGAGAACTACGTCGCCAACACCGAAACGGAGGTGTTCGGGCATCGCTATTCAATTCCGGTCGGGATCGCACCGATGGGCATTCCCAGTCTGGTCCGGCCGGGCGGTGAGCTGGACTTTTCCCGGGCCGCCAGGACCCATAATATCCCGCTCGTGCTCGGCGGTGTGGCGGGGGCCACGGTCGAGGCTTGCGCCGCACTCGCGCCCGACAATCTCTGGTTCCAGCTTTACCGCGTGGCGAAAGACGAACTCGCCGTCAATCTGGACATGGCACGCCGGGCCAATGCCGCTGGCGTCAAGGTGCTGGTGCTAACCCTTGATGTGCCGGCCCGGACCAAACGCCCGCGCGAGTTGCGGGACCGGCTGATGATCCCCTACCGGCACAGCGTCCAGACCGTGTCCGAGGTCCTCAAGCACCCGCAATGGCTCGCCGCCTATTTCCGGCACGGCATGGACGGGTTTGCCAACTACAAGCCCTATGCGGGCGAGAACGCGACCATGAAGGAGGTCACGGCCTTCGTGCGCCGGGAATCCGGCGGGTCGTTCACATGGGATGAAGTGAAGAAATTTCGCGATGCCTGGCCGGGTGCGCTGGTCGTGAAGGGGCTGTTGCACCCGGGTGATGCCGAATTGGCCGTTGCGGCCGGTGCGGATGGTGTGATCGTCTCGAACCATGGCGGCCGTCAGCTGGAAGCCGCCCCCCCGGCGATTGATTGCCTGCCCGCCATCGCGAGCGCGGTTGGCACGAAATCGACGGTGATGTTCGACAGCGGCATCCGCAGCGGGATTGATGTGGTGCGGGCGATGGCGCTGGGGGCGGAGTTTGTCTTCTCCGGCAGGCCGTTCATGTACGGTTTGGGCGCGCTCGCTTCGGACGGCCCGGGCTTTGTCGCGGAGTTTTACAAAGAGGAAATCTCCGCCGCGCTGCGCCAGATCGGCACACAAAGTTTTGCCGAGGCGCGTAAGCTTGTGATCCGCCATCCAGGGGCACTGTCCTTCGACGATTAGGCCGTCGGGCAGCACCCCCGGTCTGGGGAATAGAACCGCTAGGAGCGGTCGTGGTCCTGCATGTGGGCGGTGAACTCTTCGCGATCGATCATGCCGTCGCCGTTCGTGTCCATCTGGTCGAAGCCGCGCTGTCCGCGATTGGCGTGCTCACGGTCGTCGTCATCATCATGGCGACCCTGCATGCGTTCGTGGCGGTCATCATCGTCATACTTGCCATGACCACGCCGCTCGTCGGAATGGCCCATCCGGTGTTCGGAATCGGACATCTGCATGCGCGGGCTGTCTCCGGAATATTCGCCGGACATCTCGCTGCCAGCCACGGCCGTACCGGCGGCGAGCAGGGAAAGGATAGCGGCGGATGCGAGAAGGGTTTTCATGATGCGTCTCCTGTTTGCGTATGCGCGTTCAACATAAGAGACATATAATATTAGAGTGATCTAATTATAAGGGGTCAGCGGGAAAAGTTTTCGATATGCCGGTCAATGCTGTCCAGCTTGGCCTGTTTTTCCCGGTCATCCAGGAACGCGGAAACGAAGGAATTCCGTGCAAGCCTGACAATATCCTCCGGTGACAGATTCAGCGCGCTGCTGACCGCGATGTAGTTGTCGTTGATGTAGCCGCCGAAATAGGACGGGTCATCGGAGTTCACGCTCACCAGAAGTCCCGCATCGAGCGCGCGCTTGATGGGATGGGCGGCCATGTCGGGAATGCCCTTCAGTCGCAGATTGGAAAGGGGACACATGGTCAGTGGTGTTTGCTCACGCACCAGTCGCGCGACCAGTTTCGGGTCGTCGAGGGCGTGATTGCCATGATCCACCCGCGAAACGTGGAGGATATCCAGCGCGTCGGCCACATAGGCCGCAGGGCCTTCCTCACCGGCATGAGCGACAGCAAGGAAGCCCTCCTTGCGCGCGGCCTCGTAGACCCGTGCAAACTTCTCTGGCGGATTGCCCGCTTCGCCGGAATCAAGCCCGACGGCATAGATGTGGTCCTTGTGGCGGCAGGCGCAGGCCAGCGCATCGAAGGCCTGTTCCTCGGGCAGGTGCCGCAGGAAGCACATGATCAGTTTTGATGTGATCCCCAGTTCACGCTCGCCGGTTTCCAGGGCGCTCAGTAGTCCGCTGAGAACGGTCTCGAAGGCGATCCCGCGATCCGTATGGGCCTGCGGATCGAAGAAGATTTCCACATGGGACACCCCCTGACCGGCGACCTTTTCGAGATAGGCCCGGGCCAGGTCGTGGAAGTCACGTTCCTCGATCAGAACCGACATGCCGGCGTAATAGAGGTCGAGAAAGTCCTGCAGACCATCGAATTGATAGGCGGCGTGAATCTCCTCCACCGAAGCGTAGGGAAGTTCGATTCCGTTGCGCCGGGCCAGCGCGAGCATCATCTCGGGTTCGAGGGTGCCCTCGATATGCAGGTGGAGTTCGGCCTTGGGCAGGCGTTCGATGAGCTTTTCGGTATCGATGGTCATGGTTGTGCCGCCATGTGTGCGTGTGACGATCACACGGTTCTATTGTTGATTGCGAAACCAAACAACAGGTATGAACATCCTCTCTGGACTAGGAATACACACGGCTAAAGATCAAGCTCTTGAAATTGCAGGAAAAAACAATCTCGGTCGCACCGATGATGGACTGGACGGATCGTCATGAGCGGTACTTCCTGCGCCAGATCAGTCGGCATGCGCGGCTTTACACCGAGATGGTAACGACCGGTGCGATCCTGCATGGGGACCGTGATCGGCTGCTGAAGTTTGACCCGTCCGAGCAGCCTGTGGCCTTGCAGCTAGGTGGGTCGGAACCCGACGCGCTGGCCGAATGCGCGCGGGTCGGTGCCGATCTGGGATACGATGAAATCAACCTGAATGTCGGTTGCCCGTCCGACCGGGTGCAGTCCGGCCGGTTCGGCGCCTGCCTGATGGCCGAACCTGATCTGGTGGCGCGCGGTGTCGCGGCCATGCGCGAGGCCGTCGACGTGCCGGTCACGGTCAAGCACCGGATCGCAATTGATGACATGCCCGAATGGGAGACCCTGGTCGGGTTTGTCGATACGGTGGCAGCATCGGGTTGCGTGCATTTCATCGTCCACGCCCGAAAGGCCTGGCTCGACGGGTTGAGCCCGCGCGAAAACCGTGAGGTGCCGCCGCTCCACTACGATCTGGTCTATCGCCTGAAGGCCGAAAGGCCTGATCTGCACATCACGATCAATGGTGGGATCGAGACGCTCGATGCCGCCGCTTCACATCTCGACCATGTGGACGGTGTGATGCTGGGCCGCGCGGCCTATCAGAACCCTTATGTGCTGGCCGGTGTTGATCAGAAGTTCTACGACGATGGGGCACCCGTGCGGAGCCGTCATGAGATCGTGGCGGCATTCCTGCCCTATATCGAACGGGAAATCGCGGCTGGCACCCACCTGATCGGAATCACCCGGCACATCCTCGGCCTGTTCAACGGTCTGCCGGGCGCCCGCGCGTGGCGGCGCTATCTGTCCGAGAACGCCCCGGGTTTCGACGGCACGCCGGGCGAGGCGGTGACGCTGGTGCAGACGGCCGCGGAGTTTGTCCGGGAAGACCACGACAGCGCGGCAGCCTGAGCTAGATATAGCCGCCGACAAGGGTTGTTTCGTCACCGCCCAAACCCCGCTTGAAACGCGCAACACCGGAGGCATCCACATTGATGCCACCAAGGTCGAACCACGCCACGCCCTCGGCCTTGAGTCGTTGTACGGCCTCCCAGAGCAGGACATGGGTCGCGCGGGTCTCACGGCCCTTCTCGCCGGTCCAGCCGACCAGATAGGTGGCGGTGCTGCCATGGCGTGCCAGCAACAGGCCGGAGACCGCTTCGCCCTCGGCCTCTGCGACGAGCAGGCGAAGACCGGCGGTTTCGTTGGCGTGTTGCTTGAGCGCTTCGAGAAGCCCGGCAGATGCCCCACGAAAGCCGCCAACGTCCATGTGTTCGGTGTGATGTTCGGTCAGCCAGTCCAGCCGCGTGCAATCCCGGTCATCAATGATGGTCAGTCCGGCGCGTTCGCCCTGTACCAGACTGTTGCGCCAGTTCTGGCGCTGCCCGGCACGCAAATCTTCCAGTGACGGCGCAAGGTCAAGCCAGATGGTCTGATAGCCATCCGTGATCCGCTTGAAGCCGGCCTCGACCAGTTGTGCGTGATGGGCAGGCGTGTCGGTCAGTTCGGGATGAAAAGTCACCGGGCGTGCATTTCGCAGGCGATAGCGCTTGCGGAGCAGGCCTAGGGCAAGAGTCTGCATCTCGCCGGGGATTTCATCGTGAATCCACAAGGGGCCGCGATAGATGGTCTGGCTGCCGGGGGTGCCGAGCACGGGCTTGCCATGGGCCACGACCATCCCGATGGGCTTGTTCTCGAACCGGATCACACCCAGATCGGCTTTCATGTCCTGAAGCTGATGCAGCGCCAGCGCGTAGGTCGAGGACTGGGTCAGGCTGGGCCGCTTGCAGGCGGCATACATGCCATCCCATTGGGTGCGGTTGTGCCGGTTCCAGGTGATGCGAAACGGGTTGAGATCGGACATGGATTACCGCTCACGCCTTACGGGCGATCCCGGTGTGCCAGCACGGTGTGCAGGTCACCATGATGGGTTTCGAGCAGCGCCTTGGCGTCTTGCAGGCTGAACCCCTGGGCTACGAGGATCGCCGGCTTGACGCGATAATCGGTTGTCTCAAGGGCGGCGCGCGCTGTCTCGGAATCGGTGTCGGACCCGGCTGCGACGATCCGCACCGCGCGCTCACGCAGCTTGGCGTTTGAGGGAATCACATCGACCATCATGCCGCGATAGACCCGGCCGAGCCGGATCATCGTCAGGGTCGAAAACAGGTTCAGTGCGACCTTCTGAGCTGTCCCCGCCGTCATGCGCGTGGACCCGCCGACCGGTTCGGGTCCGGATTCGAGCAGGATCGGGTGGTCGACCGACTGCAGCAGTGGGGCGCCGGCATTGTTGGCAATTCCGATGGTCAGCGCCCCGGCCGTTCGTGCGGCGTTGATGGCGGCAATGGCATAGGGCGTCACGCCGCTTGCCGAGAGCGCAATACACACATCCCCTTCGCGCAAGGCCAGCGCACGGGAATCGGCCATCGCCTGATCGACATTGTCCTCGGCACCTTCCTGGGTGCGTGTCAGGGCGGCAGGCCCGCCGGCAATCAGATAGGCGAGTCGTGCTTCGGGCCAGCCAAAGGTGGGGACGAGTTCGACCCCGTCCTGCACGCCCAGACGCGCCGAGGTTCCGGCACCGGCATAAACCAGCCGCCCGGACGGGTTGTCCCGGAGACGCGTGGCGGCCTCGTCGGCTGCCGCGGCCAGAGCCGGAAGTGCGGGCTTGAGCGAGGCAAGTCCGTGCGCCTGCGCGTCCAGAATCGCGGTCAGGATATCCGCGCTCGCCCGGGTCTCCAGGTCGCGATAGGTGTCGGAAAATTCTTCGGTCTTGCGCATGGGGCCTGTTGGCTGCGATCAACGCTTTTGAATAACACACGCGCCCGCGCCGTCCTTGTCGGAAACGACGATTTTCTGCGCACTCGTGTAGAATATCGTTGAAACCCCAGTGGAAGTTCGAACATCAATGGATTCTCGCTTGTTCTGTTGCGTCGATGGTGGCGCCAGTAACACCCGTGTGGCGCTGTATGACGCCGCCGGGCAGCGCCTCGGCCTGTCAGTCGGCGGACCGACCAGTCTGACGATCCGCGGTGCGGAAGCGTGGCGGGAAATCCTGTCGGTGTTCGAAAACCTCGCCCGTGCGGTTTCGCTGGAAGGCTCCGATCTGACGGGAATCCATTTCGGGATCGGTCTCGCCGGGGCCAACAACACCGCCCAGCGTGACCTGTTCATGGCGGCAGCACCCCCGGTGGGGGCATTGCGGGTCTCAACCGATGCCTATATCGCCGCGCTGGGCGCGCATGCCGGTGCGCCCGGCGCCGTGGTCATCGTCGGGACGGGAAGTGTGGGCTACCGTATCGAGGCGGCCGGGCGTAGTCGTCTGGTCGGTGGCTGGGGGTTTCAGGTGGGAGATGAGGGCAGCGGGGCCTGGATCGGGCGGCAGGCGATCATGCAGACCGTCCGTGTGCTGGATGCCCGCCATCGCGGGCGGACAACGGAGATGCACCGGGCTGTCGCGGCGCGTTGCGGGGCAAGCCGCAACGACATGCTGGCCTGGCTCTGGAAGGCCGAGCCGGCGCAGTTCGCCGGATTGGCACCGCTGGTTCTCGAATGTGCCGGGGACGGCGATACGGCAGCGCTGGCCATCATCACCGAAGCGGGGCGTGAAATCGACGCGCTGGCCGAAGCGCTGGACCCGGGGCGCAATGTGCCGCTTGCCCTTGTGGGCGGTCTGGCCGAGCCTCTCGATCCGTTCCTGCCGGACCGCTTGCGCAAATGGGTGCGGCCCGCGCAGGATGATCCTATCCACGGCGCCCTGATGCTCGCAAAAGGCCGGGCGCCGGACGAAACGATTGTGTGGCAGAACCGATGAGTGAAGATCAACGCGTTGGGCGAATTCTGACCCCGAATGGCTGGGTTGCCGGGCGTATTGTGTTCGACACCCATGTTCTTGCCATCGAGGCGGGTGCTGTGGCGTCGGGCGCGCCACGTATCATTCCCGGTTTTGTCGACCTCCACGTGCCCGGGGGCGGTGGTGCCGATGTCATGCAGGGCGCCGATGCTGTTCGGACTGCCGCACGGCTGCATGCGGGTCATGGTACCACGTCGTTTCTGCCCGCCACGATCACGGCCCCGGAAACCGATCTGAGGGCCGCGCTGGCGGGAATCGGTGCCGTCCAGCGCGAACGCCAGTCTGGCGAAGCACGGGTGCTGGGCGCCCATATGGAAGGCCCGTTCATCAACGCAGGCCGTCTGGGCGCACAGCCACCTTTTGCACGCACACCTGACGCCGAATTCATTGCCGAGATCTGCGCGGAAGAAGTGGTGAAGCTCGTCACACTGGCTCCGGAAATCGAAGGCGGTATGGATGCCATCGCACAGATCGCGGCGGCCGGTATTGCCGTCCAGATCGGTCATTCGGACGCCGATTATGAGACCACTTGTGCAGCGCTGAATGCCGGCGCGCGCGGTTTCACCCATCTGTTCAATGCCATGTCAGCGTTGCACCACCGCGCGCCCGGTGTCGTCGGGGCAGCACTGGCGCATGCGGAATATGCAGCAATCATCCCCGACGGCGTGCATGTGGCCGATGGCGCGCTGCGTGCGGCGCTGCGGGCGATCCCGAAACTTTTCATGGTGACCGACGCGACGGCAGCCGCAGGCATGCCCGACGGGGATTACCCGCTGGGCAGCCACACGGTCCGCAAGCGCGGGGACAGCGTCTTTCTGGGCGATGACACACTGGCCGGAAGTGCCCTGACCATGGATGCCGCCTTTGCGCGATTGCTGGCGCTGGGTTTGCAGATCGAGGATGTCAGCCGGCGGGTGTCGACCTATCCGGCAGACTTTATCGGTCGCCTCGACCGGGGGCGTATCGCGCCAGAATGCTGGGCCGATTTCGTCATTCTGGACGGCAACCAGAATATCGCGGAAGTCGTGATCGAAGGTGAAATGGTTGCAGAGAGCTGATTTGAAACACTGTTTTCGTTTCACGCCCGCCGGAAGACGCCGAGCGTTCCGCAAAGAGCCAAAATAGTTTCATGTGAGTGATGGCCGATAATGCTCCCGATCCGGGCGCAGATTGCCGTGGTCATCAAAACCGCGCCACAGCAGCAGCCATCGACATGCAGTTCTCCAGATGTGGTTCAGGATCGGCACCGTTCTTCCGATGCCGACCCCGAATCCGTATTGCCTTCAGTTCGTCCGGTCAGATGTGTTGCATCAGAAGAACAGCCTGACCCCGACGACGCCCGCGAGATCGTTTGTGTCCTCGCCGTCTTCGCGCGCGAAATCTGCAGTCTGGCCGACCTTGCGTTCCCAGTTGAAACCGATATACGGCGCAAACTCGCGCGCGACTTCATAGCGAAGACGCAGGCCCAATCCGATATCGCTGATCCCGGATCCGATGCCGGTTGGTTTGTCGTCCGACAGGGCGACATTCAGTTCCGCAGCGGGTTGCAGAACCAGCCGTTGGGTCAGGAGGATATCGTACTCAGCCTCGAGGCGTACCGAGGCGTCACCCTCATTGCTCAAAAACGCGCTCGCGTCGAACTCGAACCATTGTGGCGCAAGTCCGTTCGCTCCCAGTACCGCATAGGTGCGATCCGGATCCGGCTTCACGTCGTGACGAAGTCCGACTTGCAGATCGGTAAAGGTCCCGATTGGTCGCATGTAGAGGAACTGGAATTCGCCCGCGTCTACTTTGTCAGCGTCGAGATTGTACTCGCCACTGCTTTTCAGGGCGACTTTGTGATCGTCGTTCCCGATCCGTGCCTGTCCTTCCCAGGCGACAAGGTCGCTGCCATCGCGCACACGATATTCGAACTCATCAACCAGGATCAGCAGAAACAGGTCGTCATCCATGATCTCTGCAGACGCCGGCATGGATGCTGTCGCGAACGCCACAGCACTCAATGCAACAGGGATGGAAACCATCTTGAAGAACTTGTTCATCGGTTCACCCTCCCACCGGCAACGATTCTGCCTCTTGGCCACCTTCGACAATCACTTCACGGAACATCCCTGCGGCCATGTGGTAGATGAGATGGCAGTGGAATGCCCAGGAGCCCGGTGCATCGACTTCGGTCTCGGTATAGAGAGTGGTGCCGGGCGGCACATTTATCGTGTGCTTGACCGGGTTCCATTTGCCCGAACCGTTGTCGAGAATGGTCCACATGCCATGCAGGTGCATCGGATGCGACATCATGGTCTCGTTGACGAACTTGAAGCGGACCCGCTCGCCATACTTCAATCGGATCGGTTCGGCGTCCGAATATTTCACGTCGTTTATCGACCAGATGTAACGCTCCATATTTCCTGTCAGCCGCAACTCGATTTCACGTGTTGCCGGCCGCTCCTCATAGAGCGGCTTCTGCGCTTTCAGATCGGCATAGGAAAGAAACCGGCCGCCTTCCATGGCGGCTTTTGGTGTCAGTCCGCTGCCAGGGGCATAGAACGGGTCGGCCTTGTCAGCGACCGCCATCGTCGAATGGTCCATGCCCTTCATATTCGAATCATTCATCCCACTCATTGAGGAAGCATCGGCGTCATTCATGTTGGTGTGGCCCATGCCTTGCATTTCGCCGTGCCCCATAGCCATGTCCGCCATGGTCAGGAGCGGCCGTTCGCGGAGTTCGGGCACGTCGCCGACCATTCCCTCACGAGGTGCCAGAGTGGCGCGCGCAAAACCGGTGCGCCCCATCGTTTCGGCAAAGATCGTATAGGCGGCGGCGTCTCTGGGGCGCACGATCACGTCATATGTTTCGGCAACGGCGATGCGAAACTCATCGACGGTCACGGGTTGGACATTGTTGCCATCGGCCTGCACGACAGTCATTTCGAGACCGGGAATTCGAATGTCGAAATACGTCATCGCAGCCGCGTTAACGAAGCGAAGCCGGATGCGCTCGCCCGGGCTGAACAAGCCGGTCCAGTTCTGCGCCGGGTTGTTGCCGTTGATCAGGAAGGTGTAACCGGAGACATCGGCAATGTCGGTTGGCATCATGCGCATCTCACCCCACATCTTCCGGTCTTCGAGTGTGGTGGAGAATCCATCGCGCGCGACATCGCGAAAGAAATCGCCAGCCGTCCTCTGGCTGAAATTGTAGTAGTCCGGCCGGTTCTTCAGGTTCGCGCGGATCCGCTCTGGTGCCTGATCGTGAAAGTCAGACAGCACGACCACATAGTCGCGATCATATTTGAATGGCTCGCGTTTCGCCGGTTCGATGACGATGGCACCATAGACGCCAGCCTGCTCCTGCAGGCCCGAATGGCTGTGATACCAATAGGTGCCGCTTTGCTGTGCCGGGAAGCGATAGGTGTGCGTCGTGCCGGGTTTGATGCCGTCGAAGCTGATGCCGGGAACGCCATCCTGGGAAGGGTGCAGAATAAGCCCGTGCCAGTGAATCGAGGTATCAACATCGAGCGTGTTGGTGACATTGATGACAAGGTCTTCACCTTCGCGAAAGCGCAGGACAGGGCCCGGAATGGTTTCGTTTATGGCGAGTGCGGGTCGTGACGTGCCGGTTACATCGGTGGACGTCGCACTGATTGACAGGTCGTAGGTTTCCGCACCCGCGGCCGAAAGCGCTCCAAGCACGAAAACCAAGGCGGACAAGCCTGCGACAAAATCTTTTGTTCTGAACATGATCTCTTTCCTTGTTTCGGCTGGTGCGGGCACATGCCGAACGGGGTCGCAGCAACCCGCACCTTTTGCCGATCCATGACAATTGCTGAAGGGCCGATCAGGCCTTCATCTGAGTTGTAGAGGGATGGGCTCAGGAGCCGTGCTTCATCTCGATTTCGCCGACCATGCCGGACTGATAGTGGCCCGGTACGTTGCAGGCGAACTCAAGCTCGGCATCGGTGCTGAATGTCCACACGATTTCGGCAGAAGCGCCGGGTTCCAGCAAAGCGCTGTTGGGATCGCTGTGCTCCATTGTCTTTCCGTCGCCCATGTCCATCTTCATGCGGTCACGGTTGATCTTGTCTGCTTCCAGAATGCCATGCTCCATCATGGTCATCATTTCCTTCTGGTGCGACGCATGCATGGCGGCGGTGCTGATGTTGAACTCGTGAACAAATTCACCCTTGTTCGTAATCAGAAACCGGACCGTTTCACCCTCCGCGACAGAGATTTTCTCCGGATCAAAGCTGTTGTCTCGCATGATGATTTCGATTGTCTGCGTCGCATCGGCAGCCTTGCCCGGCTGGCCAATTGCCGAGCCGTGTTCAGACCCGCCCATCTGGCTGCCGTGGCTGTCCATTTGTTGTGGCGAGGCGTATGCCACGGTGGCAACAGGGGCCGCCAGAGTGGCCATAAGAACAGACACGAAAAGGCATTTTTTGAAGTTGGTACTGGACATGATTTTGCACTCGCTGTTTGAACAATGATGAGTGGCACGACGAGCGAATCAGCCAACAGACAAGGCTGGTGAACGTACGGATACCAAAGCTTGCTGCACATGAAGTGACGGCAAGCACTGAAGAGAGTTCTTTGGAAATTGCCCGGCGGCCAGTCAGCAGGCGCCCAGGCAAGAATGAGAAATCAGCTGCGTCGCGGCGGGCGTTTCAGCCGGTCGAGATACAATCCCTTGAGACTCTGGGTCGATAAGACATGAATTGCTTCACCGTCTGCTCGTCTCGGTTCTGCGGCAGGCTGACCTGCCAAAATCGAAGCACTTGAACCGCACCAATGTATTTTGTTGGCATGATGTCCGGCTTCGGATTGATCCGGGCAATCGACAAGGCTCAGCCCGACGCCGATAGCGTCTGACGCAACGACGTGAGGGGCAGAGACGTGAAGTGCAGCATCGTCTGTGCCAGATGCAATGGCCGTGGTACCGGGCACCGAGAGGGCGACCAGAAACACGGACATCAAAATCAAACGGCACACACGTATCATCAAGCCACCAATGCGGATTATGGAATGAGATAACCAGATTCCAGCGCTGGAAGGTCAAGACAATAATTCGGTTCACGGATTGCAACTGCGACATTGTCAGGCGCGCCGGATTTCATGCAGCGCATTTGCCTCACCTAACCTCCCGCGTGGCGTTCAAGACACCGTCATCACGGGCAGGATCAATCAGCAGGTCTCACGGAGGGCTAGCGCCAGGCGGCGATGATATCTCCTGCGCTCTGGCCCTGATCGAGTTTCTCGCGCAAATCCGACCGCCCGAACAACGTGTCGATGGCGCCGCCCGGGCTTCCATCGTGTCCGGGCAGCCACATGAAGTCGGGGTGGTGATCGCGCAGCCATGCCAGCAGATGAACCCCCAGACTTAACGGAGCGTGGTGCTGTGCCTTGACCGGCCAGACGGTCACGCCGGGAAGCGGGGTGCCCGCGTGATCTCCGCGCATGCTCGTGACCGGTCCCGCGATGGCGTGAAACCCGGTGTTCCAGCCCGCAATCGCCTTTGCCAGCGCCTGGGCTTTCAGATCGGGAGCGGATGCGCTGCGAAAGGTCAGCGCGGAACCCCGGCCTTCGCTGACATTGGTCGCTTCCAGCAGAACCAGTCCGGCATAAGCGGTCACGGCATCGGGGTGTGACAAGGCTGGCGATGGCGGCGCCCAGCCCAGATCTGCCCGCAGGTTGATGTCGGCTGGATAGACCAGGTAGGAGGCCGCGCCGATTGCCGGGGCCACATGACGGGACAGCAACTCGGCAAGGGTGTGCCCGTGCACAAAGGGCACGTCAAAGAAGGCGAGAAATGAACGCCGGGATGGTTCGGGGCGCGGGCCTTCCGCACCGGGGCCGAGCGGGTTGGCACGATCACAGACAATCACCTCGATGTGTTGCTCGAGAGCCCGGCGTGCTGCCTGCGCAGCCGTTGCGGCGTAGGTGTAGCAGCGCACGCCGATGTCGCGCAGGTCGATCACCAGAGTATCGAGATCGTCGAAACTCGCATTGTCCGCAAGCCCGCCGCCGCCATACAGGCTGTGAACCGACAAGCCGGTCAGTGGGTCGATGCCATGTTCCACCGGTTCGCCTGCGCCCGCAGACAGCTGCATGCCGTGTTCGGGCGTGAACAGGCGCATCCGTGAACCACCGGCTGCAGACAATCTCTGGCTCAGGGCGCGCGAAGCAGGGATGCCGTCTGCCGATGCGCTGGCATGATTGGTCAGAAGACCGACATGCCGATGCGACAGACGATTGATGGTTTCGTCATCTGCCAGCAGGCGATCAAGGCCAGCGAGGGTTCGGCGTGTTCCGGTGCGTCTGGTGGCTGCTGCGTCCATGCCCGACAGACTATCCCCGGGCCACGCGGTCGCGAAAGGGGTTGGTCGCGTTCAGGCAACCCGATCGATCAGGGCTCCGCCGTGACCGAATACGGAGCGGTCTTCGGCAGCTTTTTCGGCCGGCAAACGGCGAATCACATCGCCGGTCGTGGGGTTGAGTATCTCGATAAAGACCTCGGCGTCTTCGGCATCATAGCTCAGCCGGGCCTGGAAAATTCGCGCTTCGGGCTCAACAAGCTGTACGCGGTTTTCCATTTTTGCCTCTGACGTCGACCGAGTCTCTTCTGTTTCGTCGCGATCGAGAGGTATGGCAAACGGGCGCGGCAGCGGTTCGGCCGGCGGACGTATGCGTTCGATGTTCTCCATTTCACGCTCCAGGGTTCTATTCGGTGCGTGCCCATCCCGGGTAATGAAACCGGAAAAACGGACGGCGCACCCCAAGACATCGCGTGAAAAAGACCTGAGCGCAACGAACATCGCGCGCAGTTTTAGTTTTTGGAATATCGAGAGAATTTCGCGGTAATTTCCCGATAATGCTGCGGGAAAGAAAACCGAATTCAACCAAGCGCGACGAGTTTTGGCCGACGCTTTATCGCGCCGAGAACATCCATCAGATTCTGCCCCTGCTTCAGCTTCTGCGGCCCGCGGGATACAGCGTATAGACCCGGTCGACTGCCCTTTTTGGGGAACTTCTCGATCGCATAGAGCGGGTGTTCTGCGGCGTGGCGAAACACGGAAAACACCGCACGGTCCTTGCAGAAGTCTATCGCGTAGTCGCGCCATTCGCCCGCTGCAACTCGGCGGCTGTACTCGTTCAACAGGATACGGAGTTCGTTGCGATCAAATGTCACCTGACCGGGGGTTCGGTTCTGGTGGTTCACGATATGTACGGAACTCATATGCGATCGACCCGCCCATTGCGAAGGAATGACAATGCAACGATTTTTCACGATTTTTCCGGATGTGTCCACCCACGCGGCGCAGACACGAAAGGCTGCTAATAGGTCCGGCGGCTGGCCGTTTCGTGGGGGTTTTCGACGGGGTAGCAGGTCATTCTGGCGATCGAGCTGTAGCAGACCTGATCGGGCGGTTCGTGGTCTTTGCCGGTTTCGGGCACACACCATGCCTTGCCCCTGAAGGAATGCAGGAACGAGCAGTTTTCCCCGGTTGCGAAAGACATGGCGTGATCGGTCACGGTTTTTCCGGAATCGACAGCAGTCACCACGCTGGCCCCGCTGATCGCCAGCGAAGCCGGGTCGATGCAGCCTGTCACGGCAAGTGGAATGATCAGAAAGGATAAATGTCGAAAATATCGCGTCATCATCGCCTGAATCTCGGAAATCAGCTAAGTTTCCAAGATTGGGGTTAAGGAATGGTGTGGCCGGTCGGCCAATGCATCAAAAGCCCGTTAAGAGGTTGATTTCGGTGCCCGCTCCGGCGATATAGCGCAGGGGCGGCAGGCCGAAGTTATTGAAAAGGAAATATTTTCGTGTCGGACGAGTTATTTCGTGAAGTTGATGAAGAGGTTCGTCAGGACCGCTACCAGAAAATCTGGAAGCGATACGGGACGCTTGTCATCATTGCGCTGGTTGCAATCATCGGTGCGACGGTGGCGTTTGTTCTCTGGCGTGATGCGCAGGAGAGCGCACGTGAGGCGGACAGCGCGCGGTTCCTCTCTGCCGTGGCGCAAGAGCAGGTGCAGCGCGACACGGCGGTTCTTGAATTGCGCGATATCGCGCGCGAGGGAACCACGGGCTATCGCTTCCTGGCCAGTTTGCGCGAGGCGAGCTTGCTGGCGGATTCCGGAAATACGTCCGAGGCAATTGCGGTGTTCGATGCCATCGCAGCAGATGAGGATTTGAGCACCACTTATCGGGATATGGCGCGCCTGCTTGCGGTATCGCGCGGCATGGAGATGTTTTCGCCAGAGGAAATCGAGCAGCGCCTGTCTCCGCTCAACACGGCCAGCCATGCCTTCCGGGTAACAGCGCGCGAATTTCTGGCGCTTGCGGCCATGCGCGCGGGTAACAAGGCGCAGGCTTCCGAACTGCTTCAGTCCATTGTTGACGATGCCCAGTCCCCGCCGGCCTCACGGGACCGTGCGCGCGAATTGCTGGCGACCCTTGGGCGCGGATGATGAAAACGCCACGTTCCCAATCCTTCAAGCGGCTCTGGCTTGTGCCCGTGGCGCTTTTCGCGCTCGCCGCCTGCGATTCGCTCGACTTTCTGGGTGGGTCTGACGGGACGCCGCTGCCGGGGGAGCGGATCTCCGTCCTCGCGGGTCAGAACCAGATCGAGCCGTCATCCCGGGTGGCCGATCTGGCCATTCGTTTGCCGCGACCGCTGATCAATGACGACTGGCCGCAGCAGGGCGGGTTTGCCAATCACGCCATGCACCATCTTGCACTGGGCGATGTGCCCCGGGAAATCTGGTCGAGCAGCTTTGGTTCTGGATCCGATGATGACGAACCCATTCTCTCGGGACCGGTGATCGCCAACGGCCTTGTCTTCACGATGGATTCTGAAGCGGTTGTGTCGGCGCGACAGGTCGAAGATGGGCGTGTGGCGTGGCGCCAGGATATCGAACCCGCGAGCGAGGATGACGGGAACTGGGGCGGCGGGGTGGCTTATGACCTCGGCAAGGTTTTTGCGGGAACCGGCTTCGCGCAGGTGGTGGCGCTGGACGCGCGGACCGGGCAGGAGCTTTGGCGGACAGCTGTTTCCGGCCCGATGCGTTCGGCTCCGACCGCGTTCGGGGGCAAGGTCTTCGCGATCACCAAGGACAATCAGCTCTTTGCGCTGGACGCAGAGACTGGCGAGGTCGACTGGACCCATACGGGGATCGAGGAAACTGCCGGCCTGATCGGGTCGGCCAGCCCCGCCGTGGACGGGGATATCGTGATCGTTCCGTATTCTTCGGGTGAAATATTTGCGCTGCGTGCCGAGAACGGCCAGCAGCTCTGGAGTGACAATCTGGCGGCGATCCGGCGCGTCGATGCCGTCTCTGCGCTGGCAGATATTCGCGGGCGCCCGGTTGTCGATCGCGGGCGGGTTTATGCGATCAGCCATTCCGGTCGTATGGTTGCCATCGATCTGGCCAGTGGCCGACGGGTCTGGGAAACCGAGGTTGGCGGCGTCAACCAGCCCTGGGTAGCCGGACGCTTCATTTTCGTCGTCACCACCGAAGGCGACGTCGTCGCGCTAGTTGCCGAAAATGGCCTTGTCCGCTGGGTCACGCCCCTGGGGCGATACGAAGACCCTGAAGATCGCGAGGATCTGGTCAATTGGTCCGGCCCGATTCTGGTCGGTGACCGGCTGATTGTCACGGGTAGCCAAGGTGTTGCCGTTGCGCTGTCTCCCTATACGGGAGAGATCATCGGTATGCTCGACATGCCTGACGATGTGTCTCTGCCACCGGTCGTGGCGTCCGAAACGCTCTATTTCCAGACCGACGGCGCACGCATTCTCGCGTATCGTTAGTTCCGGAAGGGAACCACAAAGATCATGCATCCGACCGTCGTCATCGTCGGACGGCCGAATGTCGGCAAGTCCACTTTGTTCAATCGCCTCGTCGGGCGCCGCGAGGCGCTGGTCGATGACAGTCCCGGTGTGACCCGTGACCGGCGCGAGGGCGAAGCCTCGCTTGCTGATCTGACGTTCCGTCTTGTGGATACCGCAGGTCTGGAGGACGCCTTCGATGAAAGCTTGCCGGCGCGCATGCGGCGGCAGACCGAGCAAGCCATCGCGACCGCCGATCTTGTCATGCTGGTCGTGGATGCCCGTGCCGGGATCACCCCGCTTGATGAGCATTTTGCCGACTGGTTGCGCACGCAGGGCTCCAACGTTTTGCTGGTCGTCAACAAATGCGAGGGCCGTGCGGGCGAAAGCGGTTATCTGGAATCCTATTCACTTGGACTGGGTGAGCCGATCGCCATTTCTGCCGAACATGGCGAAGGCATTCATCTGCTCTATGACCCAATCGCGGCTGTGTCCCCCGATCCGGCAGACGAATGGAATAACGACAAAGAGCAGGACTTCGACGAGAAGGCATTGCAACTGGCAATCGTGGGCCGCCCGAATGTCGGCAAATCGACCCTCATCAATGCGCTGTTGGGCAATGACCGCATGCTGACCGGCCCGGAGGCCGGGATCACGCGGGATGCCATATCGATCGAGTGGGAATTCGACGGGCACCGGATTGCGCTGGTGGATACAGCGGGTATGCGCCGCCGCGCGCGGATCGAGGAGAAGCTCGAGAAGCTCTCGGTCGGTAACTCTTTGAACGCGATCCAGTATGCCCATGTCGTGGCGCTGGTCCTCGATTCAGATCAGATGCTCGAGAAGCAGGATCTGGCCATTGCGCGCCATGTTATCGAGGAGGGGCGCGCCTTCGTTATCGTGGTGAACAAATGGGACCTCGTGACCGATGGGGCTGCGGCTCTTCGCGTGCTCCGGGACCGGATGGAAATTTCGTTGCCCCAGGGCGCCGGGACGCAGATCGTGACGCTTTCGGCAGAGACCGGTCGTGGTCTGGAGCGGCTGATGCCGGCGGTTCTGTCGGCCTACAAGCACTGGAATACGCGTGTCCCGACGGCGGGGCTGAACGACTGGCTCAATGGTGCAATCGAGCGCCATCCACCGCCTTTGGCCGCCAACAAGCGCCCGATCCGGCTGCGCTATGTCACGCAGGCCAAAGCACGCCCGCCGACCGTCGTGCTGTTCGGAAATCGACCCGAAGATCTGCCGACAAGCTATCTCCGCTATCTGGAAAACAGTTTCCGGGAGCAGTTCAAGCTTGAAGGTACGCCCATCCGGATCCAGACCCGGAAGAGCGACAACCCCTATCACAGCAAGAAACGCTGAGGCGCTGAGACGTCAGGCGAGATCGATGAGTTCGCCGTGCCCGGTCCAGGCGGGGCTTGCCAATTCGACAAACTTGCCCGCGATGTCTTCGGGTGTTTTCAGGGATTCGGGGTCTTCACCGGGAAATGCTGCCGCGCGCATCCCGGTCCGTGTTGCACCGGGATTGAGGATATTGACGCGGACGCTGGTGTTCTCCAGTTCCGAAGCCCAGACCTTGGCCAGAGCCTCAACCGCGGCCTTCGTGACCGCATAAGCGCCCCAGAAGGCGCGCGGGTTGGCTGCCGCACCACTGGTGACCAAAATGGCCCTTCCGGCATCCGAGCGCCGTAACAGGGGCTCCAGCGTCCGGATCAGGCGCCAGTTGGCATGCACATTGACATCGAAAACCTCATGCCATGCCTTTGGGTCGTAATGGGTGAGGGGAGTCATCTCTCCAAGGGCGCCGGCATTGCCGACGAAAATATCGAGCTTGTCGAACCGTTCGAGCAGCACCGGTCCAAGCGTATCGACGGCCTCGAAGTCGGTCAGATCACAGGGCACGAGCGTTGCCTGACCACCGGCCGCCTTGATCGCGTCATCCACTTCTTCCAGTCCGCCAACCGTGCGCGCAATCAGAACCACATGCGCGCCTTCTGCGGCGAATCGCAGGGCCACTGCCCGTCCAATACCGCGTGATGCACCGGTTATGAGGGCGACGCGGCCCGTCAGGATACCTTGATCGCTCATGGCTTTGCTCTGCTGTTTGTCAGGCCAGTTCGGCAAGAAGTGACATCTGGGTCACGTCGTCGGCGTGTTCCATATCGGTCAGCGCGATGGGGTAATCTCCGCTGAAGCAGGCGTCGCAATATTGCGGGGCTTCGTTGTTTCGTCCCGCTTCGCCCATCGCCCGGTACAGGCCGTCAATGCTGATATAGGACAGGCTGTCGGCACCGATCAGCTTGCGGATTTCATCGACCTCGTGGTTTGCCGCGAGAAGCTGCGAGGCTTCGGGAGTGTCGATGCCGTAAAAGCACGGCCCGCGAGTCGGCGGGCTGGAGATGCGGACATGAACCTCCCGCGCACCCGCGCTGCGGACCATTTCGACAATCTTCTTGGATGTCGTGCCGCGCACGATGCTGTCATCGACGAGAATCACGCGCTTGCCTGCAAGCTGCCCGCGATTGGCGTTGTGCTTGAGGCGGACGCCAAGGTGACGGATTTCATCGGTCGGTTCGATGAAGGTTCGGCCCACATAATGGTTGCGGATCAGGCCAAGCTCGAACGGGATGCCCGCTTCTGCCGCATAACCGATGGCTGCGGGGACGCCGCTGTCGGGCACCGGGATGACCAGATCGGCATCGATATGGCTTTCGCGCGCGAGTTCGGCGCCGATGCTCTTGCGGGCTTCGTAGACATTCTTGCCATCGACATCGGAATCGGGCCGTGCGAAATAGATGTACTCAAAGATGCAAAGGCGTTTGCGCGCAGGCGGAGAGGGCTTGTAGGAGTGCAGACCGTCTTCATCGATCACGATAAGTTCGCCCGGTTCGATATCGCGGACATAGGTGGCTCCGATAATGTCCAGCGCGCAGGTTTCGGACGCCAGGATCCAGGCATCCCCGATCTGCCCCAGGACAAGCGGGCGCACGCCGAGCGGGTCGCGCGCACCGATCATCTTGCGGCGCGACAGGGCGACCAGCGAATAGGCCCCGTCAATTGCACGCAACGCCGCGATGAAGCGGTCCAGCAACCGGGTTTCACGACTTGTCGCGATCAGGTGCTGGATGACTTCGGTATCCATGGTCGACTGAAACAGCGAACCGGTCTGAACCAGTTCGCGGCGCAGCTTGCGGGCATTGGTCAGATTGCCGTTATGGGCAAGCGCCAATCCGCCGAAGCTGTAATCTGCATAAAGCGGCTGCACATTGCGCAGGACCGTCTCACCGGCTGTGGAGTAGCGATTGTGCCCGATGGCGGAGTCACCCGGCATGGTCTCGATCACTTCACGATTGCCGAAGATGTCCCCCACAAGCCCCATCGCACGGTGGGGATGGAAGCGCTTTCCGTCATAGGACACGATGCCGGCGGCTTCCTGGCCGCGATGCTGCAACGCATGGAGGCCCAGCGCAGTCAGCGCGGCGGCGTCTTCGCTCCCGTACACACCGAACACACCACACTCTTCGTGGAACTTGTCCGGATCGTGGGACGGCTGGAACGGGTGGGTTGTCAGGTTTTCTGTCACTGGTTTTCCCGGATCAGATCTTCAATGCCTTGGCGCACGCCGTCCTTATAGCCTTCTTGGGCGGGCGGCGCAGAGGTTTCGGGCGGGCGTGTCAATTTGTCGAGCGCTTCACGGGCCGCATCGACGTCATTGGCCCGCTGCTGGGCGCGTTCGAGAGCCGCACCGGTCTGCCCGATCAGGTTTTCGGGAAGCAGGTCCCGGACGAGAATGGCCCCGCGTTCGACTGAAGGACGGGTGCGCGCGCTCTCGACCCATTCCGGGGCATCATCTCCCCAGACGTCGCTCATGAACAGGAATGCCACGCAGATCACCAGAATAGAGGCCACCAGCCCGGCCAGCAGGCCCAGCGAGCGATCGAGCGCGTTCAGCCGTCCCGAGCGGACCCAGCCGCTGAGCATGTGGCTGATCAGGTGCAACACAATCAGGGCAAGGATGAAAAGCACCGCGCCCGCGATCAGTTCGGACAGCCAGACCGGCTGAATGTACTGGGCAGCAAAAGGCGTGACCGTTTCGAAGCCGTAGATGGTGATCAGTCCGGCCCCGATCCAGGAGGCGACAAACAATCCGCCGCGCACGAATCCCGTGACCAGTCCGAACAATGCGCCGAGGAAGACGATTGCCAGAACGCCGATATCAAAGCCGCTGAAACCTGCAATTTCCATGGTTACGCCGTTGCGATTGCTTTGGGTTTGCTGGGTACATCGAAATGGGTGAACAGGTCACGCAATTCCGAAATCTCTGCGATCTTCAGATCACCGGTGGTTTTCTTGCCCTTTTTGCTGCGTACGGGGATCAAGGCCCGTTCAAAGCCGAGGCTTGCTGCTTCGCGCAACCGTGCATCAGGCTGTCCCACGCCGCGCACCTCGCCACCGAGCCCGACTTCGCCGAACACCACCGTTCGTGGCGGAAGGGGCTGTTCGAGATGTGCCGAGACAAGGGCTGCCGCTACCGCGAGGTCCGCGCCGGGTTCGCTGATCCGCAACCCACCGGCGACATTCAGGTAGACATCATGGGAGCCGAGATTGAGGCCGCAGCGGGTCTGGAGCACCGCGATGATCATCGCCAGCCGCCCGGAATCCCAGCCGACCACGGCACGCCGTGCCGTTCCAAGTGCTGTCGGGGCGACGAGGGCCTGAATTTCAACCAGAACCGGGCGTGTGCCCTCAATCCCCGCAAACACTGCCGAGCCGCTGATGGTGTCGCTGTGGCCTGCCAGGAATAGTTCAGACGGGTTGGACACTTCTGCAAGTCCGGCATCAGTCATCTCGAAGACACCGATTTCGTCGGTGGCTCCGAAGCGGTTCTTGACGGCCCGCAGCAGGCGGAACTGGTTGGCGCGCTCACCTTCAAAATAGAGGACTGCATCCACCATGTGTTCGAGGACACGCGGCCCGGCGATGGTGCCTTCCTTGGTGACATGCCCGACCAGGATCATGGTCTGTCCGCGCCGCTTGGCGACCCGGATCAGTTCCTGGGCACAGGTGCGGACCTGAGAGACGGTCCCCGGGGCGGAATCCAGCGTGTCCACATACATGGTCTGGATCGAATCGATGATCGCGACTTCCGCTGCGTCGGCCGAATCCAGCGCGGCAAGGATGTCGCGGATATTCGTCGCCGCGGCGAGTGAAACAGGTGCATCGGCCAGCCCGAGGCGCGCCGCACGAAGACGGATCTGGTCCACGGCTTCCTCACCGGAGATATAGGCCACCGACACACCGGCGCGCGCGAGCAGGGCTGCCGCCTGCAGCAGAAGTGTGGACTTTCCGATACCCGGATCACCACCGACCAGAAGCGCAGATCCCGGAACAAACCCGCCGCCACAGACCCGGTCGAGCTCTTTCAGTCCGGTCAGGCGCCGCTCGCGGTTTTCCGGCGCGCCATCAAGTGAGGTAAAGGCGACCGCCTTGCCGCCGGCCTTTGTCACGCCTTTGGGCACGATGGCTTCGGATGATTCCTCGACGATCGAGTTCCATTCGTTGCAGGAATCGCAACGCCCCGACCATTTACCGTGGACGGAGCCACAGGACTGGCAGACGAATCGATTGGCCGTGCGCGCCATGGTCAGCCTGTGACTCGCAGTTGGATCGGCCCGTCAGAGCGCCCATGAATGAATTGGTCGAGCATGTCGTTCCCGGAGTGATCGATTTCAGCGACTGGCCCGTGCCAGACAATCCGACCCTCATAGATCATTGCAATATTGTCGGCGATTCGTCGGGCGCTTGCCATGTCATGTGTGATGGACAGCGCGGTTGCGCCCAGTTCACGAACAGATTTGACGATCAGATTGTCGATGACGCTGCCCATGATCGGATCGAGACCGGTGGTGGGTTCATCGAAAAACAGGATTTCCGGCTTTGTGGCAATGGCGCGTGCCAGACCGGCGCGTTTCTGCATGCCGCCGGAAAGTTCGGCGGGTGACCGGTCCGCGATATCGGTATCCAGACCCACCTGGATCATCGCTTCCAGGGCAGCCTCTCGTGCGGCCCGGCGTTTCATGCCCTGGCTCTGAATCAGCCCGAAGGCAATATTCTCCCAGACCGTCAAGCTGTCGAACAGGGCGGCCCCCTGAAACAGCATCCCGAACTTGCGGGTCACCCGCTCACGTTCGGTCGGGCTCATGCCGACAACATCTTCGCCATCGATCAGAATGGACCCTGAATCGGGCTCCATCAGGCCGATGATGTTCTTGATGAGGACCGATTTGCCGGTCCCCGACCCCCCGATGACGGCCAGGGATGTTCCCGCCTCGATGGTGAGGTTCAGCCCCCGCAGGACATGTTTCGACCCGAAGGATTTGCAGAGATCCCGGACTTCGATCTTCGCCTGGGGTTGCAGGTCGGTCATGCGGCAAAGAACAGCGCGGTGATGATGAAGTTGAACAGCAGCAGCAGGATGGACGCGGAGACGACGGCGTTGGTGGTGGCCTGGCCAACACCTTGTGCGCCGCCCTTGGAATTGTAGCCGTGATAGGTGCCCATCAGCGCCACAAGGAAGCCAAAGACGGCGGCCTTGACGAGGCCGGAGACAAACCCGGATGTGTCGAGGCTGGTCCATGTGCTTTTCAGATAGGTCGTCGGGTTGAAGCCGAAATCGTAAACCGACACGATGAAGCCACCCAGCACACCAATGACATCGGCCACCAGTACCAGCAACGGAAGCATCGCCACCGCCGCGATCAGGCGTGGGGCGACCAGATACTTGAAGGGGTTTGTGGACAGGGTGGTCAGGGCGTCGATCTGTTCGGTCACCCGCATGGTCCCGATTTCGGCCGCCATGGCCGCGCCGATACGGCCGGCTACCATCAGGCCGGCCAGCACGGGGCCGAGCTCACGGGTGATGCCCCAGACGACCACATTGGCGATAGCGGCTTCCCCGGCAAACGCAAAGCCGCTGTAGCTTTGCAGGGCAAGCACCATGCCTGTGAAGATCGCAGTCAATCCGACCACCGGCAGCGAGTAATAGCCGATCTCGATCATCTGCCGCAGGATGATGCGCGGATAAAACGGCGGGGTGACGCAGTGATACAGGCCGTTACCGGCAAAGACCGAAATCCGGCCGATTGTTGCAAAAACGGCGATTGTGCCGCGTCCGATTGCACGAAGAAGCCGCATGGTCAGACCTGCCCTCCCTTGTAGACGCGGTGCGACCGGTGTCCCAGACGCGCCAGCACTTCATAACCGATTGTGCCGCTCGCGGTGGCGAGATCATCCGCCGAGATATGGGCCCCGAGCAGTTCCACCGTCTGGCCCGGGCGTGTCAGCTCTTCGGGAACCGCGCTTACATCAATGGTCAAAAGGTCCATTGAAACCCGCCCGCACAGGGGAACGTCGTGACCGGCGATATGAACATGCATGGTGTCGCCTGTGTTACCTGCCGCCGCGCGTGGATACCCGTCGGCATATCCTGCGGCAATGGTTGCGATCCGCGCGGGTTTTTCAACGTGATGCGCGGCACCGTATCCAACGGTCATGGGGGTGTCAACGTCGCGGACCTGCAGGATTTTTGCTTGCATTTCAACCACTTGATGCATGGGGTTGGGGCGCTGAAGACTCGGTGCCAAGCCATAGAGAGCAGCGCCGGGGCGCACAAGATCAAAGTGGAATTCGGGTCCCAGAAACACCCCAGGCGAATTGGCGAGGCTCGCCCGTAGCGGTCCTGACTGGGCTTCAACCCGATGCCGTATTGCGATGAAACGCGCCAGCTGTGCGGCATTCATGGGGTGATCGGGTGTGTCACCGCAGGCCAGATGGCTCATGATCGTTGAAAGCGTGACACCGCGCAGGCGTTCGGGGTCTGCAAGCAGCGCTGCCAATTCGGTTTCACCCAGCCCAAGCCGGTTCATGCCGGTATCGACATGCAGCCAGGCCGGGATATCAAACGCGTGGGCGCCGACGCCGTCTTGCCAGGCCGTGATTTGCTCCAGGCTGTTGAGCACCGGGCAAAGCCTTGACGCCACGAATATCTCTGTCTGGCCGCGCATGGGGCCGTTCAGCACGATGATCTGGGCCTCGGGCAGGATGCTGCGCAGTTCTGCGCCCTCGCCGGGGGTGGCAACGAAGAAGGCATGGCAGCCGGACTGGAACAGGGCCCGTGTGACCGGTGCCAGCCCCAGACCATAGGCATCCGCCTTGACCGAGGCCCCGACTTCGGCGCCGGGGCAGGTGGTCTGGATCAGTCGAAAATTTTCCACAATCGCGTCGAGATCCACCACGAGCGTTGCCCCGGCATCGCCGGGGATATGGATATCGGCCGCGGCCAAAGCGCTAGAACCGTTCCTCGGGCAGGTAGGTGTCGGCCTGGAGGTCCGAGAACTGGGTGAAATCGCCGTTGAACTGGAGGGTCACGGTCCCGATAGGGCCATGGCGCTGTTTGGCGACAATCACTTCGGCCTTGTTGCGACACTGCTCGAGCAACTCGTTGAAGCGGGTTTCACGCTCCAGATAGGTGTCCTGCTTTTCGTTGTCGCGCGGCGTGGGGCGCTCGCGCTCCTTGTAGTATTCCTCGCGATAGATGAACGAGACAACGTCGGCGTCCTGCTCGATCGATCCCGATTCGCGAAGGTCGGACAGTTGCGGGCGTTTGTCCTCGCGCTGCTCGACCGCACGGGACAGCTGGCTGAGCGCGATCACGGGAACATTCAATTCCTTGGCGAGCGCCTTCAGCCCCCGGGTGATCTGGGAGACTTCCTGCACGCGGTTTTCGCCCCGGCTGTTGGCCGGCGGGTTCACGAGCTGCAGGTAATCGATGATGATCAGGCTCAGGCCGTGCTGCCGCTTGAGCCGCCGGGAACGGGTGCGAATCTGCGAGATCGTCAGGGCCGGGGTGTCATCAATGAAGAGTTTCAGGCCATGCAGGGCCTGCGCCACGGCGAAGACCCGGTTGTATTCTTCCTCACGGACGTCACCACGCCGGATTGCATCCGAGCGCACATGGGCCTGTTCTGACAGGATACGTGTGGCCAGTTGTTCGGCTGACATTTCCAACGAGAAAAAAGCGACACTCTCGCTCTGCTCGATATCCGTGCCATCGGGGCCTTCCACCAGTTTCTTGGAGGAGGCAGCGTTGTACGCGATGTTGGTCGCGAACGCGGTTTTGCCCATCGAAGGCCGCCCGGCGATGATCACAAGATCGGATTCGTGCAGGCCGCCGAGCAGCTTGTCGACATCGGTGAAGCCCGTCGGAACGCCGACGAGTTCGCCATCTCGCTTGTAGGCGGCGGCGGCCATGTCAATGGCACCGGTGACCGCGCTCTTGAAATCGCGGAAACCGGTTTCAGCCGAGCCCTGTTCGGCAAGCTGGAAGAGCATTTCTTCGGCGCGTTCGATCTGCTGGGGGGCCGGAGAGTCGAGTTCATACTCATAGGCCGCATTGACGACCTGATCCCCGATTTCGATCAGCTCGCGGCGCAAGAAGCAGTCATAGACTTCCTTGCCCAGATCGCCAGCGTTCTGGATCGTGATGACCGAATTGGCAAGTTCGGCGATATAGCCCTGACCGCCGATTGCCTTCAGGTCCTCGTCATCCTTGAAATAATTCTTCAAGGTCACCGGGTCGGCAATCTGGCCGCGCTCGATCAGATGGGCGCAGGCTTCATAGACACGGGCATGGGCCGGGTCTGCGAAATGTTCGGCGAACAGGAATTCCTGCACCCGCTCAAAGGAGCGGTTGTTGACCAGAATCGCGCCCAACAGCGCCATTTCGGCTTCGAAATTATGGGGTGGCGAACGGAATCCTGGCCCATCTCCATCCCCGTGCAGGGGCGTGACGTTCGCCGGTGAGTTTGCCATGTGGTCAGTCATATCGCTTGTGCTCATGGGCGCACCCTAGAGGCTATGCGCCGCAAAGAGTTTAGCCGTTGTCGGTGAGTCTGTTGAAACATGGGGGTAAGCCCGATTTATTTCCCCTTGCATGGCAGGAATTCCGCGCGACCAGATCGCTGGACACCGACGTTCCCTATTCTTGTGCAGGACTATATTGTCAGAAATCAGGCGTTTAACTCCGGGGGAACACAAAATGCGCGCAGCTTGGTATGAAAAATTCGGTCCAGCCAGGGACGTTCTGAAAATCGGTGAAATCGATACGCCGAGCGCCGCTGACGGGCAGGTCCTGGTGCGGGTTCACGCTTCGGGCATCAATCCGCTCGATGTGAAGGGTCGTGACGGCGGGCGTTGGCCCATGCGAGGCGACCGCATGATCCCCCATTTTGATGGTGCGGGCGTTATCGAAGCTGTGGGCGCAGGTGTCGATCCCGGGCGTGTGGGCGCGCGGGTCTGGCTCTTTGAGGGCAATCTCGGTCGGGCCGAGGGAACAGCCGCCGAGTTTCTCGCAGTGCATTCCACACGCGCCAACCCGTTGCCCGAGTCCCAGAGTTTTGCCGAGGGGGCCTGTCTGGGTATTCCGGCGATGACCGCCCATGCGGCGGTGTATCGGGATGGCCCGGTGGACGGCCAGACAATCCTGGTGACCGGTGCGGCAGGTGCGGTGGGAAACTATGCCGTTCAGATGGCCCGCAATGGTGGCGCCACGGTGATCGGGACGGTCAGTTCGGACGAGAAGGCGGCAAGGGCCCGGGAAGACGGGGCAACCCATACGATCAACTACAAGACTGAAGACGTCGCCGAACGGGTTCTGGAGATCACGGGCGGCAAGGGTGTGGACCGTGTTGTCGAGGTTGAGCTGGGCGGCAATATGGGGATCACGGCCAAAATCCTCAAAACCGGCGCCGTGATTGCAGCCTATGCATCGATGGCGTCCCCGGTGGTGCCGTTTCCGTTCTATCCGGTCCTGATGAAGTCACCCACGCTGCACATCATCGGCTGCTTCACGATGCCCGAAGCCTTCAAGCAGCAGAGCGTGGCCGATATCTCCCGCTGGATGGCCGAGGGGCGCCTGACCAATCGGGTTGCTGCCGAATATCCGCTCGACGACATCGCAACCGCCCATGAGACGGTGGAAGCAGGACGCCAGGTCGGCTCGGTGGTGGTGACCATCGACTGACCACGAACAGTCATTGTCTGGTGACGTTCCCGGCAGAGCGAAGATCGGTCATCAGGTCGCGATCGCCTCAGTTCAACCGAACACCTGATTCTGTGTCGAAAAGGTGACAATTCCCGGGGTCGAACTCGAAGGTCAGCTTGTCATTCGACTTGAATTCGAGGTCGGGATCGACCTTCGCGACCAGCCGCGTGGCGTCACCGAATTCGAAGAACACCAGCGAGGCATCGCCGAGTGGTTCAATCAGTCGCACCTCGCCGGAGTTGGTCCCCGTACCGGTTTCGACATGCTCCGACCGGACGCCAAGAACCACTTTGCGGCCGGCGAGGCTTGCCGGTGTCGTGGCGTCGAGCGGGACGCGGATCGCGGCGTTGGTGAAAAGTGGGCCGCCATCTGCGGCTGCAACTTCGCCCTCCAGAAAGTTCATGGTCGGCATACCGAAAAACCCCGCAACAAAACGTGTGGCAGGCTTTCGATAGATTTCCAGCGGCTCGCCAAGTTGTTCGATGCGCCCGCCATTGATAACCACGATCCGATCCGCCATGGTCATCGCCTCGGCTTGATCGTGGGTCACATAGACAAAGGTACCCTTCAGTCTTTTGTGCAATCCCTTCAGTTCGGTGCGCATGTCGATACGCAGCTTGGCATCGAGGCTCGAGAGGGGCTCATCCATCAGATAAACTTCGGGATTGGTCACAAGCGTTCGGGCCAGCGCAACACGCTGTGCTTCACCACCCGAGCATTGTCCGGGGCGCTTGGAGAGCAGCGGCGTGATATGCATTGCGTCTGCCGCCTTGTGAACGCGCTCCTTGATTTCGCTTTCGGGTGTATCCTTCACGCGCAGGCCAAAGGCCACGTTCTCAAACACGGTCATATGCGGAAACAATGCGAGATCCTGGAACATCATTCCCAGCCCGCGTTCCCCCGGCTCCATGAACGTGACGTCCTTGTCGCCGATGGTGATCGATCCACTGGTTGGTGGCACAAGACCTGAGATCATATTGAGCGTCGTCGTCTTTCCGCAGCCCGACGGGCCAACCATGATCAGGAATTCACCATCCTGGATGTCGAGATTGATACCTTTCACGGCCCTGAACAGACCGAACTCCTTGACCAGATCCTTGAGGACAATACGTGCCACGATTTTCCCTCCGTGCCGGCTAGCGGCGCATCATTCCGAAACTGAAGCCCTTAACCAGATGCTTCTGGATGAGAATTCCCATGATCACCACCGGGATGGTGATGACCGTACCGATGGCCGCCTGCGGGCCATAGAGGCGTCCTTCCGAAGCGCTCTGGAACTTGTTCAGCAGCACCGGAAGCGTTGAGACATCCGGATGCGTCAGCGTCAGCGCGAGCAGGAACTCCGCCCAGTTCAAGATGAAGATGAACAGGAAGGTCACCACCATGCCCGACGCAACGAGCGGCAGGACGATCTTGCGGATCGTATACATTCGGCTTGCACCCATGATGCGCGCCGCGTGTTCAACCGTGTAGGGCACCTCGTCGATGAAGGCGAGCATCATCCAGATCACGAAAGGCAGTGAGATCGCGATGTACAGCATGATCACGCCGATGCGCGTATCGAAAAGACTTATTCGTGTGCCGAAGACGGATTCGGTGGCGAATGGAATGATCACCGCGAAATACATCAGTACCGGGATGGCAATGACGATCGGCGGGATCATCCGGATCATCAGCACGGAATGGCGGAAGCGTTTGCCACCAACGTTAAAGCGCGAGATCGAATACGCGAGGAAGGTGCCGAGAAGTAGCGCGATCAACGACGAGAAGGTGCAGATGATCAGCGAATCCGCAAGCGAACCCCAGATGTTGAATGGCTGCTCGGTCGCGTCGCGTGCGACCCCGGCCTGCTGCACGTTAAAGGTGAATATTTGCTCGTAGTTCTTCAGCGTCGGTTCATGCGGTACCCAGTGCGGCGGCCATGTCACCCACTCACCGGAATCCTTGAAGGATGTCTGCAGCATCCAGTAGATCGGGAACATGACAACCAGGGCCCAGGCAATCAGGAACGCGTGGCGCACGATGACGCGTTTGTCGAACCGGGCCTTGTGACGCTTGGCGACGGCGTCAGCAGACGGCTTGTAGATGTCGTCGGTCACCGGTCACTCCCCGTGTTGAGTTGTTGATTCTCGACCTGGTCGGACTGCCGGATCAGGAGCCATATCCCGGTGAAGATCAGCACCGAGAACATGATCAGCACTAGGACCGATGCGGCGGCGCCGAAGCTGAACTTGTTGAACATCCAGACCTGTTCCCACAGATAGTGGGCGATGGTCTGGGTCGATGTGCCGGGTCCGCCGAAGGTCAGCATGACGATGGGGTCAAACATCTTCAGTGCTTCCATCGAGCGGATCACAATCGCGATGACAATCGCCGGCTTCAACAACGGCAGTTCAACCCAGAAAAAGATCTGGCGCCTGTTTGCCCCCATGATCCGCGCCGCGTTGATCAGTTGCGGGGGCAGCGCGGAGAAACCCGACAGGAAGATCAGGAATGTCAAAGACGTCCACTGCCAGATGTCGGCGAAGATGATGGCAAGTTGTGCCGCCGTTGGGTCCGACAGCCAGCGAATTCGGGGATCGAAGCCGAGCGCGGTGGTGATGGGCGACAGCAACTGGTTGAGCGGGCCGCTGTCGAGATAGATCATTGAGAAGTTGTAGCCGGCGACGACCGGCACCAGCATCATCGGGATCAGGAACAGCGTGATGTAGATGCGTCGGCCGCGTACGACGCGGTGAACCGCCATGGCCAGCAGGAAGCCCACGATGAGCTCGAAGGTCACAGCGGCCCCGGCGAAATAGAAGGTCCGCCCCAGCGAAAGCCAGAACCCCTCGTTGGTCAGCACTTGCTCGTAGTTTCGGAAACCGGAGAGGTAGGCCTGCTCGAAGGGGCGATTTGCCCGCCAGCGCAGGAAGCTGATGTAGATCGTCAGCAGGAACGGAATGATGATGACCAGCAGGAAAACACCTTCGACAAGAACGAAGGGAATCCAGCGGAACACACGTTCCTGGCCGAGCCACGCCCGCAAGCGCATCCTCGGCCCCTGTCGTGCCGGTCCACCGGTACCGTTGAGGGTTGCATCCGTCATGGCATCATCCGTGGGCAGCGGTAATGAGGTGAGGCCCGGCGCTGGAACTCTTGCTCCAGCGCCGGCGCGCTCGGTTCGAGAGCGGGCTTTTAGAACTTGTCGACGTACAGACCGGCTTCGACGCCCTGGCGCCAGACCCTGACCTGGTTGTCACGACCGATGTCTTCGGTGACATCGTTCCAGCCGTCCTCAATGTCTTCGGCTGCTTCCTCGGCGGTGGTGTTGCCGTTCATGACGTCAGCGAGATGGTTGTCGAGAATCTTCATGTACTCGTAGTGACCCTCGATATAGAGCAGCGACGTTGTGAACTCGGCGTTCTCGAGCGTGGCTTCGAGGAACTCTCTGGAGAACTTGTTCTCAATGCCCGCATCACCGAGGTTTTGTGTGCGGAACGGATCCCAGAAGCCCTTCGGGTGCGCGATGGCGCGATTACCGACAGAGGGGCTCGTGAGCCACTGGATGAAGAGATAAGACAACTCGGGGTGGTCGCTGTAGGCGTTGACCATGTAGCTGGTGCCTGCCGCTTCGGCAGCCCGCCGGACCGGTTCGCCGCCGGCATTCGTGGCGGGGATGACGCAGGGAAGCTGATTGCCCTTGACCTTGCTGTCGGGATTGGCGTTTCCGAAACCGAAGATCGACGGGAACGACATCACCGAATAGGCCTGTCCGCTGCCCCAGAATGGATAAATCTGTGGCGTACCCCAGCCCTGAATATCTTCGGGCATGTACTGGACAATCGAGGACAGCGCCTTGATGGCCGCGATTCCCTGCGGCGTGTTGATCTTCGGGTTCATGTCGGCGTCGAAAAGTAACCCGCCAAAGTAGGCGGGGAAGTGACGGTGCGTAAAGTTGACCGAGCGGTAACCCATGGCGCCGTACAGCGGCTGTTCGAAGGTTATGCCCCACCGGGTCTCGCCAGCCTTGGTGTGGAAGAACTTCGCCTGTTCCTCCCAATCCGCCATCGTGGCAGGGCAACCGAGTTCCTTGCCTGTTGCTGCCTGAAATTCGGCGCGCGCCGCAGGGTTTTCAACGATGTCCTTGCGCAGGACCAGCATGATGTGATCGCCATCGAGCACGAAACTGTACTGTTTCCCGTTATAATATTGCTGCGCAACGAAAGCGTCGGGAATCCCGGAGAAGTCAGGCTTGTATTTCGCGGCATATTCGTCGAGTGGTTTCAGGACCCCGGCACTTGCCGCATCTGGCTGGGTGTATGGGAAATCGTTGAAGATGTCGAAAGCACCAGTCTTCGCGACGGATTCACCCATTACCTTGCTTGGAATGTCGGTATAGCCCAGCGGCTCTGAGACGAGTTCGACCCCTGTCAGTTCCTTCCATTCAGCCGCGAAGTCCGGGAATGAATTGCGGTACAACGAGTTGAGAAGAACGTCGAGTTTGACCTCTTCCAGGTTGTTTTTCTTCATATAGGCGCGGGCACCATCGATCGCGCGCTGCGCGACCGGGTCTTCCTGTGCAAGCACAGGAGCCGAGCCGATGATGCCGAGCGCAGCAATGAGTGCCAATGCCGAAGTGTTTCGAAATGCGTGTGCCACGGTTCCTCCCCATTAACAGATTGAATTACAAAAACAATTCTGATCAACAGCCGCTTTTATTCGATATTCTCTGGCTGTCGGGGCGCATAAATGCTCATGCGCAGGTAGAAAGTTAATCACACCTCTGTGATGAATTCACCATCTTTTCGCGTGTAGTACACAGCATGGCAGGTATGCAAATTATGCAAAATTACCGGATTCACTGAGAAATCCAGGTATCCTGAAGCGCGTTGAAAGGTTTTTGACCATCGCATGACCGACGCAAAGTCGGAGTTGATCAAGTCATCTGATCAGCAATCGCCCCGCGGCGTTAACACAGCCGGGTGACAGCTATCGAGCTGGGCTTGGATCTTTTGCCTCTGGATGACCTTCGGTGCGGATCGTAGGTCAGGTTTTGCCGATACCGAAGGCAAATTATCCGCGCAGTGATGCCTGCACCTGGGTTTCCAGCATTTGCAGGAAGTTCGAGCGGTCCGCTTTCGAGAAGGCACGCGGGCCGCCGGTGATTTCCCCGGCAGAGCGAAGATCGGTCATCAGGTCCCGGGTGGCCAGCGTCATGCCGATGGAATCCTTGTCGAGGAGTTTGCCGTTGGGGCGGATTGCGCGTGCGTCCTTCTTGATGCAACGATCCGCGAGCGGGATGTCCTGGGTGACCACGATGTCGCCCGGTCCGATACGGTCGGCAATCCAGTCATCGGCCACATCGGCCCCGTCGCTGACAAGCGTCTGGGTCACCAGCGGATGGCCGTGAAAGCCGAACATGCCGCTGTTGCTGACAAGCTGGACATGGATCTGGTGTCGTTCGGCAACGCGGACGATTTCGTCCTTCACCGGGCAGGCGTCGGCATCAACGTAAATCTGGGTCAACGGGATCTCCGCACCGTAATGAACGGTGCCGTCTTGGGTTATTCGGCGGCCTTGCTGGCGCCTACAGAAACGCCTTGTTCCCAGTCGCGAATATAGTCTCGCGTCAGGGGGACAGCATCCTGCCGCTTTGCGATCTGGATCTGGAAGACCATCTGGCCCATCCGGCGAAATGAAATTTCGCATCCGATCAGATAGAACTCCCACATCCGGCAGAAGCGCTCATCGTAAAGTTCCAGCGCCTTTTCCCGCTGGGCCATGAAGCGGTCGTACCAGTGACGCAGGGTGTCTGCATAGTGCAGGCGCAGAATCTCGATATCCGTCACCCAAAGCCCCGCCTTTTCGATGGCAGCAAGGGTTTCGGACAGCGCGGGGGTATAGCCGCCGGGGAAAATATACTTGCGCAGCCAGGGGTTCGTGACACCCGGCGGTTCCATGCGTCCGATCGAATGTAGCAGAAAGACCCCGTCATCTTTGAGGAGATCGCGCGCCTTCTCGAAGTACTCGAGATAGTGCACCGCGCCGACATGCTCGAACATGCCCACCGAGACGATACGGTCATAGGCTGTGGTTTCGTCTCGGTAATCCTGCAGCTTGAAGCGGACCCGGTCGGACAGACCCAGATCGGCCGCGCGCTTCTCGCTGACCTTATGCTGCTGGGTGGAAAGGGTAACGCCGGTGACATCAGCCCCGGTTTCCTGTGCCAGGTAGAGCCCCATGCCGCCCCAGCCCGAACCAATGTCGAGAACCTTCAGGCCCGGTTCGTTGAGCAGGAGCTTGGCCGCAATATGCCGTTTCTTGTCCATCTGGGCGCGATCGAGGTCATCGTGTGAGCCGTCGAAATAGGCGCAGGAATACTGCCGGTCACTGTCGAGAAACAGATCATAGAGATCATCGGACAGGTCATAATGATGGGCGACGTTCTTCTGTGCCTTGCCGACCGGATTGTATTGCTGAAGGTATCGGAACGTGCGGCTCAGACTGGCCGAAAAATCAGAGAACCAGTGCCGTTCGAAGATTTCGATGTTGCGCCCGATCAGATCGATCAGGTCAAACAGCGTGCCTTCCTCGATCGTCAGCGTGCCGTCCATATAGGCTTCACCGGCCGCCAGACGCGGATTGATCAGCAGCCGCCGCTCTGTGGCACGGTCATGCAGGCGAATGGCGACACGCGGTGCGGCACCATTTCCGAAATTGTAAGCTCTGCCGCGAGAGTTGATCAGGGTGAAATCACCCTGATCTATCACCGCGCCGAGAAATCGTGCCAAAAGCATCGCTTCCCCCGTATTGCCAAAACATTACGATGCCGGGGGAAAAGCTAGCAAATATTGCCGATAAGACAAAACAGGGATTTAAATCCGGGCTTGCGCCCGGATCCGGACTAGGCTTTGGCTTCGTCGCTGCTTTCGGCGGCTTCTTCGGCAACTTGCTCGGCGACGTCTTCCTCGACGAAATCTTCGACGGCGGCAGCTTCCGCACCCTTGTCGTCAGCCATGCCGAGGGCCTCTTCGGCGAGCGCAACCGCAACTTCGGCGGCTTCGGCTTCCTCGGAGATCTCCGTGATGGACTGGCCGTGCTCACGCTGGGTCAGTGCTTCATCTTCAGTGCGGGCAACGTTCACGCTGATCTCGACCTGAACTTCGGGATGCAACGAGATGCGCACCGCGTGAAGACCAAGTTCCTTGATCGGGCGATCCAGCATGACCTGGCCACGGGATACCGTGACACCGGCTGTGGTCACCGAGTCTGCGAGATCACGACCGCTGACCGAGCCGTAGAGCTGGCCATTGTCACCAGCCTGACGGATCAGGGTGATATCCAGTTCGCCGAGCTTGCCGGCCACGGCTTCGGCGTCCTTGCGACGCTCGAGGTTTTCAGCTTCAAGCTGAGCCCGCCGGGATTCGAAATGGCTCTTGTTGTCCTGGCTTGCGCGCAGGGCCTTTTTCTGCGGCAGCAGAAAATTGCGGGCATAGCCCGGCTTCACGGTGACCACGTCACCCATCTGGCCGAGTTTTTCGATACGTTCGAGAAGAATTACTTCCATGTCACACCTCCTGGCCGGTCGGATCGAATCCGATGCGCCGGCGAAGATCGAGGGTTTGGTCCGCCACACCAATCAGCGCAACAACTGCGATGAGGGGCGGGAAGACGATCATAAAGCCGTAAAACACGGCAATAACTACGAAAAAGATTGGCGTCCGTCGTGCGATTGCGTGAAAGCTTCCCGCTCCGGCAAGGAATACGGGAACGAGCAGCGCAATGGCCGCATTCTGGCCGAGATAAGCCAGATTGCCATGATCCAGTAGCGCAAAAGCGACTGCAAGTCCGAATGCTGCCGGAATCCAGAGCGGAACCCGCAGTTCTTCCATGCGCGGCAATGGCCGTTGCAATGCGCCCCAAAAGCGAAGCAAGGCAAGTGCGCCAGCTGTTGCCACCGAAAGGAGGATCAGCCAGACCGCTATGGCGGCACCAGGAAAGACCGGTGTCAGCACTTCAACAAGTGATCGTGTGCGGTGAAACCCGAGTTCCGGGAACAGACCTGTAACGACAGGCTGCAGGAAGGACCGGGTGAGGAACGGCAGATCCGTATTGCCACGGATCACCATGGCCGCAAAGACGATCATGACCAGCAACGCCCCCGCCAACAACCACGCCATGACATTGAGCGGCGGTTGCCATTCAATATAACCAAGCGAGGATGTGCGCGAACGCTGCAGCTGCTGAACTGCAAACACGATCGGGATCACAAACAGAGCTGCGAACAGAACAACAGGTTCTGAACTCAACGCAAAAAGCACAGCCATTCCGAAAAGCACCAGCAGGCCCGTGAGCCCGGCGCCTATGGCTGCAAGCACACCAAAGCCCAGACCGGCTGCCATCAACGGGATGCCGGTCAGGGTGAGGGGTGCCGCAGCGCCCAGTCCCAGCACAAACGGTGCTGCAAAGAGCAGCGCCGCCGCCGCGCCAGCGGCAAGCGTGAGAACGAGGTGTCTGGTTGTGCCTTGCATCATCTGCCTTGCAATGCTCAGGACTAGAACGACCGCCGGGCCGTCAAGCCATCTGATCTCAGTCGAGGACGTAAGGCATCAGGGCGAGAAACCGCGAGCGCTTGATGGCACGGGCCAGCTCACGCTGTTTCTTGGCCGAGACGGCTGTGATGCGGCTCGGCACGATCTTTCCGCGCTCGGAGACGTATCGGGTCAGCAGCTTGGTGTCCTTGTAGTCGATCTTCGGCGCATTTGAGCCGGTGAACGGACACGTCTTGCGCCGACGAAAGAACGGGCGTCGACCACCTGCGCCGCCGCCGCCGCCGCCACCGCCGCCACTACCACCAGTACGGGGTCCCATAGACATTATTCTTTCTCCCCTTCGCTGTCGGAATCAGATGCCGGTGCGGCATCGGTTGCTGCAGTCGTTTCAGCAGGCTTTGCCTCAGGCGTAGCCGCTTCCGAAGTGGCCGCTGCGGCCGGTGTGCTGTCGCCGTCATCACGGCCTGCGCCGCGTTCCTTGCGGCCCTGCATCATGACCGAGGGACCTTCTTCATGCTCATCAACCCGGAGGGTCAGATAGCGAAGAACATCTTCGTGGATGCGCTGCTGGCGTTCGAGTTCGTTGACGACGTCCGACGAAGCGTCGAGATTCATCATCACATAGTGACCCTTCCGGTTCTTCTTGATCCGGTAGGCGAGGTTGCGAAGACCCCAGGATTCGGTCTCAATGACCTTGCCGCCACCGGTTTCTACAACCCCGGTAAAGGCTTCGATCAGTTGATCGACCTGCGTGCCGGAAATATCCTGACGCGCAATAAAGACGTGTTCATAGAGTGGCATGTTATGCGACTCCCTTTGGCTGTTTGCTGACCGCCGCCGATCGCCCCGTTCACGGGCCGCGGCTGCACGGTCATATCCGGTGGGCCCAATGCGTCACCGGCAAGGAGTGCGGTGCGGATTTCTCCCCACACCGCTTGAGGCGCGGGGAATACACCAGATGCCTTGCCAGGCGCAAGCGCTTCCTTCCCGCATCTTGCGACACCACGGCACCGGCTATATGACTGAGCCAACGAGATTTTGAGGGGGATTTACAAAAATGAGTCGTGCATTCGTCTTTCCGGGACAGGGGAGCCAAGAAGTGGGCATGGGACTGGCGCTGAGCAAAGCCTTTCCTGCGGCCAAACTCGTGTTTGAGGAAGTCGATGACGCCCTTGAGAAACGGCTCAGCCGGATCATGTTCGAAGGGCCCATCGAAGAACTCACCCTGACGGAGAACACCCAGCCGGCCCTGATGGCCCACAGTATGGCGGTGATCCGGGTGCTTGAACTGGAAGGGGGCATCAAGGTTTCAGAGGTGGCGTCTTTCGTGGCGGGTCACAGCCTTGGCGAATATTCCGCGCTGGCGGCGGCGGGGGCCATTCCGCTTGGCGAGACCGCGCGTTTGCTCCAGACCCGCGGAGAGGCGATGCAGGCGGCAGTCCCAGTCGGTAAAGGCGCCATGGCCGCGATTCTCGGGCTCACTCTTGAAGAGGTTGAGGCTGTGGCAGCAGATGCGGCAGAGGATCAGGTCTGTGACGTGGCCAATGACAATTCCGATGGTCAGGTTGTCGTGAGCGGCGATACCGACGCGGTGGAACGTGCGGTCGAAATTGCCAAGGAACGCGGCGCGAAAAAGGCGATGATGTTGACGGTCAGCGCGCCGTTTCACTGTTCACTTCTCGACCCGGCCGCCGATATCATGACCTACGCACTGGCATCCGCAAACATCACCACGCCCAACCCGCCCGTTGTGGCCAATGTGACGGCCAAGCCTGTCTCTGATCCCGATGACATCCGGAACCTTCTGGTGGAACAGGTCACAAGCCGGGTCCGCTGGCGGGAATGCGTGCTGGCCATGCGCGATCACGGCGTTGACGAACTTTGCGAGGTGGGAGCCGGCAAGGTTCTGACCGGTCTCAACCGGCGTATCGACCGTGAGTTGACCGGACGTACAATTGGCACGCCGGAAGACATCGAGAAATTTCTCGCCACCCTTTAGGCGATCAGACAACCCAGACAGTTACGAGGAAACAGGACGACATGTTCGAGCTCGAAGGAAAAACCGCGCTGGTGACAGGCGCAACAGGTGGCATCGGCGGCGCAATTGCCAGGCAGTTGCATGAGCGCGGCGCAACGATTGTAGCCAGCGGGACGCGGGCCGAAAAACTTGACGCGCTGGCCGCCGAACTGGGCGCGCGCTGTCATGTGGTAGCGGCAGACCTGTCAGATCCGGCCGCGCCCGACGCGTTGATTGCCGGCGCGATCGAAGCGGCGGGGAGCGTTGACATCCTGATCAACAATGCCGGGCTGACGCGGGACAATCTGGCCATGCGCATGAAGGACGAGGAATGGCAGCAGGTCATTGATGTCAATCTGACCTCCGCGTTTCGGCTGACCCGTGCGTCCCTGCGCGGCATGATGAAGGCGCGCTGGGGCCGCATCGTGACGGTTACCTCTGTCGTTGGTGCCACCGGCAATCCCGGGCAGGCAAATTATGCGGCGTCGAAGGCAGGTCTGACCGGCATGTCAAAAGCATTGGCTCAGGAAGTCGCCAGCCGCGGGATCACGGTGAACTGTATCGCGCCGGGGTTTATCGAAACGCCGATGACGGACGCACTTTCGGACGACCAGAAATCAGCTTTGCTGGGCCGGATTCCCGCAGGGCGTCTGGGTGTTGTTGATGATGTGGCGGCCTGTGCGGTCTTCCTGTCGAGTCCGGAAGCGTCCTATGTCACGGGGCAGACCCTGCACGTGAATGGCGGCATGGCGATGATATAAGAGTGCCTGGATGGCTGTTTGATCCCCCGCCGCCGCTTGACGTTACGGGCGAACGCGGCTAAGTCGCGGCCTCCAGTGGCGCATGCTGATCAAGCTATGGTTTGTGAAAATGCGCTGTGATAGGGATCAACGGTCGTTTTGGGGCGCACTTGCTATCCGAATCGTCTTAAATCGTTGTCTTAGAAACCGTCCCGTCACGGGATAACGAAACAAAAAATTGAGGGCAGTCTGAAATGAGCGATGTTGCCGAACGCGTGCAGAAAATCGTTGTCGAACACCTTGGTGTCGATGAAGGCAAAGTCACCGAGAATGCGAGCTTCATTGACGACCTCGGGGCAGACAGCCTCGATACCGTTGAGCTGGTGATGGCATTCGAAGAAGAGTTCGGGTGTGAAATCCCCGACGATGCGGCGGAGAAGATTCTCACAGTCGGTGATGCCGTGAAGTTCCTCGAAGAAGCTGCTGACTAACCTTCGGCAACAGGTTCGCGCGGCATTGGTCGCACGAACCTACACCCCGTAAAACAGCGCATCGGAATCCCATGAGACGTGTTGTTGTCACCGGAATGGGTCTCGTCACGCCACTTGGCGTTGGCCTGGACCATAATTGGACTCGCCTGACCAACGGCGAATCCGGGGCCGTTACCATTGACAAGTTCGACGTGTCGGACCTGCCCGCGAAAATCGCGGCTCAGGTGCCGCGCGGCGACGGGAGCAATGGAACGTTCAATGCGGACAATTATGTCTCGTCCAAGGACCAGCGCCGGATCGACGAATTCATCGTCTACGGCATCTCGGCCGCGGTCGAGGCCGTCGAGGATTCCGGCTGGAAACCCGAGGCTGAAGAAGATCAGGAACGCACTGGCGTCATGATCGGCTCCGGGATCGGCGGTCTGCAGACCATCGCCAATGGCGCGATTCTTCTGCACGAGCAGGGACCGCGCAAGGTGGGCCCGTTCTTCATTCCCTCAGCGCTGATCAACCTTGCCTCCGGGCATGTGTCGATCCGGTACGGCTTCAAGGGACCGAACCATGCGGTTGTCACGGCCTGTTCGACCGGGGCTCACGCGATTGGCGATGCAGCCCGGCTGATCATGCTGGATGATGCCGATGTGATGGTGGCGGGTGGTGCTGAAGCGGCGATTTGCCGGATCGGTATTGCCGGCTTTGCCGCCTGTCGGGCGCTGTCGACCAGCTACAACGACACACCGGAAAAAGGATCCCGGCCCTATGACAAGGGCCGCGATGGTTTTGTCATGGGTGAGGGCGCCGGCGTGGTCGTGCTTGAAGAATACGAGCACGCCAAGGCACGCGGCGCGAAAATCTATGCCGAAGTGGTTGGCTATGGCTTGTCGGGCGATGCCCATCACATCACGGCCCCGGCTGATGATGGCAATGGTGGCTTCAGGTCGATGGAAGCCGCACTCAAGCGCGCGGGTCTGAACCGGGAAGATATCGACTACGTCAATGCCCATGGCACATCGACGCCGCTGGGTGACGAGATCGAACTCGGTGCGGTAAAACGCCTCTTTGGCGACCACGCCTACAAGCTTTCGATGTCATCCACGAAATCGGCAATCGGGCATTTGCTCGGTGCAGCCGGGGCGGTGGAGGCGATCTACTCGATCATGGCGATCAACAGCAATGTTGTGCCGCCAACCATCAATCTTGATGACCCGTCGGATGCCTGTGACATTGACCTGGTTCCGCATACGGCCAAGGAACGCAAGGTGCGTTACGCACTGAGCAACTCGTTCGGTTTTGGCGGCACCAATGCAAGTCTGGTATTCGCCGAGGTCTGAGCCTCACGACTCCCCGCTTCCCGTCTAACATGGCTGGGCAATGACCGATCCGGCCGATATTCCAACAGCCGACCAACCTCGACGCCGTCGTCTGGGGTGGGTGTTGACCTGTTTCGTCCTGCTTCTGATTGCGGGCGCGACCATCGTGGGCGGTGCTGCGGTGATGTTGCATCGCGCCTATTCCGATCCCGGGCCGCTGCGGGCAGAAACCAATCTGATCATTCCACCCGGGGCTTCGGGGCGCATGATTGCGCGCGCCTTGACCGAGGCTGGCGTGAGCGCCGATGAACGGCTGGTGCAGGTCTTGATGCGTCTGTTTGCGCCTGAAAAACCATTGCGAGCGGGCGAATATGCCTTTCCTGCTGGGATCAGTCTTCGTGAAGCGATTGCGAAGTTGCAATCGGGTGATGTCGTTGTGCGCCGGGTTACCATTGCCGAAGGCCTGACCACGCGTGAAGTTCTTGCGACCTTGAACCTTGCCGAAGGGCTGACCGGGGACCTGCCCGATGCAGCCGAGATCGGTGAAGGAACGCTGCTGCCCGAGACCTATCACTACAGTTGGGGGGACAGCCGTGCCGATCTTCTGGCGCGGATGCGGGCCGCAATGCAGACCGCGGTTGGACGTTTGTGGGCCGCGCGCGACGAAGGCCTGCCCATAAAAACACCGCAGGAAGCCGTTGTGCTGGCCTCGATCATCGAGCGGGAGACCGGGGTGCCCGAGGAGCGCGCGCGGGTGGCTTCGGTCTTCATCAACCGGTTGAATCGCAGTATGCGCCTGCAATCCGATCCGACGGTCGTGTATGGTCTCGAGACGGATGGGGGCCCCTTTACCGGACGGCTGTTGCGCCGCCATCTGGAGATTGACCATCCTTTCAACACTTATACGCGCGATGGATTGCCCCCATCGCCGATCGCCAATCCCGGGCTTGAGAGCATTTCCGCCGCGCTGAAGCCGGCCGAAACGAAGTTTTTCTATTTTGTTGCGGATGGCACCGGCGGTCACGCCTTTGCCCGAACCCTGTCGGAGCACAACCGCAATGTCGCAAATTGGCGGCGCATCCAGCGTCAGGCGAGATAACCGCACTTGCGATGCCCATTCTGCGGCATTCACAATTGCGATGCGCCATCCGACAAGCCATACTCGGTTAACGAAACTCCGGAGAGAATGATGAATTTGATTGCTCGGAATTGCCTGAACCGCCTGCCGGCTGCTCTGACGGCCCTGTTGGTCCTGTTGGTTGCGGTCCCCGCATATGCGCATCACCCGATGGGCGGCGTCACGCCATCCTCGTTTGGTGAAGGCCTGCTTTCAGGGATTGGACATCCGATCATCGGCCTTGATCATCTGGCCTTCATCATCGGAATCGGCGTGGCCGCTTCATTCCTGGTGCGCGGTCTGGCGATGCCGGCCTTTTTCGTTGGTGCCACATTGCTGGGAACGGCGATTCACCTGATGGCTTTCAATCTGCCGATTGTGGAGATCGTGATTTCGGCATCCGTTCTTCTGCTCGGCGTCATGATCCTTTCCAAGCGCAGTCAGCCGCTCGTGGCATGGGCCAGCCTGTTTGTGATCGCAGGTGTTTTCCATGGCTATGCTTATGGCGAAGCCATCATCGGTGCCGAACCGACACCGCTTGTTGCCTATCTTGCTGGATTTGCAGTCACCCAGTATCTGATTGCGGCGGGCGCCTGCCTGCTGGCACGGCGCGCCTTCGCGGCGGTGGATGCCAAGCCGGTCGGCGCGCGGATCGCCGGTGGCGTTGTCGCCGGCGTCGGGTTTGTCTTCCTGTTTACAGCGGTGGCGCCGTTCTGAGGCGTTTCAAGCCGGTCAGACCTTCTGCCCGGGTTGTGCCATCACCTGATTGATGACGCGATTGTAGCCGCCAAAATCGAGGAACCCGCCGTCGACAGCAATGTCATGGCCGGTGATGTAGCTCGAATCATCGCAGACCAGAAACAGAACGACCGATGCGATTTCTTCGGGCTCAGCGCCGCGTTGCATGGGGGTCTGATCTCCCAGCGCCTGTATGAAATCATCTGATCCCTCGACCAGCGGCGTCATGACCAGACCCGGTGCGACCGTATTGACCCGGATGCCCCAGCTTTGCAGTTCCATGGCGGCGCTTTTGGTGATGCCGCGAATGCCCCACTTGCTGGCGCTATAGGCTGTCGCAAAATGGCCGGTCATGCCGGCAATCGAACCGGTGTTGACGATGGCACCGCCCCCGCTGTCCCGGATCAATGGCGCAACAGCCTTGATGCCCAGAAACGGCCCGGTCAGGTTAACCGAAATCACCCTGTTCCAGTCTTCCAGCGCGGTGTTGGTGACACGGCCCCCGCGCAGTGCGACACCGGCATTATTGACCAGAATATGCAGTTCACCGAATTCGTCCGCGATGCCATCCACAACGGATTTCCAGTTGGCCTCGTCTGCGACATCAAGGTGACGATAATGGGCATCGCCGCCGTCATCACGGATGGATTGTGCAACCGCTTCACCCAGGTCGTCCTGAACATCTGCAAGAATGACCCGGGCACCGGATTTCGCAAAGAGGCGCGCTTCGGCTGCTCCCTGGCCTCCGCTTGCACCGGTTACGATAGCGGTCCTGTTTTCAAGTTTCTGGTCCATGGCGTCCTCCGTATTGTGTGCTCAGAACAGTGCCAGCATGCGTACAGCCAAGTACATGGGCAATGGGAAGGCGATCATGGCTGGGTTGCGCATCAGCCGCTTGCGGATGCGCTTGGCGGCGGCGTCGGTCTCGACCAGGAACGGCATCCGGAAATCATTGGCATCGGTCATGGGCGAGCGCACGAAGCCGGGGCAGATCACGCTGATACCGATTCCCTCTCGGGCATGCGCGCGCCGCAGGCCCGCACCATAGAACCGGACCGCAGCCTTGCTGGCGCAGTAAGCCGGTGCGTCGCGGAAGGCCCGAAAACTCGCAAGGCTCGACATGATCGCGATCTGCCCATGCTTTCGGACGCGCATGCCCGCCAGGGCTGGGGCTACGGTATTGACGACGCCGTCCACATTCGTTGCGAAGATATCCGCATCGGACCAGCTTGCGGCTGTGTGCTTTTTCCGGGTGCCCGCCGACACGCCGGCATTGGCGATGACGAGGTCGAGAGGTGTCTGGTCGTCAACCATCTGGACCCAGTTGGCCATCTCGTCCCGGTGCCGGACATCGACAACCCGTAGATCACAGCTGGCCCCCGCGTCACGTACCCGGGCGGCAACGGCGTCCAGGCGTGCCGGGTCACGCCCACCAAGCAGCAGGTGATGTCCGGGAGCGGCATAGGCAAGCGCAAGCGCGCACCCGATACCGCTGGATGCGCCGGTGATCAGAATGGCTCTGGGGTTGTCATATCCGGTCATGGTTCTGGCGGCAGCGTCATCTTGTTGGGGTCGGGGGGGCAAGCTATAAGGCCAGTCATGAAGACTATAGACCGAAATATTGTACGCCCGCGTGCCATCAGGAACCCGAGGGCCCGATGACCTTGCAAAGCATGACCGGATTCGCCCGTACCACAGGGCAGGATGAACGCTACGCCTGGACCTGGGAGGGCCGCAGCGTCAATTCCAAGGGGTTGGACCTGCGATGCCGTGTTCCCGGTGGCTATGAGCCTGTGGAGCAGGCAACGAAGGCCTTTGCGTCGAAGATATTCAAGCGCGGCAATATCAGCTATGCGCTCTCGCTCGACCGGCTGGAGCAGGGCGGAGGAACCTATCGGGTCAACCGTGACTTGCTGGACCAGATCCTCGCATTGCAGGGTGAGCTGACGGATAACGTCTCGCAGGAGCGCCCCACCCTGGAAGGTCTGCTTTCGATCCGGGGCATGCTGGAAATCGTGGATGAGGGCGAATCCGAGGACGCTGTTGCGGTACGAACAGCTGCAATGATTGCAACCGGTGAGCAGATGCTGGACGCGATGGCGGTGGCACGCGCGGCAGAAGGTCGCCAGTTGGCCGTTCTTTTTGATGCCCATCTGGAAACCCTGTCTGCGCTCGTCGATGCCGCCACCCAAAGCGCGGCGGCCCAGCCCGACGCGATCAGGGCGCGCCTGAAGGCGATGATTGCCGAACTGATCGATGCGGATGCGCGGTTGCCCGAGGAGCGCCTTGCCCAGGAAGCCGCCCTGCTGGCCGGCAAGGCCGATGTTCGCGAGGAGCTCGACCGGCTTCGGGTTCATATCGGTGCGGCGCGCGACCTTCTTGCAGAAGAGTTGGGGGTGGGGCGCCGGCTGGATTTTCTGTGTCAGGAGCTGAACCGTGAGGCAAACACCCTGTGTTCGAAGTCTTCTGACGTTGATCTGACCCGGGTCGGACTGGACATGAAGGCAACGATCGAGCAATTCCGGGAACAGGTTCAGAATGTCGAATAGGGGGAAGCTCGATGGTTGAGCGGACAAGTGATGGATTGAACATCAAACGCCGTGGATTGATGCTTGTTCTGTCGTCGCCTTCGGGTGCGGGCAAGACCTCCATCTCGCGCAAGGTCCTGGAACAGGACGACAATCTCTCCCTGTCGATTTCCGTTACGACCCGCCCGCGTCGCCCTGGCGAGGTTGATGGTGAACATTACCTGTTCGTCGACAAGACGAGCTTCGACCTGATGGTTAACCGACAGGAACTGCTCGAATACGCCAAGGTCTTTGATCACTATTACGGGACCCCGCGGGGGCCCGTTGAGGCCGCTCTGGAAGCCGGAAAAGATGTCCTGTTCGACCTTGACTGGCAGGGGACCCAGCAACTTGACGAGAAGGCGCGGGACGATCTTGTCAGCGTCTTTATCCTGCCGCCGTCCACAGCAGAGCTTGAGCGCCGTTTGAACACGCGGGCGCAGGACAGCGCCGATGTCATCGCCGACCGTATGGCGAAGGCAGCTGATGAAATCACGCATTGGTCCGAGTACGACTATGTCGTGGTCAATCAGGATTTCGAGGATAGCGTGAGCAAGGTGCGCGCTATTCTTGCCGCCGAGCGTCTCAGGCGCCCCCGGCAGGAGGGCATGTCGGACTTTGTGCGCCTGCTGCGACAGGGGCAATAAGCGTCAGTCTTCAATCAGCCGTGCAATGGTGCAGAACTGGTCGATGGTCAGTTCTTCCGCGCGCGCCTCTTCGGGGACTCCCGCGCGTGCCAGAAGTTCCGCGCCTCCGATGGCAGACAGTGATCGGCGGAGCATCTTGCGCCTTTGCCCGAATGCCGCGCGGGTCACGATTTCCAGTTTTTCACGCTGCGCTTCCGCAAGTGGTTTGGGGCGCACGGCCATGTGAATGACCGAAGAGGTGACATTGGGCGGTGGGACGAAGGCCGAGGCGGGAATATCAAACATGATCCGCGCCTTGGTGAGCCACTGAGAAATCACGGAAAGGCGTCCATAGGACTTGTTTCCGGGTGTGGCCACGATCCGTTCGGCCACTTCTTTCTGAAACATCAGGGTAAAGGCCAGGTACTGATCGGCCTGCATCAGCCAGTTGATGAGAAGTTGCGTGCCAATGTTGTAAGGCAGATTGGCGATAACCTGACGCGGGCCGGGGATTTCTTTGGTGAGGTTGATCTCCAGCGCATCGGCGTCGAGGACCGTGAGGCGGCCATCGGCATGTTGTGCCAGCTCGCGGAGTGCGCCCACCGCCCGTGGATCGCGCTCAACGGCATAGACGTGCCGCGCGTCGCTCTCCAACAGGGCGCGGGTCAGGCCGCCCGGTCCGGCACCAATTTCAATGACGTTGATATCCGTCAGGTCACCGGCTACCGAGACAACGCGGCGGGTGAGGTTCAGGTCGAACAGGAAATGCTGGCCGAGCGATTTCTGGGCAGCGATATCAAACCGCCCGACGATCTCACGCAGTGGCGGCAGCTTGTCGGCGTCAAACACGCAAGTCGACGAAGGCCGCGCGCCTCAGATCCCTCAAGTAGCGGCGCGAAAGCATATCGATCCGTTCCCGTACCAGGGTTTGGCGGATTTCGCCCCGGTCGGGGCCGGCGTTGTCCTGACGTTCGCAGACCATCAGGACCTGAATGCCGGATGGCTGGCGCAGCGGTTCACTTGCTTTGCCGACCTCGATGGTCGAGGCAACAGAGCGGAGCTGTGCGTTCAGATCATTGAGCTTGAACTGTGCAGGATTGTCCGGTTGTGGTGTGCCAGCATCTTCTGCCGCCGCCGCAAATGCCGGGCAACCATTGACAGTGGAAGCAATCTCCCGGGCTTTCTGCAGTTGCTCTTCTACAGCGCTTTCAGATGAACCATCTTCGACGAGCAGAAGCAGTTGGCGTAACTGGACGATGCGTTCGCCTTCATCCGGGGGGGAATTGGTCCGCTGTTCACTCAAGCCCACAATCATGATGCCGTCCGGCACGTCGAGAGGGTCTGATATCTCTCCGACCTTCAATTGGGTGATCACGGTATCAAGCACAGGGTTGAGTTCGCCGGGTAAAATCCACCCGACATCGCCGCCGATGGCCGCCGTAGCGCTTTTGGAAAACTGCTGTGCGACAGCGCGGAAATCAGCACCTTCGCGTATCTGCTGGACCAGACGCTCCGCCAGATTGCGGATATCGCCGGCATCTGCCGGGTTATCGACAGGTAACAGGATCTCTCCGATCCGGAATTCGGTCACGCCACGATTGTCATCGATCCGCTTCACCACAGCATCAATCTTGTCTTCACCGACTTCGATCGTGGGTACGACGGTACGCGAGAGCAGCTTTTGCCATGCGATATTCGTGCGTATCTGCTCAAGTGCGGATTGTGGCGCGATTCCCTGACGTTGCAGAAACGGTTCGAATGCTCCCGGAGGGATATTGTTGGACTGCTCAACGCGAGCTATGGCTTCGCTCATATCCGTTTCGGTCACCCGGATGTTCAGCCGCTCGGCTTCCTGTTTCTGCAAGGTTTCGTCGATCAGGCCGCGCAGCACCTGCGGGCCAATCCGGCGCTGGGTTTCGGGGGTATCGGGCAGCCCCGACGAGGCAATCAGGAGGCGCATCCGCTGCTGGACATCGAAGACCGAGATCACTTCCTCATTCACCACCGCAGCAATGCGCTGAACATCCTGCGCGGCAAGCGGTCCCGATGCGCTCGTGCTCGCAAAAACCAGCATCACTGTGAAAATGGAACGGCCCAAAAGGTTTTTCATGTGTCTCACTTTACAAGAGCGCCGAGGAAACTTGGCCCAGGCTTTTGAATATAATCCGGAACGTGAGTGCTTCGGTCGGCGGAACGTCACGATCCCGTGTAAACGCACGACGATATTTCAGCTCGAAATCCATGCAGTCGCATTTGTAGAGCAGAGAGGCACCATAGGAGAGGGTGCCGCCATCTGAAGTGAGGTCCCGACGGGTGTTGATATTGGCGGACCAGCGTTCGGTGATTTGAGATGTGAGGCCCGCAGTCACTTCTTCGCGATCGGCAAATTCCGCAGTGCGGTCGAAGAATACGTAATTGAGGTCGAGTTTCAACGCCCGCGGTCCTGCGGTCGCCGTGATTTCGGTTCGCCTCGCACGAAATGAATCCTTGTCAAACCGTGTCTTGTAGAGCAGGTCGAAGAAGGAACTTGGTGAAACCTGAAGGCTGGCGACAATGTCGGAGAACTGATCTTCCAGACCCGAGCCATCCGCAAAGGGGCTGGAGTCACGGAAGCGATAAGATTGCCCCACGATCAAGGTGGTGGCACCACCCGAGCTACCGAAAAGGCCTGTTTTCAGACCATAAACGACGCGCTGTCCGCCTTCCACACGATCCGAGCCGGCAAAGCGGTTGGCACTGAACAGATTGGTTTCGTCGAATTCGTTGCTCCGGCTGTCTTCGTTCGGGATGTTTTCCGGGTTCCCACCATTGGGAGCGAGCACCAGCGCTGTCAGTGGTTCGAGAATCTGACTGCTGCTGCCCGCGCGCCGTACCCACGGATACCGCCAGGTAACGATGGCTTGAGGGAACACACGTCCATAAACACCGCTGTCCGCGCCGGTCGATGTGGCAACATCTTCGGTGTTGTAGAGGTCCGTCTGCAGAGAGGTGCGGAAGCTCGTGATCGAGCCAAGGCTGTCGGTATGGGATATTTGCCAGCCCGGGGTCAGACTGACTCGCTGGCTTGTCGCGCCTTCTTCACGTGTCAGCGCCTGAAGGTTGGCATCGATTGTCGACATGCCGCCAAAACTGTTCGGGTCGCTCACGAAATTATAGTTGAACTTGGGTGCGACAATGGGGATTTCATCCTGCTCGTCTTCCGCGCGCAGCCCCTGAAAATAATAGGCTTCGCCGACAGCGTAGCTGCGTGATCCAAAGCCTTCTGCAAACAGATGGTTGGTCAGCGTGTCCGGGTTACTGAACCCGTAACGCTGCTGATAGGTGTCATCGCTGGCCAGTTTGACGTCGAGGCCCCAGCGCCAGAGTTCATCTATCGAGAACCGGGACTCGGAATCGATATGCCCCCGAATACGGTTCGTATCATTTTGTGCGTCGTCCTGCGTGCCCGAGATTCGCGTCCGATGCGTGCCGTCTGCGAATCGCTGTCTGTACTCACCGGTCAAAACCGGAAGGTTATCGGTTGCCAGGATTGGATCAAAGGTCAGGTCCTTGTCTCTATCAATGGCCCAGAAATAGGGGGTCTGGATGGAAGATCCGAGAAGGCTGGAAACGCCGAATGTAGGTGTGAGAAGGCCGGATTTGCGATCGACGGTCGGGTCGGGATGGCTCAGATAGGGCGTATAGAGAACGGGAAGGCCCAGAAACTCGAGTGTCGCATCCCGATAGATAACTTCGCGTGCAGCGGAATCGTGGATCACGCTGCGTGCGTTCACCTGCCAAAGCGGCTCACCATCCCGGCCCTGGCAGGTGAGGCAGGGTGAGTACGCAGCGCGGCTCAGTTCGGTTCGTGTTCCGCCACGCCGTTGCGCACTGACCGCTGCCAGCCGGGTATCGTCATTCAGCAACATCCGGAACCCGCGCAGGAAACCCTCGCGCATGTCATCAGTCAGTTCGGCAAATTCAGCGAAAATGACTTCGCCTGTGGGTTCCAGCAGAACCACATTGCCTGATGCTGTAACGATGTCGTCGCGTTGATTATAGGTGACGGCATCGGCATTGAGGACCCGCTCGCCCTGTACGATCTCGACATTTCCACGGGCTGTCGCGATTCCCAGATCCTGATCAAAATTCAGCTCGTCGGCTGTCATCAGGATCGGCTGCTCGGGATCAAAATCCTGCGCATGGGCGGATATGCCCGGCAGGAGCGCCAACAGTATCAAGATCAGGGCAATGTGGCGGATGGATATCATCAGCCGTCTTCCAGATGCAGAAGCATTGTCAATCCAGCCATCAGGCAGAAACCTGCCGGTGTCCAAGCTGCGAGAATGACGGGCACACTTGCACCCAATCCCAGTGCCTGTACCACATTCGTGAGCAGGAACAGAAAAAAGCTCGTCAGAACACCGGCGCCGACAAGAAGCAGCGTGCCGCCGCGCCGCGTCTGGCGTAGTGAAAAGGCGGCAGCGATCAGGACCATCGCCGCAAGCAGAATGGGTTCGGCCAGCAGGGCATGAAATTGCAGGCGATGGGCGACCGGCGAGAATCCGGTTTCCTTGAGAACGCGTATGAAATGCGGAAGGTTCCAGAAGGCAATTGTCTCGGGGCTTGCGAAGTTTTCCTGAATTTTGTCGACGGTCAGGTCGGTCGCCAGTTCATGTTGTTCCACAAACACGCCCGCGCGAGTCGGGCGTGTCAGCCAGACTTGCGAGAGCTCCCAGCGGCCATCGAGAAGACGCGCGCTCTGCGCATCGACACGTCCGATGAATTCGTCATCCTTGGAAAACTCGAACACAATGACGTTTTCGAGCAGAAGTTCGTCAGGCTGCACACGGGCCGCATGGATAACGGTCTGGCCTTCTCCGTCCGGGGCCACCTGACGCAGCCATATCCCTTGTGAGGAAACAGCCAGCAAAGAGGATTGTCCGGTGAAATAGCGCCCCTCGAGTTCCTCGAACTGGGACAGCATGACCGCAGAGACAGGGTTGAGGACGGTGACATTGAAAATCCCGATCACGATCGCTGCGGCAACGGCTGGTGTCAGAAACTGCCAGACCGAAACGCCCGCAGCCCTGACCACCACCAGTTCATGGTGCCGGGTCATCTTCAGGAAGGTAAATATCCCGCCAAACATGACCGCAAAGGGAACAGCCTCCTGTGCCAGGAAGGGGGTCCGCAAAAGAGCCATGCCGGTGATAACGGAAGCCGTTGCGTCCGGACGTCCACTACCGCGCCGGAGGAGCTCAATGGCGTCAATCAGCCCGATCACGGCGATGATCGTTGCAAACATGACAAGGAACCAGAGCAGAAACTGCCGCAGGATATAACCGGAGATGGTGGGAGAAGAGAACATGCCGACCGGGTTCAGGCTTCTGCCATCGCAAGGCCCGATGGTCTTCGAACACGCGACCGGATGATCAGGGTCAAGCCGGCGAGGATCGAAAGGATCGGAAGGGCATACAGAAGCGGGACGAGTGCGAGTGTGCGTCGTGACATGTTGAAAAGGCCCAGCGAAGCGAGTTGCAGCGCAAAAATAGCGGCAATCGCGACAAGAACGCGGCCTGTATTGCCGCGCCGACTGAAATTGCCCGATAACATGGCGGCCATCGCAACAAGTGTGAACACCAGTATATAGAGCGGGCTTGTCAGCCGCCGGTGGCCTTCAGCGATCAACTGATTGGCATAGTAAGTGTCGTGGACGCTATCACCGGGCCGCAGCAACGAACCCAGATAGCGTTCTTCGGGTTCGCGCCAACGCGGTGATGAGGATTCATTCAGGATGTTGAGGTCCAGAGAGTACTGATCGAAGTTGAACAGGGTGAGGCGCCCGGATTCACGGTCCACATCCTGCTGACTGCCGTTGAACAGGACAACCCGCGTTCCTTCGGAGGACTGTACGACCGTTCCGCGCTCAGCGGTATAGGTCACAGGGCGTTCGGGGTCACGAGAATCATGGGCGAAGATGCCGCGCAATTCACCTTCGCCTGATCGCTCCCGGATATAGATGGTCAGGCCGGGGATCGGACTGTTGAAGCGTTGTTCCTGAAGCAGAACGCTTCCATAGGAATTGCGGTAGCTTTGTTGCTTGAGTTTGAAGCTATGGACTGTCGCGGGCACGATATAGAGTTGCAGCGCGTATCCCACGAAGACGGCGAGAATACCGAGGAAAAGTCCGGGCCGTGCCAGCATGCCCTGGCTCATGCCGGCCGCACGCATCACCACCAGTTCGCTGTCGTTTCGCAGCTGGTTGTAGACCACCAGAACGGCGGCAAAGACGGCAATGGGAAGCAGAACAGCAATGAATTTGGGCAAGTTCAGCGCCGTCATCTCGAACAGGACCGTGATCGGAAGGCCCCGATTCACGATGAAATCAATCAGACGGATGGAGCCAAACAGAGAGATCAGCAGCGTCAGCACCGCCGCGACAAACAATGTCGCGATCACCAATTGCCGGAATATGTAATTGCCGATCGACGTCATGATCGCTCCGAAGGGGGATTAGAGGGCAAACCGTCCTCCAAGTCGCTGATTCGAAAAACAAACATGTTCTGCAGCGATCATGTTTTGTACCAGATCACATCGCGCTGACAAATAGCTGAGCCTTCCGGGGGTTCGCTTGCGTGGCATTGGCGGGTACTCTAAATCTCGAACATCACGAAAGCCTGTATTCTGCAGGGTCTTACCGTTAGCCGTGGATATCATTGTCATGAAGATCAGTTTTGCCGAACCGAAATTGCCCGCCCGCGGGTTTGTTGTCTTTCTGATGGGCGGTGATGGTGAACTCAGCGCCTCTGCAAAGTCTCTGGATAAAGCGATCAAGGGGGCCATCTCGCGAGCCGTTGAGGCGCGGAGTTTCGTTGGAAAGAAGGGCGAAACTTTGTCGGTGTTTTCGCCCGAGGGTCGCGAGAACCTCAACATCCTTCTTGTTGGCGCTGGATCAGCAAAAGACCTTGATACGCTGCGAGCGCAGGAAATCGGGGCCATCGTCTACAAGTCACTCAGCAGTCTCGGTGCAGATTCTGCCACCGTGCTGGCTGAAGCCCCCAGTGGCGCGAAGACACGCGGGGCCGATCTGGCAGCCGCTCTGGCATTTGGTGCGCGCCTTCGTGACTACAGCTACGACAAATACATCACCTATTCCGATGCCAAGGCCCTGTTGGCCGGACCCACCCGGCTGCAATTCATGGTAAAGGGAAGCGCGGTCGCCCGGCGGCAACACAAGGAACTGGACCACATCGCCGACGGCGTCGATTTTGCCCGCGATCTTGTTTCCGAGCCCAGCAATGTGAAATCGCCGAAATGGATGGCAGCGCAGTGCCGCAAGCTGACCAAGCTCGGTGTCAAAGTTGAAGTGCTCGGCGAAGCACAGATGAAGAAACTCGGGATGAATGCCCTGCTCGCTGTCGGTCAGGGCAGTGTCCGGGAATCCCAGATGGTCATCATGCGCTGGAACGGCGGGGCAAAGGACGCCAAGACCGTTTCCTTGATCGGCAAGGGTGTCACGTTTGATACGGGCGGAATTTCGATCAAGCCGGCCGGTGGCATGGAAGACATGATCTGGGATATGGGCGGCGCGGGCACCGTGATCGGCGCCATGCATGCCATCGCCGCCCGCAAGGCAAAGGCGAATGTCATCGGGGTCGTCGGGCTGGTTGAAAACATGCCGGACGGCAATGCCACCCGACCGGGCGACATTGTGACATCCATGTCGGGGCAAACGATTGAAATCATCAACACCGACGCCGAAGGCCGGCTCGTTCTGGCGGACGCCATGTGGTACACGCAAAAACGCTTCAAGCCCGATGCGATGATCGATTTTGCCACTTTGACGGGCGCGATCATGGTGGCACTGGGCCGTGAATATGCCGGACTCTATGCCAGCGACGAAGCTCTCTCTGACAAGATTATCGCCGCGGGCAAGACCGTCGGTGAGAAAATCTGGCCGATGCCGCTCGATGAAGCTTACGACAAGCAGATCAATACCCCGCGCGCGGATATGAAGAATGTCGGTCCCCGCTGGGGCGGCAGCATCACGGCGGCGCAGTTCCTCAAGCGTTTCACCAATGATGTGCCCTGGGCCCATATGGATATTGCCGGTGTGGCGTGGTCGGAAAAGGAGCTGCCGCTGATGGCCAAGGGCGCGTCGGGTTTTGCCGTGCGTGCGATGGATCAGTTCGTGCGCGACAATTACGAAGGCTGAGGAACAGGAATATCGTGGCGGAAATTCGCTTCTACCATCTGACCCGGAAATCCCTCGAAGAGGTGCTGCCGGTCATGCTTGAGCGGACGGTGGTGCGTGATGGCCGGCGTGCGGTGGTCGTGGCCGGTTCGCCCGAGCGTGTTGAGGACCTCAACGCCCATCTCTGGACCTATGATGACCGGGTGTTTCTGCCCCATGGCAGCAAGGCGGACGGTTTCCCCGCACGCCAGCCTGTCTGGCTAACCGATACGGATGAAAACCCCAACGCCGCGCAGGTGCTGTTCCTCGCCGATGGTGCGGCCAGCGACAATGTCGATGGCTTCGATCTGGTCTGCGAATTGTTTGATGGCCGCAATGACGAGGCCGTTGCCGCTGCGCGCGTGCGCTGGAAGGCCTACAAGGGCAGCGGCCACGCGCTGACCTACTGGCAGCAGACCGAGCGTGGCGGGTGGGAGCAGAAGGCCGAGGGTTGAGTATTCGCTGGCCTCCGGGCCGCCATGCTTGTGGTCGTGGGGCGCGCTGGATATAAGGCGCGCACAATTCACTTCCCACTGGAGCAAGACACATGGCCATCGAGCGCACATTCTCGATTATCAAACCCGATGCAACGAGGCGGAATATCACCGGCAAGATTATTGCCAAGTTCGAGGAAGCCGGTCTTCGTGTTGTCGCCCAGCGACGCATCAAGATGACGACGGAGCAGGCCGAAAGTTTCTACGGCGTGCATCGCGAGCGTCCGTTTTTCAACGATCTGGTCGCGTTCATGACCTCCGGGCCGGTCGTGGTTCAGGTGCTTGAGGGCGAGAACGCCGTGGCACGAAATCGCGAAGTCATGGGCGCCACAAACCCCGCCGATGCCGCAGATGGCACGATCCGCAAGGAGTTTGCGGAATCGATCGAGGCCAATTCCGTGCACGGTTCCGATGCGCCGGAAACCGCCGCTGAGGAAATTGCATTCTTCTTTAAAGATGAAGAAGTCGTCGGCTAATCCGTCGACTTCGGTGTGGTGGGCGGCTCAGCCTAGACGAGTGCCCACCACATCAGCAGTAGCGTGACCGTGGCTGCAGCGCCGGAGTAGGTCATCAGTTTGAGAAAACCGTCCCAGGTTTTCATGCGCTGATCAAGATTCATGTGTTCCTCGGACATCTTGGCTCGAGTCCCTCTACGTTGGCGTTATGTCGTGTTTATACGCGAGGACACCGGGCCGTCAAAGCCCGGTTTTTCATTCCCGATCAGCGAACGGACGGGCTGATAATATGGTCGTCGGTATCGCCGGGCATATCGATGATCGCGGTGTCGCCGTCGATCTGAACCCGGCCCTCCGCGATCAGTTTGACCGCCAGCGGATAGCATTTGTGTTCCATCGTCAGGATGCGCGCGGCGAGTGAATCTTCATCATCCCCCGGCAGCACGGGAACGGCTGCCTGCACCAAGATCGGCCCCGCATCCATTTCCGCACGAACGATATGCACCGTGCATCCGCTCAGCTTTGCGCCCGCCGCAATCGCCTGGGCGTGTGCGTCGATCCCCTTGAACGAGGGAAGCAGGGAGGGGTGAATATTGACGATCCGGTCATGCCAGGTTTCCACGAACCAGCTTGAGAGCAGGCGCATGAAGCCCGCCAGACAGACCAGTTCAACGCCTGCGCCGACCAGAACATCATTCACTGCGCGGTCAAAGCTTTCCCGGTTCCGATAACCACCATGTTCCACGACCGCGGTCGCAATTCCGGCAGCGCGCGCATGATCGAGCCCCTTGGCGTCAGGCTTATTGGACACCACGATCACGATCTCGGCCGGAAAGGACGGGTCTGCGCAGGACGCGATCAGCGCCTGCAGGTTCGAGCCACGCCCCGAGATCAGGACACCGAGTTTGAGGCGCGGCATCAATGGCCCCCGAGGGCGGCCTGCAGATTCTCGATATGAACGTGCGAACCGCTATCGGCTACAACGTGACCAATCCGATAGACCTGTTCGCCTGCCTTTGTGAGGTTTTCGAGCACAGTCTCTGCGGCATTCGGGCGCAGGATGGCGACCATGCCGATCCCGCAATTGAAGGTGCGCGCCATTTCCATCTCATTGACGCCGCCCTGATCCTGAAGCCATGCGAAAACAGGCGCAGCCTTCCAGTTCGACCCGTCGAGCTGCACGCCCAGACCCTCTGGCAGAACGCGCGGGATGTTTTCGAGCAATCCGCCTCCGGTGATATGCGCCAGTGCGCGGACGCCGCCATTCTTGACCGCAGCCAGGCATGATTCCACATAGATCCGTGTGGGGGTCAGCAATGCCGCGCCGAGTGTCTGTGTCGCGTCGAAGGGCGCCGCTCCGGCAAGGGACGCGCCGCTTTTCTCGATGATTTTCCGGACCAGCGAGTAACCGTTGGAATGTACACCGCTCGATGCCAGCCCGATGACCACGTCACCATCCGTGACCGGGTTTTCCGGATCAGGCAGTCCGGTGCCGCGCTCCATGGCGCCGACCGAGAACCCGGCCAGGTCGAATTCACCCTTGGCATAGAGGCCAGGCATTTCCGCAGTCTCACCACCGATCAGCGCGCAACCCGCGATCTGGCAGCCCCGGGACACGCCTTCGATCACCGCAGCGGCCACATCGGGCTGGAGGCCACCGGTTGCAAAATAATCCAGAAAGAAAAGCGGCTCGGCCCCCTGCACCACAAGGTCATTCACACACATCGCCACAAGGTCGATGCCGATGGAGCCATAATCTTCGGTGTCGAAAGCCAGCTTCAGTTTGGTGCCGACTCCGTCGGTCGCCGCGACAAGGATCGGGTCTTTGTAACCCGCCGCACGAGGGTCGAACGACGCACCAAAACCCCCGAGCGCATCCATGCTCCCGGTCCGGCTTGTTGCCGCCGCCAAGGGTTTGATTGTATCGACCAGTTTGTTGCCGGCTTCGATATCAACCCCGGCGTCTTTGTAGGAAAGCCCCAGAATTCGTCTCCCATACGCATTTTTGACGTTTTCGTGCTATTTCTTCGCCGAAGCCGCCATAAGGTGGACCCAAACGCGACGAATCGCGTTTCTGTTGCGGGTCACAATAGGTGTTTCGAGGTCATTTGCAATGCGTCGCACAACGTCAAGAATCAGCGTGTTTCTGTCCGGTTTCGCGGTTGTCGCGATGCTTTGGGTTTCATCAGGATTTGCCCCGGCTCATGCCCAGCAGGCCGCATCGGATGATGTGTTTGTGATTCGTGCTGTGCCGGTCGATGAGACGGCAGGCTCGACGGCCACTGCGCGCAACAATGCGCTCGCAAAAGGCCAGCTTGATGCGGCGCAAAGATTGGTGGCCCGGCTGACGCGTTCCGTCGACCGTCCTGCGCTGGTTGCGCTGGATACCGAAACGGCGCGATCGCTGGTGGCGTCTTTTCAGGTCGACAATGAAAAGACATCCGGCGTGCGCTATCTGGCGGATATGACCGTGACCTTCAAACCCGATGCCGTGCGCGCGCTTCTGAGGACGGCCGGGGTGGCTTTTGCAGAGACGCGGAGCCGTCCCGTTCTGGTCGTTCCCGTTCTGCAAAGCGGAAACGGGTATGTGCTCTGGGAAGACCCCAACCCGTGGCGGGAAGCCTGGCAGAACCACCCGCGAACCGATGGTCTGGTCCCGGTGTTGTCACCGGTGGGCGATCTGGCAGACATCACCGGCCTGACGGCCGAGCAGGCGGTTGACGCCGATACGGGGGCGTTTGGAGCAGCGGCATCACGTTACGGGGCGGGTTCGGCCATCGTGGCGATCGCAGCACTGGATCAGGCGACCCCGGGTGGCGAGAGTGTCGATATCACCGCGACCCGGGTGGGACGGCTCGACGAAGCGCCGTTGCTGGTATCGCTGCAAAATCAGGCCGGGGACCCGCTTGATGTGTTTCTGGGCCAGGCTGTCGCGGCAGTGATTGAAGCCGTCAACGACGACTGGAAAAGCACCAACATCTTCAATCCCGGCCAGTCGGGGCGCCTGCATGCTGCCGTGCCGGTTCCTGATCTGAAAAGCTGGATCGAGGTTCAACGCCGGCTCGCGCGGACCCCCAATGTTTCGGCCGTTCATGTGATTGCGCTGACGGCCAATTCCGCCGAGATCGAGATCGATTATCTTGGTGATCGGGAACGGCTGGTGCGCGCGCTCGACCGATACGACTTGCTGCTGGAAGAGTCCGGTTTTGGCGATCCGGCTTCCGGCCCCGGCATCGCGCAAGCTGGGCCGGCATTGCCGACCCATGTGCTGCGCCTTGCGGGTTCGTGACCGGCCGTTTCCGTGACGCGTCAGCTTACTCTTGATCTCGGACACCGCGCCGCACGCGGGCGATCCGATTACCTGGTTTCGGGCAGCAATGCCGAAGCCGTGGAGTGGATCGACCGCTGGCCGGACTGGCCTGTCCGTGCGCTTGTCATCTGGGGTCCGGCGGCTTCCGGCAAGACCCATTTGGGCCATGTCTGGTGCGATGTCAGTGGTGCCGAACGCATTCTGCCCGATGACGTACGCGCATCGGATGCCGGTGAACTGCGGCAGCGAAACACGTGCTTCTTTCTGGATGACGCAGACAAGCTGTCCGGCGATGCGACCGGCGAAGAAGCCCTGCTGCATCTCTACAACTACATGCTGGAAACCGATGGTGCGCTGCTGCTCACCGCAGAAAAAGCGCCTGCGTTCTGGCCCGTCGCGCTGGCCGATCTGTCCTCACGCATGAAGGCCTTGCAGGGCAGCGGTATAGCCCCGCCCGATGACAGTCTTCTTGCAGCATTGCTGGTGAAGCAGTTTCAGGATCGTCAGTTGCGGATCGGGGAAGAGGTGATCGCCTATCTGGTGCCCCGTATGGAGCGGTCCTTTGAGGCGGTGTCCCGGATTGTTGCTGCGATCGATGCCATGGCGCTGGAGCGTTTGCGCCCGGTGACGGTGCCGCTGGCGCGTGATGTCCTCGATCAAATGGGTGGTTCAGCGGCGTCGTAACAATTCCGTCACGTTGCTGTCACAAATTGCAGACAAGTTCCCATCGCATTAGCATGGTCTCTCGCCGCAGCGTTGCGGACATCAATTCTCGCCAGAAATGAACTCGTGGACTCAGAACAAACAGTCGAAACTACCGAAGCTGTTGCAGAAATCGCAATGGATTCGCCAGATCGCTTCATCAACCGCGAGCTGTCATGGCTTGCGTTCAATGAACGCGTACTCGAGGAAGCCGAGAACACCAACCATCCGCTGCTCGAGCGGTTGCGGTTCCTTTCGATCTCGGCCTCGAATCTGGATGAGTTCTACATGGTGCGGGTGGCCGGGCTGAAAGGCCAGGTCGATGCCGGTGTCACCACGCCCAGCCAGGAGGGATTGTCCCCCAGCGATCAGCTTGCGGCGATCAATGAACGCGCCGGGATCCTGATGGGTGAACAGCAGCGTATCTGGCGCTCGCTCGTTGGGCAGCTCCGCGAAAATGATCTCACCGTGGTCGATCCTGCAGAACTGACGGCGGAAGAAAGCGCCTGGCTCGAAGACCGGTTCATGACGGCCATCTTCCCGGTGCTCACGCCGCTCGCCGTCGACCCGGCGCATCCGTTCCCGTTTATTCCCAATCTGGGCCTTGCACTGGCAATGGACCTGTTCCGGGCGTCGGACAATCGCGAGATGATCGGGCTTCTGCCGCTGCCGGGACAGATTGAACGGTTCATCCGACTGCCGGGCAGCCGTCCACGGTTCATCCTGCTGGAACGTTGTGTCTCGCTGTTTCTCGGACATGTGTTCCCGGGTTTCGAGATGCGCGGCTCGGGCACGTTCCGCGTGATCCGTGACAGCGACATCGAAATTCTGGAAGAAGCCGAGGATCTTGTGCGCCTGTTCGAGAGTGCGCTCAAGCGTCGGCGGCGCGGGTCGGTGATTCGTCTGACATTCGACATGGACATGCCGGAAAGCCTGCGGAATTTTGTCGTCGCCGAGAGCGATGTGGATGAACATGATGTGTTCGTGCTCAAAGGCCTGCCGGGGCTCGACCGGACCAAGGAACTGATTATTGATGAGCGGCGCGATCTGCTGTTCAAGCCGTTCAATATCCGCTTTCCCGAGCGCATTCGGGACTTCGCCGGAGATTGTTTTGCAGCTATCCGGGCCAAGGATATCGTGGTCCACCATCCGTTCGAATCCTTCGACGTGGTGGTCCAGTTTCTGCGTCAGGCTGCCCGCGACCCGCAGGTCGTGGCCATCAAGCAGACGCTTTACAGGACTTCGGAAAACTCCCCCATTGTCGGGGCCCTGATCGAGGCTGCGGAAGCGGGCAAGAACGTGACCGCGCTGGTCGAGCTCAAGGCGCGGTTCGATGAGGAAGCCAATATCCGCTGGGCGCGTGAACTCGAACGTGCGGGCGTGCAGATCGTCTACGGATTCATCGACCTGAAAACCCATGCCAAAATCAGCCTCGTGCATCGTCGGGAAGGTTCCGAATTGCGCAGTTACGTGCATTTTGGTACCGGCAATTATCATCCGATTACGGCCCGCGTTTACACTGATCTGAGCTATTTCACTCAGAATCCCGTGCTGTGCCGGGATGCCTCGCGGGTCTTCAATTACATGACCGGCTATGCGCGCCCCGAAGAGCTGGAAAAGGTTGCGGTTGCCCCGCTCAGCCTGCGCGAGACATTGATGATGCGCATCGAGGCAGAGATCGAGAATGCGCGCGCGGGCCGGACGGCTGAAATCTGGGCCAAGCTGAACAGTCTTGTCGATGGCGACATCATCGACGCCCTCTACCGTGCCTCACAGGCTGGCGTGACAATCCGTCTGGTCATCCGCGGGATCTGCTGTCTGCGTCCCGGCGTGCCGGGGCTGAGCGAGAATATCGAGGTCCAGAGCATTATCGGCCGTTTTCTCGAACACGCGCGGATTACGGCCTTTGGGGGCGGCGAGGAACTGCCCAACGACAACGCCCCGCTCTATATTTCATCTGCTGACTGGATGCCGCGCAATCTTGACCGGCGGGTGGAAATCCTGATTCCGATCGAGAACGGAACCGTTCACCAGCAGGTTCTTGACCAGATCATGGTTGCGAATCTGCTTGATCGCGCCCAAAGCTGGGAGATGAGGGCCGATGGTTCTTATTCCCGGATCGACACCAGTAGCGAGCACGACCCATTCAGCGCGCACAACTACTTCATGACCAATCCAAGCCTGTCGGGACGTGGCAGTGCGCTGAAGAAGCCCGGCAGCGCGCCGCAACTGCTTGCCCATCCCGACTAGGGTCTGTCTGGCAGGGTCGCCATGGCACCTAATCTGTCCAGCCAGACGTTCCGACCGGCCGCCGTGGTCGATATCGGCTCGAACTCCATTCGGCTTGTGGTGTTTCGCGATCGCGCCCGCGCACCGGTTGCTGTCTTCAATGAGCGTGTGATCTGCGGCATCGGGCGCGACATGGCGCGCACGGGCCATCTGCACAAGGAAGGCGTTGCACAGGCGCTGGCAAACCTGCCGCGCTTTGCGGCAATTGCCCGCTCGATGGATATCGATGACACCGCATTGCTGGCAACGGCGGCGACCCGCGAAGCGTCGGATGGCCCGGAATTCCTGAAAAAGATCGAGGACATATTCGATCGGCCGGTGATCCAGCTCGACGGGGATGAGGAAGCACGTCTGGCTGCCGCCGGGGTGCTGTGTGGCTTGCCGGATGCCCGCGGGGTTGTCGCCGATCTGGGGGGCGGCAGTCTGGAGCTGGCCTCACTGGCGAAGGGAAAACTTGGCAAGTTCGCAACCTTGCCGCTGGGCCCGCTTCGCCTGCTCGCCACGGTGGGGGATGACCGCAAAAAAGTGGGGCAAAGTGTCCAGGAATCTCTTGATGCTGTGTCGTGGCTGCCTGACGCGGTTTCCGATGGCGCGATCTATATTGTTGGCGGCGCCTGGCGCGCTCTGGCACGGCTGCACATGGTCCAGACCGGTTATCCATTGCGCGTCATCCACAACTATCAGATCACCGGTCGGGAAGCCGCCGAGTTCTGCGAGGTCGTGGCCGGGCTGGGGGCCTCAACCCTGGCGCGGATCGACGTGGTGCCCAAGGCGCGCGCCAACACCCTGCCTGTGGCGGCCGCCGTTCTCCAGCACCTCATCAAGGAATCGGGCGCCGAGCGGATCGTGTTCTCCGCGCTGGGCATTCGCGAGGGTCAGGTCTTTGATGCCCTTGATGCACAAGCCAAGGCCGAAGACCCGCTGATCGTGGCGTGCGAAGACGTGGCCAACCGCGAAAGCCGTTTCCCGGGGGTCGGGACGGCGCTGTTCGAGTGGGTGGCGCCTTTGTTTGCCGACGAGACGCCGGCTGAGAAACGCCTGCGCCAGGCCGCCTGTCTGCTGGGCGATATCGGCTGGCACGAACATCCCGACTATCGCGCCGAGCAGGTCTATTTCCGCATTTTGCGCCTGCCGTTGCTGGCGTTGAGCCACGAGGAAAAGACAAAGATCGCGCTCGCGGTGTATCGCCGGTATGGCGGATCGATGAACGATCAGGCCCTGCGTACGGCCGAGGCGCTGCTCAGTGAAGACGATATGGTCTGGTCGCGCCGTCTCGGGGCGGCTCTCCGCATGGCCGAAACCCTGACAGCAGGCAATGCGCGGCTCCTCGAAGGGTCGGTGCTCAAACTGTCCGATGATGTATTGACGCTGAAGATGAAAAACGGGAACGCCGCTTTGGTCGGAGACGTCGTGCGCACACGGTTCGGCGCTCTGGCCCGCCAGTTCGGCCGCGAGCCGAAGTTCGAGGGCAAAGGCCTTTAGAGCAAGGGGTTAGTCGCCGATCTCCACCATGCGGACCTTGCCGTGTCCGGCACCCAGTGCGATCTCACCATGCTTGAGGCGCAGCGCATCCTCACCGAAGACCTCCCGCCGCCAGCCCTGCAGGGCCGCGACATCGGCATTGTCATCGGCGGCAATCGCCTCGAGATCGGCCACCGTGGCAACGAGTTTCTGCGCCACGTCATGGGTGTCGCATTTGAACTTGAGCAGCACCTTGAGCAGATCCATCAGCGGCCCGGCACCCGGCGGCAGTTCGACGAGGGGCGGCAGTTCGGGAGCCTGGCTTTCGGGCAGGTTGCTGCCTTCTTCGATCGCATCCATCAGACCACGACCGAGCTTGCCCTCGACAAAACCCTTCGGGATGCCCCGCACCCGTGAAAGGGCCTTGGGGTTTTCGGGCGGGCGCGCGGCGATCTGGGATAGCACGTCATCGCGGACAACCCGGTTGCGCGGCTGGTCTCGGGTCATGGCTTCCCGGTCCCGCCAGGCGGCAACGGCCTGCAGGACAGCCAGATAGCGCGGCTGGGCGCGTTTGGGCTTGAGCCGACGCCAGGCTTCCTCGGGGCGGACTTCGTATTTTTCGGGGTCGGCCAGCTTCACCATTTCCTGCTCGACCCAGGCGATGCGCCCGTTCTCCTCGATCCGTGCGCGGAGCTTTTCATAGGCGACCCGCAGATGGGTCACATCGGCCATGGCGTATTCCAGCTGTGAATCCGACAGGGGGCGCGCCGACCAGTCCGTGAAGCGGCTGCCCTTGTCGAGACGCACCTTGGCGAGTTTCGAGATCAATCCCTCATAGCCCACCTGATCGCCGAACCCGGCAACCATCGCTGCGATCTGGGTGTCGAACAGGGGCAGGGGCGTGACGCCTCCGAAATGGTGGAAAATCTCGATATCCTGCGAGGCCGCATGCATCACCTTGAGCACCTGGTCGTTGGCGATCAGATCGTAGAGCGGCTGCAGGTCGATCCCGGTGGCCAGCGGGTCGATGATGGCCTCGTCCTCCGGCCCGGCGACCTGAATCAGGCACAGGATCGGCCAGAACGTGCTCTCGCGCATGAACTCGGTATCGACGGTGATGTAATCGGCGCTGGAGAGCGCCTCGCAGAACGCGGCGAGAGCGCCGGAATCGGTGATGACTTTCATGGGGCGCGTTTCTACAGGAAATCGACGGGGTCGGGAAGATCATAGGAATCGGTCATCAACATGCGGATTTGGTGCCCGTTCCTGCATCGGGATACCGTGCCGATGGCATGCCGTCATTGCGAGGCGCGCAGCAACGAAGCAATCCAGCGAGCCTCTGGATCGCCGCGCCCTTTCAGGGCTCGCGATGACAGATTTTTCCTTCCCCCTGGTTTCGTCATGCCCGCACTTGTTGCGGGCATCCACGTGGTTGATCATGCGTGGAGTCAATGAGAGACGCACGGAGCCCGCATGTCTGGCGCGTAAATCTCATCCTCGAACAGAACCCGGATTGGGATGACCTCTACGACACGCTGATCCAGAGGCGTGTCGCCAATGCGACGTGGATGGCCGGAACAAGTCCGGCCATGACGGCTTTTTGGTAAATGTGTTCGTGCCCATGTCGACATCGCAAAGATGGCCAACCCTTGACACACACCCGTGTTCCATGGCCATTGGCCCGCGCCTCTTCACGTTGAAATTCCAACAGAATTCGAGACCGACCATGCATCCGTATCGATCCCACAATTGCGGCGAATTGCGCGACGACCACGCGGGCGAGACGGTGCGTCTCTCGGGCTGGGTCCATCGCAAGCGCGACCACGGCAACCTGCTGTTTGTCGATCTGCGCGACCCGTTCGGGATCACCCAATGCGTGATCGACACCTCCAGCCCGCTATTCAAGACGGTCGAGGATGCCCGCGTCGAATCGGTGCTGACGATTTCCGGCCCGGTGGTCGCGCGGACCGGGGAGACCATCAACGATGCAATCCCGACCGGCCGTATCGAAGTGCAGATTGCGGATGTAACTGTCGAATCCCCCGCCGATGTCCTGCCCCTGCAGGTCAATTCCGACGAGGACAGCGGCGAGGAAATCCGCCTGCGTTACCGCTATCTCGACCTGCGCCGCGAGAAGGTTGCGCGCAACATCATGCTGCGCTCCGATGTGATCTCCTCGATCCGCCGCCGGATGATCGAGGGCGGCTTCAAGGAGTTCCAGACCCCCATTCTGACAGCCTCCTCACCCGAAGGCGCGCGTGACTATCTGGTGCCCTCGCGCCTGCATCCGGGCAAGTTCTATGCGCTGCCCCAGGCCCCCCAGCAGTTCAAGCAGCTGCTCATGGTCGCGGGCTTCGACAAGTATTTCCAGATCGCGCCATGCTTCCGGGACGAGGACGCCCGCGCCGACCGCTCGCCCGGCGAGTTCTACCAGCTCGATTTCGAGATGGCCTTTGCCACCCAGGACGACGTGTTCAACGCCATCGAGCCGGTGATCGCAGGCGTGTTCGAGGAGTTCGCAGGCTTCAACCGCGAGACCCCGTGGCCGGTCACATCGACGCCGTTCCCGCGCATCCCCTATGCGGAATCAATGCTGAAATACGGCAACGACAAGCCCGATCTGCGCAATCCGCTGGAAATCGCCGATGTGGCTGATGTCTTCGCCGGCTCGGACTTCAAGATTTTCGCCGGCCTGATCGCCAAGGGCGGCACGGTGCGCGCCATTCCCGCCCCGGGCGGCGGCGCACAGCCCCGCAGCTGGTTCGACAAGCTCAATGACTGGGCGCGCGAAGAAGGCGCGGCAGGTCTTGGCTACATCATCCTCGAAGACGGCGAGGGCAAGGGCCCGATCGCCAAGTTCGTCACCGGGGATCGTCTGGCAAAGCTCAAGGAACTGACCGGCGCACAGGACGGCGATGCGGTCTTCTTCTCGGCGGGGGACGCGGGCAGTGCGGCCGACCTCGCGGGCAAGGCGCGCACGCGCATCGGCGGTGATCTGGGTCTGATCGCGCAGGGGCGCTATGATTTCTGCTGGATCGTCGACTACCCGATGTTCGAGGCCGACAAGGACACCGGCAAGATCGAGTTCTCCCACAACCCGTTCTCCATGCCCCAGGGCGAGATGGAAGCCCTGCAGACCAAGGACCCGCTCGATATTCTCGCCTACCAGTACGACATCATCTGCAACGGCATCGAGCTGTCCTCGGGCGCGATCCGGAACCATCGTCCCGATATCATGCTCAAGGCCTTCGAGATTGCCGGCTATGACCGTTCGGTGGTGGAAACCGAGTTCGCCGGCATGTTCAACGCCTTCCGCTTCGGCGCCCCGCCCCATGGCGGTTCGGCCCCGGGCATCGACCGCATCGTCATGCTGCTCGCCGACGAGCCCAATATCCGCGAGGTCATCGCCTTCCCGATGAACCAGCGTGCCGAGGACCTGATGATGAACGCCCCGGCCGAAGTGCCCGACGAGCGCCTGCGGGAATTGCACCTGCGCAAGGTGCTGCCGAAAGCTTAGCTCTGATCGGGGCGGGTGCTGATTCTAGGTATAAGGGTTGTTTGTCAGGGTATAATGCTGGTCAGACATGCTGATGGAGAAACCCATGACCGCCACACCCAAACCGAAACTCGCGCATCTGGGCCTGTTCACCCGTGATATCGGGCCGATGCTCGATTTCTATACCGGGCCGATGGGGCTGACGATCACCGATGAGGGCACCTATGGCGATCCGCCCTCGAAGATCGTGTTCATGTCCAACGATCCCTTCGAGCACCATCAGTTCGTGCTGGTGCAGCCCGGTGATCCGGCGGCGGACGACAACAAGATGATTGCCCAGCAGATTTCCTTTGTCTTGGGTTCGCTGGAGGATCTGCAGGCGTTGTATGGCCGGGTGACCGAAGCGGGGCAAAGCGTCGACCGGGTCATCACCCATGGCAATGCCTGGTCGTTCTATTTCCACGATCTCGATGGCAACCGGATCGAGTGCTACTGCCATACGCCGTGGTATGTGCCCCAGCCCCACGCCCATCCGATCGACCTGACGCTTTCTGCCGACGAGGTTCGCGCCCAGACCGAGGAACATTGCCGCGCCACGGACGGCTTCATGATGGCCGAAGACTGGCGCGCGAAGATTTCGGCACAGATGGCCGCGCGCGCGGGCTGATCCCACGGTATAGGGCGTCCAACACCAAAGTCGCTTTTCCGGCCTTCGTAAGTTTGACGTAAGTTTCATCTGCAAAGTTGCGGCTCATTCGCGTTTCCACAAACCGAAAGGGTCCTTCCGTGCTGAGAATTCTTCCTGCCGCCTTTGGCGGTGCCTGCGTCATCCTGTCCCTCCTGGGCGGTGCCGCCGTTGCTGATGATAGTCTTGCCTTCACCGTGGTGCGCGACGGGGATGAGATCGGAACCCACGAAATCGAGATGAAATCGAACGGGGATCGTACGGAGGTCGAGATCGAGACGGATGTGGCCGTCAAGCTGGCCTTTATCACCGTCTACAATTTCGAGCATGAGGGCCATGAAGTCTGGCAGGGCGGCCGGCTCGTGTCCTACGAGTCCCGCACCGACGATGATGGCACCGACAAGTCGCTCCGCGCCCGTGCTGCGGGGGAGGGCCTTGCCGTGGATGGTTCTGCCGTCAAGCGGACTGCGCCAGATTCGGTCATTCCGGGCAGTCTCTGGAACCGGGCAACAGTCACCCAAAGCAAGCTCATGAATTCGCTGGATGGCAGCGAAATGGCGATCACGGTGAACGATCTGGGTGATGAAGACGTTGTGGCGGGTGGAAAGACTCTTCGGGCGCGGCACTATGCCCTGACCGGGGATCTTCAGCGCGAGGTCTGGTACGATTCCGCGGGTCGGCTGGTGAAGGTGCAGTTTTCCGGCTCCGACGGCTCTGATATCCAGTATCTTCTGAAATAGCCCGGCGGGCGAACCGCCCGGGGGAACCTGCGGGTTGATGCCATGCGTGTATTGCTGATCGAGGACAATGTTCGCCTTGCCGGGTTCATCGGCAAGGCGCTCGGCGCTGCAGGCTTTACGACCGATCATTGCGATTGTGCGGGTGATGGTGAGGCCGCGCTCGATACTGTTCGCTATGACGCGCTGGTGCTTGATCTCGGCCTGCCTGACGATGACGGCATGAACGTCCTTCGGCGGGTTCGGATGCATGTTGCCGAACTTCCGGTGCTGATCCTGACCGCACGCGATGGCGTTGAGGACCGGGTGGGTGGACTGAATGCGGGGGCGGATGACTACCTGCTCAAGCCATTTGCCATGGAAGAACTCATTGCGCGCCTGAACGCGCTGATGCGTCGGCCGGGCAGCGCGCTGGGCCGGGAACTGGCCATCGCGAACCTGACATTCGATTCGGTGGGGCGCGAAGTGACGGTCGACGACAAGGTGATGCCGCTGACCCGACGTGAAATGTCCGTCCTCGAATTGCTGTTGCGGCGTGCCGGTCGGGTCGTACCCAAGGATGTGCTGGCCGACAGCGTTTACGGGTTCGATGAGAATTTTGGCGCGAACTCGATCGAGGTTGCGGTTCACCGGCTGCGCAAGCGTTTGCAGGATTCGGGGGCGCGGCTGGAAATCCATACGCTGCGCGGCATCGGCTATATGCTCGTGGAACCAGGTGACGGACTCAAGAAGGCAGCCTCGTGAGGCGCTCCCTGCTGGGACGGCTGGTTGTGCGGCTGCTGGCCGTGACCCTGTTCTTCATCGTCGTGTGCGTCGGTGCCCTGCTGTTTCAGTTCGTTGAGCAGGTTGAGACGCTGCGCGACCGTGATCTGTCCGGGCAGGCGCGTGATATCGCCAGTCATCTAGAGGTGGCCCCGGATGGCAGCGTGTCATTGCGGCTGCCTGATCCATTGCGCGATGCGTATGATTCCAGCAACGGGATGTTTCTGTTTGCTGTCCTCGACGAGACGGGAGCCGCGATCTTCAGCTCGCGCGACGCTGTTGGTCCGATCGCGAGCGGACCGGATGGTCTTCCGGCACCGGACGAACCGTTTCAGGTGAGCCGTGCGATCAAAGGCGGGTCGGCCGTATTCTATGGCATCACAGTCCCTGTCACCCGGGCCAATGAGACATTCTTCATTCAGGTGGCACAGGGCCCCGGGCATTCGGATGCGCTGGCCGACGAGTTTCTCAGTGAACTCCTGGATTATGCAGGGTGGCTGCTCGGCGTCCTCGTGGTTCTGATTCTGGGCGTTGTTTATGTCACCGTCCGGACCTCGTTGCGTCCGGTTACGGAAATATCGCGACAGGCTGCTGCAATCACCCCGGCGACACTCAATGCCCGTTTGGGGGTACGAGACCTCCCGCGCGAGCTCAATCCTCTCGTTGATGCTGTGAACAACGCCTTTGAACGGATCGAGACCGCCTATCGTCAGCAACGCGAGTTTACCGACAATGCCGCGCATGAGATGCGCACACCACTGGCTGTGCTTCGCGCGCATATCGAGAGCCTCAATCTTGCAGATACTCTTTTGCCCGATGTTTTGAGGCTTGAACGGATTGTGGAGCAACTCTTGCGTCTGGCGCGGGCGGACAATCTGGCTCTGGCCGACGATGTCCGTGCGGACCTCAACCTTGTTGCCACTCAGGTGGCAGAGATGCTTGCGCCGGACGCCGTGCGTCGCGGTGTGGATTTTGAACTGGAACCCTCACATGCGCCCGTCATCGTCCATGGAGATGGTGACTATCTGTTCATTGCACTGCGCAACCTCGTGGAGAACGCCTTCAATGCTGCCGGAGAGGGCGGGCATGTGCGGGTCACGGTGATGTCGCCCACGACAATCCGTGTCTCCGATACAGGGCCGGGTATCCCGGTGGCTGATCGCGACCGGATTTTCGAACGCTTCTGGCGCGCCGATACGGCCTCGGACACAGGGGCCGGACTGGGGCTTTCCATCGTACGCCGGATTGTCGACGCCCATGGTGGAACCTGTTCGATCAACACAGCTTCCGGGGGCGGATCGAATTTTGACATGAGCCTTCAGGCGGCACCTGCGGCTCTGGAAAAAACTTCTATCCTGTAAGTTTGATGTAAGCCCCGCGTCGCATCTTTGCCTCAGCGCTCACTCCGGAGCGATTCACCACACTGGGCTGGTCATGCGGTTTTCAATCCTACCTTCCAATCACCCGGATCGCGCGCGCGCCGAGGCCGGAATCGAAGCTGTCTATCAGCAGCGTTACGGGTGTTCGGTCCCCGCATTCGCACCGCATCTTGCGGTGCTGTCCGACGCTGCCGGGGATGTTCTTTGCGCAGCAGGCGTGCGACTGGGGGAAGAAGCATTTTTCTCTGAATCCTATTGTGACACCCGCGCAGAGATTTTGGCCGCAAGGGCGCTGAACCGTCCTGTCGACCGGTCTGAAATCGTCGAGATATCCACCCTGGCTGCCGTGAGGTGTTGCGCAGCCGGGCCGTTCCTCAGTCGCCTGGTCAATCGTACACGCGATCTAGGAACCACCATGCTGTTGTTCACCGCGACAGGCCAGCTGCGTACATATCTGCAGCGCCACGATGTTTCGCTCATTGAACTGTGCCCCGCTGATCCGGCCCGGCTTCCGGGGCGGGCCGAATGGGGGAGTTATTTCGATCACGATCCGGTGGTCTGTCTGTCACCCGATACGGTCAGCCGTCCGTTTACCCGTGTCCCGCCGGCAAGTCTGGCTGGCCCGCGCGTTCTGGTGGCCGCCTGATGTCAGACGTGATTGCCAGCCTGCAGAAATGGGCCCGAACCCGCGCGGACGAACCCGCGTTCAGTGATGGTCGCTGCCTGCTCACCTATGGCGAACTGGCACTGCGCGTCGGTGGGTTCGCGGAAGCCGCGAAACTGTTTCCGTCCGTTGTTGGTATTCTGGCCGACAACGCTGTCGACTGGGCGATTACCGATCTTGGATTGACAGCAGCCGGGCGCACGCTTGTTCCCTTGCCGACGAGTTTCTCGAAGACACAATTGCAGCATGTGATTGCTGATTCCGGCGTCATGCTGGTCTTGCATGATGCCGATGCAGCGCTGATGGCGGCAGAGCTGGGTGTTCATGCCCGCCGACTGAAGGACCTGATCGGGCGGAACGCCCCGTTGCGCGGCGCGCCTACCGTTCCCCGATTGCCCAACCGGATTGTCTATACCTCCGGCACGACCGGTGCGCCCAAGGGTGTGAAGATCGGAAAACCGCAGATCGACTTCATGACACGGGCCCTGGCAGAGGCCATCGGTGCGGACTCGCAGGACCGCTACATGTCCGTGCTGCCCTTCGCGCTTCTGCTGGAACAGCTTTGCGGCATTCACGTGCCGGTTCTGGTTGGCGGAGAAAGCCGGCTGGTGCCATCCGTGGCAATCGCCACAGCACGGGGCCTGCCTTCTGATATTGCCGCTGCCGCATTGGAGGTGCGCCCCACGGTCAGCGTCCTGGTGCCAGCCTTGCTGGGCCTGTGGCTTTCCGGTCTGGGTCCCGTAACAGGCGTACCCGACAGTTTGCGCTATGTCGCGGTGGGCGGTGCGCCGGTTGCGCCCTGGATGGCCGAAGCAGCGTGGGCGGCAGGTATCCCTGTCCATGAAGGTTATGGCCTTTCCGAGTGTACGTCTGTGGTGGCGTTGAATCGTTTTGGTGCGCGGGTCGCTGGAACTGTTGGCCGACCGCTGAAGGGGATCAATGTCACGATCAGCGGAGACGGTGAGATCGTTGTCACAGGTCCGTCGGTGATGGACGGGTATCTGGGTGGCCAGCATGCATCGACCAGTTGGAGTACAGGAGATCTCGGGGCGATCACGCCAGCGGGGAACCTCGTCGTACATGGCCGTCGCGACAATGTTCTGGTGACAGCTTTTGGGCGCAATGTCAGTCCTGAATGGATCGAACCGATGCTGACCGGTGACCGGCAGATCGCGCAGGCGGTGCTTCTGCTGGACGGCGAGTTGAAACTGACAGCCTTGCTCGGCCTGAATGACGACGGCATGGCCTGGGCCGCTGGAATATCTCAAGAAGCCATCACGAATCACGTCACGGCGATGTGCCGGGACGCACCAGCCTATGCACGGCCCGAACGCATCGCATTCTGCCCGATAGATGACCTCCTCGCTGGCGGTGTTCTGGGGCCCGGTGGACGGATCGACCGCCGCCGTGCCGCAGATTGTCTTGCCGAGATGGACGCACGGCGCACCGAACAACCGATGACACAGACCCAGATCAAGGAAAGTGAAACCGCATGAATTTTTTCGATCAGCTGGAAACCGGGACCAGTGACGCCCGTGAGCATTTCATCCGTATTCCCGTTATCTCTCGCACGCTGGCCGAAGGCGTGCCGATGGATCTCTATGTGTCTTATCTCGGACAGGCCTATCACCATGTGCGGCACACCTGTCCGCTCCTCAAGGCGGCGCTGGAGCGCTGTGGGCCCGATGATCTCGCGTTGGCTGATGCCCTGCGCGAATATATCCGGGAGGAGGAGGGGCACGAAGCGTGGATTCTCGATGATATCCGCGATCTGGTCGGGCCCGCCGCCGTCGCGTGCACCGTTGGATATGAAGGTGACCCGCCGGTGCGTGCGCTGGTCGGGTTCATGTATGACGCGATCGCACGGCGAGGCCCCTATGCCATGCTTGGCATGGTTCATGTGCTTGAGGGTATCTCGGTCCAGCTGGCTGAAAAGGCAGCCGCAGCGATTGCGGGCCGGATCGGTGAGGCGCCCGATAAAGGGTTTCGATACATGATATCGCACGGCAGTCTCGATCAAGAGCATGTCGTTTTCTTTCGCAACCTCGTGAACGGCATTGCAGATCCGGCGGCGCAGGCTCTCATCATCGATACCGCGAACATGGTCTATTACCTTTGGGGCCGCATGTTCGAGGAACTCGACCGCACCAAGGAAGATGTCTCCCGTGCCGCATGATCCGCCAGTTGTCGTCATCACGGGTGCCGGAAGTGGAATCGGGCGTGAATTGGCCCTGGTGGCGGGACGTCAGGACACACGGCTTGTGCTGGTCGGGCGCAGGCAATCAACACTTGATGCGACGGCGGCTCTACTCCCCGGGCATCCGATCGACATCTTCCAGCTCGATGTCACGGATTCACTGGGGCGTGAGCGACTGGCTGCGTTTCTTGATGCAAAATACGGGCGCGTCGATGTCCTGATGAACAATGCCGGGCGTATTCTGGTGGGCCCCGTGGGTGATCTGGAAACGGCAGACGTCTCGGCCATGCTGGAAACCAATCTTGCCGGGCCGATTCTGCTGACCACAAACCTGTTGCCGCTTTTGCGTCAAAGCGACCGCGGACACATCGTCAACATCGGCTCGATGCTGGGCGACATCGCGATGCCCATGTTTGCTGCCTATGGGGCTAGCAAGTTCGGTCTGCGTGGATGGTCGGACGGGCTACGTCGCGAACTCCGGCATGAAGGCATCAAGGTGACCTATGCCGCCCCACGCGCGACCCGGACGTCTGCAGCCTCCGCCTTCGAGCATTTGATTGAGCCATTCGGCATGCGTCTGGATACGCCCGAGATGGTGGCCCGGCGTGTCTGGCGCGATGTCCGCAAAGGCCACGCGACAAGCTATCCGTTCGGGATCGAGCGTCTGGCATGCGGCCTCCAGGCGGTCATACCCGGCATGCTCGACAGGGTGCTTTCCGGACAGTTTCGGAAAATCAGGTCGGAAACGCGCTCATAGGCTTGGATGCATCAGAAGCCACAGTTATTGTGCTGTTTTTATTGTTAGCTCCGACGAATGGCCATGCGACATGAACATTGAACTGAACGGCATCACCTTCCGCTACGAACTCGACGGTCCCGAGGGTGCGCCCTGGATCGTCTTCTCGAACTCGCTGACGACCGATGTCACCATGTGGGATCACGAGGTGGCGCAGCTGAAGGACCGCTATCGCATCCTGCGTTATGACACCCGCGGTCACGGCCAGACGGAAGCCTCTCCCGCGCCCTACAGTTTCGATGTGCTGATCGGCGATGTGATCGGCCTGATGGATGCCGTGGGGGTCGACAAGGCACATTATGTCGGTTTGTCACTGGGCGGCATGACCGGGCTTGGGGTGGCCATCGAGCATGGCGACCGGCTGCTGAGCCTTGCCGCCTGTGATGCACGCCCGTTTGCCAACCCGGAATGGGCCGCCCCCTGGGTCGACCGGATCGCGATTGCCCGTGAAAAGGGCATGGAGGCGCTGGTCGAACCGACCGTTGCCCGCTGGTTCACCGAAGACTTCCAGAAAGAGCCGGCCAACGCGCCGGTGCTCGACCATGTCCGCAAGATGATCCGCGAGACATCCGTGGATGGATATACCGGGTGTGCGGGTGCGTTGCAGGGCCTGAACTATCTGCCCCGGCTGGGTGAGATCAAGGTGCCGAGCCTGTTCATGACCGGCGCTTCGGATGGCAGCACGCCGCCGGAATGCTCCCGCGAGATGCAGGCAGGGGTGCCGGGCTCGGAATGCGTGATCGTCGATCCGGCTTCCCATATCTCGAACCTGGAAAACCCCGAACAGTTCGATGCTGCGCTGTTTGCCCATCTGGACCGGGCATCGGCCTGACGAAACCCTAAAACCCGACCGATTGTTAACCCTCTCCTAAGTGTGCGGCGGCCATGGTGGTGGAATGCACAGGCATGTGCGTCGTCCAGTCTTGAAACGGACGACTGCACAGCGAAAGGAGAGGGGTCATGTCGGGTTCGGAATCGGCAGCACGGGTGATTTTCACCGGCGCGGGGATCGCGCTGGCGGTTGTGGCGTTGCTGCACGGTACGGGTGCCCTGGCCCAGACCTCTGCGGGAACGCCGGCGCCGCAAGTGGCGCGAACGGTCATCACGCCCGTCTATGACAACCAGATGCTCACGGCTTTTGCCCGCGCGGCGCGCGACATCAGCACCTTGCGCGACCGGTATATGCCGCGCATCACCGCGGCCAATATCGCCGAGCGCACCGACCGGGCCGAGGCTCTGTTCGATGAGATGCGTGCGCGCATGCATGATGCCATCGACGCGGCCGGGCTCGCGATCACCGATTACGAAGGGATTTCGGCCGCTTCGGCCCGGGATGCCGATCTGCGGCGCCGGATCGACACGATCCTGACCGGCGGGACGCCTGTCGCCCAGGGACCGGCAGCAGCCCCGCGGACGCCTGTTGCACAGGGATCGGTGCAAGCCCCGACAGCTTCGATGGCGAGCGCCCAGCGCAGCGTCGACAATGCGTCAGCCCGACGTGACATCACCGAATTGGAACGCAAGCTGACCGAGGCCGAAACCCGGCTCGGGAACGAACGCCGCCAGGCTGCACGGGAGATCGCCACCCTGCGCAAGGGCCACGCCGAAACGGTTGCGGAGATGACCGCACAGCTCGCCGTCCGACCATCGCCCGAGGACGCTGCTGCCGCCAATGCGGCGCTGACCGAGGCAATGCTGGCGCAAACCCGGACAGATGCGGAACGTAAATCCCTGCGCCGGGAGATCGCCCATCTGTCCCGCAGCCTTGATGCCGCCGTCACCGCGCTGGCGGGGTTGGGGGAGGAACTTTCCGGTGAGGTGGGTTCTGGAGTTGGCCAGCGGTTTACCCGGCTTGATCCAGAGCCGGTGCTGTTTGCAGGCAGTGCTTCGGGCCTCTCACGCGGCCTTGTGGCCGCCCAGCCGAACATCGTGATGCAGGCGCGTCTGGATGCCGCCCAGACCCGCAACCTGACCCTCCAAACCACCCATGCCGCCCAACGGGCCGCCTTGCGCCGCGAGATTCTTCGTATCTCCCGGGATTTGGCGATCACGCTGGAGTCGTTGGCCGCGTTGGAAACAGCGCTGGTCGCGCCGTCTGCCGATGATCCGGAGATGGGTCGCAAGGCCGACTCGGAAGTCTATCTGATGCATACGCCCGACCCGGAACCGCAAATCGAAACGGATCGAGCCGACGCGGGCTAGCCAACCGGGCCAGGTTCGTTCCTTGTTCACAACCTCGCCGTAATTTCGAACCATACTGGCGACATGCGCTGGGCTTGGGCAAAAATTCTGACACTTGTGGGTGCAGGCATCGCTGCCGTGTTCGCGGCGGGCAGCGCGCAGGGTCCGGCTTTTGTGCAGGCCTATCTGCAGCGACTGGGCGGGCATATCGACGAGGCCCGGCGCACGGTCTTTGAATTGCGTGACGGCGCGATGTCCCGTGCGGTGACCGATGATGGTTCGCGCGAGACGTTGGTGGAGGCGTTCAGCGCCCGTCTGGCCGATCTGGAGGCCAGCCGGGATGCGATCGTGAGCGCACATCCGCTCTGGCGTCCGGTGGTCATGACCCGGCAGGCCGATCGCGATATTGCGTCAGCGACCGCCGAAGCCTTCACCCCGGCCATGCCGCTCGATCCCACCAGTCTGGTCTACGCTGCCCTTGGTCTGGTGATTGGCTGGATGGTCTGGGAGTTGGTGCAATGGCCGGTGAAAGCCCGCCTGCGCGCGCGGCGGCAACGCAGACTGCTACGATAGGCTAGCGCCGCGTCATCAGCGCCCGCATGTTGAGCACAACAAAGCCAATGAAGGCCATTTCCCACAGCGCGGCAGAGACCATCAGGGCGGTCATGTAGTGGTCGGCCAGATAAGGCGCGACCAGACGTGTCAGCGCGGCGAAGGTGATGACCACGAAGACCAGCGTGTTGAACAGGTCCGAGGTGAGTTCCCGGCCTGTGTGACCCCGGATGGCGCGGGTCATCACGGCCAGCGTCATGGTCGCGATTGCGCCTGCGGTCAGCGCATGGATGCCGACACTGGCGGGAAGATATGCCGGGGCCAGAGCCGTCGCGCCCAGCAGTGCCAGCGAGACGGGAATCCAGCCATAGCCCGCATGCAGGACCAGCAAGAGCGGCTCCCGCCAGGTACGGTGACCCTGCCAGCGCACGAGGCGAAGGGCATGGATCGCGGCGGCGAGCAGGCAGAGATATCCAACCAGACGGGACTCCGGGGCCAGCGTCCAGCCGAGCAGGGCGATGACCCCAACAAGAAGTGCGAGTTTGTCGAACCGTCCGAAGGGCGCGGGGAGGGTCGTGATTTTCGCCTTTGCCAGCCAGTTGCGGGTGAAGCTCGGCACGACACGCCCCCCGATCAGGGTGATCATCACGGCAAACACGGCCAGCGCCAGCCGAATGCCGTAGATATCGGCATCGGCGATCCATCCCGCCTGTCCGGCATGGACAAGGGCGTTGGCCAGAATCAGCACGGTCAGTACAGCGGGCAAGGGCAGGTTGCGCCAGTTCTTGCCGGCGATGATTTCCCGCAACACGAAAAGCAGCAGGACCGTCAGGAAGGAAAGATCGAGAAGAGCGACCGGCAGCGGGGGCAGGGCCGCGGAAAATCCGACCGCAAGCCGACCGATGATCCAGAACAGCACGAGGGCTGCCAATGGCCCGCCCTGCAATGGCAAGCGCCCGGTCCAGTTTGGAATGGCGGTGAGCAAAAACCCGGCGAGTACGGCAGCGGCATAGCCAAACAGCATTTCGTGGCTGTGCCAGGTCAGGGCATCAAACCGCGTGGGAAGTTCAATCATCTCGACAAAGGCGTGGATCCAGAAAATCAGGGCCAAGATGGCCCAAATGCCCGCCAGCAGGAAAAACGGCCGGAAGCCCTGTGACAACACGGCGAGGTCTGTCCAGGATCGGCGGCGGGACGCAGACGCGTGACGCGGTGCGTCGGCTGCCTGATCAGACCCTGCTGTCTGGTTCATGTGTCGCCTCTGGAAGTTTCTACGGAAAGCCCAGCATGGAACATTCCCGCCGCCGAGACAGTGGCCTTCCGCGCATGGCTGCCCTATATCTCGCGCAACACAACAGGATTGATGGGGGATTCCAAGATGCGCGCAGCTTTTTATAGCAAACTCGGCCCGGCCGATGAGGTTCTGACGTTCGGCGAGCAGCCGACACCTGAGCCCGGTCCCGGGGAAGTGCGGGTGAAGCTCCAGACCTCCGGTGTGAACCCTTCTGACTGGAAGGCGCGCCTGCGTGGCCGTGGCGGCAGTATTCCGTTCCCGCTGATCATTCCCCAGAGCGATGGCGCGGGGGTGATCGATGCTGTGGGTGATGGGGTGGATGCCAGCCGGGTCGGCAAGCGCGTCTGGCTGATGAACGGCCAGTGGATGCGGCCCTTCGGCACGGCAGCAGAATATATCTGCACCGGCTCCAAATACGTGATCGATCTGCCCGACGGCGTCGATATGGCTGAAGCGGCGTGTTTCGGGATTCCGTTCCTGACCGCCCATCGGGCCGTGATGTTCGATGGTCCCGTCGACGGTCAGACGATCCTTGTCCAGGGCGGTGCTGGTGCGGTGGGGCACCACGCGATCCAGGTGGCCAAGGCCAATGGCGCGCGGGTCATCACCACGGTCAGCTCGGATGAGAAAGCCGAATACACACGTGCAGCGGGCGCAGACGAGGTCGTGAATTATCGTACCGAGGATGTGCCTGCGCGCATTCTGGCCATGACGGACGGCAAGGGCGTTGACCGGATCGTCGAGCTGAATATCTCGGCCAATGCACCGCTCTACGGGCAAATCCTGGCGCCGCACGGCACGGTGATCGTTTACGGCACCAATGATCTGACCGCCAGCGTTCCCGCTCAGGACTTCATCGTCAAATGGGCATCGCTGAAATGGTTCATCGTTTACTCGATCAGCGACGAACAGCGCGATGAGGGCGTGGCGGCGCTGAACAAGATGCTCGCGGACGGCACCCTGAAGACGACCATCGCCAAGCGGTTTCCGCTTGATGAGATTGTCGCCGCCCACCAGATGGTGGAAGCCGGGCGCCATATCGGCAACGTCGTGCTCGATATCGCCTGATACGCGTTCCCAACAACTTGCCGGACAGCCGCACAATCCCCATATAGGCGGCTGTCCGGAGAGTTTTTCCCATGCCCCAGTCCCGTACCCTGAACCCGAGTGATCATCGCGCGCGGCTACGCAATTTCGTTGAAAGCGCGCGGTTTCGCTATCCCGTCCTCGTGCTGATTTTCATCAATGCGATTGCGCTGGGGCTGGAGACATCGAGCACGGTCATGAGTTTTGCAGGGGATGCGCTGTACTTCCTCGACCGGGCGATCCTCGTCGTTTTTGTCGCGGAACTCGTGCTGCGGATCTACGCCCATGGCCTGCGGTTCTTCCGCGACCCTTGGGGCCTTTTCGATTTCTTCGTTGTCGCTATCGCGCTGGTCCCGGCCAGCGGTCAGTTCTCGGTCCTGCGCGCCTTGCGCGTGCTGCGCGCGCTGCGTCTGATCTCTGGTGTGCCGCGTCTGCGCCGGGTCGTGGAAGCCCTGTTGCGCTCCCTGCCCGGGATCGGCGCGGTGGCCGCGCTTCTGCTGCTGATCTTCTATGTCTTTGCGGTCATGGGCACCAAGCTTTATGCGGCAAACTTCCCGCAATGGTTCGGGACCATCGGGGAGTCCATGTATTCCCTGTTCCAGATCATGACGCTGGAAAGCTGGTCGATGGGGATCGTGCGGCCGGTCATGGAAGTTCACCCCTATGCCTGGGCGTTCTTCGTGCCCTTCGTGATCATTTCCAGCTTCGCCGTCCTGAACCTGTTCATCGCGATCATCGTGGATTCGATGCAGACCCTGCACGAGGAAGAAGATGCACGCGCCGCTGCGCTGGAGGCGCTGGAGCCACAACCCAGTGATCCCACGGCCCGCGAGATTTCAGCCTTGCGCGATGAGCTTCGGGAAATGCGGGCGCTGCTTGAGCGGCGCGAGGGTTAGCGCCTTTATAGGCGTACCCTGTAAGTGTCTGAAAACGATAGAAAAAATATGCCGTTCTTGACTCTTTTCCGTTATCCATAACCAACTGAAATCATTCATGAAGTCGGTTTGAAGTGAGCTCGATTTATCAGATATTTTTCTAATGAATCAATGAATCTAATGTTTTATGAGCTTATCTTCATTTTTTTCTTCCCAAATCGAGTCGCACCCGTCCATTGTCGAAATCTGGCAAGCGGGAGACTTATGCATGCGAAAATCCCTGGCACTGATCGGGTTACCACTTCTTCTGGGCGGATGCGGGTTGCCGCCGGCCCTGACCGCGGCATCTTGGGCGCTGGATGGCGTCAGTTATCTGGTCTCGGGGAAAAGCGTGACCGACCATGCGATTTCCGAGGTGGCAGCGCAGGATTGCGCGCTGTTCCGGATCGTACAGGGGCGCGAGTTCTGTGAAGAATACGAGGTCGATGGCGACCACAGCCTGACGCTGACGGCCTCGGCTGTGAACGCGAATGGCCCCTCCGATCCGCTGTTCGTTCCGCCCGAGATCGCGCAGATCGCCGCTGGTTTCGGTCCCGGGACAATTGAAGTCGAGCAGTCGAACACCATTGCCGCGTTCCAGCCGGTCACGCTGCGCGGACAGGAACCCCGTGCGGTAGCCGCCAAAACACCTCCGGTCGATCAGGAGGTGCCGTTTATGGTGATCGGGAGCTTTGCCAACCCCGACAACGCCGCTGGGTTGCGTGAGCGTCATGCGGCGTTGAATGCCGAAGTCCGGACTGTGCAGGCCATGGGGAAGACCTGGCACCGTGTCGTTGTGGCTGCATCGCTCGAAGACGTGCATCAGGCCGGATTTGATGATGCCTGGCGCCTGCCGGAGCCGGCCAGCCCCGCGCTTGTTCAGGTGGCCGAAGTAAATTGATGTTTCGCCATGAATTTGCCCGGTTTGCCGGGTTAGTATGATCCCATGAACATTTCCCGAAACCTGTCCCTACTCGGTTCCGCAGTTGTGATTTCGCTCGCAACTCCGGTCGCCCCCAGCCTTGCGCAGTCAGGGATCACCCATGCCTCGCACCGCGCTTTTTACGAAATCAGCATCGGCCGGGTTGATCCGGGCTCGACCATCGTCGATGCGCGCGGCCGGATGGTCGCGGAGTGGCGTGCAGCATGCGATGGCTGGACAACCACCCAGCGGCTGCGGGTGAGCATGGCGCCTGGTGAAGGCGAGCCGATTGAATCCGAAGTCAGAATGACCAGTTTCGAGCGTCTGGACGGGACCGAATACACCTTCGATTCCGAGACCAAGATCGGCGGCGAAACCGTGGAAGCCGTGCAGGGGAAAGCCAAACGCCCCGGCCCCGGTCAGGCCGGCGTGGCCACCTACGACGTGCCGCGCGGCACGATCGTCGAATTTCCGTCAGACACAGTCTTTCCGTTCGAGCACACGATCACGATACTCGAAGCCGCCGAGCGCGGGGCCCCTCGGGCGTTCAATTACTATTTTGACGGCTCCCAGCCTGATATCTCGCCAATGGCATCGAACGCCCTGATCCTCGGAAAGCCCCGGGATGGTGCGGACGGGTCAGAGAACAGCTTCGGGACGCTGAGCGATCATCCCTGGTGGCCGGTCCGGCTGGCCATGTTCAATGGCCGGGCGGCCACATCAGGGAATGAAGAGCCGGAATTCGAAATGACCCAGATCCTGCAGAACAACGGCGTCGTGCGGAAATTCGAATTCGATTACGGCGCGTTCTCGCTGATCGCCGCGCTGGTCAATATCGAGGAATTCGAACGCCCGAAATGCGGCTGAACGCCGAAGATCAGGACTCGCCCTGACGGGTGCCGGGTTTGAGCCCGCGCCCTTTGGTGATGGCGTCGGCACCGAGCTTGCCGCGCACTTCATCCATCACCTGTTCGATCCGCTTGCGCTGCGCTGCATCGGGGTCCGCCAGATCCGGTGGATCGGCCGACAGCCCATCAGTGAAATTCGACAATCCAACCCCGATCAGCCGGTAGCTGCTGCCGCGCGGTGCGCCATCGATCGCGCGACCGACAAGAGCCAGCGCCGTCCGGTAGAGCGTTTCGGCCAGCTGGGTCGGATCGGGCAGGGCCTGTGAACGTGTCAGGCCCTGAAATTTCGATGTCTTGAGCTTTACCGTCACGGTCCGCCCGGCAAGATCGCGGGCTTTCACCCGCCCGGACAGCTTCTCACAAAGCGGCCACAACCGCCGTGCGAGTTCGTCCCGGTCGGCGATGTCTTCGGAAAATGTGGTCTCGTTCGAGATGTTCTTGGGGGGTGAGTGGGGCGTGACCTGTCGTGTGTCTTGACCATGGCTGAACCGTGCCAGTCGCAACCCCATGCTGCCATAGCGCCGGACGAGACGGGCTTCGTCGATGCTGCGCAACTGGCCGATGGTGTGTAGACCGTCACTGGCCAGCTTGCGGTGCAAGGCCTTGCCGACGCCCCATATGCGGGTCACAGGCAGTCCGTCGAGGAAATCGAGTGCCTCGATCTCACCGATCACCGCAAAGCCACGTGGCTTGTCGATATCGGAAGCGAGTTTTGCCAGAAACTTGTTGTAGCTCAGCCCGATCGAGGCTGTGACACCGACATCACGTTCGATGCGATTGATCAGACGGATCAGCGCAACGGCCGGACTGGCGCGGTGCAGCCGTTCGGTGCCGCGCAGGTCCAGAAAGGCTTCGTCCACGGAAAGGGGTTCGACCAGCGGCGAGACGTCCCGCATCAGGTCCCGGATTTGCCGTCCGACCCGGACATATTTGTCCATATCCGGGCGGATCACGGTGGCGTCCGGGCAAAGCTTGAGCGCTTTGAACATGGGCATTGCGGAATGCACGCCCCGGATGCGGGCGATGTAGCAGGCTGCCGAAACAACGCCGCGCTGGCCGCCGCCCACGATGACGGGCTTGTCCCGCAGGCTCGGGTCGTCGCGTTTCTCCACGCTGGCATAGAAGGCATCACAATCCAGATGCGCGATGGAAAGGGTGCGAAGTTCGGGATGGAAGATGCGTCGCGGCGAACCGCAGGCGCTGCACCGTGCCGCATGTGGCGCCACATCGGCCGCGCAGTTGCGGCACAGCCCGACTGCTGCGGTCGCGATGCTGTCGGTGGTCATGGGCGGTCGGGCCAAAGCCAGGCGGCGCCCCGCACGCCTCCTGAGTCTCCATGCTGTGCCTGTACAACCGGGGTCTCGATCCGGTCGGAAAACGCATATTCTGCGATACGCGCGGGCAAGTTCTCATAGAGGCGCGCGATGTTGGACAGGCCGCCGCCGAGCACGATCACGTCAGGGTCGATGATGTTGATCAGCACAGTCAGCGCGCGACCAAGACGGTCCTCGAGCCGGGTCAGCGCATCCTGTGCATCGGGCTGACCTGCAGCGGCTTGTGCGGTGATCTCCGGCGCCCGGAGGGCCTGGCCGGTTCTTTGTTGAAACGCGGCCTCAAAGGCGGGGCCGGACACAAAGCTTTCGATGCAGCCTCGGCGTCCGCAATAGCATTCGGGACCCGGGTATTCGTCGGCTGTCATCCAGGGCAGGGGTGTGTGGCCCCATTCGCCTGCGATGGCGTTCCCGCCGGTGACCAGTGATCCGTCGACGACGATGCCGCCGCCCACACCTGTTCCGACGATCACCCCGAAGACCACATGGGCGCCACGGCCCGCGCCGTCGACGGCTTCCGATATGGCAAAGCAATTCGCGTCATTGGCAACGCGCACGGGGCGGTTGAGGCGCGCAGATAGATCACGATCAAAGGGGTGGCCGATCAGCCAGGTCGAATTGGCGTTCTTCACCAGCCCCGTAGCGGGCGACACGGTACCGGGAATGCCGATGCCCACCGGCGTTGCCTGGGCGGGGTCGGGATCGATCTGCGCAACGAGTGCGGTGATGGCTTCCAGGGTGGCCGAGTAGGGGCCCTGCGGTGCGGCAACGCGCGCCCGTGCGATCTCCGCGCCGTCATCGCCGAGCACAATGCCTTCTATTTTGGTGCCGCCGAGGTCAATTCCGATACGCATGGTTATCCCGGATACGTCTGAAGGTGGACATTTGGCCCGATTTTATCCATTTTCAGGCACTTACCATATGGGCCTGTTCGCAAATAGATATCTGCGGGCGTTTGCGTTGCTCATATGGCCCTTGAACCTTGAACCCTCCAGGAAGATTCATAATGGCCAAAACCATCCTCATCGTCGAAGACAATGAGTTGAACATGAAACTTTTTCACGATCTTCTGGAAGCGCAGGGCTACGATACGTTGCAGACCAAGGATGGCCGCGAAGCCCTGAAACTGGCGCGCGAGCATCGCCCGGATCTGGTCCTGATGGATATCCAGCTTCCCGAGGTGTCGGGGCTTGAAGTGACCAAGTGGATCAAGGAAGACGACGACCTCAAATCCATTCCGGTGATTGCGGTCACGGCCTTTGCGATGAAGGGTGACGAGGAAAAAATTCGTCAGGGCGGGTGCGAAGCCTATATTGCCAAGCCGATTTCGGTGACCCAGTTTCTGGAGACCGTTCAGGAGTTCATCGGATAGTTTGCGTGCAGGCTGGTCCCGAACGAACAAAGCCGCCCAGAGGGCGGCTTTTTTCATAGCGGAGGCCTTTCTCTGGAAAGGCCGGTACGCCGCTATTTCATTTTGTCTTCCTTGAACGTGACATGCTTGCGCACGACAGGATCATATTTGCGCATCTCAAGCTTTTCGGGCTTTTGACGCGGGTTCTTCTTTGCCGTGTAGAAATAGCCGGTATCGGCAGAACTCACGAGCTTTACGAGAATGGTGCTTGGTTTGGCCATTAGTCTTTCCTGACACTGAATTTGAAGGGGAAAATACCCTTCGGCGGCGGCAAGTCAAGTCGCCATTGTCCGACAGGGATGGTCCTGCAGTTTATTTTCAAGCTTCAGACGGTTATCGGTTCGCCACCGTCGTTTCGGCTTCCCGCAACAACGACCGGTAAAGTGCCCGGTCGGCGATGATCGCCTTGGCGAGGGCGAGATCGACATCCGGTGTGCCGCTGTCGGACGGGCAGATTTCGCGCAAGCGCTCGCGGTCGGCAGCATCGGCATTTCCGGTCGCACGCCAGGCGTTCAGGCGGCCGGCCAGAACGTCGTCCCCATGCTGAACCGCAGGCACCAGTATGTCTGCCGATTTGGTGTCGCCACCGCCATGGGTGCACACAGAGGGCAGCACGCCCAGTTCATGCAGGCGATACCCCGACGGTGCCAGAAAGCGGGACCATGTCAGGGTGATCTCCCCGTCATTGGGCAGTTGCAGCACCGACTGGACGGTGCCTTTCCCGAATGAATTGGTGCCGATCACGATGGCCCGGCCATTGTCCTGGAGCGCGGCTGTCACGATTTCAGACGCCGATGCGGAGTTCCCGTTGATCAGGACCACAATGGGCAGTCCTTTTGCCAGGTCGCCACGGGCCGCTTCAAAGACCTGACGGCTGCCCGGGTGACGTCCCCGGGTCGCCGTGATGGCACCGCTGTCGAGGAAGATATCGGAAATCTTGATCGATACATCCAGGCGCCCGCCCGGATTGGAGCGCAAATCGAGCACAAACCCCATCGGCGGGCCGTCGGCTGAGTTCATCTCGCGCTGGACCAGTTTTTCCAGTTCCCGCGCCGAATCGACGTTGAAGCCGCTCAACCGTGCGATGGCGACGCCGTGATCGCGGGAAATGCCGGCGGTTTCGGCAGAGACATGGGCCCGTCGAAGGGAAATGGCGATCGGCTGCGCGACCTTGGCTCGCTTGATCGTAAAGGCAACCCGTGTGTCGAGTGGCCCGCGCAGGCGCTTGACGAGTTCGCGCTGGGTCCATCCGGCGATCGGTTCGCCATTGACGTGGGTGACCCGATCCTGGGGGAGGACACCGGCCCGGGCGGCAGGTCCGTTCTCGTTGACGCCGATAATAAGCGCGTCGGTTTCTTCCATATGGATGGTGACGCCGATACCGCCAAACCCGTCGCGATAGGCGCGTTTTTCCGTGGCGGTTTCTGCGTCATCATAGCGCGAGAACCGATCGAGCGGCTTGAGAACGCTGTCGAACACGGCTTTGAAAACGGTCTCCGCCTGCGCTTGGGCGACCACCGGAGAGGCCTGCCGTGCCAGTGCGATAGCTGCAACAGTGGCCTCGCTCCAGGCATCGGGATCACTGGTGTGCGGGGCTGCGACGCTACCGACAGAGCGGCCATTGTAGAGAACTTCGATACGCCCCGCCGCGTCACGCACATCCACCCGGGAATCAATCTCATGCAAGCCTGAAAGGCCACTCAGGCTCAATTCGCGCAAGGACACCGGGTCGATGTAGCGGTCGCTGATGAAGCTGTAGCCCGTGTCGAACATGTCCCGGCTATAGCTGTCGCTATATGCTGCATTCAGCGGCGGTGTGGACTGTACACACGCCGCCAGAAGCAAAAGCGCCGAAGCAAGGAATACCGGTTTCAGCATTGTGGTTCGTGGTCTCAACATGCTCATGGGAAAGTCATATCGCGCGGGGCCTTCACCGGTAAAGCCCGATGCAACTGTTCAGCCTATTGTGAACCAAACTGCTTTCATTTCCCTAACGACGTTTCTTGTGGCGTTTGTCGGGACGTTTTCGTCCTGACTTGCCGCGGTTTTGTGGTTTGCGGGGGCGTATGGGCATCCCGGCATCGAGCAGATCGAAGATCGCCGAGCCGCTCAGGCCATCGGCTTCCGCGATCCGGACCTCGACACTGTCGCCCATCTTATAGGTGCCACCATGCTCGGTTTTGAGGATTCGGGTCCGCATGTCGAAATGTGGTCGTCCGCCCGGCAGGCGTGAAGCGGGAACGAATCCCTCCGCACCATTGTCGTCGATGGCGACGAACAGCCCGGCCCGGGTTGCTCCGCGCACCACCCCTGAGAAGCTCTCGCCGGTGTGCTGGGCAAGGAAGGCTGCCGTGTAACGGTCATTGGCATCGCGCTCTGCAGAGACCGCGCGGCGTTCGGTTTTGGAGATATGTTCTCCGATTTCGGTAAAGCGACCGGCTTCCGAATCATCCAGACCACCATCGCCCAGCTTGAGTCCGCTGATCAGTGCCCGATGGACCAGCAAATCCGAATACCGGCGGATTGGCGAAGTGAAATGGGCATAATCGCGCAGCCCCAGTCCGAAATGCCCGACATTCTCAGGATTGTATTCCGCCTGCATCTGGCTGCGCAGGACGATTTCATTGACGGTGCGCTCATGCGCCTCGCCACGCACGCGCGCCAGAATGCTGTTGAAATCCTTCGGACGCATGACCTTGCCCCGGGTCAGTTTCACACCGAAGCCCGCAAGCATGTCGCGCAGGTCTTCCAGCTTCTCGATCGAAGGCTCGTCATGGATCCGGAACATCACCGGCTGGCGCAGCCGCTTGAGTTCTCGCGCAGCGGCCACATTGGCCGTGATCATGAACTCCTCGATCAGCTTGTGGCTGTCGAAGCGTGTGACCGGCACGATATTTGTAACCCGTCCCGCATCATCGAGCACAACCCGGCGTTCGGGCAGTTCGAGTTCAAGCGCACCGCGATCCGATCGTGCTGCGACAAGGCATTCAAAGGCCCCATAGAGATTGTCGAGATGGCCGGGGGCGACCGGGTCTTCGCCGGCATCCCGGGCCGCCTGGACGGATTCATAGGTCAGGCGCGCGACCGAGCGCATCAGGGCACGGCGAAACCTGTGGCGTTTCAGATGCCCGTCCTTGTCGACCCACAGATCGGCGGCCAGACAGGCCCGGTCTTCATCGGGGCGCAGGGAGCAGAGGCCGTTGGACAGGGCCTCGGGCAACATCGGCACCACGCGGTCGGGAAAATAGACCGAGTTGCCGCGCCGGAATGCCTCGCGGTCAAGCGGGCTTCCCGGGCGGACATATTCCGCCACATCGGCAATCGCCACCACCAGATGCCAGCCGCCCTTGTTGTCGGCGTGTTCGTCAGGTTCGGCGAAGACGGCATCGTCAAAATCGCGTGCATCCGCGCCATCAATGGTCACCAGCGGCAGGTCGCGCAGATCGGTGCGGTTTCCAAGGGTTGGTGGGCGCGCCGCTTCGGCCTCGGCGGTCACCGCTTCGGGGAAATGAACCGGAATTCCGGCGCGGTGGATCGCGATGCGACTGATGGCGCCCGGTGCATCCCCGGCACCGATATTCTCGATGATGCGCGCCTGGGGCAGACCAAGCCGCCGTGCGGGCAGCACTTCCACAACAACAAGATCGCCGTCATTTGCATCTTCGTTCTGACCGGCGGCCACCAGAAAGTCACCGCGCCGCCCGCGTTCGAGCGGCGTGATGCGCCCGCCTTCAGCGCTGGCACGATACCGGCCCACAACGCTTTCGGTCTTGCTTTCCGTTGGCCGGAGTGGGGTGGCCACATAGTGATTGTCCCCCTTTGGGGAAAGCCGTGCGACGAAACGATCACCCAGTCCCGGCGCAGGCATGCTGCGCGGTGGGCTGCGCACCTCGATCCGGGGCGGCGGGCCATCCGAGGCGTGATTGACGGTGCGCACCGTCAGGTCCCCATCTTCATCGACGCCGATGACTTCCAGAACGGCGACCGGCGGTAGCTGCGCCGCGACACGCCAGCGGCGGCCCTGGACTCGTTCGATACGTCCGGCATCCTGCAATTCGCGCAGGCGTTCGCGCAGTGCGGTCCGTTGCGGGCCCTTCAAACTGAAAAGCCGCGCAAGCTCGCGCGTGGGGAGTGCTTCTGCCGAGGCCTTCAGAAGGTCCAGAATTGTATCGCTTGTGGGCAAACCGTCTGGGCCCAGCCCGTCGATTTTGCGCCTTGCCAAGATAAGTGCCTAGTCCGCGCTTTCGGTGGCAGGGGACGCATCCGCAGGCGCCTCGTCGACCGGTTTTTTGGCGGCGGCCTTTTTCTTGGCCGGGGCTTTCTTCTTGGCTGTGGCCTTCTTCTTTGCCGCAGGTTTTTTCTTGGCGGGTGCCTTCTTCTTGGCAGCAGGCTTGCCGGTGCCCTGTTTGGCGACACGCGCGGCGATCAGCTCCAGGGCTTCATCCAGAGTGACCTCCTGCGGATCGCGATCACGCGGGATCGTGGCATTGGTCTTGCCGTGCTTCACATAGGGGCCATAGCGCCCGTCATGAATGGTGACGGGTTTCTCATCTTCGGGATGTACGCCGAGATCCTTGAGGGGGCCTGCACGTCCGCGGCGGCCCTTGCCCTTTTCGGCGAGAACTGTAACGGCGCGGTTGAGACCGACGGAGAGAACTTCGCGCGGCTCGGGCAGCGAGGCATAGACCGTGCCATGCTTCACATAGGGCCCAAAGCGGCCCAGCCCGGCCTGAATCATCACGCCATCTTCGGGATGCGCACCCACATCGCGGGGCAGCGCCAGCAGGGACAGGGCGAGTTCCAGGTCAATTTCATCCAGCGTGATTCCGTCGGGGATCGAACTCCGCTTCGGCTTTGTCGCGGCCTTGCCTTCGCCTTCGGGTTCACCCAGCTGCACATAAAGACCATAGGGGCCCTTGCGCAGGGTCACATCCTTGCTGGTCTCCGGGTCGAGGCCCAGTTCCTTGGGGCCGTTGGCGAGTTCGGCGGTCTCGTCATCACCGCCATCGACGGCGAGTTTGCGCGTGTATTTGCACTCGGGATAGTTCGAGCAGCCGACAAACGGGCCGTGGCGACCCAGGCGCAGGCCGAGCCGTCCTTCTGTACAGGCCGGGCAGGACCGGGGATTGGTGCCGTCTTCGCGCGACGGAAAGAAATGCGGGCCGAGTTCCTCGTCGAGCGCGTCGAGGACAGAGCGCACGCGCAGTTCCGCCGTGCCTTCGATGGCGGCAGAGAAGTCCGTCCAGAATTCGCGCAAGACGGTTTTCCAGTCGATCCGACCGCCCGAAATATCATCGAGGCGTTCTTCCATCTGGGCCGTGAAATCGTACTGCACATAGCGCTCGAAGAAGCTGCCGAGAAAACTGACGACAAGACGCCCCTGATCCTCGGGAACAAAGCGTTTGCGGTCGAGTTGGACGTATTTTCGATCCTGCAGGACCTGAATGATCGAGGCGTAGGTCGAAGGGCGGCCGATACCCAGTTCTTCCATGGACTTGACCAGGCTGGCTTCGGTGTAGCGCGGTGGCGGCTGGGTGAAATGCTGCTCGGGTGAGACTTCGCGCACGGCGGTGTTTTCACCCTCGTCGAGCGGCGGCAGGCGGCGCTCGTCATCGCTCTCTGTGTCGTCGCCCGACGGGTCGTCCTTGTCTTCCTTGTACAGCTTGAGGAAGCCGTCAAAGGCAACGGTCTGACCATTGGCGCGCAGGGCGAGGTTGTCATCGGCCGAGCGGATATCGACGGCGACCCGGTCGATCTGGGCTTCGGCCATTTCGGAGGCCAGCGTGCGGCGCCAGATCAGCTCGTAAAGCCGGAACAGGTCACCATCGAGCAGCGGTTTCAGGCTGGCGGGGCGGCGGAACAGGTCGGTCGGCCGGATCGCCTCATGGGCTTCCTGGGCGTTCTTGGCACGGGAGCGGTATACGCGCGGCTTTTCGGGCAGGTATTCCTCGCCGAAATCCGTGTCGATCAGGTTCCGGCAGCCGGTGATGGCGTCCTGGCTCAGCGTCACGCTGTCGGTTCGCATATAGGTGATCAGGCCGACGGTCTCGCCATCGATCTCGATCCCTTCATAGAGCCGCTGTGCCACGCGCATGGTCTGCGAGGTGCCGAAGCCGAGTTTGCGGGCGGCTTCCTGCTGCAGGGTCGAGGTGGTGAAGGGCGGTTGCGGGTTGCGCTTGGTCCGCTTCTTCTCGACCGAGGCAATTTTGAACGTGGCGGCTTCCACATCGCTTTTCGCCGCCATGGCGGTGCCTTCGTCAGCGAGGTCGAACCGGTCGAGCTTCTTGCCGTCACGCTCGACAAGCCGGGCGGCAAACCCGTCGCCCCGGGCGCTGTCGAGGCCGACTTCGATGGACCAGTATTCCTGCGCCTTGAAGATTTCGATCTCGGCTTCGCGTTCGCAGATCAGGCGCAGCGCAACCGATTGCACGCGGCCGGCTGACCGGGATCCGGGGAGTTTGCGCCAGAGAACCGGAGACAGTTTGAAGCCGACCAGATAGTCCAGCGCGCGGCGGGCCAGATAGGCTTCCACAAGCTCGTTATGGACGTCGCGGGGGTGATTGAAGGCCTCCTGGACGGCGCCTTTGGTGATCTCGTGAAACACCACGCGCTTGACGTCGATGCCGTCGAGCAGGCCGCGTTCGCGCAGCAATTGCTCGATATGCCAGGAAATCGCCTCGCCTTCGCGATCCGGATCCGTGGCCAGATACAGCGTCTGGGCACCGTCGAGCGCATCAACAATGGCCTTGATGGGTTTCTCGGCCCGGGCGTCCACCGACCAGTCCATCTCGAAGTCTTCATCCGGACGGACCGAACCATCCTTGGGCGGCAAATCGCGGATATGCCCATAGGAGGCGAGGACGGTGTAGTCCGCACCAAGATACTTGTTGATGGTCTTGGCCTTGGAAGGCGATTCGACGACGACGACGTTCATGGAAACCGTGTTCGCTTTCGGTTCGGGGCCGTAACAAGGACGTGCGGGGACGGAAAAGACAAGGTCTAAAGAGCCGCGACCCGGTTGCCCGGATGCCGTTCCAGACGACCTGCCAGTTCGAGTTCGAGCAAGATTGTCCGTACAACAGGGGCGGTTAATTGGCACTGCCGCACGATTTCGTCAACCGCGACAGGTTCGGGCGACAAACATTCGATGACCGCCTGACGGGTTTTTGAACCATCGGAATCCAGGTCCATAGGCGGTTGAATCGGTGCGATGTTTCCGTGATCGGGTGTTTTTCGCGGCAGGTTCAGCATGGGCCGGACGACTTCGAGTATGTCCTCGGCATTGCGGGCCAGGGTCGCGCCCTCACGGATCAGGCGGTTGGCACCGTAAGAACGCGGATCGAGCGGCGAGCCGGGTATGGCGAGCACATCGCGGCCCTGTTCACCGGCCATGCGTGCGGTGATCAGCGACCCGGATCGCTGGGCAGCTTCGACGATGACAACGCCCAGCGAAAGGCCCGAAACGATCCTGTTGCGGCGTGGAAAGTGCCGGGCCTGGGGTTTGAGGCCTGGCGGCATTTCGCTGACCACGGCGCCGGATTCGACAATGCGCTGGTAGAGGCCGTCATTTTCGGGCGGGTAGACCACATCGACGCCACCGGCCATCACGGCGACCGTGTTCCCTTGCGCGGTGAGCGCCCCGTTATGAGCGGCCGTGTCGATGCCACGCGCCAGCCCGGACACAATCGAAACCTGTGCGGCGGCAAGATCGCTTGCGATGGTCTCGGCAATCCGTCGCCCGTTCGCCGAGGCATTGCGGGCACCGACAATGCCGATTCCGGGAAGCTGGAGGATTGCTGGATTACCGCGCACACAAAGCGCGGGCGGTGCGTCATCGATCTGGGCGAGGGAAACCGGATATGCGGGTTCGCCGAGGGTTATGAGCTGCGCGCCGAGCTGGTCGATCTGCGCCAGCTCATCCTCGATTTCAGCCGGTTCGGGAATCCGGATGTTGCGTTTGCCCGCGCGGCCCGCCATATCGGGCAGTCCGTCGAGTGCATCGGTGGCCGACCCGAAATGCGCCATGAGTTCACGCCACGTGATCGGACCGACCGTGTCGGTCCGGATCAGGCGCAGGCGGTCGCGCCGCTCGGTCTGGGAGATGGCTTCAGGTTTCACATCCGCGAGGATGAACCGGTCATCGCGGCGCGGTCAACTCGAAGCGCCGGAACGCTTCAGTCGGATGCGGGTTTCCTCGCCGCGAAGCAGGCGCCTGATGTTGCTGGCGTGGCGACTCCAGACCAGCACAGCGAGGAAGATCGCCACTCCGGCGACCTGTGGCCCACCCAGATACCAGCCCAGCACCGGGGAAGCGGCAATTGAGACAAGCGCAGCGAGCGACGAGTAACGCAGGATCAGCGCGATAGCGAGCCAGCTTGCCAGAGTGGCGAGCCCGGTCAGTCCTGACAGGCCGAGCAGCACACCCATGGTGGTGGCCACGCCCTTGCCGCCGCGAAAGCCGAGCCAGACCGGGAAGAGGTGTCCAAGGACAACGGCCAGGCTGGTAAAAAACGCAACATCCGGGCCGAAATAGACGAACGGTACGAAGACGGCGAGGAACCCTTTCGCCATGTCCAGAAACAGCGTGCCCGCGCCCAGCGCCTTGCCGCCTGTGCGTAGCGCGTTTGTGGCACCGATATTGCCGGACCCGGATTTTCGCAGATCACCCTTGCCCATGAGTCGGGCCAGAATCAGGCCGAAGGGGATACTGCCCAGCAGATAGGCTGCCAGAATCATCGGCAGGAAAATCTCCCAGCCGTAGATCACATTCTTCCAGTCCGGGATGGAGAACGTCGCCTGAAAACCGCTCCAGTAGAAAAGCAGCGGGCTTGCACCGTCTTCGACCATGGGTTCCTCCCGGGCTAGGCGTCGCGCAGGTAGATCGTGCGGCCATCAACGACCGTACGGATCACCTGGCCCTGCACCAGCCGGCCGTCGAAGGGCGAATTCTTCGACTTGGATGTGAAGCTGTCGGGCTCGATCCGTGTCGGACGGTCGGGGTCGAAGATCACCAGATCGGCCGAGGTGCCCGCTGCCAGTCGCCCGGTGGGCAGATTGAGCAGGGCCGAGGGGGCCGAGGTGACTTTGGCAAGCGCCTCGGGCAGCGAAAGGTGGCCGTTGTGGACCAGCTCCAAAGTCAGGGCGAGCAGGCTTTCCAGCCCCGATGAACCGAATTCGGCAAGCTCGAAGGGGAGCCGTTTGGATTCCTGATCCTGCGGGAAATGATCCGACGCGATGCAATCAATGGTGCCGTCTGCCAGACCGGCCACCACGGCCTGACGGTCATCTTCAGTGCGCAGGGGGGGCGAGAGCTTGGCGAAAGTGCGGTATTCGCCGACCGCGAGTTCGTTGAGCGCAAAGTAAGGCGGGGCCGTGTCGCAGGTCACGCGCAGGCCCTCGGCCTTGGCCGCGCGAATGCATGCCACACCTTCGGCGGTGGACACATGAGCAGCATGATAGCGCCCGCCCGTCATCCGCACGAGCGCAATGTCGCGGTTGAGCATGATGGTCTCGGCCTCGCGCGGAATGCCCGGAAGCCCCAGTCGGGTGGACAGCTCGCCCGATTGCATGACCCCGCCACTCGAAAGGTTGGGCTCTTCGGCGTGCTGAACAATCAGCGCATCGAAGGCAAGCGCGTATTTCAGCGCACGCGCAAGCGTCTTGGCGTTGACGACGGAGCGGCGACCATCGGTAAAGGCAATCGCGCCTGCCTGCCTGAGCAGGCCCATCTCGACGAGTTCGTCGCTGTTGCCCCCGCGGGTGATCGTGGCATAGGCAAAGACTTTGACGAGTTTGACGTCACGCGCGCGGCGGGCGACAAATTCCAGAACCGAGACATCATCAATCGGGGGGTCGGTATCGGGAAGGGTCACCACGGCGGTCACGCCGCCTGCGGCCGCCGCATGGCTGCCGCTGTCAATGTCTTCCTTGTGCTCGGCGCCGGGCTCGCAGAAATCGACCCGCATATCGACCAGCCCCGGCGCCAGAACCGCGCCGCCGCAATCCACGATCTCGGCATCGTCGGGGCGGCCGCCGTTGAAGATGTCCGGGCCCATGGCCATGATCTTGGTGCCGTCGGTCAGCACACCACCCGACGGGCTCGCGGCATGGTCGATGCGAGAGGCCGGGTCAATCACGCGTGCATTGATATAGGCAACCTTGCCGCTCATGGGGTGTCTGCCTGGCGTTTGCGGGTGAGCACATCAAGGCAGGCCATGCGCACGGCCACACCCATTTCCACCTGTTCGCGGATCAGCGAGCGGTCGATGTCGTCGGCCACGTCGGAATCGATCTCCACGCCGCGATTCATCGGGCCGGGATGCATGATCAGGGCATCGGGTTTGGCGTGCTGCAGCTTGTCGTAATCCAGCCCGTAGAACTTGAAGTATTCGTGCACGGAGGGAACGAAGGATCCCTCCATACGCTCACGCTGCAGGCGCAGCATCATGACGATGTCGCAATCCTCCAGCCCGGCGCGCATGTCATGGAAGACCTCGACGCCCAGCCGTTCCATGGCCGGCGGGATGAGCGTTGGCGGTGCAATCACCCGCACCCGAGCGCCCATGGTCTGCAACAGATAGATGTTCGAGCGCGCCACCCGCGAATGGGCGACATCGCCACAAAGCGCTACCAGCAGACCCTGCAAATGGCCCTTGTGGCGACGGATGGTCAGGGCATCCAGCAAGGCCTGTGTCGGGTGTTCGTGGCTGCCATCGCCACCATTGATGACGGCGCAGTTGACCTTCTCCGAGAGCAGCTTCACGGCCCCGGCATTGGAATGTCGAACGGCCAGCGCATCGGCGTGCATGGCGTTCAGGGTCATCGCCGTGTCGATGATCGTCTCGCCCTTCTTGATCGAGGAATTCGCAACGGCGATGTTGATCACATCGGCGCCCAGCCGCATGCCGGCCAGTTCGAAACTGGTCCGTGTCCGGGTCGAATCCTCGAAGAACAGATTGATCAGTGTCTTGTTGCGCATCAGGTCGAGCTTGTCGCCGCGTGCGCGGTTGTGCTCGGCATAGGCATTGGACAGATCGAGCAGGTAGCCGATCTCATCTGGAGAAAGCTCCTGGATGCCCAATAGATGACGATGGGGGAAGGGGATTTCCGCCGGCAAGTTCGGGACGGAGATGCCTGTGGTGGATGCGGTCATTAAAGCGGGAATATAGGGACGTGACTCTGCCAAATGCAAGCACGGCCTGATGTCCCGGAAATTCGGGTGTTTTCGTGGTTCTGGCGGCGCACCCGACGCTCTGCTAGAAGGCTGAGAGGAACTCAGGCGGCCAAACGGGGAGCCGGAACATGAAAGCGGTGATTTTGGCAGGCGGGCGCGGCACGCGCCTTTCGGAAGAAACCGGCCTGCGTCCAAAGCCGATGATCGAGATCGGCGGCTGGCCGATTCTCTGGCACATCATGAAGATCTACGGCCATCACGGGATCACCGATTTCGTGATCTGCCTCGGCTATCGCGGCTACATGATCAAGGAGTATTTCGCGAACTACGTGCTGCACTCTGCCGACGTGACCGTTGATCTCGCCAACAATGACATCGAGTACCATTCCGGCGCGGCCGAGCCCTGGAAGGTCACCCTTGTGGATACCGGCGAGGACAGCCAGACCGGTGGCCGGATCGGCCGCGTGGCGGATTACCTCGACGGCGAACGCTTCTGCCTGACCTATGGCGACGGGGTTGCGGATATCGATGTGAAAGCCAGCATCGCCTTCCATGAGGCGCAGGGCCTGCGTTGCACCATGACCGGCGTGCGACCGCCGGGCCGGTTCGGGGCGCTGGAGATGGACGGCAACCGGGTCTCGCGCTTCGCCGAGAAGCCGCGCGGCGATGGGGCCACGATCAATGGCGGTTTCTTCATCTGCGAGAACAACGTCCTCGATCTGATTGATGGCGATGATTGCGTGTGGGAACAGGGCCCGCTGACAAGCATGGCCGAGGCGGGCGAACTGGCCGCCTATCGCCATGACGGCTTCTGGCAGCCCATGGACACCCTGCGCGAAAAAAACCAGCTCGAAGCGCTATGGGACTCGGGCAAGGCACCGTGGAAGGTTTGGAGCTAAGATTTTTGGGGGCGAACTCGCTCGAGAGAATGTTGCGTCCCAATTTTTGTCATTGCGAGGCGCGCAGCAACGAAGCAATCCAGTTGACTGCTGGATCGCCACGCCCCTTCGGGGCTCGCGATGACGGAATTTAGACCCGCACGTTTTCTTTTGATTTTCCCTTGTTCGTCATGGCCGGACTTGATCCGGCCATCCACGCGGTCGTGTCACGTGACCCATGGACGTGGATGCCCGGATCAAGTCCGGCCATGACGGTTTTGTTGACACCCGCCCCTACCGCTTCGGTCCGAACTCCGCGTGGTACTGCTGCAAGAGCGCCTCGACCTCGGTGAGGTCACGCTCGAGAAATCCCGGGGTGAGGTTCACCGAACCCTGGGCGATGAAGGACATCATCCCGATCAGCCAGCGCCGGGGTGCGGGGACACGCTCGATCACCGCGTCCCGGTCGCGCAATTCCAGCGCGATGTGGCGGACCAGATAGTTCTTCTTCTGGGCGATGCTCGTGATCTCGTGCCAGTGGATGCCGCCGACCCCGGTGATCGCGGTGTTGTCGTAAATCCCTTCGGGGCCGACGATCAGCGAGGGCGCGCGCACCGCCAGCCGCCAGAGCGCATAGATTTCGAGAATTCCGAAATAGACCACCACGGCGGCCCCGATAATCCGGGGCATCGGCGCGGTCTCGGCGACCAGCAGCAACCCGGTAAAAATGAAGGCCGCGTAAAGCACGACATTCACCAGCACCCGCCAGCGCGCGGGATAGATGAGCAGCTCTGGAAGATTGGTTTTTTTCGCCATCACGTGTTCCGCATGAAATCCATGAAGTTCTGCAGGATGATTGAGGCCGCCATCTTGTCGATGACTTCGCTGCGGCGCTTGCGGTTCATGTCGGCCTGATCGATCAGGACCCGCTCGGCTTCGGCGGTGGTCAGGCGTTCGTCCCAGAAGGTGATCGGCAGGTCGAACTTTCCATCCATATTGGTGGCAAAGGCGCGGGTCGATTGGGCGCGGGGGCCTTCCGATCCATCCATGTTGCGGGGCAGGCCCATGACCAGCCCGCCGACACCTTTTTCGGTGATGATTGCCCGCAGCCTTTCGGCGTCCGGTGTGAACTTGGTGCGTTGGAGGGTTTCGAGCGGGGAGGCCACCATGAAGCCCGAATCCGAGAGCGCCAGACCGATGGTCCGGGTGCCCAGGTCAAAGCCCAGCAATCGTGCGCGCGGCGCCAGCGCGGCTTTCATTTCGGTGGTTTCCACAATCGGCATAGCGCGTTCTACGCGTTATGCCGTTACCGCGTCCAGATAGAGCCGACGAGCAGAATTCAGCGGTCACCCGATTCACCCAGATTATACTAATATTAAGCTTATCTTATGTTAATACAGGTATTAGTGTATTCGCGCTGTGGGGGAACTGGCCGAATTTATGAGTATGTAGATTTTTGAGGGGGCTTTATGTCCGGCGTCAAGACTGGGCTTTACGGGATGATGGAGCGGCTGCAGGCCTTTGTGCCTGGCAGCCTGCGCTTTGGCATTCCCGTCGCGTTTGCCCTGATTTCCCTTCCTATATTTGTGCTTGCTGCGTTTCTCGTGGTTCGTGCCGAGCAGACCAGCACGACTAAAACCCTGATCCAGTCGACAGAGGTCCAGAACGAAAGCCTGGCCCGCACGCTGTCCAACGCCCATTCCGACCAGATTTCCTATCTGCTTGCCTTTGATATTGGTGATGCGCCTGAGCTTCTGCTGATTGCGTTGCGGCGGTCGGGTCTCGAAGCGCTTGTGCGCGCGACCCTGGCCGAAACGAATGTCATTAACCTCAAGATCTATGATGGCAAGGGGATCACGCTGTTTTCGTTGATGCCGGGCCAACTCGGCGAGGATATCTCGGCCTGTCCGTGTTTCGATCATGCGCTCAAGGGCAATACGGTCAGTGAGCTGGTGGAAGCCGGTGATCCCGATCATGCCGAATCCGGCGGGCCTCACCACACGGATGGCAGCATTAGCATGCTCTCGACAATGATCCCCGTCGACGTGCTCGCCCAGGATCTGATCGCATCGGATTCGGTTCTGGAAATCCAGACCGATGTATCGAGTCTCGTTGCCATGATCGCCAGTTCGCAGCGAGACGTCATTCTCAGCATCGGTATCCCACTGGCTCTGCTCTACCTGGTGATGGTCGCAATCGTGACCCTGCTGCATGTTGCCATTCTTCAAAGCAATCAGCGCGCCATGCAATTGGCGTCGAAACTGGCCGAGACCGATGCGGCGAATCGGGCCAAGTCCGAGTTCCTGTCCCTGATGAGTCATGAGTTGCGAACGCCGCTCAATGCCATTATCGGGTTTTCGCAACTGATCGACCAGAACGAGCAGGACAAAGCCGAATCAGAGAACGGCACCTATGCCAGAACCATTCATGACAGCGGACATCACATGCTGCGCCAGATCACGTCGATCCTGGACATGACCGCCATCGAACTGGGCGAGCTGGAGATGGAACTTGCGCCCATGCATATCGAGGATGCTGCCCGGCAGGCGATATCCCGGGTGCAGGACACCTTCGATCAGAGTCTGGTGACCCTGACGGTCCATGACTCTCCCGCGCTTCCCCGAGTCATGGGCGATATGGGGCGTCTCCAGCAGGTCTTCGAAAACCTGCTGAGCAACGCCGCCCGCTTTACCCCGGCCGGTGGCGAGGTCGATGTTGTCTTCGCCACCGAACCGGGCGGCTGGATCTGTGTCGGGATCAAGGACACCGGGGTCGGTATGACGCGGGAGCAGATCGAACGCGCGCGATTGCCGTTCCAGCAGACCTGGAACGGCCTGTCGCGAGAAGCCGATGGTGCCGGGCTGGGCCTGACCATCGCGGACAAGATCATCATCCAGATGGGGGGCGAACTGGTCATCGAGAGCCTGCAGGAGGTCGGCACGAAGATCGTTGTGCGGCTTCCCGCCCTAGATGAAGAGCCATCTGCATCCCGGACCCGAGCCCGTCCGGAGCTTGCCATCGCTGAATAGGCTTTGCCGGTTTCCCAAACAGCATGATTGCCGATGAAACGGCACGGTGATAGCTTCCGCGCCGAATTCCGAACCCGAACTTTTCGATCCGATATGGCCCTCGACACCGATACCGTACGGCGTATTGCCAAGCTCGCCCGCCTTCATGTGGATGAGGACAAGCTGGCGCCGCTGGCCGATGAACTGAACAACATACTGGGCTGGGTCGAACAGCTTGATGAGGTCGACACAGAGGGCGTCGCGCCGATGACCAGCGTTGTCGAGATGGTCCAGCGCCTGCGGGTCGATGCGGTCACGGACGGCCATGTGCAGGACAAGGTCCTCGCGAACGCTCCGGCCGAAGCCGACGGGTTCTTCGTGGTGCCCAAGGTGATCGAGTAATGGCTGCGCTGACCGATCTGACGATAGCCGAAGCCGGTGCGGCGCTTGCGAAGGGCGACTTTACCGCGCGCGAGCTGACCGATGCCTATCTGGCGGCGATGGAAACCGCGCGCGGCCTGAATGCCTATATCGAGGAAACCCCCGAACGTGCCCGGGTCATGGCGGACGCGTCCGATGCGCGCCGCGCGGCCGGCAAGGCCAACGGTCCGCTCGATGGCATTCCGCTGGCGATCAAGGATCTGTTCTGCACCGAAGGCGCATTGTCCACGGCAGGCAGCCATATCCTCGACGGCTTCCGTCCGCCCTATGAGTCCACCGTGACCCAGAAACTCTGGGACGCGGGCGCGGTGATGCTCGGCAAGGTGAACATGGACGAGTTCGCCATGGGTTCGGCCAATATCACCAGCCATTACGGGCCGACCCTCAATCCCTGGAAAGCCAGCAGCGGCCCCAATGCGGGCAAGGACCTTGTCCCCGGCGGCTCGTCCGGCGGGTCGGCGGCGGCTGTGGCTGCGCATATTGCGGCAGGTGCCACCGGGACAGATACCGGCGGCTCGATCCGTCAGCCGGGTGCCTTCTGTGGCATTGTCGGCCTCAAGCCGACCTATGGGCGTTGCTCGCGCTGGGGCATCATCGCCTTTGCGAGTTCGCTCGATCAGGCCGGACCGATTGCGCGCAGCGTGGAAGATTCCGCGATCATGCTCGGTGGCATGGCGGGATACGATCCCAAGGATTCAACCAGCGTCGATCTGGTTGTGCCCGATTACAGAAAGGCATTGACCGGCGATATCCGCGGCTTGCGCGTGGGCGTGCCTGCTGAATACCGGATGGAGGGGACCCCGGCCGAGATCGAAGCGCTCTGGCAGCAGGGGGTCGATTGGTTGCGCGAGGCGGGTGCGGAAATCGTCGATATCTCGCTGCCCCACACCAAATACGCGCTCCCGGCCTATTACATCGTGGCCCCGGCGGAAGCCTCTTCGAACCTCGCGCGCTATGACGGCATGCGTTACGGCTTGCGGGTCGAAGGCGAGGACCTGACCGACACCTATGAGCGCACCCGTGCGGCAGGTTTCGGTCACGAGGTCCAGCGCCGGGTGATGATCGGCACATATGTGCTCTCGGCCGGGTATTACGATGCCTATTACCTGAAGGCCCAGCGGGTCCGGACACGGATCGCGGATGACTTCAAGGCGGCGTGGAACAGCTGCGACGTAATCCTGACCCCGACAACACCAAGCGCGGCCTTTGCGCTGGGGGAAAAGCAGGACGACCCTATCGCGATGTACCTGAACGACATATTCACCGTGCCCGCCTCCATGGCCGGGCTGCCGGCGATTTCGGTTCCCGCGGGACTTTCGGCGGATGGATTGCCGCTTGGCCTCCATTTGATCGGTCCGGCCTTCGGCGAGGAAACCCTGCTGCGCGCCGCCGGTGTCCTCGAAAGCGCGGCGGGTTTTGACGCGAAGCCATGATGCGGAAGGCCTCATGCTGAGCTTGTCGAAGTATGTGGCCCGGCAACCTCTCCTTCGTCAGGCTCAGGATGAGGTTGCTTTCGGGATCGAAGGAAACTGAGCATATGACCCTTGTCCCCGACCTCGCGCCCGAGGTCTTCCGCCAGCGCCACCTGATCGAGGGGCTGTTCTCGGTTGTGCTGGATGAAAGCGCCGTGCGGGATTACCTGCTCGGGCTGGCCGGGGCGCTGGGCATGACACCCTATGGCGACCCGATCGTGTTCTCCCCCGACTCCATGATCGAAAACGGTGCCGGACGTGCGGAAAACGCGGGTTATGACGCCTTCCTGCCACTGGTCGATAGCGGCATTTCGGCCTATTTCTGGACCGGTCCGAAGTTCTTCTCGGTTGTGATCTACACCTGCAAGGGATTCGACCCGGAAGCGGGCCTGAGCTTCACAAGGCAGACGCTGGGTGCGGGTGAAATGGTGGAGGCGGGGTTTTGAATTTTTTGAAACACCTTCCAAATACGTCATGCCCGGACTTGATCCGGGCATCCACGTCCATACGCCGCCTCGATCTTGAGCGTGCCGCAACCACGTGGATGGCCGGATCAAGTCCGGCTATGACGATCTGTGGAAACCCGGATGCCTTGTCCGTTTTCTCCCAAGCCGCTAGGAAAAGCGCATGACCGACACGACAGACACCGCCACCGACGCTATTCCCGATCATCTGGTCGCGCATTTCACCTCGCGGATCGGGCACAACAGCGCCGACCTGATCGAGGGGGAGACCGGATCCTGGGAAATCATCATCGGCATGGAAGTCCATGCCCAGGTGATGTCCCAGTCCAAGCTGTTTTCCGGGGCGCCGACGGATTTTGGTGGCGAACCCAACACCCATGTCAGCCTCGTGGACGCAGCCATGCCCGGCATGCTGCCGGTGCTCAACGAAGCCGCGATCCGGCAGGCCGTGCGGACCGGGCTGGGGCTGGAAGCACAGATCAATCTGCGTTCGGTATTTGACCGGAAGAACTATTTCTACCCCGACCTGCCCCAGGGCTATCAGATCAGCCAGTTCTCCGACCCCATCGTGGGTGAGGGGCGGATCACCGTGGACCTTGAAGATGGTGAGAGTTTCGAGGTCGGGATCGTGCGTATTCATCTGGAGCAGGATGCGGGCAAGTCGGTCCATGACCGTATTCCCGACCAGACGTGTATCGACCTGAACCGCTCGGGCGTGGCGCTGATGGAAATCGTCTCCAAGCCCGATCTGCGTTCGGGGGTGGAGGCCGCGGCCTATCTGTCCAAGCTGCGTGCGATCCTGCGCTATCTGGGGACGTGTGACGGGAACATGCAGGAAGGCTCGCTGCGCGCCGATGTGAACGTTTCGGTGCGCCGCCCGGGTGAGGAACTCGGCACCCGCTGCGAGATCAAGAACGTGAACTCGATCCGTTTCGTGCGGCAGGCCGTGGATTACGAGGCCCGCCGTCAGGTCGAAATTCTGGAAGAGGGCGGCGAGATCGACCAGGAAACCCGCCTGTTCGATCCCGACAAGGGCGAGACCCGCTCCATGCGCTCCAAGGAAGAGGCACATGATTACCGCTACTTCCCCGACCCGGACCTGCTGCCGGTGGTGATCGATCAGTCCTATGTGGACGAGATCGCAGCCAGCCTGCCCGAACTGCCTGACAGGAAAGCCGCGCGCTTCGTCGCCGCGTTCGGCTTGAGCGAATATGACGCCGGCGTGCTGGTCGCCGAGCGTGAAACCGCTGAATTCTATGAAGCCGTTGTCGATGCCGGCGGGGCCAAGCGCGATCCGAAGATCGCCGCGAACTGGATCACCGGCGATTTCTTCCGCCGCCTGAACGCCGATGATCTGGAGATCGCCGACAGCCCGGTCAGCACCTCACAACTCGGCGGCCTGATCGACCTGATCGCCGACGGGACCATCTCGGGCAAGATCGCCAAGGACGTCTTCGATGAGATGTGGGACAGCGGCAAGGATGCCGATGCGATTGTCGAAGACAAAGGCCTCAAGCAGATCAGCGACAGCGGCGAGATTTCCGCTGTCATCGACCAGATCATCGCCGACAACCCCGAACAGGCCAACCAGTACCGGCAGGGCAACACGAAGGTCGCGGGCTGGTTCACGGGACAGGCCATGAAGGCGACCCAGGGGAAGGCAAACCCGCAGATGGTCAACCAGCTGCTCCAGGAAAAGCTGGGCGGTTAGTATCCTGACCCTGATTCTATTTTCGTCATGCCCGGACTTGATCCGGGCATCCACGTCCATCGACCGGCTCGAAATCTGGCGTGGATCAGCCACTTGGATGGCCGGATCAAGTCCGGCCATGACGGTCGTGGGGTGGATTGATTCATGATCCCCGTTCTTTCCATCGTCCTGCCCGTCTTCGGGTTGATCGGGCTTGGGGTTGCTGGCGGGACGTCGCGGTTATTCGGGACGCTGAACCTCAATATCGTCTGCGCGTATGACACGCCATCTTTTGCTGTATGGGTCGCTCAGTTTGGTGATTGGCACCGGGGGTTGCGCAGGCGATGCCTTTGAAGCCTAAAATTCTGACCACACTTGCCACCTATGATCTCAAGCAGTTCACCGGTGATCTGGTGGCAGGTGTGACCGTTGCGATGGTCGCTTTACCGTTAAGCCTCGCCATCGCGATCGCTTCGGGCGCAGGGCCGGAAAAAGGTTTGATCACGGCGATTGTTGCCGGGTTCCTCATTTCTTTGCTCGGTGGCAGTCGTGTGCAGATTGGCGGGCCGACGGGTGCGTTCATTGTCGTTGTCTTCGGCGTCATTGCCGAACATGGATATGACGGGCTTGTTCTGGCGACGTTCATGGCCGGTATCATCATGCTTGTGGCCGGGTATTTGCGGGCAGGAAATCTTGTCGCTTATGTGCCCGAGCCTGTGATCAACGGCTTCACCATAGGCATCGGAATCATAATTGCGACAAGCCAGCTCAAGGACTTTTTGGGTCTGTCGGTCGCGGAAGTTCCTGCCGAATTTTTGGGAAAGGTCGAGGCGCTTTGGGCGGCGCGCGATTCCCTGAGTGTCGCCGCAATCGGGATCGGGCTTGTGACGATGGTTGTGATTGTCGCGCTGCGACGCATTGCCCCGAGATTTCCGGGGTTGATTGTTGCTGTCGGGCTGACGTCTGGCGCCGTGGCACTGGGCGCCTTGCCTGTTGATACCATTTTCTCCCGGTTCGGGGATCTGCCTGCCACGCTGCCCTGGCCCGCGATTCCCGAGGTCAGCTGGGCCCGGATCATAGAATTGATTCCATCGGCTCTGGTCATTGCCTTTCTGGCAAGTGTCGAATCCCTGCTGTCAGCAATGGTTGCCGACAGGATGATTGACGGAAAACATCGGCCGAACGCGGAAGTTCTTGCTCAGGGGTTCGCCAATATCGGATCCGCCTTGTTTGGCGGGCTTCCCGCAACGGGAGCCATTGCCCGCACGGCCACAAATGTTCGCGCAGGGGGGAAAACGCCCGTCGCAGGTATTGTTCACGCCATTACGATCCTGCTTGTGATGCTCATGGCTGCCCCCCTCGCAGGCTATCTGGCAATGCCCGCACTCGCCGGGCTCCTGATTCTGACCGCATGGAACATGAGTGAGCCGCACAAATGGGGTGGTTATCTGCAAGGACGCTCTTCTGATCGGTTCCTGCTCCTTCTGACCATGGTCCTGACCGTGTTTGCGGACCTTACCGTTGCGATCGCGGTTGGTGTTTGTGTTGGCCTCGCATTGCGGTTGCGTCAGCACAAAGGGGAGTTTCAGAAAGACTGGACGCCACCGGAACGCTAGGTGGAGGGTCATGAATTGCCCGTATTGTCTCAAAGATTCTCGAAACTCTTGGATGCATGAGTTGCCGCCTATATGAGGAAGCCTCCCGTATCACGAGCCGTTTTCATCGATCGGCCAAGTTTTTCGATGGTCGTTGTGTGAAGTTTGGTAGGAAGCTCCATGATCCCCGTTCTTTCCATTGTCCTGCCGGTCTTCGGGTTGATCGGGCTTGGCGTTTTAGGCGGGAAGTCGCGGCTGTTTCCTGCAGCTGCGGTCGTCGGTCTCAGCAATTTCGTGCTTTATGTCGCCGTGCCTGCGTTGCTGTTCCGGACCATTGTGCGGTCGCGGCCGTTTGAGGCGCTGAACCTCGATATCGTCTATGCCTATTACGTGCCGTCCTTTGTGGTGCTGGTCGGGGCGCTGCTGCTCGGGCGGTTTGTTTTCGGGCTGTCGGGGGGCGAGCGTGCCTCCTTTGCCATGGGGTCGATGTTTTCCAACACCACCCTGCTCGGTGTGCCGCTGGTCTTTGCGACCTGGGGGGAGGCCGGGCTGGTGCCGCTGATGGTGGTCATCACCCTGCACTCGCTGCTGTTCGCGACGATCTTCTTTGTGCTGCACGACATGGGCAAGAGCGGCGCGGTCGGCTGGATGAGTGCGGCCCGGCTGGCGGTGCATTCGATTGCCACCAACCCGGTGATCCTCTCGATTGCGGCAGGGCTGGTCTGGGCGCTGTCCGGGTGGAGCCTGCCGGGTTTTGTCTCGACGATCATCGACATGCTTGGCGATGCAACGATCCCTGCGGCATTGTTCGCGCTGGGCGCCTCGCTGGCCCAGTACAGGGTGGCGGGCAATGTGCAGCACGCCCTGACCATGGCCGTGATCAAGCTGGTGGTGCATCCGCTGGCGGTGTTCACGGCAGCGAACTGGCTGTTTGATCTGACACCGCTGGAACTGGCGGTGATCACCGTGACGGCGGCACTGCCGGGCGGACTGATGGTGTTTCTCGTCGCCCAGTCCTACGGCGTTTATGTCGCCCGGGCCGGGAGTTCGGTGGTGCTGTCCACGGCAGGCGGGGTGCTGACGCTTTCGATATTGCTGGCCTGGTTGACCTGATTTTCGTCATCGGGGCGCTTGACCCCACGAAGTCGTGACCTAATTCTTCTTCCATTCGGTACCGTATGGTGACTAGGGTGTCGCCGGAATGGTGCGACAACACACATATGGGAGACACGTCATGATTGGAATTATCGGTGCCACAGGCACGACAGGTCGCGGGCTTATCGCGACCCTGAAGGAAAAGGGCGCGGCGTTTCGCTGCCTTGTGCGTGACACGGTCAAAGCCGCTGAGACGCTGGGCAGCGATGTCGAACTGGTGCAGGCCGATCTGGGTGATGCGGCAAGCATCGAAGCCGGACTTCAGGGCTGCGACAAGCTGTTCCTGCTCTCGGGTCACAGCCCGGTGATGGTCGAGCAGCAGCTCAATGCCGTGAACGCGGCCAAGGCCGCCGGTGTCAAGCATATCGTCAAACTGTCGGGCGGCAGCTTCATCATCAAGGAAGACACACCCGCGATGATCGGCCGGGGGCACTGGCAGATCGAGCAGGAAATCCGCAATAGCGGCCTCGACTGGACGTTCCTGCGTCCGGGCTTCTTCATGCAGAACTTCCTCAACATGGCCGAAGCGATCAAGGGCATGGGCAAGGTGATGATGCCGGTACCCGCCGATGTGGGTCTGGGCATGATCGATGTGCGCGACACGGCAGATGCGGCGGCCGCGATCCTGACCACCGACGGCCATGCGGGGCAGGTCTATGAGCTGTCCGGCCCGAATATCACCCCGGCCCAAGCGGTTGCGGCGATTGGGGATGCGATCGGCAAGGAGATCACCTTCGTGCAGGTGCCCATGGAAGGTGCCATCGGTGCCATGAAGGAACGCGGCATGCCGGACTGGCTGGTCGACCATCAGAGCACCCTCATGGGGATTGCCGCCGATGGCAACATGGCGAGCTACGGCAACAACCTGATCGAAACCCTTGCCGGGCATGCGCCGCGCACCCCGGCTGATTTTGCAAGGGATCACGCCGGCGCTTTCAAGGGGTAGTTGGTCCCACACCCTCGTCGTTCCCGCGAAGGCGGGAACCCATAAACACGGGCGCTGAACCGGTCTTGCATCGGCGTTTATGGATGCCCGCCTGCGCGGGCATGACGATAGGTTGGTTACGTTTACATCCGTCAGGATTGCTTCGCCCTTCGGGCTCGCAATACCGGTCAGATAGGGGCGGGTTTCGAACCCGCCCTTTTGCTATTCGGCAGGCTGTTTCGGGCTTTCCGAAAGCTCTGCTTCGAGGGCCCGTTCAACGGCCGAGCGGGGCTTAGTAAACCCGGCCAGCAGATTGTAGAGCACCGGTGTCAGAAACAGCGTGAGCACCAGGGCAAGCCCCAACCCGCCGACGATCACCGACCCGATCGCAATGCGGCTTTCGGCGCCAGCACCAGTGGCGAGAACAAGTGGCACTGCCCCCAGAACGGTCGAGATAACGGTCATCAGGATCGGCCGGAATCGCAAAACCGATGCCTCGATGACCGCCGCGCGCACGTCCCGGCCTTCATCGCGCAACTGGTTGGCGAATTCGACAATCAGGATGCCGTTCTTGGCCATCAGGCCGATCAGCAGGACGATCCCGATCTGGCTGTAGACGTTGAGTGAAAGGCCGGCAAAATACAGGGCATAGACGGCACCGGCCACGGCCAGCGGAACCGAGAGCATGATCACCAGCGGATGGATGAAGCTTTCGAACTGTGCAGCCAGCACAAGAAAGACGATCAGCAGCGCCAGCAGAAAGATCGTCATCGTGCTGCCCGAGGTGTCCTTGAACACCGCCGACTGCCCGGAATACCCGAGGCGTGCACCATCGGGGAGGATGCTGGCTGCACCGGCTTCCATGTAGCTGATGGCGTCCCCGAGCGCGTAGCCGGATTCAAGCCCGGCCTCGATCGTTATGGAGGGAAGCCGGTCATAGCGGCGCAATTCGGGTGCAGCAGCGCTTTCCGTCGCGCTGACAAGAGCGGCAAGCGGGACAAGCGTCGTCCCGTCACCGGTGCGGACAAAGACATTCGAGATATCCGTCGGGGTGCGGCGGTCTTCGCGCTGGGCCTGGGCGATCACCGGATATTCCCGGCCTCGTTCGATGTATTCCGTGATCTCGCGGGAGGCGAACATGGTTTGCAGGGTAAGCGCGATGTTTTCGGCGGATATGCCGAGATCGTTTGCACCGGCCCGGTCAAGTTTCAGGTCCAGTTGCGGTTGGTTTTCTTCATAATCGATCTGGGGATTGATCAGCTGGTCATTCGCTTCGGCATGTTCGAGCAGGGCTGCAGCCCAGAGTTTGACCAGCTCGAAATCCGGGCCGCCCACCACGATTCGCAGCGGGGTGGAGTTGCCGCGCAGACCAAGGCCTGCGGGGCTTGCCACACCGGCGCGCGCGCCGGGCAATGCGCGTGCTGCCGGTTGCATGGCGGTCACGATGTCCGACTGGCTATCGGTGCGGTCTTCCCAATTGGCCAGTCGCATCACGACGAAGGCGCGATAGGGGCGATTCCCCAGCCGACAAGAGAATAGACGGTGGTGACGTTCCCCTTGGCAATCTGGGGTTCGAGGGCGCGTTCGATGATCCGCGCCTGCTCGTTGGTATAGGCAACCGTCGCCCCCTGCGGGGCCGTGATGGGGACGAAGGCAACGCCCCGGTCCTCGCTCGGTGCCAGCTCGCGCGGGAGCTGCTCGTAGAGAATGACTGCGCCGGCCACGAATGTAAGGGACAGAGCGATCACGAGGATCGGCAGGCCAAGGGCGCGTTCAAGGAGGTTGCGATAGGTTTGGCCAATCCGCGATTGGGCCACGGCGGCATCGCCATCGACCGGGTTGCCGTTGCGGGGTGTCCGCCGGGTGACCACGCGGGAGGCGATCATCGGACACAGGCTGAGTGCAACAAAGGTCGATATGACAACGGCCCCGGCCATGACCAGACCGAACTCGCTGAACAGCCGTCCGACCTGACCCCCCAGGAAGGATATCGGGACAAACACCGCGATCAGCGTGACCGATGTGGCGAGAACCGCGAAGGTGACCTGGCGGGTGCCGCGGACGGCGGCAACCAGGGGCGATTCACCGGCATCCGTGCGCCGCTGGATGTTTTCCAGCACCACGATCGCGTCATCGACCACAAGCCCGATGGCCAGCAGGAGCGCGAGCAGGGTCAGGACATTGATCGAAAACCCGAAGGCCGAGACCAGCGACAGGCAACCCACCAGCGCAACGGGGATGGTTACGGCAGGGACGAGCGTGGCCCGGAAAGACCGCAGGAAGGCCAGAATCACGAGCACGACGAGAGTGAGTGAAATACAGAGCGCGATCAGCACTTCGCGGATCGATGCCGCGATGAACAGCGCGTCATCCGAACCGACAATGATGCGCATCCCGGGCGGGAGCGTGGAATCCATGTCGGAGATCGCCGCCCGGACCGCTTGGGAGATGGCCATGGTGTTGGCCTGGCTTTGCCGGATGACTTGCAGCCCGACCGCTGGCTGGCCGTTGGCGCGGACAATGGTGTTGTCGTCTTCCACGCCGCGTTCGACTGTTGCGACATCACCAAGCCGCACCGGGTATCCATCGACGGTGCCGAGGGAAATGTTGCGGAATTCGTCCGGGGTTGTCAGCCGACTGTCGAGACGGATATCGAGCAGCCGCTGGCTCGAGGTTATTTCACCGGCGGGCAGTTCCACGTTGTTCTGGCGGATGGCTGCCTCGATATCCGAGACAGTCAGATTGCGTGCTGCGAGTGCGCGGCGGTCGATCCAGATTCGGATTGCATAGCGGCGTTCGCCGCGCATATCGACCGAGGCCACACCTTCGAGGGTCGAGAGCCGGTCAATCAGGAACCGCTCGACAAAATCGGTAATTTCCTCGGGGCTGTGACGATCAGAGGTCACGGCAAGGCGCATCACCGGGTCGGCGTCGCTGTCGCTCTTGACGATGATCGGTTCGTCGGCATCTGCGGGCAGTCGTGCACGAATTCGTCCGATAGCATCACGGACATCATTGGCGGCCTCATCGATGTTGCGGCCGGTCTCAAACTCGATGACCGTCGAACTGCGGCCGCGACGGCTTTGGGAGGAGATGTTCTTGATCCCGGCGACCCCGGCCACCGAACTTTCGACAATTTCGGTGATGTCCGTATCGACGATCTGGGGCGTCGCGCCGGTGTAGATCGTGGTCACCGTGACGATGGCCGAATCCACGTCGGGCAGTTCGCGGATCGGGAGCGAAAGGAGGGAGGCAGCACCCATGACAACGATCAGGAGACTTGCGACGAGTGCCAGAACTGGGCGGCGGATTGAAATGTCGGACAATGTCATCGTGGGAACCAGCGGGTCAGAGCAAGGGGTGGCATGCTGCAATCAACCGGCGGCGTTTGGCTGGGCCGGCGCGGCTGATGGTTCGCCCGGTGGCCCGCCCTCTGATCCGCCCTGTGTTCCACCCCGGGGGCCGGCCTTTCGCACGGCTTGGCCGTCGCGTGCTTTCTGTACACCGCGGATGATGACGGATTCGCCTTCGGTTACGCCGTCAAGAATCTCGACAATGCCGAAAGATCGCTGGCCAATCTTGATGTTGCGCCGTTCTGCCACCAATCCCCGTTCACCGGAGACAACAACGAAGACGTAGGGCTGACTGCCTTCCACGACGATCGCTTCTTCGGGCAGGTTGAGTGCCCGGCGGATATCAAGAACCACGGCGAGATGCATGAACATGCCCGAGGGCAGGGTGTTGTCGGGATTGGCGATGAGGGCGCGCGCCTTGAAGGCCCGAGAAATCGGGTCTATGCGGCTGTCGATCCGCTCGATGGTGCCCTCGAAAGCTCGATCGGGGAAGGCAGACGCGTCTGCCACGATTGGCTTGCCGGGCGAGACCTGACCAAAAAGCGATTCAGGGATCGAGAATTCGATCTCGATGATCGAGAGATCGTCGAGCGTGGTGATCACCGCGCCCTCCTGAATGCGGCCCCCGATTTCCACACGTGAAAAGCCGACGACGCCATCGAAGGGTGCCGTTACAATGCGGTCGCGCATGCGCCGTGTGGCGCGGTCGCGCGTGGCTGTGACAATTGCAAGTTCAGCGACCAGTTTCTCGACAGCGGCTTGCGGAGTGGCGCTGGATTTCATCAGCGCGCGCCCCCGTTCGAGTGCGTGTGTGGCTTCACGCAACCGCGCTTCGGCCTCGATCAGGTCTGCACGCTGAATGTCATCGTCGAGCCGCAACAAAACGTCGCCAGCATTGACGGGCTGGCCAGCGTGGAAATTGATTTCGGTGATGCGGCCGGATGACGTCGGCGTGATTTCGACGGCCTGTCGCGCACGGGTGGAGCCCACCGCTTCGACGAGTGTCTGAACTTCACTGAGGGTCACGGGTGCCGTCTAGACCACCGGGCCGCCACCGCCTCTGGGAGCCTGTGTCTCGACCGGTTCGTTGGTGACGTACTGCCAGACGAAATACCCGCCGCCAGCAACAAGCAACAGCAGTGCAAGCGCGGCGATCTCTTTGAGGTAACGCATTGGTCCTGAATTTCTGTTGAACAAGCCCGAAGTGCCAAGGCTTTCAAAGCGGATAGTGCGGACATATTAGCATTGAACGCTCGAGAAAGTTTGTCTGTAATGTGATGCCCCCGAAAGATGACGCGCCCGATCTTTTCAGGCGGAGTTCAGTCTTATATAAGTTCTGCAGCACGCAAAACCGGAGAACACCATGAGCGCCGTTGAACAACTGCCCGAGGCCGCGACTTCCAAATATCGCTTCCTGCTGATCCCGCCCTTCCGCCTGCCGGGCGACACTCAGTGGGGGTATCAGACGCTGCATCTCGATGGCGGGTTGCCCAAGCTCGAACGCCTGATGGATGCCGATATGGTGCTGCCCTATCTGGACGGGATCGACTGGGATTTGCATCCCGGTGCCGAAGCGACCTATGGCGACTGGCCGGTGGAGACGCGCGAGGAGTTTACCTATGCTGCGGATGCCCGCCTGAAGAATATCCGCATTGCCTGCGAGAGCGGCAAATACAACGGCATCGTCCTGCTGGGCGGGGGCGAGCCGGGCTTCCTGGAAGCCCGCGAGATGTGCCGCAACTACGATATTGTCTGCACCGCCAACGCCCATTCCCAGATGTATCTGGCGACGACCCTGGGCAACAAGTTCTCGGTGATCGATATCGCCGGGGTCCACAACGTCTATTACCGGGACCTGATCTATCAGCACCAGTTGCAGGGCCGCTGCGCCTCGATCCGCAATATCGGGATGCGCCTGCCGCGCCCGGGTGCCGAAGATGGCCCGCAGCTGCGTGCCGAACGCGAGAAGGCCCTCAAGGGTGAGAAGTCACTCGCCGTCGACAACGCCGTCGATCAGGCCGAGCAGGCGATCCTTGAAGACGGTGCCGAAGTCATCACCATGGGCTGCTCGGGTGTCTTCTGGCTCAAGCCCTTCATCGAGAAGGGGCTCGCCGGACGCGGCTGGGAAGTTCCCGTTCTGGAGGGCTACACCTCGTCGATCATGCTGGCCAAGCTGATGATCGATCTGGGCGTGAATGCGTCGGGTATCACCTATATGACCGACCACCCCAAACGGATTCCTAACAAGATCGTCGTTTAGGACGTAGCTTTGGCGCCCGGACGCTCGAAATTTTTGTCGAGATGTCCACGGCCTTCCTTGTCTCCGCCCTCGAACAACCAGACATATCCGCCCTTCGGATTGGTCAGGATTTCCCAGCAATTGTCGTCGGCGTCCCAGAAGAAGAAGGCGTAGGTGCCGTGCTGAAGGGCAGGCTTGGTTAGCTTGTGAACGCCCCAACTCTCGCCATGCTCGGCGATCACTTCGTAGGCTGCGTCGACCTCTTCCTGGGTTTCCAAATCGAGGCCGTTATGATTCAGAAGAGGCATCTCGGGCTTGCTCTTGTTCTCGACCACTGCAATCGTATTGTCGCCGCCCAGACGGATCAGCAGTGAGATCGGGCTGGTGCGAACGACCTGCATTCCCAGAAAGTCCTCATAGAATTTTCGGCTGGCTTCGAGATCCTTCGATTCAAGAGTTCCGTGAGATAGAAAGTTGAGCTTGAGCAACGAATTTTTATTCTCGGTTGCAGCTTCAGGCATGTTGATTGTTTCCTTCGATGTTCTTCCGTCTGGCGTTATTCGATTGTGTTGATCGTAAGCCTGCCGAATTTCTGATGCGAAACAAGTCCAAACTAATTCCGTGTGTCGTTGGCCGATAGGAGTTTCGGTGTTGGCTTCGCCAGATTTATGCGCTCACGCTGCCGATTTCCGCAGCGATGAAGTCGATGAATGCGCGGGTTTTCAGCGCCAGTTCTCGCTGGGCTGGATACAGCGCGTAAACCGCGGCCTCCTGGCGTTCAAATCCATGAAGCAGGCGGACCAGTTTTCCCGAATCCACATCCGGTGCAACGAAGTGATAGGGGAAGCGGGCAATCCCCGACCCGGCGATGGCGGCGTGTCGGGCGACGATCAGGCTGGTGCTGCGGATCGGCCCGTCGACCCTGACCGAATAGCCGGCACCATCGAGATCGAAGACCCATTCGGCAATGGTCGGTGCTGCCGTGGTCACCAGACAGGAATGGTTGAGCAGTTCGTCTGGGTGGTCGGGTGCGCCGTGCTTTTCAATATAGGCGGGGCTGGCGCAGACGATGGTCGGGGTTTCCATGATCTTTCGGCTGATCAATGTGGAATCGGGCAGGGCGGAGGCCCCGCGGATGACCACATCGAACCCGTCGCCAACAAGGTCCACATAGCTGTCGGATGAGGTCACATCCAGGCGAACCTCGGGATAGCGCTCAACAAAAAGTGGCAGCAGCGGCGCGATATACATATGGCCAAAGGTGACAGGCATTGCCAGGCGCAGCAGACCGCGCGGCGCGGCGGTCACCGCGTTGACGAGTTCTGCACCTTCCTCGAGTGTTGCGAGGGCTGCAGCCACTCGCGTGTGATAGGCGCGCCCTGCTTCGGTGAGAGCAAGCTGGCGGGTTGTGCGCGCGATCAGGCGTGCGCCGAGGCGCGCTTCCAGTTCGTTGATGGATTTGCTGACGGCCGAGGGTGAGACGTTGAGCCGTTCCGCTGCCGCGCGGAAGCTGCCGGTCTCGGCCACGGCATTGAACATCTCGAGGGAGCGCGTAGAGGGGTGCAACATACAGGTGAAAATAAGTTACCAATTATATGATGGCAACTCGATTGATGAACATAACGAATTGATAGATGTTGGTTTGGAACAGGGAGAAACCCATGACAGAACTCGCGACCCCCATCGCGCTCAACCATATCGGGATCACCGTTCCCGATATCCATGCTGCCATCGATTGGTATGGCCGGGTCTTCGGTTTTCGCCGGATCATGGGGCCACGCCGGCTTGAGGCCAACCTCTCTGCCACGGCTGAATCCTCGCATGTGTTGGGGCCGCGATTTCGCGCCGCCTTGCAGGCACATCTGGTGACCGGGAATGGCATCGGACTGGAACTTTTCCAGTTTCTCGAGCCCGAAACCGAAACCCCGGGTGACAATCTGGAATACTGGAAGACCGGTTTCTGGCATCTCTGCTTCACCGACCCGGATATCGAGGGTCTGACCGACCGCATTGTTGCCGAAGGCGGGAAGAAACGCACCGATGTCTGGGAATTCATTCCCGGGACCGACCGCAAGCTTTGCTATTGCGAGGACCCGTTCGGGAATGTGATCGAAATCTTCTCGCATAGCTACGAGCAGACTTTTGCCAACTGGCCGAACGAAGGCCGTGACACTGACTGAAACGCCCTGTCGGGCATTGGGAGAAATATCATGAGTGATTCAGAGAAAACCGAAACCATGGCCGAAGACGGCAAGGTCAAGACCTTCAATGTCGTCTTCAATGTCGAGGGCAAAGCCGTCGGCAAGATGCGCAACGAAATCAAGGGGCAGATGATCAGTCCCGTTGTTGACGAAGCCTTCGAAATGGCAACCGATGAAGGTGCCGCCCATGGGGGCGATATGACCGCGCCGCCGCCGCTTGCCTATTTCTGCACCGGGTTTGTGGCCTGCCTGATGACCCAGATCCGGGCGTTCTCCAAACGCATGCGGGTGCCGATCGGCGAGCTGACGGTCAAGGCACATATCGAATGGGAAGCGCGCGTCGAAGGCCGCGATCCCTATACCAGCCGTCCCGTTGCGTTTCGCCTGGATGTTGATTTTGACTCGGACGCATCGTTCGAAGATCAGAAGCGCCTGCTCGATGCCGCCCAGAAGGGTTGCTTCGTCGAGGCCACACTGGCCAATCCGATCCCCGTGAACCACCGTCTCCTGATCGACGGCGACTTCAAGGACGCCGACTAGGAAGCTTGTCAGGGACGGTGGGATGAAATTCGCACCGAACCTGCACTTCATGTATCCCGAATATCCGTTCCGTGATCGCTTTGCTGCGGCACGGGCGGATGGGTTCGACGCGGTCGAAATCTGCTTTGCCTATGATGTGGGTCCCGAAGAGGTCCGGCGCGCGCTCGCGGATGCGGGCCAGCGCTTGATCTCGTTCAACTTTCCAGCCGGCGAACTGATCCCGGGAGAGAAACGGGGCGTGGCATGTCTGCCAGGTCAGGAAGCGGTGTTCGGCGAACAGATCGCCGAAGGACTGGACTGGGCCCGGGCGCTCGATTGCCCGCGCGGCATTGCCCCGCTTTCGGGAAATATTCCCGATGGGGATGCGCGCGCGGCCTATGAAGCGACCTATATCGAAAATCTGAGAGAAGCTGCGCCGCGAGCGGAAGCAGCCGGTGTGACCCTGCTCGTCGAGCCGAACAACACCCAGGACCAGATCGGGTATTTTCTCCGGTATCTCCACGAAGCACGTCACGCCGTCGATGCGGTCGGGTCGGCGCATGTCCGGATGCTGTTCGACAGCTATCACACGCAGATCATGGAAGGGAATCTGGTCACCCGGTTCCACGAACATCGGGACCGGATTGCCCTTGTGCAGATTGGGAATGTCCCGGGCCGTCATGAACCCGACCGGGGCGAGATTGACCACCGGTTCCTGTTCGCAGAGATGGCACAGGCGGGATATGCGGGCTGGATTGCGGGCGAATATATCCCTGCGGGTGCCACGTCGGATGGTCTGGCATGGCTTGACCGCTGGAAGTTGCGCTAAGATTTTGAAACCGCATGCGGGCCGGCCAATATGGTGCTCGTAGACAGGAGAGACCAAATGTTGAATGCAGCCGTGATCGGACTGGGCTGGTGGGGCAAGCAGATCGTGACAAGTCTGTCGGGCAGCGATGTCATCGCCGTGCGCCGGGGTGTTGATGTGAACCTTGATGGTGCGCGGGATTTCGCCGCGATACAGGGGTTTGACCTTGGCGACAGCTATGACGATGTCCTCGCTGATCAGGATATTGATGCCGTCATTCTGGTCACGCCCCATGCCCTGCATGAGGGGCAGGTACTGGCCGCTGCGGCTGCTGGTAAACAGGTTTTCTGCGAGAAGCCGTTTGCACTCTCGTCCGTCGCCGCACGGCGGATGCTGGCGGCCTGTCAGCAGGCCGGACTAAAGGCTGTCGGGATCGGCCATGAGCGCCGTTTTGAACCGGCCCTTGAAGCGATGAAGTCGCATCTGGATTCCGGCGATTTCGGGACCCTGATCCATATCGAGTGCAACTGGTCGCACAACAATTTCACCAAAGCGTCCACGGGCGGGTCGAGCTGGCGCAAGGATGCCAAGCAGGCACCCTTGGGAACGCTGACGGCGCTCGGCGTGCACATCACGGATTATTTCCAGTCACTGGCGGGACCCGTGGCCAGGCTGCGCGCGGTGGCAAACAGCCGGTCGGATCTGTTTCCCGGCAATGACGTGGTGACCGTGCAGTTCACGTTTGAATCCGGCGTGACCGGCTTCATGTGCAACATCGCCACGACACCCTTCCACAGCGCGATCAAGGTCTTTGGTGACAAGGGCTGGGGCGAGGCGCGCGAAAACTCCAACGTGGATATTCCCGAACCCGCGACGCTGACGACGCGCTGGCTTGATGAGGAACTGACGACCCAGACCTATGCGTCTCAGAACACGGTAAAGGCCAATCTGGAGCAATGGGCGCACGCCACCCAGGGCAATGGAGACTATCGTTTCACGCCCGATCACCTGCTGCACAATGTCGAAATCCTGCAAGCCATTGTCGCGTCTGCCGAGACCGGCGAAGAGGTCGAGGTCCGCTAGCCGGGATGGTGCGGGACGCGCTTGAATTCGGACAACTTCTCGCAGACCTGCCGTCTGCTGATTCCGGCGAGGTCCTCGACACATTGCTGGCCCGAGACGGCCTGCGGATCGAGCGGATCGTTTCCCATGGTCAGGCCACCCCGGACGGGGACTGGTACGATCAGGACACCGATGAATGGGTAATGGTCCTGCGCGGCGCGGCACGGTTGCGGCTTGAAGACGAAGGCGTAGCACGCGCGCTTGGTCCGGGTGATTTCATATTCCTGCCGGCCCATGCTCGCCATCGTGTTGACTGGACATCACCCGATGAACAGACGGTCTGGCTGGCGATCCACCTCGCGACGGAGTCTGGATAGAACCTGAAATTCGCCGCTGGCCGTGCAGCGCGGTGTTGCAGTCTTTGACGCTTCGTTGGAATATCGGAACTCTTCACCGGTCCCTACCAAGCGAGCTGCCCCATGATTCGTGCCTATTCCTGGCCCACGCCCAACGGCCACAAGGTCCACATCATGTTGCATGAGTGCGGGCTCGAACATGAGGTCATTCCCGTTGATATCGGCAACGGGGACCAGTTCCAGCCTGAATTCCTGGCGATCAGCCCGAACAACCGGATTCCCGCGATTGTCGATACGCATGGTCCGGGCGGCAATGAAATCTCGATCTTCGAAACCGGCGCCATTCTCTATTATCTCGCGCAGAAGACCGGCCGCTTCATGCCGGATGCCGCGCGCGATCCTGCCGGTCATTTTGCGACCATGGAATGGCTGATGTGGCAGATGGGCGGCATTGGTCCGATGATGGGGCAGGCGAACCACTTCCGCCGCTATGCGCCTGAGCGTATTGACTATGCCGTTGATCGCTATGCCAATGAAACCAAGCGCCTGTTCGGCGTGGCAGACACACGCCTGAGCAAGACGCGCTATCTGGCGGGAGACGACTACACGATCGCCGACATTGCAGCGTTTCCATGGATGCGAAACTGGAAGGGGCAGGAAGTCCCACTCGAGGATTATCCGAACACCAAGCGCTGGCTCGAAGATGTCGGTGACCGTCCCGCCGTGAAAAGCGGATTGGAGGTGCTGATCGAACATCGCAGCTCTGCGCCACCCCGGGGCAAGGCCTGGGACGTCATGTTCGGCAAGGAACAATTCAAACGTCGCTAAAAACAGCAATCAATCTTTCCAGACAAACTCAGGGGGAAATCATGGCTATCAAGAAATTGCGCACAAAGCGCGATGACCAGCAGTGGATGCTCGATCTGGCGCTGAACATGCGCGGGCGGGTACAGAACTTTGAACGGGATGATTCCGAAACGCCGACCCGGGCACACAACTACCGGATGCTGCCCAAGCAATGGGCCAAGAAGGGCGATCATGATGCCTTGCTCGCCCACAAGGCGCAGGAGATGGGCTTCGACGCCACGGCAACCGAGCATTACGACCATGCCATCGAAGCCTATCGGATGGCCCAGCATCCGATCTTCTATGATGACAATCCGGTGAAGGTCGATCTGTACAACAAGCTTGCGGATGCCGTTGACCGGCGCTGTGAAACGGCGGCCTACCCGATCGAGCGGGTCGAAGTGCCCTTCGATGACGGCAAGACAATATCCTGCCTGCTGCATTTGCTGCCCGACCGTCGCAAGGCACCTTGTGTGATCTACGTCCCGGGGATGGACCAGACCAAGGAAGCTGTGCCCAAGGCGACCAAGAACCCCTTCATCGCGCGCGGCATGCATGTGATTTCGATGGATGGCCCGGGGCAGGGCAATTCGAACATGCAGAAAATTCGCGCCGTGGGTGACAATTACGAACGCGCGGGTGCGGCGGTGATGGACTACCTGCAGACCCGTGAGGAGGTCGATAACGACAAGATCGGCGTCTATGGCGTGTCCATGGGCAGTTACTGGTCGCTGCGCCTGGCAAGCTATGACCATCGTCCGGCCGCATTGGTCAGCGCGGTGGCCTGCTTCAATCCGAACAACACGATCTTCACCCAGTCATCCCCGCGCTTCAAACAGCAGTTCATGTACATGGCGGGTATGGAAGACGAAGACGAGTTCGATGCGATGGCGCGGGACATGACCGTCAAAGGCTATGTCGAGAAGATCCAGTGCCCGACGCTTCTGGTCTCTGGTGAGTTTGATCCTCTCTGCCCGCTGGAGGATGCCATCGAGGTCTATGGCGATATCACCGCCAACAAGGAGATGTGGGTGGTCGAGGACCAGTTCCATCCGCTCTGGGGGCTGCCCAATCTGGGCGGGCTGGATTGCCATGACTATGTAGCGGATTGGTGCGCCCGCGCGCTGATCGACGGCAAGACCGAGAAAGACCGGATTGCCTATGTCGAGGTGAAAGGCGACGGGCCGTTCGGAGATTGTGAATGGACGCCGCCGGTGGGTCCGAACGAGGCATATTTCTAGGGCGCAAACCCGGCATCCTTCGAGACGCTCGCGTTGCTCGCTCCTCAGGATGAGGGTGTTTGGTTTATCACCGAATTCATCCTGAGGAGGCGCCCCTGCGAGACGCTGCTTGTGGCGGCTCCGCAGAACAAGGCGCCGTCTCGAAGGATGGGTGAGTTCCTGCTTATCCTGAAAATGTGACTGGCTGCGCGCGTGATGCGGCTTAGAGTGTGTCGATGCCGCTGATTCCCCTCCACGATGCCAACCCGCGCCTTTATATCCGGGCGCATTTCGTCACGATCGGGCTGGTGATCGCGAATTTCGCGATCTTTCTCGCCATGCTCGGGATGAGCGAGGCCGAATCCTTCGATGCCGTGATCGGTTACGCAGTCATTCCGGCCCGGATGTTCGAGGGGGCAACCCTGGCACCGGGTGTGGAATCCGTTTCACCGCTCCTCTCGCTGGTGACCTACCAGTTCCTGCATGGCGGCTGGGCGCATGTGATCTTCAACATGCTGTTCCTCTGGGTCTTTGGTGACAACATCGAAGACGCCATGGGCCATGCCCGGTTTCTGCTGTTTTTTCTGGTTTGTGGAGCCATGGGGGCGCTGGTCCATGGGTTGATTGATACGACGTCGCCGATACCGGTGATCGGGGCCAGTGGTTCAATCTCCGGCGTGCTGGGCGCCTATCTGATGCTTTATCCGCGGGCGCGGCTGCTGGTGCTGCTGTTCGTGTTCATCCCCTTGCGGCTGCCCGCCATCATGGTAATCGGCACGTTCTTCGCGCAGGATTTGCTCTGGGCCGCGACGAATTCTCCTGCCGCCCTCGGCACGGCAGTCTGGGCGCATATCGGCGGGTTCATCACCGGCGCATTTTTGGTGATTTTCATGCGCAATCCGTGGGTCTCGCTCTGGCAGAAACCCGCAAAACCTTGAGCGAAATAGCGCGCCGCTAGAGGCCTTCGACGAAGACCACGTTCGACTCTGACGCCGATTGCCGGATCGGGACCAGCGGCGCATAGGCCTGGCCCCCATAGAACCCGCGTGCGTCTTTCATGTTGGGAAAAGCGACAATCACGAGCCGGTCGAGATCGACGCCGCCTTCGACCGAACGCGCCCGCCCGCCGCGCGCGAGATAGACGCCGTTGCAGGCGGCCAGCGCGGCAGGCGCCTGCGCGGCATAGGGCGCGTATTTGTCGCTATCGGTGATGCGAATGCGGGCGAGCAGATAGGCATGCATGTCATCGGCGTTCGTACCAGCGTTGGCACCGCCATCGGTCCCTTCGACAATCCAGATATGGGAAGCGGTGGTGGCATGGCGGATGGCGGCGACAGGCTCGTAGGCCGGGTCATCGGCAAAGGCGTTGGCGCTGTCCCAGTCGGGAAACTCAAGCACCACGATCCGCCCGGGCTGCCAGTCACCTTCCACGTCGTCACGATCACCGCCGCGCACGATGTAGCGGCCGCCATGCTTTTCGATCAGGGCAGGGACGGTGGCTTTGTAAGCTTCATAACCCTCGGGATCATGAACATCGATGGTGGCAAACAGATATGCGGTCATGGCGGGCACCGGTGGTGAGACTTTGCGTGTGAAGGAGTATGCTATGCATTGGCACAACAATTTGCATCCCCGGCATACGGCATCTCCGCATGGCACGTGACACAGACAGGACCCTCAAACTCGCGACGCTTTCGGCGCAGGCGCTGGGCTGGCTTGATCCGGCAACCCGCGCTGTTGCACCCCCGATCCATCCTTCCACCAACTATGCCCGCGACGAGAACTACGAGAAGTTCGAGGGGCGGGGCTATACGCGGGACGAAAACCCGACCTATGAGCAGCTTGAAGCCCTGCTGGCGGCGCTGGAGCAGGGCGAGGACGCGATGGTCTTTGGCTCGGGCATGGCTGCCGCGACAACGGTGATGCTGGCGCTTGCGCCCGGCGATCATGTCATTGCGCCGAGCGTGATGTATTTCGGGCTGCGGAACTGGCTGATAAATGTCGGTCGTCACTGGGGCCTGCATGTGGATTTCGTGCCGCCGGGTGATCTGGACGCGATGTCAAAGGCCATCCGGCCCGGGATCACCAAGCTGATCTGGATCGAAACGCCGTGCAATCCGACCTGGGTTGTTACCGATATCGCTGCAGCTGCACGGATTGCCCATGACGCCGGTGCCATCCTTGGGGTGGATTCGACAGTCGCCACACCGGTCCTGACCAACCCGCTGGTGCTGGGTGCAGACGTCGTGATGCATTCGGGAACCAAATACCTGAACGGGCACGGGGATGTGCTCGCCGGGGCGCTGGTGACCGCGCGCAAGGACGCGCTTTGGGAGCGGATGAATTATCTGCGGTTTGAAAATGGCGGCATGTTAGGGGCCTTTGAAGCCTGGCTGCTACTGCGCGGCATGCGGACGCTCCACCTGCGTGTTGAACGCTCCTCGCAATCGGCACAGCGCATCGCCGAACACTTTACGAAGCACAACCGGGTGAAGGAGGTGCTTTATCCGGGGCTGGCCACCCATGCGGGGCACGATGTGGCCAAACGCCAGATGGTCAATGGCTTTGGCGGTATGATGTCGATCCGCGTGCAGGGGGGCGCCGCCGCCGCGCTCGCCACGGCCAAGGCGCTGAAGCTTTTTGTATCGGCGACGTCGCTGGGCGGCGTGGAAAGCCTGGTCGAGCATCGCGCAACTGTGGAGGGACCCGACAGTCCGGTGCCCGATGACCTGCTGCGCCTGTCGGTTGGCGTGGAAGATGCCGGTGACCTGATTGCAGATCTGGAACAGGCGCTGCAGTCTTCGGTCTAGAGGCACCAACGGGATTTATCCCGCGGCGCGCTGGGCTTCCGTCTCGGGAAACTGGACGATCCTGGACGGCATGCGTTCGGGCAGGATTTCGCGCAATTCGCGACGTGCCTGTTCCAGCGCTGCCAGTTCCTTGGCGTCATCACGGTCGAAGACCTGAAGACAGGAGAGCTTGATTTCCACGAGATCGATCAGTGTCTCAACGGATCGTTTTGTCAGGGTTGCCATAACCGAAATCCTTTCTGGATGATCAGGTACATAGGATAGGGCGCATTTTATTTACATTTGGTGAATCATTCGGGGCTCACAGGGTGGGTGTCCTTAACCATTCATCAAGCCTCCATCGCTAGGCTTCCCGGACTGGCCGCCCTGCGGCACGCATAGGAGATGGGATATGGCCCACACAGCGGACATGTCGAAGGCTGACGGAAATGACTCGACCGATCTGATCGCGGGCGATGTCGGGACACCGAAGTACAATCGCCGTTTGAGTGACAAGATTTTGGCGGCTTTCAATCACGCCTATGCCGTGGGCGAGATGGACGTTGCGGCAAGCCTGCGCGAAATCCTGGCCCGGCTGGACAAGGGCGCCGAAGAGACCGAGCAGCAACGCCGTGACGGCTTGATTGCCCTCAGTCAGGCCGATCTCTGGATCGAGTTTGTCGAGGCGCGCAACGACTACCGCGCCGCCTGTGATACTCCCCAGTCGGACCCCATTGCGCTGGATTGCATGCTCGATGTCATGAAATGTGCCTATGGACGCTGGAGTTCGGTTTAGGTTTCAGCCGAACGGGTAAGGGGCAGCATACTCATTCATCGCTCCCGAAAGATATTTTCTGTTTGCCTAGGCATTTGGAAGCGTGTTCGAGCCGCTACAGGGTCCCCTGAAACACCTTCAGTTACAGTTGGTTATATTGCTTTTGGCCAACCGATTGACACCGGGACGCGGTGTTGGCACAAACCGTTCTGCATACGTCGTGAATTCCCACTCTCGTGCGGAGGGGTGGCCGAGTGGCTGAAGGCGACGGTTTGCTAAATCGTTATACGGGTAACCCCGTATCGAGGGTTCGAATCCCTCTCCCTCCGCCAATTAGTCTCCCTACTTCATGTCTCCGGACAGAACTCCCTAAATAGCCCGCAGTTCCGCGGCCTTTGCCGGTCGTGGATCGAACGGAGACGCTCTCCGTTTGGCGATACGCGACGTTTTTGTCCGCCTGTCTCCGTTTGCCGATTTTCTGGCATTGTCAGACCAAATTGGCTTGAGGCGAGTGGGTTCGTTCCGTAGCGTCGTTGGATGAGAAATCCGTTCCGTTATTTTAACTCGTCGCCCGAGGTCATCCGCCTGACGGTGATGATGTACATCCGATATCCGTTATCGCTTCGCCAGGTTGAAGATTTGCTGCACGAACGCGGCATCGACATCTGCCACGAGACGGTCAGGTTCTGGTGGAACAGGTTCGGTCCGATGTTCGCTTCCGAGATCCGGAAGCGCCGAGTTCAAAACCTGTCATATTCACGGTGGCGCTGGCACTTGGACGAGGTGTTTGTGCGGATCAACGGAGAGACACATTACCTGTGGCGTGCGGTTGATCACGAGGGCGAAGTACTGGAGGTGTTTGCGACGAAACGGCGGAATCGCAAGGCTGCGCTCGCCTTCCTGAAGCGCGCGATGAAACGTTACGGTCGGCCAAAGGTAATCGTAACGGACCGACTAAAGTCCTACCGTGCGGCGATGAATGTGATCGGCAATGGCGCCGACCAGGAAGTCGGACGATGGCTGAATAACCGAGCCGAAAATTCACATCAGCCATTCAGGCGACGGGAAGGGGCAATGTCGAAATTCAGAGACGTAAAGACCCTACAGAAATTCGCCGCTGTTCATGCTTCAACCTTCAACCACTTCAATCTCGATCGCCATCTCAACAGCCGCTCCGACTTCAAGCAGAACCGCTCCGCCGCGCTGGCCGAGTGGCGTCAGTTGGCGGCATGAAGACGGCGTCGCCGGCGATTTTGGAGACTGGTTCGCATTGGTCTGACAGCACCCGATAATGAAAAGCAGGCCGTGGCTTTATCTTGGCATCATCGACAGCGCGTTTCACCCTGTCTTCATCAATCTCCGCCAGAAGTGGCAACATATCCAGAGCACGGTTACGACTTGCGTTGTGCTCCAAGTAGACGTCCAAAATCTCATTCAATGGGGCACTCGGCCGCGATAGCAACTGCTTCACGTACTCTTGCGAATACAGACGGACATATTGACTGAGCTTGCGACTGGCGTTGACCTTGTGGGCATCTGCCAGCCACCACTGCAAGATTGAGAAAGCAGCCAGGTAGGAAAACAATGTGGCTTCGTCCAGGTGCGGGATTTCCGCATTTATGTGGACCCCATAAGCTGCGATAAGAGATTCTTCCGTTCCAACGGCTCCGGCGTCCCTCAACGCCGAGACCATGGGTGACAATTTGTCTGTATCCGTAAAGGCAATCGGCGGACAAGCCACTTCCAACGGCACCACCAACGCAGCTGTGCGAGCAAGCTGCTCCACCCAGCCGGCAACTTCCGCATTATCCTTCTCTGCTTCGGCTATTTGCTTCAGGTAAGCCCAGTCCACCTCCACATTGAAATCTCCCAGAGTGTTTACGTGAAGCAAGGATTCCGCTGCTGTTTCGGATTGGATACTTGCGTCCAGGCAAGACCGCAAAACCTCAACTGTTTTGTCAAAACTGATGCCTGAAAACTCCAGCTCAAAACCAACTGACCGTATCTCGCCCTTATCTGTTCTTATGACGGCCGGGAGTTTGAACTGAGTTTCATGATCTTGCATGACGCATACTCTAAGTTTTCCGCAGTTCCGAACGCACATCATAGCAGTGTCAGACCAAAATGGCTTGAGGGCAGTGTCAGACCAAAATGACTTGAGCCAAGAATGGACTGTTCGTAGCCTCTGCGGATGAAAAATCCGTTCCGTTATTTCAACTCGTCGCCCGAAGTTATCCGCCTGACGGTGATGATG
>Ga0075118_10000029_pt1 | contig 157515 bp, 140 predicted proteins | sample AntAceMetag02UKE_FD_69794 | JGI IMG/M metagenome (GOLD analysis project Ga0075118, IMG submission 69794) | Saline lake microbial communities from Ace Lake, Antarctica - Antarctic Ace Lake Metagenome 02UKE | ecosystem: Environmental > Aquatic > Non-marine Saline and Alkaline > Saline | place...
AGCTTATCTTGATGAGTTTTGCTACAAGCTCAACAGAAGGTATTTCGGCGATAAGCTATTTGATAGACTTACTTTAGCTGTTGCTAAACAATACTGGTAATCTCTGGGGGAATCAGATTAGTTTTTCTTATTAATAGTTTTGAATATTTTTTTTGCTTTTCTCTCACTTCTAGAATACTTGTCTTCAATTGATTTAGTTTTAGCGGAAACCCCTTCGCGATTCTTTTTTGGTATACATATCAATTCAAGGTCTCTTCGGTAATACCTAGCAGGGTTTACTTCATTGATTTGTTCTATTTTTCCTTTTTTTCCTTCTCTTGTAATCTTTCCTCTCAATGTCGAATATGGTATGCCATATATCTCGCTTGCTTCAGCTACTGTGAGCGATATATCTGAATCCAATGGTACTTTTTTAAGAGTTGAACGTATTTGGATGGCATTTTTCTTGGTATTTAAATGATCAACAAAAGCCTCCTTTAATCCACCTAGAACCTTAACATCAATCATCGACCATTGATTTTTAAAATCATTGTATTGCTTTTCAGACTTCTCAACACCTTTTCCACCGAAAACTGACCAAAGGTCATCTACCATTTCCTCAGAAACTTGGTAGTCATTTTTCACAAATTCTTCATGTAATTCATTTACAATTTGTTTTAATAAAGAAAATCTATTTTCAGCCATGATAATTAATTTGAATATTTCAAAAATAGCATATCATTTTAAATCAAGAATAAAATTGCCACACCAGGTGGTTCCGTAGATTAGCGCAAACACTTATTAATTCTACACATCCGTAGCATTAATAATCTCAAATTTTAATTGATACATCTATGAACGTAAAATATCAGAGAACATCAACTTCGAATCAAAAAGGAGATAGGTTTAGTTTAGACAAAACCGCTTATGATCTTATACTATTTGACCAAGGCGTTAGTGGAACTCTCAAGTTTAAGGAGAGAACAGAAGCTAGAAAACTAATTCCTTTTGTAGAAAATGGGAAATTGGAAGAATTGGTTGTTGAAGAACTAAGGGATATTGGTCGAAATATGGTTGACACTATAGCTACTTTAGGTTGGTTAGACGATAACAAGGTAAATGTTGTAATACGGTCAATGGGAAATTTATCATCTAGAGTAAATGGTAAACCAAATGAGATTTGGTCATTGATTTCTGCGGTTTTAGCATCTGTATATCAACTTGAAAGGGAAAATTTAAGGAATCGCACATTAGCAGGAAGAGAAGCTTATGTAAGGTCTGGCGGAAGGTTAGGCCGTCCTATAAATTCTAATGAATCCAATGACAAATTTCTCAAAAAACCAAAGAATCAGCAGATTAAGAGTTTACTTCAAAAAGACAAGAGTATAAGGGATATCTCAGCGAGACTAAAAGTATCTACAAACACGGTATTAAAAGTGAAGAAACTAATTGAGATTCAGATTTAATATATAGAGTATGTCTATTGAACCACAACTTTCTCAACTATATTCATATCATGAAAGTGGTAAGGACTATATAGTTCAGCTAACAGATGATTTATCTGATGAAGAAAAACTGTCATTTAAATTTCTAATAATTAAAGGAGAGAGGTTTGGACAATCATTTATTGCTGAGATAGAAAGAGATTGTCATTTTGCATGGTTAGGTGCATGGAGACTGACTGAAATTTAATTCATAAGAATTCCGGAATACGAGTCATAGAGCTTAACTTGGCGCTAATGAAAGAATTATTCATGTATAACATTTTTGATTTTATTGCACGAAATGACAAAGATGTAGTTGTAGATAAATTGAAAGGCAAGAGCTTTGATAAAGAACTTCTTGAAGGAATTTCACCAAGATATTTATGGATAATGTTTGGCGACTATTTAGGATTCGACAAACGCACTAAAATGTTGTTCGAATACTTTAAGGATTCATTGGAGAAAGAAAAGTATAGGCAATCACATCAGTTAAAGAAAGAGATTATACGAAGCTGTGGGATTTCAGAACGGCTACTCAAGATGAAGAGTAAGAAAATCGTGGAGAAGTTTCACAAGTCTATCCATGAACATAAACGCCACAAATACTTATTAAAAGATGTGTGTGCTTTGCAGTCAGAATTGGAAAATGATGGTATTAATAAGTTCCCCGTAATTTCAAAAACAATGGATTCAATGAATTTCCAACTTCAACTTGCCATTGACCCAGACAGCGTTGCATATAACTTGGAAATAGCTGATATGGTTAACCTAAATAAAATTACCCATCCTTATATTCTTATAGACCATATGAAATTTTTCTTTTCATTTTTTAGAGACAATGAGGTTGGCTAGAAGAGTACTAATAACAGCAACTTACGTTGGGCTATTTTGCATATTTATATTCAGTGTAAATCAAACTTTAAACAAAAACTACCTTTACGGTTTTGTTTTTTGCTTAATAACTGTTGCAGGGAACTTATTGTTACCAACTATTATTAAATTCTTCCAAAAAAAACTAGCCCAAAGAATTCCTGATACTATAAAAGAAAATTCCTTCTTCAGTTTCTTCACTGATTGAGAGATCTATGTTTAATTTCCTTCCCTAACCACACTCCATACTTCTGCCATTCTTCATAAAAATGACACCATTCTGATATCCAAGGTATCATTGAGTGGAGGGGAATAATTCCAAAATGCGGTCTGTCAATAATTGGGTGGTATAAGCATAATGATAAATCCCCATAAACATGAATATCATGGTTAAACTTGATCTTTTGATTGGTTATTGCTATCCTGTCCATTCGATATGGAAGAAATGGAGAATAGGCCAATGAAATGTCATATCTCTTCTTTTCGGTTGAGACAGTTCCTTTCCCTGTAATTAACTTTCCTTCTCTCTTTAAATTGATCCACTCAAATTGTTTTCTACAAATGAGCAATTCGACTTCCAAATGAATTGCGTAATTCTTTCTAAGCTCCTTAATAGTCTTGTCCACCATAACTGTGATGTGGTTTATTTCGAACCCCATAGTCGGCGTTCAATTTACCTTGATCATCGGTATGAATCGTGCCCCCAAGAATTGTCCCTGTAGTCAATGAAGTTGGGTCTTTAGTAAACTTTGAAAGCGACTTCAACTGTTCTTGGAGAGATTTCTTATAAAGTCCCTCACCAAATAGGTTTATATACTCTTTACCACTCTGATCAAATGACTCCTTTAGTGCCTCCCATTTTGAGTACAAGTCTTGAATAAATAAATAAAAACTAGCGTAGTGATCTTCAGTCCAAGAGTCCGTAAAATCTTCATTTTCATCAACTGGATTCAATACCTTAAACCTAACTCCCCTTTGGACCGAATCACTGTATTGGTTCTTTATTGAACTAAGGATATTATCAATAGCAGTGTATATAGTTATTTCATCATTGTATGCCATTCCTGCCAAGGTGGTAAGAACAATGCTTGAAACCCTGTTCGTCCTGTTTTCAAAATAAATATCTCGATAACGTTTTAATAGCTGAACTGAGCGTTGCAACGGAGTTTTCTCATATATATCCAAATTTGGTAAAGGTTCTGCTTCGACTTCAGCTTTTACTAGAGAATTAGAAAATGCCTTTAGTAAATATTCCTGTTCGATTGTAGATCTCTCCTTAAACCAATTTCCAAAACCTTTTGGGTTACCAGATGACCATGATTTCAATTTCTTTTCAGGTATAGCAATTTTTTCTTTATCGAAAGGAATTACCATACACGCTGGTAAAATATCAATATGGAAATCATTTTTATAATTAAGTCGAATGCATCTGTCTTTTTTCTCACAAATTGTACTGTAATAAGGGTCGTTTTCAATAACTCTTACCAACTCCGTATATACCTTATTGGGGTCATAATTCTTATATAAATCATATATATGAAGTACAGTATCTAGGTCAAAATCGTCTCCGTTTATTGGTTTTACCGTTGTCCCTATTCGAACAGAACCTTGTGCATACAAATCGATTTCAAGATCTTCAAAGAAATCTTTATCCTTCTTTAGTAAATCATGTAGTGAATTGTAAGACTGTTCCATTCTTTCTTTCCTAGAAGAATTCAATTCCAATTCTTTGGCAATTCTTGCCAATAGCTCTTCTCTTTGTAAGTCGTAGTTATTAAATATATTTTCAATCATTTCTCTTATTTTATGTAACGGGCGTGATAACCCATTTGAAATTCTTCATTATTAATTTTGAATAACTCTTTATCCAATTCTTCCTCATTTACAAAGGCGTATTGGTCAGTTATTACAGAATTCTTAAATAGGTTTTGAATCACCTGTTCTTGTTGTTCATTTAGGACAACGGTGTAGATATCGTAGATGAGGAACTGTTTAATATCCTTTCCTTTTCTAAATATTAAATGCTCTTCCTTTCGATTTAAAAATTCAGCATTAACATGTTTAAATGATGACGAATCAAAAATTCCCGTATCAATTAATTCTTCACTGAATTCACGCCATACATCCACTTCTCTGTTCTTATATTCAAGAAACCATTTTCGAATGTTTGGAATAGTTTTTCTTTTTACTTTAAATCTTAGATCCGAAGAATTATTCTCATCATCCATGGCGTCAAGGGCGTTCCATTCATTCCACTTTTGATCTGATGATGGAAACCTCTTATACACTCCACCGACTGGCTGATATTGGTTTTTTATTTTGTTAGACTTAACTAAAAGGTATTTGTTGGTTCCTTTAATTTTTATTCGAAATAGATAACTCAAGGAGACATAGACATCGCTATTCCTATTGAATAAATGACTCCTTAGACTAAGAATTAGAGTTTCCCAGTTTTCAATAATGTAGCCAATAGAGATCCCTATACTCGTAATTACAGGAATAGAGATTAAACTCCACAACTCGCTGCTGTATAACCCATCTTTAAGGGACAAAAAGTACCAAAGTAGTAACCCAAGGGAAATAGCACCAAGTGCTATATAAATATGTTTTTTAGTCATAATATTTTTATTTAACAAGGAGGGAAAACCCTCCTTGTTCTTTGTTAGTTAATTGGACGCCGCTTTTACAAGAGCAGATATTCCAAGAAAAAGCAACATTAGAGTTGCACCTTTAGCAACCATGTCAGCATTTTTACCATAAGTGTGGATACACTTATCCTTGTGGCATACACTCACTTGATTTCTTTTTTGTAAATTTCTATTCATAATTTTATATTTAAATTATTAAACATTAATCTCTCACTTCTCGACCGAAAGAATTAGACGGGCCTCACAAATGATCATTTCTTCTCTTTTGTTACACCTTTGAACTTTCCGCCTGTAGTTTTAACATCCATAAATTGTCCTGTTTCTTTATCTCTCTTAGTGTATAGCCCTGTCTTAGGGTTTAATACTTGTGTTCTTTTCTTTACAGCACCCTTTCTGCTGTTGTCCTTTGGGGGATTTGTTGCCATAGTTTTAAATTATTTCATAATATTGACCTTGACTTAAAGTCTCTAACCTCATACTAAAACCGTGACTCACGCTTTTGGTATACCAGTGAACTGCTTTGGAAATAACACAAGAAATTAAGGAATCTTCTACAAGCGAATTGCTTGAATATATCTGCTGGAAAGAAGAGTTTCCAATTGAGGCAGGTCAATCCTTCGTAGAATTTTGTTTAAGATTTGATAATGCTGTTAAGAAAAGAGCTGACATTGCCTGTTTAAAATGGAATAAAACCGAAGATGTTGCATTAGACGTGGTTCGTTGTACGTTCAGAAAAGTATGGAAGTATCCAACTTACAACCACTCAAAATCTAAAGCAAATGATTTTGATAAAGGTGTCTTGATTTGGTTAAGTAGAATCGTTTATACTCAATTATCGAATTTCCACAAAAATGGTTTTTGTTATGAACCTGATGAGGAAACTGATCTTTCTTTAATTTATGATATCGACGAACTCTCAGAGAGGATATCCAATTCGGATGAAGAACGAAAATCCTTAATGCAATTACTGAATAAAATTGATATGGCGTTAGCCCCATTAAGTGAGAAACATAAAACCATCTTCTTAACATATCGTTTATACGAAAGAGACGGAAGGTACATTCCAAGATCAGTAACTAAAAAATTAAGGGAAGAGTTAAACCTGACTCAAGGATCAATAAGAAAGTATAAAGAAGATGCATTAAAGATGATTAGGAATTATTTAAAACCCCAAAATGACTAAAAAGAAGGTAAATAGTAATATCGATTTTTCAGATTTGAACTTTTGGTTAGGCGCGAGTGGATATACTTATCATAGTTCAGAGAAAGAACTTGACACTTTTGAAAAAATATATTCTAAATATGAATCCAGAATAGACAATGAAATTATTGATTATGCTCTCATCACTACAGATGAACTTAAAATTGAACCTAAAGTCATTAATATAAACAAGGAGGTCGATCAATCCGAAATATCTGAATTAAGAATGGCTGCAAGAAAAGGTGATTCTGAATTGTCAGAGGAACTGCTAAATAAACTGAAGGAAAAACATAAAAAAGATGGTTTAGATAGCGATGGGGATTGATAAGACATCTAAAATTCAAATAAAAGAATTAGCTGAATTCCTAGCATTAGAGTATGAGGATATTCAAACTCCTTTACAAAAGATAGCCGAACACGAAGACCTCTGTGTGTATTATGATGACTATGGGAATTCATTTGATGGTCTCTTGATATATGATGAACGATTTTATATTCATTTAAATACAAAAAGAGGTAACCATGCTGGCACTTCCAGGGGGCGATTTACTTTAGCCCATGAACTTGGACATTACTTTATTGATAATCATAGAATTGGCTTATCTAAAGGAATCCTGCCAGTTCACGGATCTTTAAACTTTAAGAATAAAAATCAAAAAATTGAAAGAGAAGCAGATTATTTTGCTTCGTGTCTGTTAATGCCTTCAGAAAGATTTTCAAAGGATTGTGTTGGGAATAAATTTAGTTTCATATTCCTAAGTAAATTATCTGTAAAGTACAATGTAAGTCTAACAGCATGTGCAATAAGATTTTCAGAAATTGGGAATCATCCGATTATGATCGTTTATTGTGAAGACGGTAAAATCGTGTGGAAATGGTGCAGTAATGATTTTCCACATAAATATCTCGACTCAGAAAATGGTATTATTCCCGAACACTCCAAAGCAGGAGAGTACTTCACAAAGAACCTATCTATTAATGGGACTGAACAACTATGGGCAGCGGATTGGTTCAAGTGCTATCGAGAAGATGATGAAAACAATGTAATATACGAACATTGTATCCCATATAAAAACAAAGCACTAAGCATCATTTGGGAGGATTAGAGCATATTTTTATGCAATAATTTGATCAAAATTTGAGCATAAAAAAACCAACTACCTTGTAACAAGGTAGTTGGTTCATGAAAAAGTCGGGGTGGCAGGATTCGAACCTGCGACCTCCGCGTCCCAAACGCGGCGCGATAACCGGGCTACGCTACACCCCGAATAAAACAATTGCTTGTTTTTCTTTCGGGCGGCAAAAATACTTTACTTTTTAGAATAGCAATACTAGTCTAAGGAATTTATTTCTTTTTCTAATATCAAAATTTTCACTTTCAATGATTCAAACAATTCTTTATCAATATTCCCCCTTGTTTTTACTAAGGATTCTATATCTGGACGAATGATATCTAACTTATCCATCAACACCATTGGCGTATCCATTTGATCTTTGGTTTCTTCCAATAAACGAACACAATTATAAAAACTATACGTCTGATCATATAAGCTCAAAGAAACATTCTGATATTGTAAATGATCACCACATATTTCATAACTCAATTTCATACCTTGTATCCAACCCCCTAGAACCATATAACTCACAAGCAAGGCTTTCTCTTCGGAATACATTTGTTCGGTCGCTTTTAAATAAGCTTTAATTAGCACTGCCGACTTATCAGCATCAGAATTGGGACCATAGAGCATTTTTAACTGATCTTCATTAAAAGCATCACGAATGCCTATTTCATCACTAATTCTTAAAACTTCTGTCAAGTAACTATTTGCATATTTATTTTGCTCGTAAGAAGCTGTATAAACAAATAAAGCAGCATAACGTCCCATAGCGAGTGCTTTTTGCCTTGTTGTGTTATGCTGAATAGATTCTAGACTTACTAAACCCGAATTAAATGGACAATCAGCAGTATATAATCTTTCGTATAAGTTGGCGGCTTGTTCAATACTCTTTCTTACTGAACCTAGTTCATGTGTAATTGGATTAAAATCACCAAAACGAGCTGTTTCCTCAATCGATTTATCAATTGATTTTTCTTGCGCTTTCTGCACATCAGTTTTATCCGAACAAGCGAAAATTAATTGTGCAGCAGTAATAATTAAAAAGGGCCTAAAAAAATAGTTTTTCAACATATTCACAATTTTACGCAGGAATATCTATTTAAGCGATATCAAATCAAGATATTATTAAAGCAAATCTTTACTTTCGTTCAACAAATGAAAAAATCCGTCAATTTCCTTGTAGTTTTCTCTCTCTCAGTTTTTAGCTTAGGAGTTCTTCTAATCTCATGCGGTGAGTCTGTTGAAGTATCCAATCTTAATCAGGAAGATATTGCACAAGAAGCTATTGAAGATTTTGAAAACTACCGACTTAAACTTACGTTATTAGATAGCCATCGCCTTGAATTCCCTTCACCTGTAGAATTGGCTAAAAATTATAAAGAAACAGGAATTCAATTTATTCCTGGCCTAACCAATCCAGCATCTGATCATGAGCGCTACATTACGAATACAAAGAAGTCTCTGAATTTCGGTGTTTACTCTGCCGATCTTAGCTATTGTGTCCTTAACAATCAAGGACAATGTGCATCTGAATATTTTATGGCAATTCAAAGTATTAGCAGTTCAATTGGTTTGTCTGAAATATTTCGATACGAATTAATCCTCACTAATTTCAACTCTAGTCTTGGTAACAAAGACTCCATGTCAAGAATAGTTACTGGTATTCAGAAAGATTTGGATAAAACACTTAGAGCAAACGGCACCCAAGACAAAGCAATTCTTTTTTACACCGGAGCTTGGATTGAAAGTGCTTATATCGCTATTAACGCGAAAAAGGATTTCTCGAATAGCTTAGATACTGCCATGGTGTCTGAAATTACAAGTCAAGTAGAAATGTTGGAGGATATTTTGATAGAATTTGATAAAATGGAAGATAAGAACCAAGAAATCATAGATCTACAAAACAAATTATTAGAGTTTAAAGAAATGTCTTCGAGCATTCGATTTAAATCCATTGGAGACAGCGTAGTATTGAATCTAATGGACCTTCAGAAAATCCGAAACAAAGTAGAAGAAATTAGAGCTTACGTAGTGAGTTAATTTCCTTATCACAAAGTTTTCTTGCGCTTGTTAAAGGACTTTATAATTCTATCTTTGCCGCCCAAAATTTTTTGAATAAAATGATTAAAATTACTCTACCAGATGGCTCGGTTCGTGAATTCGAATCAGGAGTTACACCCTTCGATGTAGCCAATGATATTTCATCTGGCCTAGCACGAAATGTTTTATCCGCTTCTGTAAATGGAAAAACGGTAGAGTCTGTCACCCCTATTCTTGAAGACGCTGAATTAGTGTTGCATACCTGGGATAATGATGAAGGGAAAACTGCCTTCTGGCATTCTTCAGCGCACATATTGGCGCAAACACTAGAAGACTTATATCCTGGAATTAAACTTACGATTGGGCCTGCCATTGAAAATGGCTTCTATTATGATGTAGACACCTTGGACTACGTAATTTCAGAAAAAGATACTGCGGCTATTGAAAAACGCTTTTTGGATTTTGCTCGCGAAAAAGCACAATTCAAAATGAGAGCAGTTAGTAAAAAAGACGCTCTTGAATTATACAATAAACAAGGAAACGAATTCAAAGTTGAATTGATTTCAAATCTTACGGATGGCGACATTACGTTCTGCGACCATTCCAACTTTACCGATTTATGTCGAGGTGGACACATCCCCAATACAGGATTTGTAAAAGCCATTAAAATATTAAGTATCGCTGGCGCCTATTGGAGAGGCGATGAAAATAAGCCCCAATTATCTCGTGTTTATGCGATATCCTTCCCAAAACAAAAAATGCTTGAGGAGCATTTGCAAATGCTCGAAGAAGCCAAAAAACGAGATCATCGCAAACTGGGAAAAGAGCTAGAGTTATTTACTTTCTCTGAAAAAGTTGGCCAAGGTTTGCCATTGTGGTTGCCAAGAGGTGCTGAATTACGCTCAAGACTAGAAGATTTCTTGAAGAAGGCTCAAACAAAAAGTGGATATCAGCCCGTTATTACGCCGCATATTGGGCACAAAAGCCTTTACGTTACTAGTGGCCATTATGAAAAATATGGAGCGGATTCATTTCAGCCAATTCACACTCCAAAAGAGGATGAAGAATTTTTGCTTAAACCAATGAATTGCCCACATCACTGTGAAATCTATAAATCCAAACCTAGATCATACAGGGACTTACCGGTTCGTTATGCTGAATTTGGAACTGTATACCGATACGAACAAAGTGGTGAGCTGCATGGCCTGACAAGAGTAAGAGGCTTTACTCAAGATGACGCTCACCTTTTTGTAAGACCTGATCAATTAATTGAAGAGTTTCAGAATGTAATTGATTTAGTAAGTTATGTTTTCACCTCATTAGGATTCGATGATTATGAAGCTCAAATTTCGTTAAGAGATAAAGAGGATCATTCAAAGTATATTGGTTCTGACGAGAATTGGGAAAAATCTGAAGATGCAATACTTAAGGCAGTAGAGGGTAAAAATTTAAAGACCAAAATCGTCTATGGAGAAGCAGCATTTTACGGACCCAAGCTCGATTTTATGGTAAAGGATGCCTTGGGCAGAAAGTGGCAATTGGGAACAATACAGGTAGATTACAATTTACCAGAGCGTTTTGAATTAGAATATATGGGCAGCGATAATCAAAAGCATCGTCCAATAATGATACACAGGGCGCCTTTCGGGTCCATGGAACGCTTTATTGCAATCCTTACGGAACACTGTGCAGGGAAATTTCCATTGTGGTTAAATCCTGATCAATTTGCGATTCTTACGATTTCCGACAAGTACAATGAGGTAGCGGAAAATATGCTACTTTTGCTCGCCCAAAAAGGGCTGCGCGGTTATGTAGATCATCGCTCAGAAAAAATTGGGAAAAAGATTAGAGATACAGAGCTTTCAAAAATTCCTTTCATGCTAATTATTGGCGAAAAGGAAGCAGAATCTGGACAAGTTTCAGTTCGTAAGCAAGGCGAAGGTGACCTAGGAACGTTTACTGTTGAAGCATTTGCTGAAATAGTAGATAAAGAGATTAAAGAGTTAGTTAAAGAGTTTTAATAAAATTAATAAGGAGGAATAAGCCATAGCTAGAAGATTCAGATCCCCGCAGCCAAAGAACACAGATCCGGTTTTTAGAATAAACGGAAAAATCTTTGCAGATTCAGTTCGACTGGTCACAGATGACGAGGGTGCTGAGGTATTGGCTATAGCCGATGCTTTAGCGAAAGCAGATGACGCAGGTTTAGACTTGGTAGAAATTTCGCCAAATGCTAAACCTCCCGTAGTCAAAGTATTAGACTACAAGAAATTCATCTATGAGCAAAAGAAGAAGAAAAAAGAAATGCAATCAAAAGCGACGAAAGTTGTTGTGAAAGAAATCCGCTTTGGACCTAACACTGATGAGCATGACTTTAACTTCAAATTGAATCACGCCAGAAAATTCCTAGAAGAAGGAGCAAAGCTGAAATCATTTGTATTTTTTAAAGGACGAACAATCGTTTTTAAAGAAAGAGGTGAAATCTTACTTTTGAAACTTGCTCAAGAATTGGCAGACATAGGAGACGTTGAGTCACTTCCGAAAATGGAAGGAAAACGTATGATTATGTTTTTAGCTCCAAAGAAGAAAAAATAATTCCCTATATATTGTTTAATCAGTAATAAGCAGAAAAATGCCTAAGATGAAAACAAAATCCAGTGCCAAAAAGCGATTTAAGCTTACCGGTTCTGGTAAAATCAAAAGGAAACACGCTTTTAAAAGCCACATCCTGACAAAAAAAGAAACTAAACAGAAACGTAATCTTACGAAATCTGGATTAGTTCACAAAGCGGACGAGCGCAACATATTGCAGCAACTCAATCTTAAGTAATCAGATTAATTTTTGGTTTATTGTTTTAACCCGAGTTCTAGTAATTAAGCAGTTTGAAAAAGCAACTCACTATCACTCAAAAAAATGTAAATTATGCCTAGATCAGTAAATACAGTGGCATCACGCGCAAGACGCAAGAAAGTGATGAAACTAGCCAAAGGTTACTTTGGTAGAAGAAAAAATGTTTGGACAGTAGCAAAGAACGCCATTGAAAAAGGGTTAGTATATGCTTTCAGAGACAGACGTCAAAAGAAACGGAATTTCAGATCTCTTTGGATCACGCGTATTAACGCAGGAGCTAGAGTGAATGGAATGTCGTATTCTCAGTTTATGGGTAAAGTAAATAGTGCTAACGTCGATTTAAACCGTAAGGTTTTAGCTGATTTAGCAATGAATCATCCAGAGGCTTTTAAAGCTGTGGTTGACAAAGTGAAGTAGAGAAATCTAAGTCACATATTAAAATAAAGGGAATTATTTAAGGTCGCCAATTGGCGGCCTTTTTTTGTGCTTTATAATAGAATAATAAAGGACTTATAATCACTCCAATTCAATCATCGGTTAGTAATTTAATTAGGTGGGAAGATTTCAGAATAACACCGCAGTCTAATCAAAACTCTATCTTCTCCTATAAATCTTAACCTTTCCAAAGTCAGCTGCCAATTCAAATTGGCCATGTATACCTTCGAGTAACTCATTGTAGAGTCTATTCCTTTCTAAGAATATTTCGCGTCCATGAAGATAGGTCTCGACATCGCTGACGTTTAAGAACCACTGATAGGTATGATAGTTAATAATTAAGTAATCCGGCTTGTCGTTTCTTATAATATCATCAGACATCCCCCAATAGTGGCGAAACATCAGCTGCTCGTTTTTTGGAATGTAAGTATATTTGTCAGAGGAAATGAAGACCTTTTTAGTTACATTTTCATTGAGCCAAATACCAGCCTTTAGCTCCGGGGAGTTTTTAAATTCCACAACTCGTTCACTAGAATAATCGACTGCATTCCAGCTTGAAAAAACAAGGACAACCAAAAGCACCAATGCACTTGAATATCTAGTATTCCAATATTGTTTTAGCCATATATTATTAACCTTATCAATAATTAAAGCCAAACCTATTGCCGCATAAAAAAAACAGAATGGAAGAATGGGAATAAGAAAATGTGCAAAATGCGACTTCACACGGAATACGATAACAAAACAAAAAACTAGTATCCATAAAAGTGGAATTACTAAAATCAAATTAACCTGTCTCTTGTCTGATCGAATCAATTGATAAAGAATTACTAAAACACCAAAAAGCGCAAGAAAACTCCAAACCAGAGTCAATACTTGAGGCTGGCTAATTATTTCCAACCAACCTAGCAGTCCCGTTTCATCTCTAAACCAGTGGCCATCCTTATGAACGCTTGCAACAGCTACAATTCCATTTAGAAAGTTGAATGCCCGTAATCCTTGTGGAGACCCTGCAGAGAAAGCCAATGCAAAAATCCCAGTTGACGCTATGCTCGATATTGCGCCCCATTTTAGGTTTTCAATTTGATCTATATATTTCTGATAGAAGAAGGTGGATAACCCAAAAAAGAATAGAACAATAGCAACAACTCTAACTCCAGATACAGCAGTTAAAATTGAAGATGAAATTTCATTATTAGGAGTAAGAAAAGAAGCATAGAATTCTGGGTTCGATGTAAAAGCTACAAAAACAGAAAGGATTATCAGGAAAATAGATGATGTTTTCGCTGATTGTTGTTTTAAAAATTGAGGCCTCTTAAAAAAGAAAAGGAACCACAAAATGGGCAATAAAGCTACTCCTACATATTTAGTTGAAAAAGCCAAACCAGCAAAAAGACTTGATAATACGATAGATTTTAATGATGGCAGTTGCACATAATCAGCAACATAGAATAAACTTAATGCCACAAAAAATACCTGAGCCAAATCGGGATGAAGCATTGTACCATAGTTTATAAGAGTAATGCTTGAAAACAAAACCAATACAAACACCAATTCTTTTGCCGATTCCATATGCTTTTTGGTAAACTGCCTCAACACCACTGCAGTTCCCAAAAGAAAGAGGCAAGACAAAAAGCGCATAATTACAACTCCCACTTGCTCCGTTAATTCAGTAAATACACCTACTACATTAAAGCAAATAAGGCCGATATTATAATATAACAACCCATATTCGTAATGGCCTATTTCGAATGTACTCTTGTTATAAGCATTAAGTAAGGAGCTTAAAAAATCAACCTCGTCTGTATTGAATGCATCAACAATTCTAATATCTCCAGAAGCACTTATGATTATTGGCCAATAGACAAACACAACTGCAAACAGAACTGATACTGTCAGAAATAATCTGGTGCTATTTTTTAAAATATATTGCAATTTATGTTGAAAGTTCAAAGGTAATAGGTTGATCCAAAACGGACTACTCTACCCTACTCAATCCCATTGCTGCTAATAAATGCGTTGGAACATTTTCCAAAACCGTCTTGTAGGTTTTTTTCGCCTGCTGTTTTTCATTCTTTAATTCTTGACAATAGCCAATCATATAGAGTGCGTCGAAGTAGGTTTTGTCTAAGCTATAAGCTTTATTAAATAATACTGTAGCAGTATCCACCTCTTCTAGTTGAATCAACTTTACATATCCCATATTGTAATATGCCTCAGGGTACTTATCGTTAATTTCCAATATCGCTTTATATTCATTTAAAGCTAAATTTGACCTGCCAATATTCTGAAAATGAAGCCCTTTTCCATAGTAAGCTTCAATGCTTTTTGGCTTTATTCTTAGTGCATTTTGATAATAAGAAGGAGCTAAATCATGTTTTTCTAAAGCGTACAAATTGCCCAGCTGCATATAGGCCTCATAATGATTAATATCTTGCTCAACTGCAGTTTGAAAACTAGTTACAGCCTTAACAGTATCACGACCATACTTATGGGCCATACCTTTGAGATAATAGGCTTGTGCATTATAGACATCAAAATTAAGAGCAGCATTCGCCCAATTAATACATTGTTGCAAATCACCAGTCACTAAATAAATCTCACTTTTTTGCAGCATTAATGGAACCGAACCTGGAATAACAAATATGGCTTTGTCTAAAACATCTTTCGACTCTTTAAATCGCTCTAAATCGAATAACAAATTTGACTTTAGTACATACCATTGATCATTTAAAGAATCTACTTCTATTGCTCGATTTAAATCTCCGATAGCAGATTCAAAGTCTTTGTCATTTTGTCTAAGAATAGCTCTATAGTAGTATAGTTCTGGGTTATCTGGGTTAACTCTAATAAGAGAATTTATACTATCGAATGCGGATTCGTATTCAATTGGAGCTTTATTCTCAACAACTGCTGTGGAATTTTCGCTCTTGCACGAAACAAATCCAATCAATAATAAAAGCGGCAAATATTTCATAAAGTCAAAATAAAAAATCCCTTTGGAATTGGAATTATCCTATCCAAAGGGATTACAAATTTATAAGGCTTAAGCTAAAAAGCACTGCAGAATTATGCAGCGGCCATTTTCTCTTTTAAGTGTGCTTCTATTTCATCCGATAATTCCGGGTTATCTCCAATCAATTCCTTAACCGCATCTCTTCCCTGACCTAATTTGGTTTCGCCATAACTAAACCAAGAACCTGATTTTTTTACCACATCATGCTCTACAGCTAAATCCAATAACTCTCCAGTTCTAGAAATCCCAGCCCCATACATGATATCAAATTCTGCTTTTCGGAAAGGCGGCGCTACTTTATTCTTTACCACTTTTACTCGTGTTCGGTTTCCAATTACCTCATCACCCGATTTTATTTGAGTAGATCTACGAATATCTAAACGGATGGAAGCGTAGAATTTAAGTGCATTTCCACCAGTTGTAGTTTCAGGGTTACCAAACATAACGCCAATTTTTTCCCTTAACTGATTAATGAACATGCAACAGCAATTCGTTTTATGAATAGTTCCAGTAAGTTTTCTTAATGCTTGAGACATCAAACGTGCATGTAATCCCATCATAGAATCACCCATTTCGCCTTCAATCTCAGCTCTTGGCGTAAGTGCCGCAACCGAATCGATAACTAACAAATCAATAGCTCCCGAACGAATAAGGTTTTCTGCAATTTCTAATCCTTGCTCACCATTATCTGGTTGAGATATCAAAAGATTTGCAGTGTCTACTCCTAATGATTCAGCATAAAAACGGTCGAATGCATGCTCAGCATCAATAATTGCAGCTACGCCACCTTGCTTCTGAACCTCTGCAATAGCGTGTATCGCCAAGGTCGTTTTACCAGAAGATTCAGGTCCGTAGATTTCAACAATTCTGCCTTTTGGATAACCATTTATTCCCAAAGCGGCATCTAATGTTATAGACCCTGTAGGAATTACATCTATTTCTTCTATCGCACCATCTCCCAACTTCATAACGGCTCCTTTACCGTACATTTTATCGAGCTTATCTAGTGTTAACTTAAGTGCTTTCTCTTTTGCGTCTGTTGACATAATTTGTTCTTTTTTAAATATTGAAAGGCAAATAAACGGTGGCAGACCGTAACCTTTTTACGTTGTGAAATTAAATATTTCAGATGCTCTAAATAAGTAAAATAACGATAATTTATACATTAAATTTAGCAGTGTACGAATCAATAAAAAACAAACTCTACTCGCCTGTTTTTTTCTCGTCCTTCGTCACTATCATTAGTAAAAATTGGATTGGAGCTACCAAAGCCCTGCGCCGATAATCGCTGACTATCAACACTATGAGTTTCAAGCCACTTCAATACGTAATCTGATCTTTTCATTGATAAGTCCTGATTATAGACCTGCTCACCAACATTATCAGTGTGACCTTCTATTTTTAATTTGAGATTTTCATTCTGAGTCATCAAAGTCGTTATCTGAATCAATTTGTTCAAATCCTCTGGATCTGAAGTTTCAAATTTATCCGTTTCGAAATTTAGGTGTAATTCTAATACAATGGAATCGCCTCGAACGGTAACCTTTTCCTCACTAAATAATTCTTCGATTTCTACCTTAATTGCATTCCCTGCTTCTTTTTCCTCGGCGTGAAAAGAATTACTTTTAAGAAAAACAGCTGAATCATAAATTCCATCACCAGCATCAGCAATTGCTATTTTTAAGTGATAAGCAACATTTGGCTTTACATCTGATGAAGCTGTTAACCATTTGGTCAATCCATCAAATTGAAAATTAAAGGCGTATTCATTTACCTCATGATTACCCTCCATAATCTTAGGGCTATTCACATTCCACAATTCGTTTTTAATGAAATATTCTGCATTTTTCTTATGGTTAATATTATCAACTGATATGGCTTCTTGAGTATTTGGAACTACCGCAAGGTTAATTGTATTACGAGTATTCAATTCAGTTAAAAAGAAGCCGAATACATCATTTACACCTTTATTAATAAACTCTAAATACTCTTCTGAAGCAAATACAAATTCAAACTCAATGCGATTGTATTTCGGAACAAAATCAAATTCCAATACACATGCGTCCATAGTTACGTTATTTGCCAATCTCACCAATTGACGGTCTCCAGGCTGATGCAAATACTCGCCTACTCCTCCAGCGTTATTTGGACCAGCTGCAGCTTTTGCAAAACCCGTTGAAAGAATAATCCCTGTATTAATGTCTATATGCTCAGCTTCAGTTTTAAATTTCCCGATAGCATAAGGAGCTCCCTTGTATTTAATATTGATAATCTTAAGACCAGAGTTTGGTCCGATAAGTTCCTTCCAGATTAGAGCCGATGGACTCATTCCAGTAGTAACCTCTAACTGAGCAATGCTCAACAACGGAACTAAAAAACATAAAAAAAGGGGTACAATTCGCACCCCTCAAATATAAACGTCTATTTGAGCTTAACCCAATATCTGCTCAGTATGTTCTTTAGTTTTAACTTTTCCAATTACTTCGGTAATTATTCCGTTTTCATCAATAACAAAAGTGGTTCGATGAATTCCGTCGTATTCTTTACCCATAAATTTCTTGAGACCCCATACCCCGTAAGCGTTTAGAACCGTATGATCTTCATCCGCCAACAATGAAAATGGTAAATCGTATTTGTAGATAAACTTTAAATGTCGTTTTGTTGAATCTGCACTTACACCTAATACTTCATAACCTTGTTTTAAGAGCATATCGTAATTGTCTCTCAAATTGCAAGATTGAGTTGTGCAACCAGGCGTCATATCTTTAGGATAGAAATACAAAACGAGTTTTTTACCTTTAAAGTCATTTAAAGATATCGTTTCATCTTTTTCGTTTAGTCCAGAAAAATCTGGCGCTTTTTCTCCTGCTGTTAATGTTGTCATTGTATTGTTTTATTGTAGAACAAATAAAATTAATTGGTGTTCGATTTATTTAGATTCCGGATAGAAGTTTCTCTAATCTCCTGCGTCTATAAGTTCATCCATTCTTCCTGAATGACGATCGCGAATGGAAATTGATCATCAGAATTAGCACTTACTTACTTTTCTTCCAAGTATTAAAAAGTTCCTCTTGCTTTGGTCTAAATGCCGGTATTCGAGTTAGAGGTTCACACTCCTTCAAGGTATCCATGCAATCTTTAGGCAGATTCTGATACAATTCGGTTCCTTTTGTCTTCCAGCCAATCATCTCATCTGATACGTCTTTTACAACTTTTGCAGGGTTGCCAACTGCCACTTTTCGATTTGGGATTTTCGTTTCGCCTGGCACAAAACAGAGTGCGCCAATCACGCACTCATCACCAATCACACAATTGTCCATAACCACAGCATTCATCCCTATCAGTGTATTTTCTCCAATGGTTCCACCATGAATAATTGCACCATGACCTATATGAGCAGCTTTTTTTAAGCGAGTAGTTGTTCCAGGAAACATGTGAATAACACAGTTTTCTTGAACGTTACATCCATCCTCAATTATTATCTCACCCCAATCGCCTCTTATGGCTGCCCCTGGACCAACATAAACATTCTTACCTATAATCACATTTCCAGTAACATTAGCTTGAGGGTGTACAAAAGAGCTTGGGTGAATAACCGGTTTGTATCCGTTGAATTCGTAGATCATAATTACACTCTTTCAATTACAACAGCATATCCTTGACCAACTCCGATACACATAGTACAAAGTGCATACTTTTTATTCTGTTTTGCCAATTCAATTGCAGCAGTTTGGATAATCCGTGTTCCGCTAACTCCTAGTGGATGACCTAAAGCAATTGCTCCTCCATTTGGATTAATACGTGGATCATTATCTTCCAAACCTAACTTTCGCGTACAAGCTAATGCTTGAGCAGCAAATGCTTCGTTTAGTTCAATGATATCTATGTCATCAAGCGTTAAACCTGCTTTTTTCAATGCTTCTTGAGATGCTCCAACAGGGCCAATTCCCATTATTCTTGGTTCAACTCCAACCACAGCCCAACTTAAAACTTTTGCCATAGGAGTTAAGTTGTGCGTTTTTAATCCTTCTTCAGTAGCCAACAACATTGCTGCAGAACCATCATTGAGACCAGAGGCGTTTCCTGCGGTTACCGTTCCATCTTTTTTGAAAGCAGGACGTAACTTCGCAAAAACCTCAGCGCTGCTGCTTGGCTTAATGAATTCATCATTCGCAAATAGAATAGGCTCTTTCTTCCGTTGTGGAATTTCTACCGAAATAATTTCTTCTGCTAATCTTCCTGATTGCATTGCAGCAGTCGCTTTCTGTTGCGACCATAAAGCAAATGCATCTTGATCCTCTCTGGAAATAGAATACATTTCGGCAAGATTTTCCGCTGTGTTACCCATTCCATCAACACCATACAGATCTTCCATTTTAGGATTTATGAATCTCCAACCAAAAGAGGAATCGTGCATTGCAGCATCTCTACCAAATGGCTTTGAAACTTTAGAAATAACCCAAGGTCCGCGCGTCATGTTTTCTACTCCACCTGCAACGAAAATATCGCCATCTCCAACTCTTAATGCTCTTGATGCATGAACGACTGCTGACATACCCGATGCACATAATCGATTCACTGTTTCACCTGGTACAGACCAAGGAATTCCAGCCAACAGCAGGGACATCCTTGAAACGTTTCTATTGTCTTCTCCCGCTTGATTTGCACAACCCAAAATCACATCCTTAATCGCACTAGGATCAAGGTTAGAGTTTCTGGACATCAATTCTCGTAACGTTATCGCTCCCAAATCATCAGTTCTGATAGTGGATAATGTTCCTCCGAAATTTCCAACTGGAGTTCTAATTGCGTCTACTATATATGCTTCTTTCATTTTATAATTTTTCTATTTAAAAATACTATCAAAAAGTATTTTCAAACCTTCCATTCATTTTTTGTTCTATAAACCGTGCCTTTAAAAGTCGCTACTTTTTCATTTTTTTGATTGGCAACTACTACTTCATAAACTGCTAATTTATTAGATTTTGAAACTTCATTAGCTTTTGCTGTCAATTCATCTCCTTCTTTTGCAGGAAGATGGTAATGGATACTATTTTCTATAGATACAGATTGTATTCCATGAGAATTAGCGGCAAATGCCAATGCTGAATCTGCAAGGGAAAACGAAACCCCTCCGTGTAAAATATCAAAACCATTGAGCATTTCCTTTCGGACAACCATTTTAATAGTAGAATTACCTGTTCCATCAAGAACACGCTCAATACCTAACCATTTTGAAAAGGCATCATTCTGCATCATAACATCAGTTACTTTTTTGGGTAAAGTATCGTTCATAAAGTAAGATATACAGCCAAAATTAGCGTATTGTTCGAACTATGTTTGTTACATGTCTAAAAGATAGATGATAAAAAATCACTGGTTTTTATTTGGAGTACTTTTTCTCCTAGCTGGGCAAGCCTTTGGGCAGCACAATTCAGCAGTATCTGATAGGTATATGCCCACTAATAGTGTATTACTAAATCCCGCAAGTATTGCAGACCCTAGACCTTTTATTGACTTTAGATTGGCTGGAATTTCAGCTCAAGCAGAAAGTAATCTATACTATCTACCAGATGGAAAAATTACAACTGCGTTGAACGCAAATGTTGAAGAAGGTGTAAAATATAATGCAGCTGTAAATGCCGACATCTATTTACCTGCATTAGTCATTGCGCGTGGATATCGTTCTTTTGGATTTAATATTAGACAACGGAATATGGTTTACGCCAAAAATATTCCTTCAAATATTGCCGGATTTATAAAAAACGGTCTTAATTATCCTCGACAACATAATCAAGTATACGACAACGACAACTTTCATATTAAATATATGAGCTGGGCTGAATTGGGTTTAAACTATGCTCAAATAATAAAACGTGATGGAGATGTTATTATGACCGCTGGGGGTTCTCTAAAGCTTTTAAATGGAATGGGACACTTGGCTATGTTAGCAGATAACCTAAAATATGAAGTGGATTCTCTCCATGTTAATATTCAAAGTACAAAATCTAAAATGGGAATAAGTACTCCCGGAGCGTCATTAGGAATGGGAGTAGGAGTTGATTTAGGTTTTGAATTTCGTAAAATGTTAACCGATGATAATGCATTTCATACGCCACATAGCGTAAAAAATAAATGTGCTATTAAGGAATACAAATACAAATTTGGAATCTCCTTAGTGGACTTGGGCTTCTTAAATTACAAAAAAAGTTCTACGCATTGGACATTTGAAAATGATTCGATATTCTGGAATAACTACGAGACCAATAAAGTTGATGGAGTTACCAGAATGAATACAGTTTTAAGCAGTTCTTCTGCAAATGCGGGCTCTTCTCCAGCAACCAAAAACAAATTTACAGCCTTAATGCCTTTGGCAATAAACGCTCAGTTTGATTATAACCTAGAAAACAATTTCTTTATATATACCTCAATGGAACTTGGCCTTCATCAGCGCATTACAATGGGGACAGAGCGCGTTTCTCGGTTGAGTATAATTCCAAGGTACGAAAGAGAACGTATAACTGCAGCGCTTCCAGTTACAATTTCCAGGCATCAAAAACCTGGCTTGGGGGTCTATCTTCGGGCTTATTTCTTAAGTATTGGAACTAATAATTTTGTACCTTTTTTGCTGAATCAAGACACCTATGGAGCGGACGTTTATGTGAGTTTCAATTGGCAGATTTTACATTCCAATCCGTGTCAAACTTATTTTAAGAAACGAAAAAATTATTGTCCGAAACCTTCTAGAAGTTTCTTTAAGAAAAAGAAGAAAAAACCACGTGAATTAAATTTAGAATGGAAGTAGAATATTTCACAAAAGATTATCTAGACTTTTTCAAAGAATTAGCAGCGAACAATCATAAAAACTGGTTCGATGAAAATCGAAAGCGCTATGAAAAAAGTGTAAAAAATCCATTTAAAAAATTTATTGAGCGGTTGATTGCTGAAGTAGAAGCAATAGATCCAGAACAAAGGGGAGTTGAAGCAAAACATTGCATTTTCAGAATTAATAGAGACGTTCGATTTAGCAAGGATAAGACGCCCTACAAATTGAACAACTCAGCAGTAGTATCACCTGGAGGCAAAAAAGGGAAAGATATTCCAGGTATATATATTGAACTTGGACCCGGAACTGTGCGATTATATGGTGGTGTATTCTTTTTAGAAAAACAAAACTTAGAAGATTTCAGGTATTACCTTGCCGCAAATCAAACTGCTTTTAAAAAATTAATTCACCAAAAAGACTTCATAAAAACATACGGCGAAATCAGAGGTGATAAAGCTAAAAGAATACCAAAAGACCTAAAAGAAGCTGCAGAAAAACAAGCCTTAATTTATAACAAACAGTGGTACTTTTTCACTGAATACAACCCAGAAGTTATTTGTACATCCTCCTTTATAAAAACCTTAATGAATGATGTTCAAAAAGGATTTGAAATCACTCAATTTATAAGAAAAGGGATTCATTATTAAAACAATAATTACACTTCTTCTTTTTATATTCTGGCTAGCCAATAGCTCTACTGCTCAAGTTTCTCGACTAAAACCTAAATACCCTGTTGGTGTGTCTTATAGCATCCCTTTTGATACTGTTTTAAACGTTAAAGGACAAGAGCAAGTACTCAAACTGGATGTGTATGCGCCTATTCAAAAGTCCGAAATGACGAATCGACCAGCTGTTCTGTTATTATTTGGAGGAGGTTTTTATTGGGGTAATAAAAACAACTACCCAATGGAAACAATTTGCAATCGGTTAGCCCAAATGGGCTTAGTTGCTATTTCAATGGATTACAGAACCCGTTGGCAAAAATCACTGTCTGAAGAGGAAAAAGGGGCCACCACTTTATACCGAGCTGTTCAAGATTTAAGTTCGGCTATGTTATTTATCGAACAAGAGATAAAAACAACTAACAGCTGGAAAATTGACACTGCTAACTTCTTTCTAGGCGGTAATTCTTCAGGAGCCATTACTGTATTGAATTATTATTTCGTCAATCCTTCAAACCCTAATATTTTTTCCAAATTCGAAGCTGAGTTAGGCTCGTGGTGCAAGACCAACTATAGACCTAAGGCACTCATTAATCTTTGCGGCGCTATATCTGATACTAATCTTATAACAGATGCTATTCCAATACTATCGGCTCACGGAAACGAGGATAACATTGTCCCATACAAAACGGCTCAGGTAGATTTTAAAATTCCATTCATTACCACGTTTCCAAAAGTGACGCTTCAAGGAAGTTATTGGATAAATGAAAGAAGTAAAAACTTAAGCGGAAAAAGCCATTTATATACGTATCAGCAGCAGCGACATACTCCATTTGATGGTATACTTGAACCCAAAATATATCAGGCTAATATGGATAAAACGATAAATTTAATTTCTAATTTTTTAAATAACCAGGTTTATCCCAACCAAGAAGTCGACATCGAAAAAGACCTACATATTGAGCATACTAGCCAATGTGGAGTTGATATTTCTGAAAACAAATGGCTGTTTTATCCAGTTGATAAATCCATAAAGAAAATATACCTGAAAGTTGAAGACCTTTCTGGAGAAACCCTTTTTCGAAAAAAAATAAAAAAGAAATTAAAAGTTTTTAAATATCAACCCAGATTAGAATCAGGTAATTATATTTTAAAAGTGGGTTACAGTACCTTTCAGAAAACGATTCCAGTAAAAATAAACTAAGCTTCTCCCAAAGATTCGCCAACAACAGTCATACAAGCAAACATTTTAGCGATTTTTTCTTCTGGAAGTCGCAGATATTGTTCCGAGAAAAACTCATCAGCTAAATAACTTACCAATGATGGCTGAGAAGATGCGCCAATCAAATTTTTCATATCGTCTTCGTCATTTTCCTCTGAAAATGAAATGATTTCTTCGAAAAGATTAGTCATTCGGTTTTCTAGAGCCGTTAAAGCCTCTTCAGAAACAGTTAATAAAACATCATTTTTAGATAATTCTACCGAATGCCAAATAATAGTAGTTAGGTAAAATAAGTCTTCAGCAGCTTCTTCATCTTCTAAACCTTCACTTAGTCCAACTACGAAACCCATAATATTAGGTTGCTGAATTGACATACGTTCAAACAAGTTGTTTAATTCTTGATCGGTCATATTTTCAAGATGTTCTAAGGCTAAATCAATGGCGCTATCAGCAACAACATTCTCTCTTACAGGCATTATTTTGGGTTTTAAATTCAGCCACAATTTAGAAAAACTTTCAACATCAGCAATTGGTTTATAATAAAAATCCAATTCTTATTACTTGGTTTAAAAAAACCAGCTTAATTCAGGCTCTTCTTAGTAAACCTCGTGGTTATTTACTTTATCAAATAAATTTAAACACGAATATAATTTCTTCATTTTGACATTCATTCAGAACTATATCAATCAACTTTACAGGGATTTTTAACTTTGAGCATCAATTCAAAAAAATAACATTGAACTACACTTTTAATTCAATTGCAACATGTGAAATGTGCAGCTCAACCTCTGAGCACCACAAGATAATGGGGCAGCGTTTAAATCAGTCACAAGGACTATTTCCAAAAAATAAAGTAGGAATTTCAGTGTCCATTATGAGGTGTAAAAAATGTGAGTTAATATTTTCAAACCCTCAACCGATCCCAAATAGTATTCAGGATCATTATGGTATTCCAGCAGCAGACTATTGGAAACCTCAATATTTTGATATTGATTTAAATTATTTCGCTTCTCCCATAAAAAAAGCCCGAGAACTTCTCAACTCAACACAGCTCAGTGCTCCTGAATCTATAAAGGCTCTTGACGTTGGAGCGGGCCTTGGAAAGGCTATGATTGCAATGAACTCAGCGGGGTTTGACATCTATGGTCTTGAGCCATCAGAAACATTTAGAGAAATGGCTATTTCGAAAATGAAAATAGACGCTGAGAAACTCAAATTAGGTGGAGTTGAAGATCTTGATTACCCAAAAGAAAGTTTTGACTTTATAACTTTTGGAGCTGTTCTAGAGCACCTTTATCATCCTGCAGAAAATTTAAGGAAAGCTACTGAATGGTTAAAACCCGGCGGTATTATCCATGCAGAAATTCCATCTTCCAATTGGCTTATTTCTAAATTATTGAATTTATACTACAGTTTAAAAGGAACTAATTACGTTTCCAACTTAAGTCCAATGCATGTGCCTTTTCATTTGTATGAGTTTTCGGAAAAATCTTTCGGAAATTTTGCCGAAAAAAATAATTTGGAAATAGCCTATTACAAGGTAGAGGTATGCACGCCGTACCATATTCCAAAGGTCCTTCACCCTATATTTAAATGGTACATGGGTTTAACTAAAAGTGGGTTGCAACTAATTATCTATCTCCGTAAGAAATAGAAACTCCTCGTTTACATTTTTAAAGTAATTGTGATTAAGCGTAAAAACGCTCGCTTTTTGCGACCATTCGCTTCAATAAAACACAAGGTCGATATCGATCTTCTCCATATTCTTCATACAATTCTTCCAATATGTTTAGGATGTGCGATAAACCCAATTCATCAGCCCAAGCCAATAAACCTTTAGGGTAATTAACTCCTTTTGTCATTGCGGTATCCAAATCTTCCCTGGAGGCTATGTTCAAATACAGCGCATCTGTTGCTTCATTTACGAGCATAGCCAATATTCTATGGACAATTTTTTCACCAAGTACCTTGTCTTCATTTGCTACTGGAGCAATTGCATTTTCAGAGTAATCGTAAAATCCTCGTCCAGATTTTCGTCCAAAAAATCCTGCTTCCACCAATCTTTTTTGAGATATAGAAGGCTTAAATCTAGGATCAAAATAAAACTCTTTGAAAACCGTCTCTGTCACCACATAGTTTACATCATGACCAATGAAGTCTGTTAATTCAAAAGGCCCCATTCTAAAGCCTCCAATTGTTTTCATAGCCCAATCAATCGTTGGAATATCCGCAATTCCTTCTTCATATATACGAATAGCCTCTCCATAAAAAGGACGTGCAACTCTATTTACAATAAAACCAGGAGTATCCTTTGCGATTGCAGGAGCTTTCCCCCAATCTAACATCAATTGCTTGAGCTTACTACCCAATTCCAAGTCTGTAGAAATAGCGGGAACAATTTCGACCAAAGGCATTAAAGGAGCTGGATTAAAAAAATGTAATCCAATTACTCTTTCAGGGTTTTGACATGCTGCAGCAATAGAAGTAACTGAAAGCGACGAAGTATTTGTTGCTAAAATGCAAGTAGGACTTACTAAGTTTTCAATTTTACGAAATACTTGTTTTTTAACATCTAAATTTTCAACAATAGCCTCAATAACCATTTCAGAATCATCAATACGTTCCAGGCTGTGTGTCATTTCAATTCGACTCAAAACAACATCAGCTTCCTCTCTAGTTTTGCGACCTTTTTCAACCAAGCGATCGAAAATTTTTGTCAAGCGAGATGATGCTATTTCTAGGGCATCAGGATTATTATCGTACAAAGTAACCTCGCAACCTGCCTGCGCTGCAACTTGTGCAATTCCTGAACCCATCGCACCAGAACCTATTACACTTACTCTTTTTATCATCTTTATATTTCTAATTTTTGATACGAATAATCAGTTCGATTTCCAATTGGTATTATAAGCCATTTAGACTGCCAAATTAATTCAAATTGAGACTTTGAAAGACTAAAAGCTCCAAGATATTATTGTTGATTTTGAATTTAGCGAATAAACCTTCTGGATCTAGTAAAAGAATTCTAACGAACGTATATTTGGCGCTATAATTATGAGCGAAACACTTCAGAAAAGGTTTTTAATTGCGGCTATTCTACTTGCCGTATTTAATGTTTTAGGGTTTAATCATTTACTAGAATTAATGGCCGAAGAACCACGCAGATCTATAATAGCAATAGAAATGTTGTGGAGCGGAGATTTTGCAATTCCTCATATTTACGAAGAAATATATTACAACAAACCCCCCTTATATAATTGGTTAATAGCGGCTTCAATGTATTTGTTTGGAACCGGTGAATGGGCAGCCAGATTGCCTGGAGCACTTTCCTTTTTACTCACTGGGTTTGTTTTGTTTAAAATAGCAAGCAGACACTTAAGCCACAAAGTGTCACTATTTGTTGCATTTGCTTACATCACCTCCATTGACTTGTTGTTTTATGGTTCGGTAAATACTGCCGAAATTGATATTTTTTACTCGTTAATAACAGTATTACAGGTTTATGCAATTTTTCATTACAAGCAATCGGGTAACTACTTAAAGCTCTTTGTTGTGTCCTATCTGCTTGCTGCAATTGGAGTGCTTACTAAAGGAATTCCAACTATTGCATTTCAGGGGCTAACACTACTTGGATATTTTATTGCAACCAAAAGTTTTGGAAAACTCTTCTCTTGGAAACACCTAGTTGGCGGTTCGGTTTTTTTGGTTGTAGTGGTCGGCTATTTGTATTACTTCTCATTGTATGAAGATGTGTGGGCTCTTCTTAGCCAACAGTTTCAGGAGGCGTCCCAAAGAAGTGCTAACGAAACCTCCATACTTGATCTAATAAAAAACCTATTCCTATTTGTATTCATTCTGATTCAAAAATTATTGCCTTGGTCAATTCTAGGTCTTTTCTTCTTTTATAAATCAGTAAGAAAACAGCTCATAGAAAACAAGTTGTTATTCTTCTCCCTTGTCTTTATTCTTGCAAATATTCTGATTTATTGGACAGCTCAAGATTTAAGAACACGTTATATCTATATGTTTTTTCCATTCCTGATTTTATTAATTGGCGCAGGAATAGACAAAGTAAACTGGGAAGATAAAATACCAACAAGAATTTTACAGTTCTTTTTATTCTTAATTATTTTAGCGCCCCTGGCTCTTATAGCATTGCCATTTATAATTGATAACACCTCAGTTTTAACGTTTGTAATTGTGATCCTAATCATCTCTGCATTAGTGTTCAACTCTTATATCTCGATTAAAAACAAAAGCCACGATCAAATAATTTGGTCACTTATTATTGCGTTACTGCTTATCAGATTGGCATTTAATGCTGTAGTAATGCCGAAAATGACAGAATTATCAAGTAGAATGCACTACCGAAAAACAATATCAGAATTGGTAGAACACTCTGGTGGAAAAGAGATAATGTTAGCAGGACCTATTTCAACGGGGTATCCGAAAATTAGTTTTTTCGGAGAGGTGTTTTATGAGGATGTACTGAACTACCCAACTGAGGTTACCTTTAAAATTCCATATTACTATGCTCACCAAACAGGCAAAATCATAAAGTACGCACCTGAACTCAACTCAAAAGCTGTAAACTATATAATGTACGAAAAGTTCTTGAATCGTTATCCTGAAAAAAAGGACACTCTGTACCGGTTTTTCAATGAGTATAACTCGGAGTATATTGTTCTGTTTTCTTTGAAATAGATTATTTGGTAGTCCAACCTTTCTTTTCAAAGACCCAGCGCTTTGTAAAATAATTAAAGAAAAACTTAAAACCGGTTACCATCAATTTCGGTAAAATCAGATAGGTTGCTAAAAACTCAATTTTTACAAGTGATTCTATTAAAAATCCGCCCAAAAACAAACCAAATAATGAAAACCCTAAGGACATAAAAAATGCCATATACTGGTTTCTTTGTAAGTGAAAAACGAAGCGCTTTTGGAGTACAAAATTCACCAACATTCCAATAAAACCAGAAAGAATTTCGGATTCAAAAACAGGTAAAAACTTTGTAAATACAAAGGTAAACAGCAAAATATCTAATCCTGTTGCTACGACTGAAGAGGCGCCAAATTTTGCTAGTGACTTAAGCAAATCCTTATTAGAGAATACTTTGATAACTCAATATTTAGATGACAAAGTTAGTTGCCTTTGTAGTTTGGCTTCCGTTTTTCTAAAAAGGCATTAACACCTTCTTTATAATCGTGGGATTGACCAGCCAAGGTTTGCAATTCACCTTCCAGTTCCAACTGAGTTTTTAAGTCATTTGTGAATGAAGCGTTTAATGCTCTTTTTGTAAGCCCCAAGCCGTATGTCGCCATGTTAGATAAGCGAGTAGCAACTTTAGTCGCCGCTTCCATCAACTCATCAGCTTCAACAGCTTTGTAAATCATCCCCATTTTTTCAGCCTCTTCCGCTCCAACTTTATCACCTAACATCATTAATGCAGTTGCTTTTTGCCAACCAATCAAACGAGGTAAAATGAATGTTCCACCGCTATCAGGTATTAATCCAATTGCAGAAAACGCTTGAATAAATGAACTTGCTTTTGATGCAAAAACAATATCACAAGCCAATGCAATATTTGCCCCGGCACCAGCAGCAACACCATTAACAGCACAAACTACGGGTTTTTCAATGTTTCGTATTAGTTCAATGATTGGATTATAATGTTCTTCTACAATTTTGGTCAATTCTGGTCCGTCTTCAGATATAGCTTCAGCTAAATCCTGACCCGCGCAAAATGCTCTTCCCTCACCAGTAATTAAAATTGCTCGGATATTAGAATCGCTAGCACACTGATTCAGGCGTTCTTGGAATTCCAATGCCATTTCTCGAATAAAACTGTTCAGCTTATCTGCCCTATTAAGTTTGATAATCGCCAAGTTATCAACCAGTTCAAAGTTTATTAAACTCATAAATTGAATTATTTTCTAGTTGGATAAAAGTAGGGAAATGAAAAAGGAGATTGGTCAAATTGCTCCTCTAAATTTATGACCACTAAAAAAATCAAAGACTTCGAATTCGTTTCAACTCTTGAATATCCAACAAATCTTTTGGCCTCCCAGATTTTATTTTTGAAGTAATTAAATCGTCAAAACTTAAAACTCGATATCTTACGACTTTATGACCTTTAATTGTAGATATCTCAGCGTCATTCCAAGATTGAGTAAAAGTTTTGTTTGGATTAAATCTAGAAATTAGCTCAAGCGTTTGAAGTGGAGAAAACTTAATTGAAATATTTTGCTCACCCTTTACAACATCTTCTGGAATCTGGTTAAGTTCAAAATCCATTTCGCGTAAAGTCCTGAGCAACTTGTCTAAATTATCATCAGACAGCTCGAACCAAAAATCTACATCAGCAGAATGTCGCTGATATCCATGAAAATTAACAGCTCCTCCACCGACCAATAGCATTCTAACTTCGTTTTTATTGGCAAGCTCAATAAAAGTAATGACATCATTCTCGTAATCCATTCGCCGGTTTTCTTTCAATCACATAATTATCATTTACCATCTTAGGCTTGTTCTGAAAAGGACCAATTGCTTCACAAAGTTTCAAAAAATGCAAAAACCGATCGGATGGAGATAAAGCCAAAAATGCCACTTCTTGCTCTCGATTACTTTCCTCTTTTGACTGAAACCGTATTGTTTTCATTACTAGCGAAGATAAGAAATCAATAAAAGAAAAAAGCAAGGTGATTTTAAGCCTTTCATTAAAAAATTTAAAAATGAGCATTAAAATGAACCTTTGAATACATTTGAACTGTAAAATGAACCGTCTCAAAACCATAACCTCAATCATAATATGTCTTGCATTCCAAGAAGTTCAAGCAACTAACGATATTCATGCATTAAGCCAAACTCGCCTATACGCTCAAAAGCTATATTACCACGGTGCTATGCATTGGGCAATAGATACACTCAATAAAAAATTGGCAGAAATTGATGAAAACGACTCCAGTAATTGGCTGGAATTAGGCAATACTCACCAATTATTATCTCACATATACTCTGACGCCGGCTACATAATGCAAGGAAAAGAAGCATTAGAAAGAATGTGGTATTATAAGTCTAAAATAACAGAGGACAACGATATTTATTTTGTGGAGTATACTTCTTACAAAACTCGTTACTTGGCTAGTAGCCACAACTATGCACCTGCTTGGAAAATGATGGATTCGGCTGCTATTTTATTAGAAACAATTAAACATAAATCAAATAAAATAGATACCCTATTCTTTAGAGTAAACCAACTAAACCTATTACGTAACAAAGGGTCTTTATTCACCCAAAATACACAGTATAAATACAAATTGAATTTAGTCCACGAATACGAAAAAATGGACTTTAAAAGCCAAATGGACCCTTTTAAACGAGCCCTCTATTACCGCTATTTAGGGAACTTCTGGCAAGACCTAACAAGAATACATCCAGTTTTCACAGAAAATGAAAGAACATTTGCACTTAAAAAGTGCATTTACTACTATTCAATCGGGAGGCAAGTCATTATAGACTCCTTGGGCTATCCTAACGAAATGGCCACTTTATTTTCAATGTTATCAGGACTTCAATTTACAAAGTTTTTAAATTTCCGATCTGCTGATAGCGTTTATGAAGTTTGTAATAATGAACTCTCAGTTAAAATAAAGGAGGCAACTATCTATCGATCCCTGCAACAAACTGCATTTTGCAACAATTGGAAATCCCAAGCACAAAATTTGAGTTTGGATACTTCTGGCTTGAATGAAACTTATTTAAGACTAAAAAGTGAATGGCGAATTATTAGATTATTCAATTCCAAATACTTGGAAGCTTCACCCAACATTCTAAAAGATGCTTTCACGATGCATCCTGCTTCAGAAATGACCAAAATAGCGGGAAAAATGGCTGTAAAGAGTGACAATAAAGAACTCTGGAATCAACGGTTTTGGGACAACGTTAACATAATTAATGGAAAAAGTGCGTATTACGAGAGTGTAATTAGAACGGTAGGTAAAAAACCCTATTTGAAAGCTTCTAAAACCCTAGATTCCATCGAATTTCTGATTAGAATCGCCACAGACAAGTTATTTCTAAAGCGCAAAAATTCAAGTTTAGTTAACCAATTTGATTCTACAAATATTCGCACCGAAATTACCCTACTCGATGCTTTGTTTTATGATAATTTTTACGAACAAAACGAGGTGGTAAGGCGATTCATGAAGGGTGAATCAGCTATAGACCTAACAAAATACTCGCTCAGTTTAAAAGATGACCAAGCCACTTTAATCTATTTCCTTAATGATTATCAAAAGGAAAATGTTCTTCTAATTAAAAAAGGTAAGAGTCAAGTAATAGAATATGATAATCAAAAATTTTCAGATTCTACTTATCAACTTATAGACGGAAGTAAGAGTTTTCACTCCGAAAAACTCATTAACAATAAGGCTCCATTAGAACTCTATTCAAATTATTTCAAACCCGTTGACAGTTTTCTTTCAGAAATTAAAAGAATTAAAATTGTCTCTACTAATTCCACAGTAGCACTTTCATTTAGTCTCCTTTTGAAAGAAAGTTTAAACAACAATTTTCAAAAATCAGATTACTTATTGAATAAGTACGCCTTTTCATATTCGCGAAATTTGAACACAGATTGGATCAATGATCATTCTTATCCATCTAATCTCGCAAAAAAAGCTGTTCTTTTTGGCAATTGCTCAAACACAGCTGGAAAAAATCAAACAACTCCATTTTCAGAACGTCTTTGCTACAATTTGGCCACTAACTGGGCCACCACAGTGACTTCTCAGAAATCGCAACTCACGGAAAAGCAATATTCAATTCTTCACATTGCGGCACATGGGAACCATAGTAAAGTGCTCGACTCTTCAGATTTCCTCAACCAGAATAACGTAAATCAGAACTCAATTTATTTATGTGATGGTCCTTTTTCCATCAATGAGTTAGACAGTGCAAACTATCGAGCCAATTTAGTTATACTGTCAAGTTGTGAGACAGACGATGGATATTTGGATAGAGCTGATGGGCGATTTAATTTCACAAGAATGTTTCTTAAAAATGGGAGTCACTGCGTGCTCTCCTCTACTATTCCACTTGATGACAAAACGACTTCCTACATTCTGGAACGGTTTTACATCTATTTCGAAGAAGGTGATTACGCCTCAGTTGCCTTGCAAAAATCTAAACTTGATTTTTTAAATACCATTGAAGATCCAGAATTGTACCATCCAAAATATTGGTCGGGTTTAATGGTTTTTGGAAATGATATCCGAATTAAACAGAACTCATTTTGGGAAAAATGGTGGGGTTATACTTTAGTATTAGGAATATTAATGCTGACCGGGCTAGGAATTACGTTTCGTCAGTTTAATAAGGATCAGCTCTGAATGTTGAATGTTGAATGTTGAATGTTGAAAATTCAAAATTCACTTGAAATCTTCTTCGCCTTCCCAAAAAACAAATGATGCTGGTTTTTAGAAATTCCCTCAAACTGTCGCCTTGCTTTTTCATCCTCTCCCAAATACCAATAGATCAATCCCAACTGATATTCTGCTTTTTGATAGAAATAGGATGTCGGTGAAACTTGAGTAAAATACGTTTCAGCTGTGCTAAAATTCTGTTGCTCTTTAGCAATAACACCTAAATAGTAATTTAAGGTGTCGTTTCCAGGGTTTATTGCTAGTTCTTGCAAAAGTAAATCTTGAGCAACTGGAAAATCTTCTAGTTTATAAGCATTCATGGCTTCACTTAGTTTTTGATCATTGATTGATAAGTTTACAGACAAACCCGCATCGGTAAAATCAAAATCGTCAGGTTGCAATGAACTTGGTTTAAAGAAAAAGAACCCCAAAAGGAAAACTGCTGCCACCCCTACCAACCAATACCATTTTTTTTCACCGCTGTAAACTGAGTCACCATCTTTGGATATTGACAATGCATCATTTGAAATTAGGCCTTCAACATTCAACTTTGAAAACTCAACATTCAAAATTTTATTTTCAGCGTCCTCAACAAACTTACCTATCGATACTGATTCGTTTTCTAAAAACTCAACAATACCCAAGTATGTTTCTTTGAGAATAGGATCGCGTTCTAACGCAGCTTCCACTTCAGATTTTCTTGGCTCTACCAATCCACCTTCGGCTAATGCCTGCAGTTCTTCAAACGCTATTTTTTTATGCTTTTGCACTCCTAATTCTCAAAAAAAATTGACCACAGATCTTTAACCCTTTTCTTACTTGTGCTCAGTGTATTCCTAACTGTATTATAACTAATCTCTAATTTCTCCGCAATTTCATTATTATCAAAGCCATCCAAATGTAGCTGTAAAACTCGCTTTTGCCGACGTCCTAATTCGCCGAGTAAATTATTGAAAGAATCCGAGACAAATACCTCTTCTGCATTGTTTTTTGAAACCAAATCTACCGTTCCATTCAACCGAAATTTCTCTTCTAAAATCCGCTTTCGATTCACCTCTATCTTTATGTGATCCAAACACTTATTTCGCAAAATTAAGTACAACGTATTTCTGAAATGAGTCGATGTTAAATCAAATCTCGATTTCCTTTCCTGTATGTTAAAACTCAACATCGATTGAAACACATCAGTTACTACATCCAAAGCAGTCTCTTTATCTTTTACAAATGAGTAAGCATAAAACACCATTCCATTAAGCTCTGCTTTGTAAAAAAGAGATAGGCCCTCATTATCTCCATTGCAGTATTTGCTTATGTTTTGGTTTGATATGGTTTCAGTTATGCTCAAAATATATTCCTGCGCAAATTAAGACGATTGTTCGGATCTGACAGGTATCTCCTCTAATTAGCAATAACGTAATTTACGTTAAGCTCTTTGCTTTAAGAGTTTTAAGTGATAATCTCAATATTTTATAATATCTGTAGATTAGAACCTAGTCTTTAGTTAAACCCGTCCTACAACATTCAAAACTCAACATACATAATAGTACAATTTAAGTTTTCATTCGTAATCCAATCAACTGCACTGCCAATTCAGCGCGCAATTTTACTATTGACATCTACCAAATGGATATACGCAAAATCAAACAAATCGATCAATTGATACGAATCAAGCAAACAGGAAGCCCAAAACAGCTTGCCAACAAAATTGAATGCAGCGAACGTATGGTATTTAAATACTTGAAATATATGAGAGAAGAACTTACCGCGCCGCTTTCTTACAACCGAAGCAAAGAAACTTATTGCTATGAAAATGAAGGTAGGTTGTGTTTGGCGGGATTTCAAGCAAAAGATATTTAGTGATGAAATATAACTGTTTATTTAGCCTGCTCACCTTTAAACACTCAATATTAAAAATGCAAATAGTACAACCTAAGAAGTTAGTCGTAACCTGATTAAACAATTCCTTCATGGTTCAGTGAAGGCTAGATTTAAATATTAAATATTACAAATAAAATTACTATGTATTACATTATTGCATTACTTCTGATTTTTTGTGGGGCCGGAATGGCAATTTATGGCACAAAAAAATATAACATTTCACTCGCATTATCTTTTGTAATTCCTAATCTAGCTATTCTATATTATATCAATGATATTATTGGTGGATCGGAACATATCACTAAAGCTTATCTTGGGGTTCTTGTACTCGGTGTATTGGTTTTGCTATTGGCGAAAATATTCACTTACATCTATACATGGTGGACTATTACAGGTGTTCTGATTTTGCTATTTGCCACTTTTCATACAATTATCGATTCAGAGTTTCAAAGTTTTGAAGTCTGGGTAATAATAGTTTTGGCCACGGTTATTCTCATTCTTATCCGTAAAACAATAAAACAACTGGTAATTGGCTTAAGCTCAGGCTACATGGTTGGTATTGGCGTCGCAGCAATCGGCATGAAAAATATATTCGCTTTAGGCTGGAGTTACGCAATGGATGCCATTTATTACCCTTCAATGTCCATTTTACTGCTCACATTTTTGGGCATTGCATACCAGTTTTACCTTTCAGATTCTGAAAAAGAAAATCCCAAGTTGAGCAAAAAAGAAGTGAATATGTATTTTGGTGGGGGAGCCGCTCTTCTTGCAATATTATTTTCCATTTTACCAATGTTTAAATCACTACCTAGCAATAATGCAAAAGAACTTGCTCAAGGATATTGTGAATGCATGCAGTCTTTGACCAATGAGAACCCCAATGAATTTGGAAATGAGTGTAAAGATAGAATTGGATTCACCAATGCAGTTTCCTCTATAAGCAGCATTGAAGATATTTCAAAATTTACTGAATCTTTTTCGAATGAAATGATGAAGTGCATGCAAGAAACTTCAAATGGAGCTATTGAAAGTACTACTCAAACGGAATCTCTTCAGGATAATTTGAAGGAACTGGAAAAAGCTACTAAGGAATTGAAAGGAGTAACTGAGAAGCTTGAAGAGAGCCCAGAAGTAGAAGATGAATACAACCCCAATGCTGATATTGCCTTGATTTTAAACGACAAATGGAGCGGTAAATTCGGAGAGAAAACCCTGACATTAGAAATAAACGCTAACGAGGATGGAACCATTGCTGGTTTCAGTGAAGTTGGTGGAAACAAACGCCCTATCACAGGCACTTTTTCTGGAGATCTTCTATCTATGGATTTGGTTCTAGCCGAACCTGGTGACGACAAATGGGATGGGATATTTGAAATGGAAGTTACTCAAATGGGAGCCTATAATTATGAAATGATTGGCAACTGGAAATCGAACAATGGGAAAATTACTCGTGAATTTGAACTAGAAAGAGTGATTGATTAAATACTGCCCTCATAGTTCAATGGGGGAGGCTAGGTTCATAAATTATTAACAGCATGGAACAAATTAGAGTAATATTAATAGAGAATGCCGAAAGTAAGGTTAACGTCCGAAGACTTAAATCTTGGTCTTCCTCACTGTTTAAAATAAATGAAGTAAGCAATTTAAATCTGCCGCACGGCATAAGAAACCATTGTAAGGATGAAGATCTTAAAATAATTACAAATAACGGCCAGCTCACAGTAGTAATTACTACATTAAATTTGGACGACAATCATGTCACCCGTCCAGTAGAAAGTAATCCAAATTTAATTGCACTTTCTTTATATTACAATGAATACACATCAGAATCGAGAATTACCACGGATGAGTACATTTTGAGAATTATTTATGGTATAACTATTATTTATTTAGCCAACAAGCGCAGATTTTTACTTTCAGGTGACCCTGATTTAAAAAATCCAATCCACGGAAACATTCGAAATTGTTTATTCGATTATAGTCAAAACCAAAAAGATCTGCGTGAATTCTTTTTTGCACCCTCGATTTGTACTGAGTGTATAAATCAACTAAAGCAATATGATATACCAGCGTTTGATTTGTCCACTTTAGAAAAAGAAATTAAGAAATTCAAAGAACCTTGGTGGTCTAAACTAAATTCATTTGACAAGCAGCAGCCTGTTGTAATAAAGCTAGCATTCTTCTTACTAGGCGTGGCCTTTTCATTTATTCTATTTTCAATTAAATCCTCACTAGCGTTCACTTAAAACAAGCTGATTTTTAGCTGATTACAATCAAACACATGTATACAATTATATGTTTACCGAATATATCACCTCCAAAAGTAGCTCCCACACCACCATCAATAAAACCAATATACTGAGTAGTGTCTGATATAGATAAATCAACTAAACTGTTAACAGTTATGTTAGTACCACCAAAGAAATTAATATTATCTATTAACACAAAATTATCGTCATCGTAATTTATGGGAACGCTCGTCGTGAATTAGTCGCGTAGAAAGTGGTCTTAACTGAGGCGTATATTTGTCTTGTTAAAAACTGATTAAAAACTAATTAAAAACTACGAATTATGAAAAATTTAATGAAAATTTCGGTAATCGCTATCTTTTTAGCACTTAGTCAAACTGTATCAGCATCTATTGATACTGTATTTGTAAATGGAGTAGATACTTCAAACACTCTCCCAACTGGATTTAGTCCTGTAGATACTAACTCTTACATCGGTTCGGTAGTAACAGAAGTAGTAGATTTAGATACTACTGGTGTTTTCCTAAGAGGTAACAACCCTAAGTTTATCCACCGTTCTATGAATAATTATTCTACTGTTACCTTTGGTTTATATAGAGCTGGTACTTCTTTCACTGGTGATATACGGGTTGAATTAAATGGTAATACTGTTATTTTCTTTGATGATGGTGGTCTTGAACTTTCACCATATAATGATAGTTTCAATTCCACACTTACTATAAACAACTCTGATAATTTTGTTGTTACAAGTTCTGGTGGTGGACGAGTACTAGTTGATTGTCGTGTTACTCACAACGAAACTACGTTTGATACTTTAGTTGTTATCTCAATAGATAAACCATCTTCTGTGTCAACATCAGAAAACTTTGGATCTAGTGTTGAGTTAACCTTATTCCCTAACCCAGTTGTTGATCGCCTTAATATAAGATTTGATAACACTCCATTTGATGTTACTTTTCGAATCATCAATATGAACGGTCAAGTTGTTTTAGAAGATGTATTAAATGATAACTCAATTAATGTATCTGAATTGAAAACTGATAATTACTTACTTCAACTGCAAACCGAAAACGGAAAGTTCTATAGGCAACAGTTTACTAAAGATTAAACACGCTAAACATAAATGCAGAAAAGAGCTTTCAAGAAATTGAAAGCTCTTTTTTTGTTTCTTCCCTAATCAAAACCCTAATAATATTAGACTGTAATCCAAAATTAATATGTTATTTCTGGACTGTAATCCAATATAATGATACTCTGAGCTCAAATAGATTTTGCAAAAGACAGCCTTTTCAAAGGTAAGGCACTTATAATTTACGGTCCCAGACAAGTAGGAAAAACAACGTTTAGCCATTTCTTACTCGATGAGTATAAAAGGGAAACCTTAAACCTAAACGGCGACAATTTTGATACTCGGGAATTATTATCAGAACCAAACCCCATAAAATTAAAGGCTATTCTAAGGCACAAAAAAATTCTATTTATCGACGAAGCTCAACGAATACCAGAAATTGGATTAGTCCTGAAAATTGTAATTGACCAATTAGAAGGCATTCAGGTAATTGCAACGGGTTCTTCTTCATTTGACCTTTCCAGCAAAATTAACGAGCCACTTACAGGCAGAAAATACGAAATGCTCTTGTTGCCCTTATCGTGGAGTAAACTATCGAATAACACCGATTTTGTCACCGAAAAAAGAATGCTCGAACAACGGCTTATTTACGGTGTATATCCAGAGGTCGTTACCGACACGACCAACGCCCAAGAACATTTATTGTTGATTGCAAATAGCTATTTGTACAAAGACTTATTTGAATTAGAACAAATAAAAAAGCCGCTACTATTTGAAAAGCTGGTTAAAGCTTTGGCCTTGCAAATAGGTAGTCAAGTTAATGTATACGAACTGAGTAGAATGCTATCTGTGGATAATAAAACTATTGAAAAATACATCTCATTATTAGAGAAATCCTTTGTTATTTTTTCAATGACTTCATTTAGCAGAAACGTAAGAAACGAACTAAAAAAAAGCAAGAAAATCTATTTCTACGACAATGGAGTTATCAATGCTATAACAGGGAATTTTAACCTTCTTAAAAATCGCTGTGATGCTGGTGTCTTAGGGGGAAATTATTTGATAACCGAACGCAAAAAATGCCTAAACATATCTCATACAATTACCTCCATGCACTTTTGGAGAACTGCACAACAACAAGAAATTGACTATATCGAAGAATCTATTGATACTCTAAAAGCTTTTAAATTTAAATTGAAGGAAAAACAACGCGCTAAACTTTCAAAAACTTTTACTAATGCCTATCCAAATGCTTCTACTAAAATTATTTCAAGAGATAACTATTTTGAGTTTTTGAGCACTGAACTCTGAGGAACAACAGATTAAACACCATACTAAAAACTCTAGATACACTTAAAGTAATCGAAGGTTTCATGACAGGAATTACATTTATAAAGCGCTTTACAGGCAGTTGACCCAAATTGGCTTATAATTTCCGTCTCGATAGATTTACATTGCGGACAGGCCACTTCTTTAGGTCCATAAGCAAATAAAACACCTTTGTCATTTGTTCCCTTTTGAGGTGGAGCAATACCGAAGTCCAATAATTTTTGGAGTGCTGCTTCACTCATCCAATCGGTTGTCCAAGCTGGTGAAAAAACAGTTTTGATTTTTACTGCAGGAAATCCTTTTTCTTCGAGCGTCTTTATGATATCGTCTTCAAAAACCTTCATGGCGGGACAGCCTGAATATGTTGGAGTGATTGTAATTAATGTTTCAGAAGCAGTGAGCTCAACTTTTCGAATAACCCCAAGTTCAACAACAGAAATAACCGGAATCTCTGGATCTGGAATAGTTTCCAGAATCTGCCAAATCGATGCAATCTTATCCACTAACACAATTGTTACTTCTTAATTTTAATAGGTTTTCGTATTACATCTTATGTACAACGTTTGGTTGCACGAACTAAAACGCAATACACAATCTCACTAAAGCGAAATTACCACTTCGAATTCGGGTATGTTCTTGGTATTGATTGAAAAATAGGCAATATGTGACCCATATATTCACTGTGATGCCCTATTCTACCTCCAGTAGATTTCCACCCTTCTTCTACTTCTTCAATTGTAGCTCTATCCAACACTTCTTGAACAGAAGCTTCAAAAGCTGATTTAAAAGTTGCCGTATCTGGGATTAAACCAGCACTAATTAGAGTTTCATCAACCTCATCCTTTTCAAATAATTCATGACGATAACTCCATATTTCATTTAAAGCATCTTGAACCTTCCAATGAGATTCTTCTGTTCCATCTCCTAAGCGGACAATCCATTCACAGCTATGACGCATATGATAAGTTGTTTCTTTAAGTGACTTTGCCGCAAACGCAGCTAGTTTTTCGTTAGAACTACTTTGTAATTCTTTAAACAAATGATAATAGAACACAGAAAAAACCATTTGACGGGCCATTGTATTTCCAAAGTTTCCGTTTGGCTGCTCAACCAACAGAACATTTTGGAATTCTGGTTCCAATCGTTTGTACGCGAAATCATCCTCCGTTCTTCCATTACCTTCTATCTCTCCTGCTGTGGTATACATCATTCGAGTTTGACCAAATAAATCCAAAGAAATATTTGTCATTGCAATGTCTTCTTCTAGATAAGGTCCCTTAGAACAAAGCTCACTTAATCGGTGACCCAAAATCATTGCATCATCACCTAGGCGCAGGCAATACTTTATAAGTGCTTCATTAATATCCATGATCTTGCATTAAATGTGCTTAGCCTCTTTTGGCAAATTATAAAAGGTAGCTGCTCTATATATTTTATCCTCTGCAGGATCGAAAAACGACTCAGAATCATCTGGACTAGAAGCTACGATCTCATCAGTTGGCACTACCCAAATAGAAGTTCCTTCTTGCCTTCTGGTATAAAGGTCACGTGCATTTTGAAGCGCCAATTCCGCATCAGCAGCATGCAAGTTTCCTACATGTTTGAATGGCAAGCCTGTCTTACTTTGAATAAATACTTCCCATTGAGGAAACTGATTATCAGCACTCATAATTTTGTTTTTTTCGCGTTAAGCTACTTTCTTTTTGTCACTTTGTTTCTGGGCATAAGCATTAGCTGCTTCTCTTACCCAAGCACCTTCTTCGTGCGCTGCTCTGTGATGTTTTAGTCGTTGTTTGTTACAAGGACCTCTTCCGTTTATCACCTCTTTTAGTTCTGACCAATCAATTTCACCAAAATCGTAATGACCCGTTTCCTTATTCCAATTCAAATCTGGATCTGGAACAGTAAGACCAATCACAGTAGCTTGCTGAATCGTTTTATCAATGAATTTTTGTCTCAATTCATCGTTGGTCTCTCTTTTAATTTTCCACTTAGTGGCATTTCCAGTATTTGGAGAATCTGCATCATGAGGACCAAACATCATTAATGAAGGCCACCACATTCTGTTCAATGCATCCTGAGCCATCTGCTTTTGCTCTGGAGAACCTAATGCCATATCAGCAACGATTTCATATCCCTGGCGTTGGTGAAAACTTTCTTCTTTACAAATCCTTACCATTCCTCGGCTATATGGCCCAAAAGAAGTCCTTTGTAAAGAAACTTGATTTACAATTGCTGCTCCATCAACTAACCATCCTACTGCACCCATATCGGCCCAATTAAGCGTGGCATAATTAAAAATACTAGAATATTTTGCTTTTTCAGTATGCAATTGTTCCAATAATTCATCTCTAGAGATTCCTAGAGATTCAGTGGCAGAGTATAAATACAGGCCATGACCTGCTTCATCTTGAACCTTGGCCAACAAAACTACCTTCGCTCTTAAGCTTGGTGCTCTAGTTATCCATTGCCCTTCTGGTTGCATTCCTACCACTTCAGAATGGGCATGCTGAGACATTTGACGCACTAGATGCTTTCTATATGCATCTGGCATCCAATCTTTTGGTTCGATTTTCTCTTCCCTGTCTATCTTCGCTTGAAATGCTTCAAGTCTACTTACATCTTCCATAGAACTTTCGTTTTATCAGATTACAATTTTAAATAATTATTCCACTCCATATTGATGAAGAATGCAAACGTGTAAATCAGGCACATCACACATATATATAACCAATGATAGAATCAATTGTTTTAAAGAACAACAATACTATTTTTGCAAACCTTAAAAATAGTACAAACTACGTTTATGTTCTACAATATTAAAGTACAAAAAGTAACTCAAGAAACTCCTGAAACAGTTTCTGTTACATTAGAAATTCCTGCGAATTTAAAAGAGCATTTTAAATACAAACAAGGGCAATATCTTACTTTCAAACAATCTATAAATGCAGAAGAACTAAGACGTTCTTATTCTTTAAGCAGCAGCCCTATTGCAGACGAAAACCTTCAAGTGGCTGTAAAGCAAGTAGAAGGAGGTAAGTTTTCTACTTGGGCAAATTCTGAATTAAAAGAAGGTGATGTTTTGGAGACAATGACTCCAACAGGAAATTTCTTTACTGAAGTTTCTGAAGGTCAAAAAAAGAAATATGTTCTTTTTGGCGCTGGAAGTGGAGTTACACCGCTGTTATCCATAATAAAAACAATTCTTGCTATTGAAAAAGAATCAGAGGTTGTATTGGTTTACGGAAATCGCGATAACGCTAATATCATTTTCAATAATCAACTGAATCAACTCGTAGGTTCTTCAAACGGTCGTTTCAAAAGAATTGACGTTTTATCGAGAGAAAATAATGCTGACCCTTTGTTCAATGGCAGAATTGGAAAAGAAAAGTGTATCGAGATTGATTTAAAACATGAGAAAATTCTTGATGCAAACGAGTTTTTCCTATGTGGCCCTGAGAGCATGATCATGGATATCAAAGGATGGTTAGAAGCTAGCAATATTGCCAAAGGAAATATTCACTTTGAGTTATTTACAACTCCAGTTGCCTCTGCTGAAAAAACAGTTGATCCAAATGCCAAAATCATGTCTAAAGTCACTGTGATTATGGACGATGAAGAGTTTGAGTTTGATCTTTCAAGCAAAGGCGATAGTATTCTTGATGCATCAGTTGATGCGGGAATCGATGTACCCTATTCTTGTAAAGGTGCTGTTTGCTGCACATGTAAAGCTAAAGTTATTGAAGGTTCAGCCAGAATGGAAATGAATTATGCTTTAGATGACAAAGAAGTTGCAGACGGTTATGTGCTAACCTGTCAAGCTCATCCTACTTCAGAAAAATGTGTGGTGGATTATGATGTGATCTAATTCAAAAAAACATTGATGTTAAAAACGCTCCATATTTGGGGCGTTTTTTTTTCGCTCTAATCATTACCTTGATTCTGAAAGCGCAATTAAACTCAATGTTACAAGTAAAACACTAAAATCTGCATGAAAATTCAAAAAAACAGGTAACGATTTTGATTATTTCTCCTCCTCATAAGGTAGAACTCATAGTCGTCAGATTCCGGATAAAGGTTTCTCTACAGCTCCTTCAACGATAACTTTAACTATTCTTCCGGAATGACGTTGATCGCCTAAATAGCAATGCAACCCTATTTAGGCTCCTTCCAATAAAACTCAGGACTCATTTCCTTTTCAGTAAACGAAATACCATATTCCTCTAATTCTGCCAGAATAGGCTCATAAATCGACTTATGAATAGGCCTATGAATGCCGGGCTCATAAATCTTGCCTTCAAGTATCATTTTTGCTGCGATGGCAGTAGGCAAGCCTACCGTTTTAGACATTGATGTATACGTTTGATCATCCCCTTTTACAACCATTGAGGAGGTCATCATTTTTTTCTCGCCAGATTCGGTTTCCCAACCGAACTTATGCCACATAACAATCATGTCTATGTCTCCAGGCTCTAATGACCATTTTTGCTCAAGAATGTATTGAAGCACTTGAGCAGGACTTGCATTGTTTATTTCAATTGGAGTTTCATCAAAAATACCTAACCAGGTGAGTTTATCCATTACCTCAGAATCTTGAGGGATATTTAGATAATGCATTAGTTTAAGCTCTACAGAATCGTGTGGATTATAAGCCAAAAAAGAATTAATAAACTCTCGATTGGTCATTGAACCTGTACCCTTAATTTGGTAGGAATCGTCTGTTGCTCCCAATTTAACAAATGCATCCCAAGCCCTTGAAAATCCTGGACGTCGAAACGTACCTCTGTAAATAGTTGGAATATCTTCTAAACCATAAACAGATCTATAGCTCAATGAATCTCTGTTAGCATAACCTTCAAATCGACCATAACCGTCAATGGTGATGTATTCTGTTCTTCTAAATAATCTATGATAAGGAATGTACTTATATTGACCTTCCTGAATAAATTTTGCAGCCCCGCCTTGACCAGCAAGAACGACGTTTCTGGGATTCCAAGTAAATTTATAATTCCATGGATTATTATCACTCTCTGGTGCTACTAGACCCCCTGTAAAGGACTCAAACAGCAACATTTTACCATTATCTGCTCTTATTTGATCTATCAACTTCATAGCAGACATATGATCGATTCCGGGATCAACTCCTACTTCCATCATAATGGGAATTCCAGCAGCTTTTGCCTCATCGGACAATGATTCAATTTCTGGAGTCATATATGAGGCGGTAACTGCAGGTATTTTATGAGCAATACATTCTTTCAGCACCGATTCATGAAACCTAGCGGGTAACATGGAAATTACAATATCGTTCTTTGGAATTTCTTTTTTCCAAACTTCATCACTTTCAGGCTCAATGATAGTAACGCTCGAATAACCTTCCGTTTTCTTTCTTGCAAATTCGGGGAAACGTTCAACTATTGTTAGCTCCCAACCATAGGCATTGGAATTTTCTAGTAAATACTTAATCAAATTAGAAGCGGATCGTCCAGCTCCAAGTAGAAGAATCTTTTTTGGCATATTTTGTGACTTACGGCTTTTTCTTAAATAAATTTGAAATTTATAAATCAAAACAAATGAAACCTTTTATCCTCACATCACTCTCAGCATTTTTAATTTCCCTTGGAACTTTTGCACAATCTAATTTGGTCGTATTTTCCAATGACGGAGTAAAGTTCATATTAGAGGTTAATGGAGTTCAGCAAAACCAAACTCCGACAACGAATGTAAAAGTGGAAGGAATTAATCAAGAATACATATCTACTCGTATTTTGTTCGTAGATGGAAAAACTCCGGCGCTAAAAAAATCTTTCCCATTAACTAAAAACAATGAGGTTTCGGCTCGGATAGTCTTAAATAATAAAGGAGTTTATAAGTTACGTTACATGGGAGAAACTCCAATTGCGTCGTCAGCAACTAGCTCTAATCAAACAGTCATTAACTATGGAGAAGAGCCTGTTGCAGTAAGCAACCCCGTCCCTTCCGCTCCGCAACAAGAAACAGCTAATCCCGAAAGCACGACTAGCACTACCGTAACGACAACAACAATAAATGCTGGTAGTCCAGCGAATTCGGAGTCTGTAAACATGAATGTAAATCTTGGAGGTGAATCGATTGGAATCTCAACCTCAATATCTGGAATGGAGAGTAACGCAAGTACTACCATAACAGAGACTACCACAGTAACAACATCTTCCAATTCAAGTACTTCAATGCCAGCTTCACCTGCACAACCAACTGGAGTTGAAACTCTATCAAATGGAGGCTGTGATGCACCTATGCCTAATGGAGAACTAAATTCTGCACTGGCTTCAATGGATTCTAAGTCGTTTGAAGACTCTAAAATGACGTTGGCAAAACAATTTACACGAGCCAACTGCTTGAGCGCTGATCAAATTAAAAGAGTAATGCAAAAATTCACCTTCGAAGAATCAAAACTTGATTATGCCAAATATGCTCACGATTACTGTTTGGATCAACCCAGCTACTACAAGGTGAACGATGCTTTTGATTTTGAACTTACTATTGACGATTTAAATGAATTCCTTGAAAGCAAATAATCCCTACAGAGTATATATGATAATTGGAACAGCGAGTCTTTTACTCGCCGTTTGTTTTGGCGCAATGGGAGCTCATGCCCTAAAACCTATATTATCAATAGAACAGCTACAAAGTTTCGAAACTGGAATTCGGTACCAGTTTATTCACGGATTGGTGATTCTTTTTCTACCCGCATTGAATCCGTATCTCTCAGAAAAAGACATCAAACAAGCCTCCTTACTTTTTACACTTGGAATAGTATTGTTTTCCTTTTCCATCTACTTATTGAATTTGAGAGCGTTCTTGGATCTATCTGGATTAAAAATGTTAGGCCCAATTACACCACTAGGTGGATTGCTGCTGATATCAGGGTGGTTAAGGTTATTTGTACCATTAGTGTTTGATAGCAAAAACAATTAGATAGTATAGTCACTAAAAGCATAATTTTTCAACCGATAACAGGCTATATTGTTAACAATCCAGATTAACAAATTGTTAAGGTAAATAATTAATAGCCCTACATTTGCGGTTCAAAATCGTAAAAATTTAAATGATGAACGAACAAGGACTGAAAGCAGATAATGCCACAGTTGAATCGTACGGTATTAAAAACTCTACCGCACATTGGAATTTAGATCCACTTGTACTAAGTAAACTCTCTGTTGATTTAGGACAAGCTAAGGAAACGAGTACAGGAGCAATAACAGTCGATACAGGCGAATTTACAGGACGGTCCCCAAAGGACCGTTTTATCGTTAAAGACACTATTACTGAAGATTCAATTTGGTGGGGAAACATCAATATTCCTTTCGATGCTGATGCATTTGACAAATTATACGATAAGGTAACTAATTACCTTTCGGGAAAAGAAATTTATGTAAGAGATGCTATTGCATGTGCTGATCCTACATACAAAATGAACCTTCGAGTAGTAAACGAATACCCATGGTCAAACCTATTCGTTTACAACATGTTTATTCGTCCAACTGAAGAAGAAGTTAAATCTTTTGACCCAGAATGGACAGTAATAAATGCTCCAGGTTTTATGGCTGATCCTGCTGTTGACGGAACGCGTCAACACAACTTTGCAATTTTGAATTTCACTAAAAAAATTGCATTAATTGGTGGTACTGGATATACTGGAGAAATCAAAAAGGGAATTTTCTCTGCCCTGAACTTCATCCTACCTCACCAAAAGAACACATTGAGTATGCACTGCTCTGCTAATATTGGCAAAGACGATGATACAGCTATATTCTTTGGACTTTCAGGTACTGGAAAAACTACGCTATCTGCTGATCCAAATCGTAAATTAATTGGTGATGACGAGCATGGCTGGAGTGATGAAAATTCTGTTTTCAACTTTGAAGGCGGTTGTTATGCAAAAACAATTGATTTAACTGAAGAAAAAGAACCAGATATTTTTAGAGCAATTAAGCCGGGTGCGTTATTAGAAAATATTCGATTTAAGCCAGGAACAAACGAGGTAGACTTTACGGACACTTCGATTACTCAAAATACGAGAGTTTCTTACCCTATATACCATATAGACAACATTGCTGAGCCTTCAATTGGACACAATCCCAAGAATATCTTCTTTTTGACTTGTGATGCATTTGGTGTTTTACCTCCAATTTCGAAAATGACTCCTGGACAAGCTGCATATCATTTTATTTCTGGCTATACCGCAAAAGTTGCAGGAACTGAGGCGGGAATTACAGAGCCAGTGACCGCTTTCTCTGCATGTTTTGGGGCTCCATTCATGCCCCTTCACCCAACTGCTTACGGTGAAATGTTGAGTCGCAAAATGGAAGAAAGTGGTGTTAATGTTTGGTTAGTAAATACCGGTTGGTCTGGAGGTGCTTATGGTGTTGGTGAAAGAATGAGTTTGAAAATTACTCGTGCTCTTATTACTGCTGCATTAGAAGGTGACTTAGAAAATGTAAATTACAAAACTCACGAGATTTTTGGATTGAGCTTTCCAACTGAATGTCCTAATATTAATAGCGATGTTCTTGACCCTAGAAATACGTGGGAAGATAAAACTGCGTATGACCACAAAGCAAATGTACTAGCTGGAAAATTCATCCATAACTTCGAACAATTTTCTGATAATGCAAATCAAGAAATCCTAGATGCTTCTCCAGTTTGCACTGAGAACGCGTAATTAGTATTTCATAATATTTATAAAACTCCTATCGAGAAGTCGGTAGGAGTTTTTTTTTGCTCATTACTTTCAGTTTTAAATTAAAATTTACTTTCGTTTCATGCACAAGATTTATGCTCAACTTCCTGATAATAGCATCTTAATTCTTAATGAAGAAGAATCCAAGCATTTGTGCAAAGTGATGCGAAAGAATGTTGGAGACAAAGTGCTAATTTTAGACGGTAAAGGCAAAAAAGCGATAGCAGAAATAACCCTTGCACATTCTAAAAAAGCAGAGGTCACTATTCTTGATGTTCAAACTATTGAAAAACGAAGTTCAGTTCATCTGACCATTGCTATTGCACCCACCAAAAACTTAAATCGGATAGAATATTTCATTGAAAAGGCGACTGAAATTGGAATTGATGCTATTCAACCCGTTCTTTGTCATCAAAGCGAACGTAAGGTTTTGAAAATAGATCGATTGGAGAAAATTGCTATCGCTGCTATGAAGCAATCGGGGCAAGTATTCCTCCCTCATATTACTGAGCTAACTTCTGTTATGGAATTCATTAAAATTAACCCAAATGGACTTATCGCTTATTGCCCAGATCATTTAACGAACCCTCAGCTATTAAATGAAGTTAAGAATCGGGAAGCTATCACTATTCTGATAGGACCTGAAGGAGATTTTACTCAAGAAGAGGTTAACTTCGCTCTTGAAAATGGCTACAAAACCGTTAGTCTGGGAGATTCAATTCTTAGAACAGAAACAGCAGGAGTCTACGCCACAACATTAATAAGTACATTGGATTGAAACTAGTAATCACGCTTTTCATTATTCTTTTTTCAATTGGGCTCCAAGCTCAACAAACTCAACTTGCCTTATTAAAATATAACGGCGGTGGTGATTGGTACGCGAATCTTGAAACTTCTTTACCCAATCTTATTAAGTTTTGTAACAAAGAATTGAACACCGATTTAAGCCCAGAACAAGCCGTTGTGGAAGTTGGAAGCCCTGAACTTTTCAATTATCCTTTTGTGCATCTTACAGGTCACGGGAATGTGATATTTAATGATACTGAAATTGAAAGTCTTAGAAAGTATATGCTCGGTGGAGGTTTCTTGCACATAGACGATAATTATGGCCTAGATAAATTTATCCGACCTCAAGTGAAGCGCATTTTTCCAGAATTGGAGTTTATAGAATTGCCATACAACCACCCTATCTACCATCAAAAATTTGATTTCGACAAAGGCCTTCCTAAAATTCACGAGCACGATAATGGATATCCTAAAGGCTATGGCCTGATTTATAAAGGACGCTTGATTTGCTTTTACTCTTTCGAATGCGATTTAGGCGATGGTTGGGAAGACCAAATGGTACACAACGACCCTCAAAGCAAGCGCACTAAGGCATTGCAAATGGGAGCGAATATGATTGAGTATGTTTTTAAAGGTGATGGATTGGAGTAACCAACCTAAAAGTCTACTTCAACACAAACAATTCCGCTTCTCGCATTAAATCGCTCAACACTCTATCCTCTTCAACAAAAGGAACCACTTTTCTGAATTCAGCAATGTACTCTTCAATACGAACTGATGATTTTAATGGACGACGAAATTCCATTCCTTGAGCGGCATTCATTAATTCAATTCCTAAAACGCGTTGTAGATTCTTAACTACTTTGTAGCACTTGGTAGCTGAATTTGCGCCCATACTTACGTGGTCTTCTTGTCCATTACTGCTGTCAATGGTATCTATTGAAGCAGGTGTGCACAGTTGTTTGTTTTGACTAACTATACTTGCAGCAGTGTATTGAGGAATCATTAATCCAGAATCTAACCCTGGTTTTGCGATTAAGTATGCTGGTAATCCTCTCGCACCAGAGATTAACTTATAGATTCTTCTTTCAGAAATTGAAGCCAGTTCAGCACAAGCAATTGCTAATAAATCAGAAGCCAATGCCAATGGTTGTCCATGAAAGTTCCCGCCTGAAATAATCTTATCCTTTTCAGGAAAAATCGTTGGATTATCAGTTACCGCATTGATTTCGTTTTCTATTGTTTTTTCAATGTACTTCAGTGCGTCTTTTGATGCTCCATGCACTTGAGGAATACAACGAAAAGAGTACGGATCTTGAACATGCTCTTTTTCTTGTTTCGCAATCTCACTTCCCATCAAATATTGACGAACACTTTTAGCTGTTTTTAATTGACCAGTATGATTTCTTAGAATGTGCAAGTCTTCATCAAAAGGCTCTACTCTTCCGTCAAAAGCTTCCAACGAAATAGTAGCGATTAGATCTGCTCGATTACTTAGTTTCTTTGCGTTTACAAAGTTGTAAACCCCATAAGCACTCATGAATTGAGTTCCATTTAACAATGCTAATCCTTCCTTGCTTTGCAATTCAATTGGCTTCCAGTCGAATTCTTCCATTACCTCAGAAGCATGCATTCTTCTGCCCTGATAATTCACTTCTCCTAACCCCAAAAGAGGCAGAGACATATGCGCTAAAGGTGCCAAATCTCCAGAAGCACCCAATGAACCTTGCTGATATACAACAGGTAAAATGTCGTTATTATAAAAATCTAATAATCGGTGAACGGTTGCTAATTGCACACCTGAATGACCATAACTCAATCCTTGAATTTTGAGTAATAGCATCAACTTCACAATCAACTGAGGCACCTCAGAACCCATTCCGCAAGCATGAGACATTACCAAATTCTTTTGCAATTCTCCCAAGTCTTCGTTTGAAATAGTGGTGTCGCATAAGGATCCAAATCCCGTATTGATTCCATAGATAGGTTCGGTTGCTGTTTTTATTTTTCGATCTAGATACTCACGGCAAATCTTTATACGATCGACTGCACCATCGCTTAACTCAATGTATGCTTTGGTTTCAATTATTTCTTCAATTACTTCTAACGTTAAATGATAACCTGAAATATTATAGACTTCCATTATTGAATGTGTTTAATTAATGCATCAATTGACATAGCGTTTTGATCGCCAGTCTCCATATTCTTTACGGTTGGTTCTTGTGCTTCTATCTCTCGATCGCCTACTAACAGCACATAAGGAATCGATTTATCATTGGCGTATTTCATTTGTTTTTTCATCTTAGCCGAATCTGGATAAACCTCAGTTCGGATTCCAGCTGACCTCAATTCTTTTGCCCACAATTGACATTGTGCTGCTTCCTTATCTCCGAAGTTAACAAAAAGTACCTGAGCGCTTAAGCCAACTTGAGCAGGAAACAATTCTTTATCTAGCAACAAATCATAAATACGATCTGCTCCAAACGAAATGCCAACTCCAGAAACGTCTTTTAATCCAAAGATTCCAGTAAGGTCATCGTATCTACCACCACCACAAATACTTGAAGGGAACTCAGGATGAACTACCTCGAAAATAGCACCAGTGTAATAGTTTAACCCACGAGCCAATGTCGGATCAAATTCACAAATAGTAACGCCTAATTTTTCAGAGGAACTGATGACATTTTTTAATTCTTCAATTCCTTTTAACCCTACTTCAGATGAGCTTACAAATTCAGAAACGCTTTCTAAAGAAACGTTCTCGAACAAGACGCCTAGCTTTGAAATTGCTTCAGTGCTAATTCCTTTTGTGGCTAATTCCTCTTCTACTTTTTCTCTACCAATTTTATCCAGTTTGTCTAATGCAACCGTAATATCAATTAGCTTTTCTGGCTCGCCGATTACCTCAGCAATACCTTGCAATATCTTACGATTATTGATTTTGATAGCAACGTCAGGTAAACCTAACTTTCCAAATACATCAGCAATGATTTGAGTCAGTTCAACTTCGTTTAATAACGAGTTAGAACCAATCATATCTACATCGCATTGATAGAATTCACGGTATCTTCCTTTTTGAGGACGATCTGCTCTCCAAACGGGTTGTATTTGATAACGCTTAAACGGAAAGCTCAATTCGTTTTGGTGTTGCACAACAAAACGTGCAAAAGGTACTGTAAGATCGTAACGAAGAGCTTCTTCTGAAGATTGCTCAACTTTATTATTCTCAACTGCTTTTTTCAGTTTCTCACCTCTCGCTAAAATCTTAAATATCAATCGATCACCTTCCTCGCCATACTTACCCACAAGGGTTTCTGTAAGCTCCATTGCAGGAGTTTCGATTGGTGCAAAACCATAGGTATCAAACACACCTCGAATGGTATCGAAAATGTAATTTCTACGCGCAGCTTGCTGCGGTAAAAAATCTCTTGTTCCTTTTGGCGTATTCAACTTGGCCATATAAATAATCTATTTTTTGAGAGGATTGCGAAGTTAGCATAACCGAGTTGCTGTTGCAATGGGTAAAATTAAAATGTGTTCTCGATACATTTTAACTCCGCTAGCTCGGTAAAAACACTCGAACTGACATCCTAATTAAAGGAATCAACATTAAAAACCACCGTCATTCAGCATGACCTATAAATAACAAACCGGAAGAGGTTCCTTTTTTCAAGGGAATGACGATACCAAAGAGCTGATAATCAAAAACTATCGCACCAACTTCTTATACTGTAATCGAGTAGGCTGTGTATCCCCCAATCGCTTGCGTTTGTTTTCTTCGTAATCGCTATAGCTTCCTTCAAAATACTTTACTTGAGAATCGCCCTCGAATGCTAAAATGTGCGTACAAATTCGATCTAAGAACCATCTATCGTGAGAAATAACAACTGCACAACCTGCAAAATGTTCTAATGCTTCTTCCAATGCTCTTAATGTGTTTACATCAATATCATTCGTTGGCTCATCAAGCAGTAAGACATTTGCTTCCATCTTAAGTGTAATGGCCAAATGCAAACGATTTCGTTCTCCACCAGAAAGTATACTGACTTTCTTCTGCTGATCTGATCCGCCAAAATTAAATTTGGTGCAATAAGCTCTAGCATTGATTTTAGTATCTCCAATTTCTATCCAATCTCCACCACCAGAAAGCACATCGTATACTGTTTTTTCAGGGTCAATATCAGCATGGCTTTGATCTACGTATGCAACCTTTACGGTTTCACCAACTTTAAATTCACCAGAATTCGGTTTTTCCAAATCCATAATCATTCGGAACAAAGTTGTTTTTCCTGCACCGTTAGGTCCAATGATTCCAACAATACCATTCGGTGGCAATTTGAAATTTAAATCTTCATAAAGCAATCTATCATCGTAGCCTTTTGAAACATCAATAGACTCAATAACCTCTGACCCTAAACGCGGGCCAGGCGGAATAAAAAGTTCAAGACTGTCCATCTTGTCTTTGCCTTCCTCATTCATCATTTTATCGTAATTCGCAATACGTGCTTTTGACTTACTCTGACGAGCTTTAGGTGCCATACGCACCCACTCCAATTCGCGTTCGAGTGTTTTCCGACGTTTACTTTCTGTCTTTTCTTCTTGTGCCATTCGTTTGGTTTTTTGATCCAACCAAGACGAATAGTTTCCCTTCCAAGGAATACCCGCACCTCTATCTAATTCCAAAATCCAACCAGCAACATTATCCAAGAAATATCTATCGTGAGTAATCGCAATTACCGTCCCGCTATATTGTTGTAAATGTTGCTCTAACCAATACACCGATTCAGCATCCAAGTGGTTAGTAGGCTCATCAAGTAATAAAATATCTGGCTCTTTTAATAATAAACGGCAAAGTGCAACTCGACGCCTTTCACCTCCAGATAAGTTTTTGACGTTTGCATCAGATTCTGGACAGCGCAAGGCATCCATTGCAATATCCAGTTTAGTATCTAATTCCCAGGCGTTATGTTGTTCAATAAGGTCACTTAGTACACCTTGCCGGTCAATTAACTTCTGCATTTTGTCTGGATCTTCCATAATGGCAGGATCCATAAAACCATTATTTACTTCCTCGTATTCTTTTAGAATATCGACCACTTCTTGCACACCTTCTTTAACGATTTCAATTACCGTTTTAGAATCGTCCATTTGCGGTTCTTGCTCTAAGTACCCAACTGAATAGCCATCAGAAAAAGAAATATCACCTTGAAATGATTTGTCTTCTCCAGCGATAATGCGCATCAAAGTAGATTTACCCGATCCGTTAAGACCGATAATTCCAATTTTAGCTCCGTAGAAAAATGAAAGATGAATGTTCTTTAATATCTGCTTTTGTGGTGGAATTATTTTAGTAATTCCATTCATACTGAAGATTACTTTCTTATCGTCTGACATATCTGATGTATTAGAATTATTCGAAGTTCAAATGTAATTTTTAGAGTTGGGAAAAGAAAGCCAATACTCACATAGTTGAATTAAGGAATAAAGTAATTCTAATGAAGATATTCTAGCTAGCTAAGGAACTTAAATTTTATAAAATGAACGAGAAACAATACGACTTATTCCAAAGCTTAATGCAATTGCTAGCATTGTTGCCTTGGTGCTAATGTCATTGTTTCAGGTTTAGAAATCGGGCCTAAACTACCATTAAGCAGATCTGCAATAAGTCAATTAATCGATAGATAAAGAGCAAGTTGGTAAATTAATTCCATCATTGAAAACTGCAGCAGCGGTTATCCTTTTTTATAATAGGATCTACTATTATATTGGATTTAACAGCATAATTCACACAGCTGTCCTATAACGTCAAAATAGAACTACTCGACATAAATACCTCACATCCTTACTAATTAGAAAGATATATATTTGATTATTATCAATTAACTAACACATTTAGAAATGAAAAAATTATTATTTGGTGCGCTTTTATCTTGTTTTATATTGTCTAACGCTATTAATGTAAATGCTCAACACGAAGCAGGGAAAATGCATTTTGATTTGTACCATGGAATACCCGGTCATACTGGAATTATTTTCAGAGCTTTAGTTCAAGAAACAGATGCTGGATCAAAAGAAAGCAGTACACTAGGAAACCTTGGGTTTAGGTTTCAATATTACATTACACCAACATTTGCTATGGGTATCGACGCCAACTATACTAAAAGAGAAGCCGTTTTTAGTTATCAAGATATAGACCCAACAAGTAATGCAGTATATACGGATCGTCTCCAGCAAACAGTTACTAGAGCTATGATAAGAACTAGTTGGGAATTTTTAGAATCTAACGGATTCCAAGTGAATTGGGCTAATTCTATCGGTTATAGATCTGCTGTTTGGTCCATAAGCTCAACTAACCCTATATACGAAACCCCTTCTGGAACTACCCGGGGAGCAATACCAGTTGCGATAAGGTCGGCATTAGGAATGAGATACTTGTTTACGGAAAACATTGGCATTAACCTTGAATTTGGTATCGGTGGAGGTGCACTTGTAAACGGAGGTTTAACTATTGCACTTTAAGAAATAACGACTATACTTTTTATTACATGGGCTAATCATTTCGATTAGCCCTTTTTTTTTGCACATTAATTCCATGTTGTAGAAGCAACAAAATATGACCATCCATAATTTCTTTGAAAAGGCTAATGGGGAATCTTTTTAGATTAAAAGTTGCATTAGCTTTCTTTGAATTTCGGATTCGATTTAAATGCTGTTTTAATTTTACAAAAAAATCGCGTTAATTATCTTGCTAAATTTGAAGCTTAAACAAAAGTTTTATGAAGATCCTTTTAGCAGCAATTTTTGCATTCATTATCTCCATCTCAGGAGTCGCACAAGATTTTAGAATTACAGAAAAAAAAGCTGCCAAAACTCATACCTTTTATCCTCGGCAAGTTTCCAACTTTTATGATGCAGGAATTAAACCTATCCCAGAATCTCCGTATCCAAACGGTAAAGATTACCGATCTTATTTAATGGCAGTTAAAGCCAACTATGCGGAACAACATAAACCTCGATATTTTGAAACATCGGCAGGCGCTTCTAGAGCCGACCAACCACAAACAATTCAAGACTTTGGAACTTATTGGAACCATCCGGTAGATGGTGCAACATTGCATGATGGGGGCGGTCCAAATGACAATTCAATGGCCTTTTCAAATGACGCTTATTTAATTACTTCTTGGAATAGCTTGATTTATGCCCATGATCTTAAAGCAGATACGCCTTGCTTTAATACCCATCCCTATTTGACAACATTATCCTTTCAGCAATTTGCGGGCAGCTTAACAACGTCCAATCCATTTGACCCTAAAATTCTTTACGATCCAGAAGAAAATAAATTCATTCTATTGTTTCTTAGTGGTCGAGGTCCAAATGATTCTAAAACTGTCATCGGCTTCAGTACAACCAGTAATCCTGCTGACCCTTGGAATGTTTATGAAATTGATGGTAATCCACTAAATAACAACACTTGGACTGATTACCCTCAAGTTGCATTAACGAAAAACGAGCTTTTTTATACGGTGAACCTATTAAAAAGTGGACAAGGTTGGATTGAGGGTTTTGATCGAACCATTATTTGGCAAATTGACAAACATTCGGGATTTGCAGGAAAGGATAGCCTTGAACTTAATCTCTGGGATTCAATTCATTACGACAACAAACCCGTTCGTTATTTTAGACCAATTAAAACTGGCGCTGGCCCAGCTGGTCCTAACATGTACTTTCTTTCGAATAGAGGGGTGCCAGTAGAATGGAACGATTCGGCAGTCGTTGAAAGTGATACCGTTTTCTTAATTGAAGTTGATAATGAACGCGGGAAAACTCCAAACCTAACTGTAAAACCTTTAAAAGCAAATCAAACTTATCAGACACCGACAAATGCAACCCAAGCAGAAGGACATATATTCTTTACCAATGATTCTAGAATTCTAGGTGGATTTTATAACAACAACCAAATTCAATTCGTGGGAAATACTATGGATAAGTCCACTAATAGACCTTCGGTTTATCACGGTATTATTAAAAATGTGAATTCGGTGCCAACGCTTAATTTAAAAAACATCAGTTCAGGAACATTGGACTATGGCTTTCCGAACATTGCTTACACTGGAATTAAAACTTCAAACCAAAGTTCGGTGATTGGGTTTAACCATACTTCAGCAACTGCCCATGCTGGCTTTTCTTGTGTCTATTATGATGGATCGGGAAATTACTCTACACCAAAAATGCTGGTCGAAGGAGATAGTTTAGTGGATATGAATGGTTGGTCGAACGGAGACAGAACCTATGAACGCTGGGGCGATTATTTTGGAATTCAACGAAACTTTCGTTCTCCAAAACAAGTTTGGCTAAACGGTTATTATGGAAAATCGAATCGAAGAAGTTCAGCTTGGATTGTTCAAGTTAAAGTGCCTTTTGATGCTAATGATCCTGATGATGGAGTTGATACTTCTTACAATCCAGTCAGTTTAAATGAATATGAATTACAGTCTAACAGCAAAGTTTACCCAAACCCGTCCAATGGGGCATTTAAAGTTCGATTCAATTCAACTGCCGACCAATTTGTAAGCGTGAAAATAAATTCTATTAGTGGATCTAAAAGTATCGAGCTACTTCAAGGAAACATAAAATCTGGAACCAACGAGCTCAGCTTTCAAACCTTCGATTTGGCTAAGGGAATTTACCTACTGGAGGTCTCTAGTACTAAAGAAATACTACTAAATAAGAAGATAGTTATTGAATAACTATCTTCTTATTTACAATGCCTTTGCTGTGTTTTAATTGAATAAAATATACTCCACTCTCCAAACTATTCACATCTAAATTACACTGACTTCCTTTAGGATCAGTAGCAGGTTTAACTACTGTTTTACCGTTAATATCTTGTATAGAAATTGAACTAACATCAAGGGTGCTTTTATTCCATTGAACGGTAACTTTATCTGTTGCAGGAATAGGAAATACTTCTACATTCATATTTACATTAGACCCTGAAACTGAAGATGCTTCGACGTCAAACTCAATCTCCACAGAATCTCTTCCACAGAAAGAAATGACCCTCATGAAAGCAAACTGAGTTCCACTACCTGAAAACTGAACTGTAGGGTTTTCTATTGTCGATTTTGTTCCATTTCCAAAAAACCAATACCAATCCGAACCACCTGGAGTTTCGGATTTGAATTCAAATAATCCATTTCCCTTATTTACATAGCTAATTTCTGCCTTTGCTTTATCCTTAAAAGTTATATCATCTAGCGCCATGTCACTTCTTATTCCTCCACCAGTAATACCTCTAAATCGAATTCTGATTATACTTCCCTTATGAGCAGCTAAATCAATTTCATTATTCAACCATTGTGTTCCTTTGTTTCCAGAAACAACTGGAGTTATATCGTTAGTCCATGAATTATTTTTAAAAATATCCACATGAAGAGCCCCCATGTTTGCACCATACATATTATACCAATAGTTTAATTTAGGTATTGTAGCATTTCTTAAATCAATACATGGACTAATTAGTATTGCCTCCTGATTATTGCAACCACCAGATGCTTCTAAGAAAATATATTTTCCTAGTCCATTTCCTAAAGTATGATCTACAAAAGGTCCTGTTGTATTAGTTGGAGTTCCTGCAGCATCAACTCTCCAGTCAATATCATCCTCAGAACCATTAACTCCGTTTATCCAACCATCACCAAGTGCGCAAGTTGTAGCTCCGCAATCGTTATCTGATCCGCACAAATCTAGTTGTTCAAAATCATAGATATAACAAGGAAGTTTTTCTTGAGGATCCAAGTAAACTTGAACATTCGCCACTACAGTATCGTTGAATCTATTTTGATCTTTTGTATCAACCAACCAAATTTTTAGCGTGTTCGAACCTTGTAAGTATTTTGCCTTTGTAGAGAATTTATATGGGATAGTTTGACCTGCAGAAACAACTCCTGTATAAGTCTCATTTACAACTGGGTCATTATTTACCTGAAAGAAAACATCAATATTTGAAAAAGTTAAGCTTTCATTATTTTTAATTTCGATCTCGATTTCCTTACTTGTTGAAGATGACTCACAACTTACCACAGAACCAGCTCCTTTTGTGATTTGCGCAATTTCCACATCAGCATTTAATGGGCAGTTTACTAAGCCCGGGGCTTTAATTATAGATTGAGTTCTGCGACTTTTAGTTCCATCTGGGGTTACAGCGTCCATAGCAAAATGCATTTCTTTAAATGGATTATAGTTTAATCCTTTGAATATGTAAGGAGATGAATTTTGAGTACCAACTACTTCCATGTATTTGGCTCCCATTGTGTAAATATTGTAATTGCTCGCACCAGAAATTGGAGTCCAAATCATTTCCATGCTATCTGGACATATTTTGGTAATGTTAATACCTGAAGGCTGAGGCGAAATAGAAAATGTTTCAGAAGAAGCAGTCATTCCTGCCGTAGAAACTCGAACTCTTGCTTTTCCTGTAAATGCATTTGGAATTCTCCACTCATAATATCTAGTAGCGGGAGGAACATTAGAAATCATTGTAGACCAAGTTTTGCCACTATCTAGTGAAAATTCTAACAACAAGGTTCCTTGATTTAAAGGTGCACTCCAACGAACAACTTCATTTTCTCCGGGTACAAATGATTCTCCACCAGTAGGGTATTCTAATTCAATTCCTTCATCTTCTAAATAATATATTACGTGATATTTTTGGGGGCCCTGAGCAATCGCTGAACCTTTAACAACAATCTCATAATTACCAGTTGGCATATTAGAGATTACAATTTGTTCCATGTTGTTTAGGTTATCTACTCCATTCGCAGCAGGATTATCAAGTGTTGCCGCGCTAGATATATCTAAGATAAAAGGAAGCGTTTTTTGATTTCCTGGAGCTACTAATTCGAGATCCAAGTTATTCACTAGAGGTATTGCAGCGTTAGCCGCTCCACGAGGATCATTCCAAGCCAACATTATTTTCGCCAATTTTTTATTTGCAGGAATAATAATTTGGTGTGTATCTATTTTCCCGTTTGCAATAGTTCCTGAAAAATGAGTTTGTTCATTAATTACTTGATACGCTTTTCTGGCATTAATTCTTCCGTAACCGAATTTAAAATCTGGTCCTGGCTGTCCAAGATCATCAGCAGTATTGCAGGCAATGCCCTTCATTAAAATTGCATCGGGATAATTATTGCTGTTTTTTTCTTTAAATCCTTGGTATAGAACCGCCATTGTTCCTGAAACCCCTGGACAAGACATTGATGTTCCTGTTTTAAAAACATAATCGTTAACATCAGTTGTGCTCCAAACTTGAGTACCAACCGCAGAAATTTCAGGCTTTATCCGACCATCTCTTGATGGGCCTCTGCTACTTGAACTAGTCAAACCGTCTAAATAATTCAGATTAGCTACGGTTAACACATTCTTGGCTACTTTATGCCCCCCTGTTATATTGTACCAACCCCCATTTGCAGTTCCCGCGTTACCTGCAGAAAACACATGCAATAATGACGACATATTCTCTGTTTGAATATCTAACTCACGGGCAAAACTTGTGTAGCCTGCGTTCTGACCATTTGAATATGATGTACTTGTAATTTTAATATCGTGTTTTACATAATGACTCGCAATAGAATCAAAACCGGGGTATCCCTCACCTGCTGCGCCATAAACATAAATTGTAGACGCTGGAGCCATTCCGCGAGCCAATGGATCTAAATTCCCGGCCCCCATTATAGTGCCGCCAACATGATCTCCGTGATCGCCGTTGTTTGTAGTTATGTATTGTTTTCCTATTCTTCCAGCATAATCCAAATGAGGTCCGATTACTCCGTCATCTTGAAGCATAACACTTATTCCCTCTCCATCAAGTTCTTTACTTAAACCAGTGTAAGATTTAGTCAACCCTCCTATTCTATGAGCATTTCTCGCTTTATAATTTTCTGCATGTCCTAATTCATCTATTGGCTCGATAAACTGAATACATTCAATTTCGGCTAATGCATTCAAATTAACTGCTGGAATTTCTAGTCTATAACTCGAAGCACTTGCACTAAACCGAATTACCTCTGCATTGACTGTAGCAAGCTTTTCTTTAATTAACTTTTGGTTCAGGTTAGAGAAAGCAACTGCATTAACTCTTACAGATGCTCCAAAAATAATGTGTTCTGGTAATGTAGAATGATTAGCTATTGAAGGATCGAATTTCATACTAACTGGAATATCAGACAATCCGTTAATTCCAAAAGCGACCAATTGATCGTGATCCACTTTATTAGTTATGGTCACGTAATATGCTTTATTGCCCAAATAATCTCCAACGAATAGACCATATGCTGCCAAGACATCAATTTGATCTTTATTTATAAAATTACTTGTAATGGCTATGCCTGTGAAAGGGTTAGCTTCAGTTGCTCCTTTCAGCAATTGTTTAGATATCACATGTTCTATTTCCAATGTTCCACTCAATAACTCTACGCGAGTAGATTCATTTTGAGAGAGTGCGCTTAATGAAATTGAGAGGGAAACCAGAAACGAAAATATTCTTACCATGTGATAATTTTAAGACGCTGAAAGTAACTATTATTAGTGCAGCTTAGCTTAAAGTTTAAGACGTATTAATTTGCAAAAGGGTTGATTTAAGTACAACTTTATGCAATTGAACCAATTCAATCTGAATTTTCAAGGTTTTTACCATTTCAAAAGCTTCTTAGTTTGAAGTAAACAGAAAGAATAATTAACTTCGCAACTTCAATTTTTTTTTTAGTAACAAACATTATTATGATTTTAAGAAAACTTGCAATTGTAGCGCTTGGAGCAGCTGCACTTACTTCATGTAAAGAAGGAGGCGACTCAATGGAAGGAGCTGCTTTGACAACTAACTGGGATAGCTTAAGCTACAGTATTGGAATTAGTGTAGGAAACGGTCTAAAAGGACAACAATTGAGCGATGTTTCTCCGGAAGTAATTGCACAAGGAATTAATGATGTTTTAGATAGCACTGCTCTTATTGGTGACAATGAAGCAAATGCAATTATCGGCGCGTTTATGGATAAACAGAGAAACGAAAAGTCTGCAGCCGCTGCCTCAGTTTCTGAAGGGTTTTTAGAAGAAAATGCTAAAAATCCAGACGTTATTATAACTGGATCTGGACTTCAATATATTGTTATTCAAGAAGGAACAGGTGATAAACCTTCATCAACTGATAAAGTAAAGGTTCATTACCATGGAACATTGGTTAATGGCAACGTGTTTGATAGTTCAGTTGATCGCGGAGAACCTGTAGAATTCCCAGTAAATGGAGTTATTCCTGGTTGGGTTGAAGGCCTGCAATTAATGACAATTGGATCTAAATACAAGTTTTTCATTCCTTCAGATTTAGCATATGGCGAAAGAGGTGCTGGACAAATGATTGGACCTGGAGAAACGCTGATATTTGAAGTTGAGTTACTTGGTATAACAAAAGGTGAATAATTATGAAAATTAGAATAATAACATTAGCAGTTTTCTTAGGATTATTTTCTACCGCAATTGCTGGTAAGAAAGGAAAAAAAGATAAAAAAAAGACGAAAACCGAAACGAAAAGTATGGAATTAAAAAACGAATTGGACTCACTATCTTACGCATTAGGAATTAGTATAGCGAACAACTTAAAATCTCAAGGTGTAGATAACATCAACTCTGCTGCAATGTCTGCAGCAGTAAAAGACGTTTATGCTGGAAACGATTCAATAATGAAGACTGATGACGCTAATGAATTTATCAATAGCTATTTTGCTGGAGCGGCAGAAAAAAAATCAGGAGAAGCTCAGGTAGAGGGAAAAAAGTTCCTAGCTGAAAATGCAACTAAAGATGGTGTAATTGTACTTACAAGTGGATTACAATACAAGGTTATTAAAATGGGCGAAGGTCCTAAACCAAGCAAAGACGATAAAGTGACAACACATTATCATGGAATGCTTATGGATGGAACTGTTTTCGATAGTTCAGTAGATCGTGGCGAACCTGCTACTTTCCCAGTTGGTGGAGTTATTCCTGGTTGGGTTGAAGCACTTCAATTAATGCCAGTTGGATCAAAATGGAAATTATTTATTCCTTCAGAATTAGCTTATGGTGATAGAGGAGCTGGACCAAAAATCGGCCCTGGTGCAACTCTAGTTTTCGAAGTAGAGCTTTTAAGTATTGCTAAGTAATAGCTACAAACATATTAATAAAGAAAGGCGCTATTAGCGCCTTTTTTTATGCTTCAAATAGTTGAAATGCTGAAGGTATTGATTCAATAATATCACCTGCATTCATAGCTTCCTCTCCAATTTTTTCGGCAGCAATATCTCCAGCTAAACCATGCAAATAAACTCCAAGTATTGCTGCATACATTGGGTGATATCTACGAGCCAATAAGCCTGTAATTAGCCCTGAGAGCACATCTCCACTACCTGCAGTAGCCATTCCTGGATTTCCTGTCGAATTATAATATACTCTTCCATCAGGAAGTGATATTTGTGAATTTGGACCTTTTAGAATAACAATGCACTCAAACTTTTTAGAAAACTCTATTTGTGCTTTAAGCCTATCAAATGAATCTTCAGTATTTATAATTAAGCGTTTGAACTCTCCAAGGTGTGGAGTGAAAATTGAATTTTGAGGAATAAAACTTAACCAGGTTTTATTTTCAGATAAAATATTGAGTGCATCTGCATCAATCAACATTGGTACTTTACAATTCTGAATTAAGGTCTTCAGAAAGTTCGTGCTGGATTTACCAACTCCAATTCCTGGTCCTATTCCAATTGAAGTATAAGTATCTATTAAAGGAACCGAAGATATTTCTTCCTCACCGAGTAACACAGACATAGCTTCTGGACAACTCACTTGCATCGGAATTAAAAGCGAATCAGGAATCCCCATCGTAAGTAACCCTAAACCGGAACGCATTGCAGCCTTTGCCGATAGAATTGCTGCACCTCCTTTAGTTTTACTTCCAGCGACCATTAGAGCGTGACCAAAACTTCCTTTATAATTGTGCTTTTGCCTAGGTTGTAAAATTTCCGAGATTTCTTGTGGTTGAATATAATTATAGTCTGATGCTGCATCTTCAATAAACTTGCTGTCCAGTCCTATATCTAATAACTTCCAATCACCTACTCGATGTGTATTTTCCGAAGTAAAAAAACTATGAGGTGGTGTATGAAAAGTTAATGAAACGTTTGCTTCAATAGAGATTTGGTTTTTTTGGTTAATAGTATCCATAAACAAACCTGTAGGCACATCAATGGAAATAATAAAATTTTCTGATGCATTTAATTCTTGAACACTCTGTTTAAGTAATCCTTTCAGCGGCTTATTGAAACCGGAACCCAACAAAGCATCAATTAAGATATAGCCACTTTTTATATTGATTTTATCAGACTCCGAATAATCTTCGGTTTCAATAGACAGCTTTTTAAGTCTTTCAAGATTACTTACAAAATCTTTAGAGTCATTTTCAGAAAATCGAATTATCGAAACCTCTACCTTATAGTTTTCTGCAATCAATTGTCTCGCTATAGCAAGGCCATCTCCACCATTATTTCCTGTACCACAAAATACTTGGAATTTAGACTCCTCTGAAAAATTCTTCAGAATCCAACTTACACAAGCCTTAGAAGCTCGCTCCATCAGATCAATGGAACTTATTGGCTCATTTTTAATAGTAAATTTATCTGCGGTTATTTTTTGTTGAGCACTAAGAATTTTCATTCAATATTTTTTTATGAATCTTCATAACCTGAGAAATCAAAGAATTTTCTTCATCATTGCGAATAACAAAATCTGAAAGTGCTTTCTTTTTATCCTCAGCCCATTGATTAATGATTCTTGACTCTACCTCACTTTTTGTAATGGCGTCTCTTTTCATAACTCGGTCAATTCTTGTTTCAAGAGGAGCACTTACTAAAATAATTTTATCGCATCCAACATGGCTTCCGCTCTCAAAAAGAATGGCGGCTTCCTTAACCACATAAGGAGCGTTAATATTATCCGTTTTCCATTTTTCAAAATCTGTTGATACCGCAGGATGTATAATTACGTTTAACTGCTCCAGTACTTTTGGGTTTCCAAAGGATTCTCTCGCAATAAGCTTTCGATTAACAGTGCCATTAACTATACTGTTTTCACCAAAAAGTGTTTTTATTTTATTCTGAACCTCACCATCAATATCAAGAATTCGTTTTGCACGATCATCAGCAATATATATTGGAATATTCAGTAAAGCGAACAGCCTAGAAACAGTTGTTTTTCCAGCCCCTATACCACCTGTTAGACCAATCACTATCACAATCAGTTTTTAAGTATGTACTCTACTCTGTGAGGACTGTAACTTAGTACCTCAACATGACTTGGAGACTTTACCATTTTTACCGTCATATATTTTTTAGATATATCAAAATCAGACGTTTCAACAATAAAAGAAAACTGACTAGCATTTAAATTATCAAAATCTGTTAACCCAATTTTCACTCGAATCGAAACAGAGCTTGGAAAGAGTTTGATTTCTTTTCCTGAAGTATCCGCTATTATTTCAATAGGCACCGTCAATTCTTTTTCTGTTGCCTTATCGACAAGAACAACTAATCGCACATACTTTGTACTTGAACTAAAATTCTTAGGAAAATTCAGATCTACATCTTTCGATACAGATTTCTCTAGTTCGTCTAATAAAAGTAGGTCAGAAGAAATAAAATCCAACTTATTCAACAAAGAAGTCGGACCAGAAAGAAGAATCTGTTTTGGAATAACTGAAATCGAATCTTTTAAATAACACTGATCTTTTATTGTGTAATTGACGTTTGGACGAACATCTACTCTCCTTTGGGTAATTGGATCAGTACAAATTCTTAGCGAATCTATATTAATGCTTTCAATTTTTATATCTGAAGGGATTTCAGAATCTGCTAGCTCTTTCAATCGAAATTTAGGAATGATACTTAAATCCCCATCCTTCCTAAACTTCTTAATTCCTGAAGCATAGTCAACTGAAAGAGAATCTAGACTTCCAAACAAATAAAACGAGAGCAGCTTAAAACCAAAACCATTTACCTCGACTGTCAAAAATTCAGGTAAATCATTTACGATCACTTGATCCTTCGGCACGTTTTTATAACGTAGCGGAAAATTTAACTCTGTAGAGTAGTCTTTAGTAAACGCATTTAACAGCCAAAACACTGTTGTTAAACACAAACAAATAAGAAATACCGAGAGGTTTTTACCTAATCTTATCCCAAAAACAACTTGGGAATTTTCATCAGAAGAATGTAGGTTTACCTCATCCACACATTACTTGTTTTTTTCTATTTCAGCCGCAGCTTCAGTAGCGTTACCAGCAGAAAAATCTAACGAAACAGCTGATTTTTCTACTCGCATTTTTGCTCCACCATCAGCTTCTAACATAACAGTGGTTTCATTAATGTCTTTGATCTTACCATGAATTCCTCCAATGGTTACCACCTTATCTCCTTTAGCTAAAGACTTTCTAAATTCTTTTTGCTTCTTGGCTTTTTTTTGTTGAGGTCTAATTATAAAGAAGTAAAAAACAAGTGCCAAAGCACCGAAAAAAACCATATTCATGGCTCCACCGCCTCCCGAAATTTGTAATAATATCATATATATAATCTATTTAGATTCTTCTGTAGCTATAGTTGGTTGACCTACAACAATTGTTTCTTCTGTATTTTCAGCTTTAGTTTCAGTTTCCTCAGCTGCTGGCTTGATAATATTTCCAGTAAGCGCAACAACAGTAGTACTGGGTTGCGTATTAGCTATAACAGAAACTTTTTTATGCTGTTTCCCATTTTTTCCTTCACTATTAAAAACTACTCGTATTTCAGCAGATTCTCCTGGTGCTATTGGTTTTCTTGGCCAATCTGGAACTGTACAACCACAACTTCCTTTAGCAGAACTTATCACCAAATCAGATTCACCCACATTAGTAAACTGGTAGGTAAACTTTACTTTTTCGCCTTGAGTAATTTCACCAAAATCATATAACTCATTCTCGAATTTAATTTCAGTCAAATTTTCAACTATGTCTGTTGTAACTTCTTTTTTTTCCTCACTGCAAGCAACCAATAGAAAAAGGGCGCTTATAAATGCAAAGTATTTCATCGTCTTTTATTCTTTTTGTTTGATTTGACAAAATTAATAAAAGCCGTGAGGCCTATCCCATCTTATTTACCCTTTAAAAGTTCTTTAGTTCTTTTTAATATTCCATCAGATTGATAGTGATAATATTTTTCAGCTATTGCTCCAAAGCTTGAGTAAAATCGTGCAGTACCAGCGTTATCAGAACCTTCAAAATCAAAGGTTCTATTTGAATTTGAAAATTTGTTTATTAACTCCGAAATCAAAAGTGGCATTGCTCCTATTTCTTTTCCTTTTTCTCCCAATGCTGTAAAGATTAATGTGACTCTTTTTTCACTGACTAAAACCATTGCAAAAGCAACATGCTCTCCTTTGAGCTCAATTGCATACATCTCAGCAAAATCAGATACTGAAATTAACTTTAATTCCTGAAACCAAGCTTTGCTTAATCCATAATTCTTCTGTGATTGGAAAAGTTCAATTGCTTCTATAATTGAGTTATTTTTCGCTTCCTTAAAATAAGCACCTGATTTTTGTGCCTTTTTTATACCTCGTTGTGTATTCGTTTTAAAAAACTTTCGTAAAGCGTCATGAGATTGATTTAATGGAAGAATCAAATTGATTCTTTCCGCACAAGACATACTCAAAAATATTTTTTCCTGAACGACAATATCAACATAGCTAACGGAGGCTAATAACAGCATTTCAAGCTTATTTACGGAAGGAATAGAAGATAAGTTGGTAAACGTATTTAGCCGCTGTATATGGTTTATTTGGCCCAAATACTTTACCCCAAATTTTGATTTAAGCGAAACTGGCATTAATGCTTCGTAATTACCGAATATTAATCCTTTCCAATTATTTGAAACTATATCTAGATAATAAGTATAGCCATATATGTTCTCATTAGAAGCAATTGAAATCATTTCATTCCATTTCTGATCTTCTATTTCAGAACGATTTAATAATCTCCAATGACTCATAGTTTCTCAACAGATTGAAGTAAATCAGAAAGTAGATTTTGCCAACCTTGCCAAGGATCCAATTGGCTCAATGAATCAGTGTGCCAAACGAAACAGAATTCACCATTTACTTTCCTAACTTCCTTTGCTAACTTTAATCCTTCAACCAAAACACTTTCCGGTTCAGCTGGATGATAGTATTTATAGGTTGCTTCCATAAAACAAAAAGGATGTAACAATAAGTTTGTTTCAATTTCCAGCTCTAAATCATAGAAATAATAAGGAGTACAAATCGAGGCCCTAAATCCAGAGTGATCCGGATATCCCATAGAAAAATCATCTGTAATTTCTAGATCCATCAGATTCCGATAAGTATCGGGTAGATGTAATTTCAAAAAATGTTGACGGCTATATTTCACAGGATAATGAAGCACTTTTGAAAGTCGCCTAAGTTCAATGGCCAATTTCTCAGAATTATCATTTGAAGCAAAACTGGGATGTAAACCAACAAATGAATAATCATTTACATGCTTTATGACCGATTGAAATTTGCGTGAAGTAATAGAAACACTTTTATCGTTTGTATCATAATCACCCACTAAAAAAAAGAAAACAAACTTCATATCAAATTTGTTTTGAATAGCAATCAGCTGATCAAAAACTTCAAATGGATCTTCACTATTTCCAATCAATGTGCTCAAACGTTTTTTCAAATTAACAAAATCAGTTTGAATAATATCTTTAGAAATCCCGGCTACTGTGCGAACAATCCCTTTTTCTTTATAAGCAAAGGCACTATCAACATCAATTGTAGGAACAATTTGAAAGTTTGATTTTTGAAATCGAAGAGACTTAAATTTCATCTCCAGTATTTCTTTCAATTCCAAAGCCCATGTATTTATGACTGGTAATCCCAAAAAATAAGCATTATACGCTAAACTGTGCTTTGCTGAAAATCTACCATGCTTATCCTTGACGTGCGGCAAATACTCTTCGTATCGTGTTGCCAAATAAAACGTCGCAGAAAATAAATCAAATGGAAATTGAGAGTCATTTACTCTAAACAAGCCGACTCCTTTATCAGTTGCAAACACTGGGACTTCAAATTGTTCTATACCTCTTTCGAAAAGCAACCCATATGGCACGAAATTCAACTCATTACCTATAGACCGATAGGAATAGGAAAATTTCGGTCCGTTATATTCTTCGAATTCGCTTTCAATATCCGTAAAGCTAACTGTCAGCTTTAAAATATCTCTTAGAATCAAGTTTAATGAGTACTTGACTCGGGGTGTTAGCTGCTGAGAATAAACCAGTATATCCAAATTCATGAACCGCTAAAGTAAGCCTTCATCTGCAAAACTGAAATAAGAATTTTCCGCGATAATAATATGATCTAACACGGGTATATCAAGAATATTCCCAGACTCCTTCATTTTTTTTGTCAAATTAATATCAGCTTGACTTGGTTTCAAATTTCCTGACGGGTGGTTGTGTGCTAATATAATAGCACTTGCAAGATTATCAATTGCTGCTTTAAAAATTACTCTTGAATCGGCTACTGTACCGCTAATACCGCCAGAACTAATCCTGATTTTTTTTATTACTTTATTAGCTCTATTCATCAAAATAATCCAAAACTCTTCAGTATTCAAATCACTCAATTCGGCATGTAGCAGCTCAAAAACGTCATTACTAGAAGCTATTTTATTTTTTACATTAATTTCTTGCGACCTCCTTCTTCTTCCTATTTCTAATGCGGCAGCAATCGCTATAGATTTTGCTTCTCCTATTCCTTTGAAACTTTGAAGTTCAGATAAGTTATATTTTCCTAGTTCGACTAAACTGCTTGAAGCCGAATCTAGAATTCGTCTAGCTAGCTCCACCGCACTCTCATTTCTGCTTCCAGAACCAAGAATAATGGCAAGTAACTCCGCATCGCTTAGAGATGATCTGCCCTTAAGAATGAATTTTTCACGTGGCCTATCGTCTTCAGCCCATTGCTTAATAGAAGTTTTGGATGATTTCATACAATTAAAGTAACAAAAAAGCCCTTCACGATAATTCATGAAGGGCTTTAAAAAAATTTAGAAATAAAGACTATTTCTAATCGTTATCCATTTCTTCTGCAGCTTCTTCAACGACTTCTGTAGCTTCAACAGCAGCAGCATCCATTTCTTCTCCTGCTTCTTCCATAACTTCACCTGCATCTGATGCTTCATCACCAACAGCTTCCATCATATCTTCAGCCTCGACAGTTACTTCTTCAGTAACTTCCTGAACTTCTTCTTTCGCTTCTTTCTTTTCCCCTTCAGCACATGCAATAAACATTGCAGCTGACATGAAAATCATTAATACTTTTTTCATAATTGTTGTTTTAGTTTATCAAAAATAGTCCGATTGTTGGGATGTGTTAACTTTTGAGAAAATGTTATGTACAATTGTATCTTAATTAATTGATTATAGAGCAAAAAAAAGCCTTTTCGGGAATCCGAAAAGGCTCAGCTTTATCTTTTTAAAGGCAGTTACTTAAAGTGCAGCAACCTTTTTTGAAAGTTTTGATTTTAAATTGGCAGCCTTGTTCGAATGAATAATGTTTTTCTTTGCCAATTTATCTATCATTGAGAAAACCTTAGGCAGAGCTGCAGCTGCAACTTTCTTATCAGTCTCTACTCTTAACTCACGAATAGCATTACGCGTAGTCTTGAAAACATAACGATTAAGCTCTCTACGAACCTTGATCTGTCTTATTCTTTTTAATGCTGACTTATGATTTGCCATACCTATTTTTTATTTAAAAAAATTGTAGCCCATAGGAGAATCGAACTCCTGTTACCAGGATGAAAACCTGGCGTCCTAACCACTAGACGAATGGGCCATTTTTAAATCCAAACTTTTGTAATTTGAATCTTCAAAACAATAGCTTTTTTCAAAGCGTGTGCAAAAGTAACTATCCTTTTAAAAACACAAAATATATTTCTTCTTTTTTTTAATTATATCTACGTATTAATTAACAATTATCACAAATCGGAATCAAAGCATGTCTTAAATTTGCAGTATGAAATTAATACTCTTGTCAATAGGCTTATTAGGATTAGGATTTGCGGGGATTGCGATTAAGATTCTTGTTAAAAAAGAAGGGAAATTCGCAGGAACCTGTGCATCAAACAATCCCATGTTAAACGAAGATGGGCAACCTTGTAGTTTTTGCGGTGCATTACCAGATGCAAAGTGCCAAAAAGAAGAGTAGATTTAGTTCAAATCTATCTCAAGCATCTCCTCTAATCCTTTTGTAGTATAGAATTCATAGTTTTTATCATTTCCTTTATAAATTAAGAATGCGTCTAAGGACTCACCATTTTCCGAAAGGAGGAAGTCTACACTTTTTTCAAGCCCCATAACCATAAAAGCAGTTGCAAAGGCATCAGCGGTAGCGCAGTCATTAGACACAACTGTAACACTGAGAAGCGAATTCTTCGCAGGAAACCCTGTTGATGGATTAATAGTATGGTGAATATTGATTCCATCAATTTTAGTAAATTTTCGATAATTCCCAGATGTAGCAATTGCTTTATCCAATACCCTCAACTTTGCTTGAATTGATCTTTCTTCCACTTCTGAAGATGGTTTATCTATTCCTATTAACCAGCTCTCACCAGATGGATGGGTTCCTTTAGCATACATTTCTCCTCCTAATTCTATTAAAAAAGAATTAACTCCAGAGTTAATAAAATAATCAGCTATTATATCAACCGAATAACCCTGTGCTATTGCATTAAAATCAAATTCCCTATGAACACCTGTCTGCAGCAGTCTAACTGATTCACTAGGGTCCGAACTTAACATAAGCTCATCTATTCTATAAATCCTTGAACCTCTCAATAATTTAATTGAATCTAGTTGAAGTGATTTCAAAAATTCTTGAACCTTTCCTGTGTCAATTGACAATGTCTTTTCATTTGCCGAGCCTAATCCATAATAATCTAATAATGGTTTTACTAGAGGGTTGAAAGATCCTTCAGTGACACGGTGATAAGTTGAAGAGAGATTGAGGTTACTAATAAAATGCTCATCTAACAATACAGAATCATGACCAGCATTGAATTTTGAAATTATACTCTCCTTATTCCAAGTAGACATTGAAAAGTCAATCTCATTTAAAATAGAATCAATATGATTTTTGACAATTGTATCTTCCGAAAAGTATGTAATGGAATAGGTAGTTCCCTGAGCACGACCCTTAATTACTTTTCTAAGGTCACTTTTTTTGTATTCTAAAGCAGCATCATTACTGCAAGCGCTCAATAGCACAACACATACGATACATTGAATAAAGAAGCTTTTGGTGGTTCGAAATATCATATTTAATGTGACTAAAGTAAGGGATTCAAAACAAAAAACCCCTTCCGAAATCGGAAAGGGTTTTTAAATATTTTATCCTCCGAAATCATCGAAGGCAACATTCTCAGGGGGTACTCCCCATTCATCACACATCTTCAATACTGCTTGATTCATCATAGGAGGCCCACAGAAATAAAATTCTATATCTTCAGGAGCATCGTGTTTTGATAAGTAGTTATCGATTACAGATTGGTGAACGAAACCAACAAACCCATCTCCTTCGTCTTCCATACTATTTTTAACTTTCCAATTATCTTCTTCCAAAGGTTCAGAAAGTACTAAATGGAATTTGAAATTAGAAAAATCTTTCTCCAACGCATAAAAGTGATCCAAATAGAATAACTCACGTTTTGATCGACCACCGTACCAATACGATACTTTACGACCAGTTTTCACTGTTCTAAACAATTCATACAAATGAGACCGCATTGGAGCCATTCCGGCACCGCCACCAACATATAACATCTCTGAATCATTATCTTTTATAAAGAAATCTCCGTAAGGACCTGATACAGTCACTTTATCGCCTACTTTTCTTGAATAAATGTATGAAGATGCAACACCAGGATTAACGTCCATCCATCCATTTTTCTCTCTATCCCAAGGTGGAGTAGCAATACGAACATTCAACATAATTTTCCTGCCCTCTGCTGGATAAGAAGCCATAGAATAAGCTCTTTCAACAACCTCATCATTTTTCATTGATAAAGGCCATAAATTGAATTTATCCCACTCAATTTTAAACTTATCAAGCTCACCAGGATGTTCTTCTGGATGTGCTTCAATTTCGAAATCAGAAAAAGGAACGACCGTTTTAGGAATTTCAATCTGAATATAACCACCAGCCTTGTATTCCATATCCTCTGGCAACTCAACAATAAACTCTTTGATAAATGATGCAACGCTATAGTTTGACACAACAGTTGCTTCCCATTTCTTTATGCCGAAAATTTCTTCAGGAATTGAGATTTCCATATTCTCTTTTACCTTTACCTGACATCCTAAACGAAAATCTTGAGCAATTTCTTTTCTTGAGAAATTAGGCACTTCTGTAGGAAGGATAGATCCACCACCACTATGCACTTGACATGTACATTGGATACAAGTTCCACCTCCACCACAAGCAGAAGGTAGAAAGATTCCATTACTACTTAAAGTAGAAAGTAATGAACTTCCAGCTTCAACTTCAATTTCTTTTTCTCCGTTAATCCTAATCATTACCGGTCCTGATGTCGATAGTTTAGCTTTTGCAAACAAAAGCAATGACACCAAAAGAAGGGTTACTATTAAGAAAACAACTATGGCTGCTGTAAGCGTGATTCCCATTTTATAAATTTTATAATTGTGTAATTATAATTCGATTCCCATGAAACTCATGAAAGCAATTCCCATGAGTCCTGTAATAATAAAAGTAATTCCTAAACCTCTCAATGGAGCAGGTACATGAGAGTATTTGATTTTTTCTCTAATTGCTGCAATTGCAACAATTGCTAAAAACCAACCAACTCCCGAACCTAATCCGAAAGAAGTTGCTTCTGCGATAGTAGCGTACTGTCTCTCTTGCATGAATAAAGCACCTCCTAAAATTGAACAGTTTACAGCAATAAGCGGCAAGAAAATACCTAATGCTCCATATAACGCCGGAGCAAACTTTTCTACAATCATCTCTACTAATTGCACCATTGATGCGATTACAGCAATGAACATAATGAACGATAAGAAACTTAAATCTACTGTTGCAAAGTCATCTCCTAACCAAGCAAGAGCACCTTCTTTCAATACATAATTCTCCAACAAGTAATTAATAGGAACAGTGATACCTAAAACAAAGATTACAGCTGCACCAAGTCCAACTCCAGTTTTCACAGTTTTAGATACTGCTAAGTATGAACACATACCTAGAAAGTAGGCGAAAATCATATTGTCTATGAAAATGCCTTTTACGAATATGTTTACTAATTCAGTCATGATTTGTTTTCTAAGTTGAAATTAGTGTGATTCGATTAATGCAGTGTTCTTAGAACGCTGAATCCAGATAATGATTCCCACAATGATTAATGCCATTGGGGGCAGAATAACAAAGTTATTGTTCATATATCCAAAAGCATACACTGCATCTGGAATTATCTGAATACCAAAGATTTTTCCTGCTCCGAATATTTCACGAACTACAGCAACAACTACAAGCACCCATCCATATCCAATTGCATTTCCAAAACCATCTAATAGTGAGGGCCAAGGTTTATTTGCCAATGCAAATGCCTCTAGACGCCCCATGATAATACAGTTTGTAATAATAAGTCCAACGAAAACCGAAAGTTGCTTACTTACATCATACACAAATGCCTTCAAAACTTGATCAACTAAAATTACCAAGGCGGCTACAATAACCAACTGAACAATAATTCTAATTCGATCGGGTATTCCGTTTCTTAATAATGAAACAATGACGTTACCCGCCATCATTACAAACATTACCGAAATAGTCATAACTACGGCATTTTTAACCTGAGTGGTAATCGCCAGAGCCGAACATATACCCAATACTTGAATCGTAATTGGATTTTGATCGTTTAAAGGATCTATTAAAAGTTGTCTATTTTTCTTTGAAAATAGAGGTTCTTTTTCTTCAACTGTAACTGTTTCAGCCATAATTAAGAGTTTGCTTTTTGAAAATAAGGTTGATAAACCCCAAATGTTCTAATGATCATTTCTTCAACACCTTTGGAAGTAATGGTTCCACCAGTGATACCGTCTACACCGTAATCAGTATCGTCACCTCCTCCACTTTTAAAGACCTCAATGGCAACTGCACCATCTTTATAAATATAATCTCCTGAGAATTGGCCTTCAAAAGAAGTCTGATTAATCTCAGCTCCAAGACCAGGTGTTTCTGTTTTGTGATCGAAGTTAGCACCAAAAATGGTGTTTAAATCTGATTCTAAAGAAACGAAACCCCATATTGGACCCCAAAGACCAGTTCCAACCATTGGAACCACATAAATCTTCTTACCTTCTTTTTCACAAACAAACATTGGATATAACATATCCTCAGAAGTTTTAGCTTTTGCCCTTAACTCCTTGAATTGCTTTTTGACATTAACATTAAAAGCCAATTCACCTTCTACGATCTCTCCAGCGTGATTTATTACAACTTGCTCAACGACATATTTATCAAACAATTCAGATGCTTGATCCCTGTCTGTAACAATATTTATTGAAGAAAGAATGTTTTGCATTTTCTCCAATTTCACATTCTTGTCCTGAAATGGTTTTAGTCCCATTGCTGCCACTGCCAATAAAGCACCAACAACTACAACCATTACTATGGCAAAACCAAATGTATATCCACTACTATTTTTATTTATTCCCATATCTAAACCTTTATGCTATTACTTGCGCACGCTTAAGACGTTTACTAATATTCCCCTGAACTACGTAATGATCAATCAATGGCGCCATTACATTCATAAATAAAATCGCCATCATAATTCCTTCAGGATAAGCTGGATTGAATACTCGAATCATTATTCCAAGCAAACCACAAAAGAATCCATATATCCACTTACCCATATTTGTTTGTGCGGCACTAACTGGGTCAGTTGCCATAAAGACCATTCCGAAGAAAAACCCACCTAAAACAAGCTGATGGTGCGCTGGTATTTCCATATAACTATTTGCTCCCCACATGTTAAATAGGTAACCCATTACATAACCACCGATTATCATAGAAAGCATTATTCTCCAACTTCCAATTCCAGAGGCAATAAGAATAACAGCTCCGATTAAGCAGGCTAGAACCGAGGTCTCACCAACGGAACCTGGTATAATTCCGATCATGGCGTCCATAAAAGGTGGAATTCCAGCAACTCCTTGCTCAACAGCATTTCCTAACGCAGTTGCACCGGTATATCCGTCAACAGTCTGCATTCCGTCCGTAGCAACCCAAACAGAGTTACCTGACATTTTAGTAGGGTAAGCAAAGAATAAAAATGCTCTAGCTGTAAGCGCAGGATTAAGAATATTCATTCCCGTTCCGCCAAACACTTCTTTCCCAAAAACAACTGCAAAAGCTGTCGCTACTGCAACCATCCAAAGAGGAACTTCAACAGGCATAATTAAAGGAATCAACATTCCAGAAACCAAGAACCCTTCTTGAATGGAATGCCCATTTTTTATACAGAATAAAAATTCAACTCCAAGACCAACACCATAAGAAACAATGACCAATGGCATAACTCTAATTGCACCATAAATCACCATATCAATGAATTCAGCTGACTCTCCAATTGCAAGAAAATGCTGATAACCCACATTATACATTCCGAAAAGCAGACAAGGAACAAGAGCTAGGATTACAGTTACCATCGTTCTTTTTAAATCTATTCCATCTCTAATGTGTGCACCATTTTCCGTAGCATGACCTGGAACAAATAAAAATGTTTCAAATCCATCAAATACAGGCCAATACTTCTCGAGTTTTCCACCCTTTTCAAAGTTTGGCTTTACGCTGTCAACTATATTTTTTAAAAACTTCATAATCTATACTCCAATTAGCTCAACTCTTTTTTAATTAAATCAAGTCCATTTCTTACAATCTGTTGAGAATTTATTTTTGAAGTACACCCAAATTCGCAAAGAGCGAAATCCTCAGGTACAACTTCATAAATCCCTAGATTTTCCATTTGTTCAATGTCATTAATTATTATAGACTTTAACAATTGAACAGGGTAAATGTTGAATGGAAAGACCTTCTCATATTGACCTGTCATTACAAAAGCTCGTTCTTCACCGTGAATTCCTGTACCTAGGTTATACTTTTTATTTGGCATTGCCCACGAAAAGAATGTGTTAGACAAAGAAAACTTATCAAGTCCTGGAGCTACCCAACCAAAAAACTCTGATTCATGATCTTCACGAATAGCCGTTACTTGGTGATGGTAATATCCCAAATAACCTACTGCTTCAACTTTATCTCCAGTTAAAACATTACCAGAAATAAATCGAGCACCAGCATTTATGTTGCCTTTAGAGATAGAGACAACTGAACTACCCAAAATCATTGTATAATAGCTTGGCGATTTAACTTCAGCACCAGTTACCGCTACTACTCTAGTATTCTGAACCTTTCCCGTATTCAAAAAAGCTCCTATAGCAGCTAAGTCTTGAGGGTTGATAGTCCAAACAACTTCACCTTTGTTTATAGGCTCAATGTGATGAATCTGAACACCGACGTTACCAGCTGGATGCGGTCCGTTGATTGAATGAATTGTACAATTATTCAACCCCGCGAAAACGCCTTTATCACTTCGAGTAACAATATTTACAGCGCCAGTTGTCATTTTTGCTAATGCATCAATTCCAGCCTGCAGATCCGCCGCTCTATCTTTTAAAATAAAATTATAATCAGGCGCTAGAGGGGAAGAATCAAAAGCAGAAATAAATATCGCTTTTGCATCTTCACTTGCATCTGCCATAACATCAAACGGCCGCTTTTTTATTAGTGGCCATTGGCCTGCTTTCTGAAGAATGTCAATTATTCCTGCCTTATCAGCAGACGTAACATTAGAGACATTAAATTCCTCAAATTTTGTTTCATTATCAGCTAAAACTCGAACTTCTAGTATCCTACGCTTTGCACCACGAACAACTTCAGCCACCTCACCAGAAACCGGAGAAACAAACTTTATGTTATTATTGGCTTTATCATGGAATAATGGAGTTCCTGCCTTAACCTCATCGCCCTCTTTAACTTCTAATTTTGGAATTACTCCATGAAAATCAGTAGGCTTTAATGCTACAGTAGCTGACTTTATGATACCTAGCTTTTGTTGAGCTATACCTACCAACTTAATATCAACACCTTTACTAATCTTGACGTTTTTTGACATCTATGACTTGTTTATTATAGATCGAAATTTCGTGGCAAATTTAACGTATAAATCCGTTGTTCAATTTGATTATCAATGAAGGATAAATGTATCCAAAAGAAAACAGTACATAGGCTTTCCGTTTCCCCCTGTAAAACACCTAAATTCAACAGATTACGTATTGGCCTATACCTCACAATAGTTGTAGTTTAGAATTATTCTAAATAAGAATGTGGGGGTATAAAAAAAGCCCTCTCCAAATAAATGAAGAAGGCTTATTAATTTTAATGTCAATTAGCCTAAGCTAATACTTCTTTTACTTTATCAGCTGCTTCTTGAAGTACAATTGCTGATTCTACTTTTAAACCAGAATCATCAATAATCTTCTTTGCTTCTACAGCATTTGTACCTTGTAGTCTTACAATAATTGGGACCTCTATATTCCCCATATTTTTGTAGGCATCTACAACGCCTTGAGCAACTCTATCGCAACGAACGATTCCACCAAATATATTCACCAAAATAGCTTTAACATTTGGATCTTTTAAAATCATTTTAAAAGCCTTTTCTACTCTTTCAGCATCTGCGGTACCACCTACATCTAGAAAGTTAGCTGGATTTCCACCAGATAATTTAATAATGTCCATAGTAGCCATTGCCAATCCAGCTCCGTTTACCATACAACCAACATTACCGTCAAGCTTAACGAAACTTAAACCAGCTTCCATTGCTTCAACTTCTGTTGGGTCTTCTTCATTCAAATCACGCATTGCTGCATAATCTGGATGACGATAAAGTGCGTTATCTTCAATATCCACTTTTGCATCAACTGCAATAATTTTATTGTCGGAAGTCTTTAATACTGGATTAATCTCAAACATTGCTGAATCAGAACCTACATAAGCAGCATACAATTTCGAAATGAATTTCACCATTTCTTTAAATGCCTTACCGCTAAGGCCAAGGTTAAAAGCAATTCTTCTTGATTGAAATCCTTGAAGACCAACTCTTGGATCAACCTCTTCTTTAAAGATTCTTTCTGGAGTGCTTTCAGCTACAGTTTCAATATCTACACCACCGTCTGGAGAATACATAATAGTATTTCTTCCTGACTCTCTATTCAAAAGAACAGACATGTAGAATTCTGCTGTTTCGGTTTCCCCAGGGTAATAAACGTCCTCTGCAATCAAAATCTGATTAACAAACTTACCTTCAGGACCAGTTTGATGAGTGACCAAGGTCATTCCCAGTATAGCCTCGGAAATCGACCGAACTTCATCTAAAGTTTTAGCCAGCTTAACACCGCCGCCTTTTCCTCGACCACCTGCATGAATCTGAGCTTTTATAACCCACCATCCAGTGCCTGTTTCTTCAGTTATTTTTTTAGCTGCTTCAATAGCTTCTTCAGCTGTTTTAGCAACAATTCCTCTTTGAATCGCTACTCCGTAGCTGTTCAAAATTGACTTTCCTTGAAATTCGTGAATGTTCATTTTTTGTCTTTGAAATTTGGTGCGTCAAATGTAAAGTATTGAACCCACTCAATGATTAGGTGAAATGAGTTTTATAACAGTCTTTTTGAATTCACAAGATCAATCAATGTTCCTTTTAAAAATTCTATATTTACTGAACTGAAAAATAGGTTGTTATGGAAGTTTCTCGGAAAATTTTAAGTATTGTTTGTTTTGTTTGGTTTGTTCTAATTGCTGGCGCTAAAGACAAAACCGATAAGTTTCGTATTATAGGTCCGTCAGATGCTGTTTGCGTTGGTCAAAAAATTCAGCTGCAAGCTTCTGGTCCAATTCAAGATTACGAATATTTCTGGTATCCGCAAAACAAAGTCGTAACCCCTTTTCTAAAATCGACCGATTTTATTCCAGAAGAAACCACTCGATTATTTGTCGTTCGAATGTCACAAGCCAACCATAATAATAAAGACACTGCATACATTACGATAAGAGTTAATGAAAGTAAGGTTAAAATTTACGGCCCAAACTTCGTTTGCTTAGGCTCTCCAGCTAGTCTTGAAATTGCACCAACTTACAGCAACCCTGTTTGGTCAACTCAAGAAAATAAACACCAAATTGAAATTACAAAACCAGGTATATATTCAGTTAAAGCCCATGATGGTTGTGTTTTAGTTAAAGGTAACCACTATGTGGATAGTAAAACAAATCCATTGAGTAGAATTATGACAAATCGCAACACAGACTTGTGTGACGGTGACCAAATTGAATTACGCTCATTTAGCGCGGTCAACCCTTCATGGTCAAATGGATCTGATTCTAGAAGTGTAATCGTAAAGGAAAAAGGCAGATACACGTTAAGAAATACAAACGAATGTGGAATTGATAAAGCCGAAATCTCAGTGGATGTGCATCCTATTCAATCTGACTTCATACCTTCTGCCACTGAGTTAATAGTAAGTGAAAATCTCGGACTATTTAATCATAGTAAATATGCTTCAAGATACGAATGGTACCAAAATGGACATTTATTTTCTAAAGAAGAAAATACTGAAATTAGATTTCAAGCTCCAGGAACCTACTCTATCGAACTGCATTCCTTTAATGAATTTGGTTGTAGAGATGTAATGGAATATCCAAGTATAGTTGTCATTAACAAGGACGAGTCATTATCCTCAAACAAACAAGATGTTATATTTCCAAATTCTTTTACACCAAATGGTGATGGCAGAAATGATGTATTTCAAATTTATACTGGTGACATTAATAATTTAAATGTTTCCATTTATAACCGCTGGGGACAAATAATATTTGAACAGGAAAATACTTTAGATGTGATTTGGAACGGAACAGATATGGCTGGAAACCAATTGGAAGAAGGACAGTATGTTATTCGTTACCAATACGAAAATAAATTCGGGCAGCCTATATCTGAAACTGCTTCAATCAATTTATTGCGGTAACTTATTGCTACACCCTGAGCACGAAGTGCTCTTTTTCAATATCTTTTCTAAAAAAAAGTAACCCTTTATAAAAAAGGTCAATACTAATTGAAACTTCTTTAGAATTTGAGATCTCTCTCCATGCTTTTTGCATTCCAACGCTCCAATGAACATCATCAACTACAACTACAGTTGAAGGATTAAAATTTGGCTGTAACATTTTATAGTACTTCATTGTTGCTTCGTAGGTATGGTTTGCATCCATATAAAGGAGATCGATTGGCTCCTTTAAAGATGTCATGAACTTTGGCAGTGTTTCATCGATGGGGCCTTCAACCGAGTAAATATTATTCAATTTGAGCTTTTGCCAACCTTTCTTTGCAATTGCTATTAGTTCAGGACTTCCTTCAAAAGTATGCACAAGAGAATTATTACTTGCAGCAGCCAAATAAGCAGTTGAAACTCCTAAACTTGTACCTAATTCAACAATAGTTTTTGCTTCAAAATAATTAACCAACCCAAACAACCACTCTGATTGATGTTTTGTAGATAAAGCCGTATTGGCTATATCACTAACTGATCTACTTTTTGTTCTTCTCGAGCCTGCACCTAAATCTATCAGATTTACTTCTGACACATCTTCAATTAACTCATCTCTCCATTTCTCAATTTTTTCAAACGCATAAAACGGTGGTTGTTTCCGAATAACTTGCTCAACTAGAGAGTATACAAAAGGTGAATGCACCCGATATCGAGTCTTCGAATTTTTAAGATAGTTTATGTATCTAAAAAACATCTGAATCGAATTATAAGGCATTAGTATCGTGTGTTGCTATCAAAAGAGAAAGCCCATTTTCGGAAATTCGAAATAGGGCTTTCTGTTAAAATAATATTGATGATAATTAATCTTTCCCTAACATTTTGGCGGTTATTCCAGTACTAGAAAATCCTCCATCATGCATTAAATTTTGCATTGTCACCATTCTAGTTAAATCTGAAAACATTGAAATACAATAGTTCGCGCAATCTTCTGCTGTGGCATTTCCTAGCGGAGACATTTTATCAGCAAAATCAATAAAATCATCAAATCCTTTTACACCTGAACCTGCTGTTGTTCTTGTAGGAGATTGACTGATAGTATTTACTCTAACATGTTTAGCTGTACCATAATGATATCCAAAACTTCTTGCAATTGACTCTAACATTGATTTAGCCTCAGCCATATCGCTATAATCAGGAAATGTCCGTTGAGCTGCAATGTAAGTTAAAGCCAAAATAGAACTCCATTCGTTCATTGCGTCCAACTTCATTGTAGTTTGCATCACTTTGTGAAAAGACAAGGCAGAAACGTCTATCGTTTTCTGAAAAAAATCGTAGTTCAAACCTGTATAAGGCTTGCTTTTACGAACGTTTGGTGACATTCCAATAGAGTGCAATACGAAATCAAGTTTACCCCCTAGTTTATCCATAGAACCATTTACCAGGTTTTCAAGATCTTCTATACTAGTAGCATCTGCTGGAATTATTTCAGCATTACATTTAGCAGCTAAATCATTAATCTTCCCCATTCGCATAGCAATCGGAGCATTCGTTAATGTAAAAATAGCTCCTTCTTCTGCTGCTCTTTCTGCCACTTTCCAAGCAATTGAATGTTCATCCAATGCGCCGAAAATTATCCCTCTTTTACCCTTTAAAATATCATTTGCCATAATTATCTTTTTTACTGCGCTTCAAATTTAAAAATCCATTAGTTATCCAAGAGGATTCTAGCATTTTCTTTAGCAACAGTACTTAATTTATCTCCGCTAAGCATTTTTGCCAGTTCAATTACACGATTATCTCCTTCAAGTAGCTGAATTTTTGTAAGCGTTTTTTTTGAATTGTGATCCTTATAAACCGAAAAGTGTTGATTGCCTTTTGCTGCAATTTGAGGCAAATGAGTAATCGCCAATACTTGAATCTTACTAGATATTGACTTCATAAGGTCACCCATTTTATTCGCAACCTCTCCACTTACGCCTGTATCTATTTCATCAAACACAATAGTCGGCAGTTTTGTTTTGCTCGAAACAATTGCTTTAATAGCTAGCAGGATTCTGGACAGCTCACCTCCACTTGCAGATTCATGAACTTTTTTGAGTGCAACACCTTTATTAGCAGTGAATACAAAGTCAATTATTTCATTTCCTAGAAATTCTAAGTCGTTTGTTTTAGTGCACCGAACTTCGAATTTAGCCTCGGGCATTCCTAACTGAATTAAATTACTTATTAGTTCCTTTTCAAATTTGGGGGAACAAGCAACTCGTAATTCTGAAAGTTCAACTCCAAGTTTTTCGAGTTGTCCTTTTTCAACCTCCAACTCTTTCTCTATTGCAGTGACTTTATCATCTCCGCCATGTATTTGAGCTAATTTTTCTTCTAACTCATCTTTGATGGTAATCAATTCTGCCTCAGTATTAACCTGGTGTTTTTGCAATAATTGATTAATTAAATTAACTCTTTCCTGAACTATAGAAAGGTTTTCTGGATCTAGTTTTACATCAGATTCAATTCGATTAACCTCATTGGCCAAATCTTGAATCTCCAATTGCATACTGCTAACCCTAGCTGCAAGAGACTGTAATTCTAAAGTATAAGTACTTAAGGGGGTAATTGTCCTTTCTGCTTGAAATGATTGTTCAGCCATTCCGTTTGTGTCATTTGACAGCAATTGACCTAGTGAGAATAAGGTAGATTTAATTTCTTCAGCATGTTCTAGCTTCTTAAGTTGCTCTTCCTTCTCTATTAACTCACCTATCAGAATATTTGCTTCTTCAAACTCATTGAATAAGAACTCGAAATAATCTTGTTCTTGCTTTTGCTTAAGGATTTCCGATTGAACGTTAGAAAGTAATTTACTAAGATTGCTTACTTTTTCAAACTGATATTGATAAGCCGTAGTTTTCTCCAAATGACCGCCAAATGCATCAATTATAAATGTGCGATAATCTCTTTCTCCTAGCTTAAGATTCTCATGCTGAACATGTATATCAATAACTTCAGCACCAATCTGATTCAATTGTTTTAGTGTCGCTGGAGTGTCGTTTATAAAGGACCTAGATTTTCCATTTGGCAATAATTCTCTTCGTAGAATTATCGACTCATTTATATCAAAATCATTCATTTTCAAAAAGGTCTTAACGAATTTTGAGTTAGATTTAAATTCAGCCTCTAAGACACACTTCTTAGCAGTATCATATAACAAATCAGACTCTGCTCGTTTCCCTAAAACCAAAGAAAGAGCTCCAAGAATAATAGATTTCCCAGCCCCTGTTTGTCCTGTCACTGTGGTAAAACCACTATTGAAGTTGATCTTTATTTGATCAATAAGTGTGAAGTTAGAAATGTACAAGCGATGCAGCATCTCTAAAGTATTTTTTGATAATTAATGGTATTGGCAGGATCCACGGTGTTCAGCAAATTGATTATTTTATCTTTTTCAGCTCTTGGAGCATCCTTGTAAAGTTTAATAATTTCTTTATTCTTAGAATCAAAGAAAACACGCATGTTGAAGGAATTTGGAAAATTACGATGCACCGCTTCCAACTTCATAAGCGCCGAAGTAACTGCTGTCCTTCCAGATGTTACATCCGTTGACATTTGATCAAATCCGTTTCTGTGATATTCATAGGAACATATTCTAAGATTTCTGTAACGTGGTGTTAGATGATTTTCAACTAGCCAATACCGGTTCCTTCGCTCGCTACTGGACCAACCTTCGGAGCCACTGGTTTGAGCGGCTCCAGCTATTTGTTGCGCTTTTTGAAAGTATTTAGTTCCGCCTTCTAATTTATAGGTGTCATAATCATAACCAATAACCATATAAGTGTAAAAAGCCAATACGGAAGTTAGGTTACTTAAAAAGTTAGATTCTGAATATTCTAAATTAGCAAAACGATCATACTTAAAAGAAAATTTTTCATCCTTAAAACTAAAAATCGTACTGTTATAAGCTGAACCAAAAACAGGACGCCTACTTTGTACTTGGATAGTTCCTTTAAAAAAATTCCCACCTTCTACACTAGTTAACTCAATCAGCACACTAAACTCAATTTTCTCGTTTTCCTTAAAAACATCACCTGTCCATTTTCTATTATTGATAAACTCATAAACCTGCTGCTTCATGTCTTCAAACATGGTAACATCAACTCCATCAAGGCGATTAAAATTTATCGATACTTCGCACTTTACCTCCTGAGCAAATATTGCTATACTCAAAAAGAAAACACTAAGTAGTAGAAATATCTTTTTCATTGAATAAATCTTCGGTGAAATTTACAATCTTTTCAGCTACTTCAAGCTTTGACATTAACTCGTAATTCAAAACTTTATTATTTTCAGTTATAATCGAAACTTTGTTGGTATCGTGTCCAAATCCTGCGCCAGCATCTTGTAATGAATTTAAAACTATAGCATCAAAGTTTTTAGAAACTATCTTAGACTTTGCGTTTTCAAGTTCATTATTGGTTTCTAAAGCAAATCCTATATTAATTTGATCAGAAGATTTTTCTTGCCCTAGTTCTTTTGCAATGTCCCGATTCTTCACTAATACCAATTCTAACGCTTCATGAGATTTTTTAAGTTTTTCATCAAAAACCTGCTTAGGACGGTAATCTGATACTGCTGCTGCAAAGACAGTCAAATCTGAATTGGGGTATTTTAGTTTTGCTGCTACAAACATTTGTTCAGCAGTAGAAACTCTTATTAAATCAATGCTTTCTTCAGTTACTAGTTCCGATGTAGGACCTAGAATCAGAGTAACATTAGCTCCTTTATCACTATACGCTTGAGCCAACGCAATTCCCATTTTCCCTGTAGATCGGTTGCCTATATACCGAACTGGATCAATGTTTTCTTGAGTAGGTCCAGCGGTAACTAACACGTTTTTTCCTTTCAATATTCCTTTAGGCTCAAAGAAATTCTGAATTTCTTCAAATAAATCCTCAGGCTCTTGCATTCTTCCTTTCCCCTTCAAACCTGATGCTAATTCTCCTTCTTTTGAATCAAGAATACGAACTCCCTTTTTGTCCAAGTCTACAAAATTTTGAACCGTCGAACTATTCGTATACATATCTAGGTCCATTGCAGGTGCTACCCAAACAGGACATCGTGCTGATAAATATGTAGTAAGTAAAATATTGTCTGAAATACCTTGGTTCATTTTTGCCAACGTATTTGCCGATGCCGGAGCAATTAACATTAAATCAGCCCAAAGACCCAATTCGACATGATTTACCCATTCGCCTGAGGATTTTTCAATATAAAAATCGGTAATGGCAGGGTTCTTACTTAGCGTTGATAACGTTACAGGAGTTACAAAATCCAAAGAAGCCGGAGTCAATATTACTTTGACTTCGGCTTCCGCTTTTATTAATTCCCTTACAAGTAAGATAGCTTTGTAGGCTGCTATGCTTCCAGTAATTCCCAGAAGTATTTTTTTGCCTCTAAGCATATGAGTTTAAACCATTTTGTCAGATTCCTCTGGCTTTCTGTAGTATATTTTATTTTCTAATAATTCTTGAACAGCGATGCTTGTAGGCTTTGGCATACGCTCATAGAACTTAGATATTTCAATTTGTTCTCTATTTTCAAAAATCTCTTCCAAGTTGTCATGAGTTGTTGCAAACTCTTCCAACTTCGCTGTCAATTCCTCTTTAATTTCTAGGTTTATCTGATTAGCTCTTTTAGATAAAAGAACCAATGATTCATACACATTTCCAACCTCATCACTCATAGAAATAACATCTCTAGTTATAGTAGAAGGTGATGCATTTGTTTTCTTGTAATCCATAGTCTATGCCTTTTTTGATAAAAATTTCTCTAGTCCCTCTTCTACTTCTTCCAAAACCTTTTTGGCTTCTTTAGAAAAATCACTTTCGGGGTAAGCGGCTGCAAATTTAAAATAAGCTTTCTTAGTATTGTTGTATCTTTCTTCTTTTTTTGAGTCTACACTATTTTCAGACCATTCGTAATAAGATTTAACGATTACAAACAATGCTTCTTCTCTGTATTTGGTGTCTGGATATTCTACTAATGTGTTCTCTAAAGACGTTACAGCCGCCTTGTATCGGCCTATCCGATAATATTGCTTTGAAGTCATGAAAGACTTCTTCTCCAACTTTCTTCTAAGTTCATCAAGCATTACATAGGACGAATCCACAAACTGACTTTCTGGAAATTGTCTAGAAAAAATACCCAATTGATCAATTGCGGTGTAAGTATCGGTCTGGTCAAGGCTAAATTTCGGCGACATTTTGTAATGACAAATTGCACTCATAAATTGACATTCCTCGGTAAATTTACTAAAAGGAAAGTTATTTACAAAGGTGTTAAAACGGTGTGCAGCTAAAATGTAATCCTTGAGGTAATACTCCGAAAAAGCGTAAATATAAAAAAGCCGTTCCGCTTTTTCCGTTCCTCTGTAAATCGGAATTAATTCCTCAAGAAGCGGCATGGCTTTATAGTATTCTTCTTCGTCAAAGTATTTATTCGCCATCTCATACTTAAAAGTAAGGTCAGTACTTTTAAGTACTTTATTATGCTTACAGGCCCAAATAAAAAAAGCCAGTGAGATAACTGAAATGTAAATAAATATTTTACTCATTACGAAATGCAAATATAACGTTTTGAACAGCCTGTTTGATATAAGAATAAACCTATTATCGCCTATTTTGTTTTACCTTTGCAACTAATATTTTAAACACAAATCGAGTGGATTTATTTGAAAAATTAAAACAAAGACGAGGACCGTTAGGTCAGATTTCTGGTATTACTTACGGTTATTTTCAGTTCCCAAAGTTGGAAGGTGATATTGCCAATAAAATGATGTTTCGAGATCAAGAAATGTTGGTTTGGAGTATCAATAATTATTTAGGGTTAGCGAATCATCCTGAAATCCGAAAGGTAGATGGTGAATCAGCTACTGCCCATGGATTTTCTACTCCTATGGGAGCAAGAATGATGTCAGGAAACTCCGTAACTCATGAGCGTTTGGAAGAAGAGCTATCTGCTTTTGTAATGAAAGAAGATACCATGTTAGTTAATTATGGCTATATGGGAATGGCTTCGACAGTTGATGCATTAGTGGATAGAAATGACGTTATAGTTTACGATTCGGAATGTCACGCATGTATCATTGATGGTGTAAGAATGCATCAAGGAAAACGTTTTGTATATGCGCACAACAACATCGAAAAACTAGAAGTGCAACTGAAAAGAGCAGAAAAACTAGTAGAAACGACTGGTGGAGCTATTCTTGTCATCACAGAAGGTGTTTTTGGTATGGCTGGAGATCAAGGTAAATTGGTCGAAATAGTTGAACTAAAGAAAAAATATGACTTCAGGTTATTTGTTGACGATGCTCATGGTATTGGAACATTAGGAGCAACCGGAGCTGGTACAGGAGAAGAGCAGGGTGTTCAAGACGAAATTGACATTTACTTTGGAACTTTTGCAAAAGCATTTGCCTCTGTAGGTGGATTTATTAGCTCTACTGAAGACGTAGTTGACTACCTAAAACACAATACACGTTCTCAAATTTTCGCTAAGTCGATGCCTATGCCTTTGGTAGAGGGGAACTTAAAACGCCTTGAACTTGTAAGAGATCAACCCGAGCACAAAGCAAACCTTTGGAAAATTGCTAATGCACTTCAAAGTGGCCTTAAGGCACATGGGTTCAATTTAGGTGAGACAAACTCATGCGTAACGCCAGTTTTCTTAGAAGGAGGGCTTATGGAAGCAACAAACTTAATTTTTGACTTGAGAGAAAATCACCAGATTTTCACTTCACTAGTGGTTTATCCAGTTGTTCCTAAAAACGTAATTTTATTGAGACTGATTCCAACCGCTGCTCATACGTTAGAAGATGTGGATTACACCATTAAGACATTTGAAATCATTTCAAACAAATTAAAAAACAACGAATATTCAAAAGATGAGTTTACTTGGATTAAAGAAGCTCCGAAATGGATAACTAAAAAATCAGGATACGTAAATACCTAAGTTAGTATTTTAAAACCTAAAAGCCCCTCTTGATTTTTCAATTGGGGCTTTTTTATGCGCATTATTTTTTAACAGTTTACAGAGGTGTATTTCAACTATGCAAGTCGCCTCATCCAACTAAGACATACTGCCAGAATAAACATAACTTTGAAACAAACCAATAAACTCTTGTGAAGTCCTTACTTAAAGTTTTTATTTTTATTTGCCTAAGCTTTTCCGTAAAATTTACTGAAGCAGCAAATCCTGCTGGTGGCAATATTACCTACAGGTATGTTGGACCAGGTGCAACTGCAGGATCTCACATTTACTACATTGAAGTTTCTATATTCCAAGACTGTCAAAACCTTTCTAGCAGACCCACTACTCTAAGAATGGACGCAACTTGTGGCACCACCACCACAAACTATACCTTGAACTATGTTCCTTTTGTAGCTCCAACCCCCTATCCCTTCGGAGGTCCTTATAGAGCTATTACTTTGTACAACAGGTTAGATGGAGAAGAGGTTTCTGATTTATGTGATAATATCTTAAATCCTAGCACTTCAGCTAATTCTAGCTGCAGACAAGGCGGTACACCTGGCTATATAAAGTTTATCTACGCTGGAAAGATAACTTTAAATGCATGTAATTTTTGGACTTTTGGAGTAAATGCAGGCTGCTGCAGAGCAAATAGCCTAACACTTGCAGCTACTTCGCGATCAATTTATCTGGAAGCACAATACAATAATACCGGCTTTCCTACAAATTCTGCTCCTCAATTCTCTAGTTTACTAAAGCCTTTCCCTTCTGGTTGCGTTAATCAGCAAGTATCTTATGGTGTTGGAGCTATAGACCCTGATGGTGATAGTTTAGTTTACACACTGTCATGTGCTCAAACAAGAGTAAGTACTTGTTCTAGTTACAATACTGGATATAGTGCCGAAAAACCAGCACCTGGAATTACATTAGACTCATTAACAGGTTTAATAAAATTCAAACCTAGTTTAACCGGTAAATACGTAGTAGCCTTTTGGGTTAAAGAGTACGAGCGGTGCACGGGGATATGGAAGGGCCAAATTTTACGAGATATTACATTCATTATCAACACTTGTACTAATAAGGTTCCTAAGGATATCTCTGGAATTTCAAACATTACAGGTAAAAACGCTTCAAAACTAGATAGCTTTAAAATTCAAGTTTGTAATGGGACTACTATTACCTTTAATGACACCATTTTAGACCCTGACACTGCTGATACATTATACTTTAAATCGAACTACATTGATGCAATGCCTGGCTCAACAATGAGAGTAATAAGCTTGCAAAAAAATGAAGCTGTTGTAGAGTTTACTTGGAAAGTTGACTTGGCAAACGACCCTTTAAGATCATTCTTTGTGGAATATAACGATAACTCATGTAATTTTCCCGGTCATGGATTATCTGTATTTGAAATTCAGATTGTAAACTCAACACAGGTTGGTCCAGATCAAGCGATTTGTAAAGGGGATACATCCATTATGACGGCAAGCGGTGGTATTAAATATGAATGGCAATCACTTTACGGAGATTCTCTAATTTTCAGTGGACCAAATCAAAATATTTTTGGAGATACAAATGCTAACGATACAAATAAAACGGTTCGTTTTGTTCCTAAAACTACTACGCTAATTGAAGTTTGGTCTGATCTTAATTTAGGTTGTAGAAAAGTATATTCATGCGCAGATAGGGATACAATTAAAATTATTTCTGCTCCAACGTTTGGCTTAAAAACCTCAAACGACACGCTCCTTTGCCATACAGATAGTAATGCTTTTGTTGAAGTAATTCCAGATTCTGCACAGTTCACGTATTCCTATAATTGGGAACCTAAAGATCGGTTGTCTTCAAGCAGAGTTTCTAAACCAAAATTTTCAAGCAGCACTAATACCAACTTGATGATTACCGTAACTTCTGACTCTGGATGTGTCAAATATGAAAATATTCAGATAGATATTACACTAAGAATGCCTGATACGGTTTCTATAATTCCATCAATTAGTCCATTGTGCGGTGGACTTCCAACTATACTTTATCCAAAACTAGGAAGACAACCAACAAAATGTGATACAACCAAAATTCAGTGTGTTGGTGCAAGAGCGCACAAAACGAGTTCAGATACTAGTAATGTCAATGGATCTGGTGCTACTGGAAGCACAGCAAACTGGCCTTGTCCATACGGAGGTGCTTCTGCGTCCTCTCGTCAGCAATACTTATATACGGCTGCTGAATTAAATGCATTAGGTATTTATTCTGGGACAATAGATGGTATTGGGTTTAATGTAACTAACCCTAAGGGAGCTGATTTTAATAACTATACCATTAAACTAAAATGCATGCCTCTCTCCTTCAAGGCATTAAATGGTATTCAAGGTGCGGCAGTTACGGTATTCACACCTAAAAATGTAACTCCTATTAAAGGTTGGAATATGCATCATTTTGATTTGAATTATGACTACGATGGAATCTCAAATTTATTAGTTGAAATATGTTACGATAATACAAGGATTGGGAGTAACTCCAGCGCTGCCGTAGCCTATTCCCCTACAACCTTTAATTCTGTTTCTGGTGCAATTTCTACTACTGGAGCATGCACCAATCAATTTTTATCATTAATGTCTTGGGTAAATAGACCAACCTTACAACTTTCTTTTTGTGGTGTTCGAGACACTTCAGAATTTACCTATATCTGGTCTCCTTCTTCTAACTTAGATAGCTCAACGATTATTAGCCCAACCCTCAAGTCAGATAGTACAATAACTATTCAGCTGCAATACACAGATACATTTGGAAAATGTACTGATTCTACATCCATCATTCTAGATGTAGTGAATGTAACTTTGCCTAAGGATACTGTAATTTGTCCAGGAGATAGTATTCTCTTAATTCCAATAATCAATTCTTCGTGTACCAGAAAAAAATTCACTTGGTCGAATACTCAATTCCTATCTAATCCAAACATAATAAGTCCATGGGCAAAGCCTGACTCAACCAGCTTGTTTGTTTTATCATACCGCGACAGCTGCGGTTGTATAATTACTGATTCAATGCTGGTTTTTGTAGATTCGATAAAACCCACCATATTAATAGTTCCACCTAGTTGCACTTCAAATCGCGGTGAGATAAAAATTAATTCAGGTGGAATAGATGGTCCATTTAAATTCAGTATCGATAGTGGAAAGACCTTTCAGCCGGATAGTAATTTTATAAACCTTTCTGCTGACGATTATTTTGTTTTAGTGGAAAATATTTCAGGCTGTCGATCGGAAATTTTCCCAACTAGACTTTACAATGCCGGTGCTCCTCAAATAGATTCAATAGGAGAAAGCGATGTATCGTGTTTTGATGCTAATGATGGAGTGCTCACAATATACTTTACTGGCGGAGGCGCAACACCCAACTTTAGTATTGATAGTGGAACAAGCTGGCAAAGCTCAAGCGTATTCAATGGTTTAAGTCATGGAACTTATAAAATATTGACTAGAGATATTAACGGATGCTTATCATTTCCTAAATATGCTGAATTGATCCAACCAGAAGAATTAGTGATTGACCTTAAAATAGAGCATGATTCCTGTTTCAATCAAGGACATGGATTTGCGATACTAAAAGGACTAGGCGGAACCGGAGTAATAAGGTATCAATGGGGAGGAAAGAAGCCTGGAGCTGTGCATAACCCAGTTGTAGTAAATGATTCGATTAATACTCAACTCTTTGCATATTCAACTTATAGCGCTTTAATTATTGATGCAATTGGCTGCACTGCAGACTCTATTTTTGCTATAAAGGAAACTTCTCAATTACAGTTTGACTCAATTTCATTATTACCAACCACTTGCCATGGATATGATGATGGTGGTATTGTTTTAAAATTAAAAGGTGGTAATAAAGGTGATTTATTCTTTAGCGCAGATAGCGGAAAAAGTTATGTGAGCTCCATTTCATCAGCAAGACCAAATGAAGTCTATTTTAATAAAAACGTAAACCAGGTCAACTTATCTGTTGGTTCCTACCACATAAGGTCGAAAGACAGCAGAGGTTGCTTTGCTGATACTGTTCTAACTATAATTCAACCTCCAAAAATGATATTAACCACACCACAAGATTCTTTTAAAATATGTGTATCCAATTGCACTAAAATGGAAGTCAATTCTGTTGGTGGTAATTCGGTTTCTCACAAATTTCACTGGACACCTTCAATTAGTCAATCTAATATCGTGAATGTTTGCCCAAAAGCGGATATGATTTATATAGTTTATTCCAGCGATGATATTGGCTGTTCTTCTAATTCACTTCAAATGAAAGTTAACTTTTTTGATTCATTATCTGTTGATATTCTTGGTGATTCTGTATTGTGTAAAAATGATAATTTGACTTTAAGAGCTCTTCCAAAGGGCGGAACCGGATATAATTACAAGTACAATTGGCTGCCCTTCAATGATTTGAATAATGCGTTTATTCAAACTATTATTGCCTCGCCAACTCAAACAACTTCATATACTGTGCGATTAAGTGATTCTTGTGGCTCTCCTTTTTCCGAGGATAAGCATACGATAAGAATATTGGAACTGCCAACAGCAGATTTTAAAGTAGATATTCAGAAAGGTTGCATTCCGCACCAGGTGTATTTTGAAAACCGTTCTATTAATTCTTCTATCTGCTCTTGGAATATAGAAGGACATTCCAATCTTATTTCATGCAACCCAATTTCGAAAAGTTTTTCAGTTCCAGGTACCTACGATGTTCGCTTAAGAGTAATTTCTGCTGATGGATGTGTCGATTCACTTTTAAAATCAGATTTCATAACAGCATACCCATTACCTCAGCCAAATTTCACTGCATTTCCAAATCCAACTACTACCATCAATACTACTATCAAATTCAAAGATTTATCAGAAGGTAAGGTAGTCTCATGGGAATGGAATTTCGCAAGCATTGATACCTCTTTAAAAGCTAATCCTTCATTTCGTTTTTCTGATACTGAAAAAGGAGAATACTTTGTGCGTTTAGATGTAGTTGACATTAACAATTGCACTGATTTTCTGATTGAAAAAATCATAATTGACCCTCATTTTAGTCTATTTATTCCAAACTCATTTTCACCAAATGGCGATGGTGTAAATGACACATGGAAACCAGTATCACTCGGGTACGATTACGATTTCTATAATGTACAGGTTTTTGATCGCTGGGGTCAGCTAATGTTCATAAGTACGAATCCGGACGAAAGCTGGGATGGATTGTCTCAGGACGGAAAAGAAATTCCCGTAGGTATTTATTCTTACCGCGTTGCAATTGGAACAGACTCTTCCAAAAAGCACAACCATGAGCGTTTAGGAAAGATTACATTAATTAGATAGGGGTGTGTTTTACAACTCCAACGTTATCTGAACAGGACCTTCTGGTGGCACATCGTCGTCGTCATCGTCATCTTTCTTATTTTTCTTAGGAGAAGCTTTAAGTTTTTTTTTGGCCAATAGCTTTACCTCTATAGGTTTAGATTCATCATCAACCTTGTTGACGTCTGTCTTAACGTCCTGTTTTAACTCTTTCTTTTCTGCTGTTTTTACGGGGGGCTTCTTTTCCACTTGGATTTCAGTAACTACTTCTTCAACCACTAAGATAGTTCCTTCTTTAACTGGCTCATCTTCAGTCATATCTACCTCAGGTTTTTCTACTTCCGGATCTGGTATTGGAGTTAATTCTGTTACCTGCCTCACTTTTTCTGAAGACAATTTATTGCCTAACGCCTTATACCCTTTTACAGCAATAAAGTCATGTAATTCAACAATTTCAGGTTCCTTTTTATTGGAGGCTCGTTTATCGAACTCTACTTTCACAACTGGAAAAGTATGTTTTGAAATTACTTCCAATCGAGAGTCTTCATGCTCGGTCAACAAAGATTGAGCTTTTTCGGATGACTCAAGCAAAAATCGTTTTACAAAATGCTGACATTTTTCTCCATCAAAATAAACCATAGAGAACACTTGTTCCCGATCAAACTTATCTAATATAATCATCTTCTCTTCAAAGTGAGTATTCAAAGATTGCGGATACATTCTATAGGTACCGTCAGACATGACCGCAACAATTTTATCCTCTGCTTTAAACTCACCAACTAGTCTTCCTCTGCCGTCAGCATTAAGTCTACTTACTGTATCATCCCACCAAATTTTTCGGGCGCCTAAAGTCGAAATTCCTTCTTCTTTAATTTCAATCTTATGCACCAAGTTCTTGGTCAAAATATTGCCCTTTGCTGCCCTTCCTTTGATTCCTATTTCAGCAAAATCAAAATCAAATTTCAAGTTCTTGATTTTAGGCTTTTGCCTCAGAACTACCTTCACGACCTCTGCTTCCCCATTTCGATTAACCGACATATAATGAAGCTTGCTACCAGGAGCACCAGCACTTACGTGGTATTCTTTATCTCGAGTAATGGATGTTACGTCAAATCGTTTTACCATTGAATACTTCGACTTACCATCAAAGTAAATCAGATTATAAATTGTTCTGGTATCGCCTTTTTTCCATACGTTGATATGCGCAATGTCTTTTCCGAAAAATGCCTTGTCCGAGATTTTAGAAACCATCATTTCACCCGATTTTCTAATGACGATTATATCATCAATATCAGAACAATCACAAACAAATTCTGAATCACTCTTTTTCAAAGAGGTACCAGCAAATCCTTCTGCCATATTAACATAAAGCTTCACGTTTGCTACAGCAACTTTAGAACGCTCAATAGTCTCAAAACTCTTTATCTCAGTCTTTCGTTCTTTTCCTTCAGAATAACGCTTTTTTAAGCCTTTGAAATAATCAATAGCATAATCTACCAAATTATCTAAATGATGCTGCACCTGAGCTAATTCCTCTTCTAATTGAATTATAAAATTATCCGCTTTATCCGCATCATGTTTTGTAATACGACGCATTCTAATTTCAAGCAATCGCTTTACATCATCATCAGTAACCGCTCGTTTGAGATGCTGAATATGTGGATTCAGTAATTCATGGGTTACCTCAATGGCTTCATCATAGGTTTTACCATCAAAATCGATATAGATTTTATGCTCGATAAAAAGTTTCTCTAAGTTAGAGAAATGCCATTGCTCTTCTAACTCGCCTTTGCGAATTTCTAATTCAAGTTTAAGTAAGTCTTTTGCGTGTTCAACATTCAATTGCAAAATCTCAGAAACAGTCACAAATCGAGGTTTATCATCTTCGATTATGACCGCATTTGGTGAAATACTTACCTCACAATCGGTAAAAGCAAATAAAGCATCAATCGTCTTGTCCGGAGAAACCCCCGGTGCAAGGTGTACCTGAATTTCGCAAAATTCAGAAGTATTATCCTCAATTTTTTTAATCTTTATTTTGCCCTTATCATTGGCTTTTAGAATAGATTCAATAACTGAAGTAGTGGTCGTAGCAAAGGGCACTTCGCTTATTAACAACGTCTTTTTGTCTATTGCTGAAATCTTTGCTCGAACACGAATTTTACCTCCACGCAATCCATCATTGTAATTGGAAATATCAACCATTCCACCTCCAAGAAAATCAGGATAAATTTTCGTTTTTCGCCCTTGTAATGAATTTATTGAAGCATCTATAATTTCAATAAAATTGTGAGGTAGAATTTTACAAGAAAGTCCAACCGCTATACCCTCTACTCCATGAGCTAACAACATTGGAAACTTAACGGGAAGTGTTGTAGGTTCTTTATTCCTTCCGTCATATGACAGATGCCAATCTGTAGTTTTAGCATTAAAGACTACTTCTAAAGCAAACTTTGAAAGTCGTGCTTCTATATACCTTGGAGCTGCGGCCCTATCTCCAGTTAATGTATTTCCCCAGTTTCCCTGAGTATCGATTAACAACTCTTTTTGTCCTAATGCAACAAGAGCATCAGCAATAGAAGCATCCCCATGAGGGTGATACTTCATAGTGTTCCCTACAACATTTGCAACCTTGTTATATCTACCATCATCCAATTCTTTCAGAGAGTGTAAAATTCTTCGCTGAACAGGCTTAAACCCATCATTGACGTGCGGTACCGCTCGTTCAAGAATAACATAAGAGGCATAATCAAGAAACCACTCTTTATACATCCCAGACACACGAATTACATCATCCTCACCTCCATTATCAATGTTATCTTGATTGTCTAAGGCTTCGAATTCTTCGTCTTTCTCGTCTCTGTTATCTGGGGAATCTTCCGACATTCTTATATTCTGCTTAATTCAACATTAAAGGTTGAACCATTTAATTTTAAGGTGATTTCGCTCGAGGAAGTTACTTCAGTTTGGTCTTCAAGAACTTCAATTAATTTCTTCTCCCATTTATTTTTCAGTTCATCGTCGCAATACATTTCGGTAAAAAAACAATTACCGCCAATGGAAATTTTCGAATCATTCAATTCGTAGTTGCAACCACCAGAGTTACATGGGGATTTGATTCCAACATTTTTATTCTCTTCTTCAAATGTCAATTGCATGTCCCATTCTTTGTATGGTAAATCGACAATTTCTCCAGATTTAACGATGGATTGAATACGCCATTTACCAAAAACAGATGCGGTATTTTTACTTTGAATAATTTCTGATTCAGATAATTCAAGTGGCTTAGATAATTCCCGTATTTCGCTACTTGAATTTTCAACTTTTTCAAGAACTACTGATCGAGAAACCTCTTTCGTTTCAGATGAATTCGTATTACTTGATTTACAGCCAATAAAACCAACTAGGAAAAGGAGAAATAAAATAGTTTTCATCTTACACATCTTCCTCCACAACATCTTTTTCAACCTTCAAGTTATCAATAATAAACTTTTGTCGATCTGGGGTATTTTTTCCCATGTAAAATTCTAACAAGGGATGAATTCCGGTATCATTTCCTATCACAACAGGATCCAATCTAATGTCTTCAGCAATAAAAGCTTTAAACTCATCAGGTGATATTTCTCCCAAACCTTTGAAACGTGTAATTTCTGGATTGCCTTTTAATTTAGCCATTGCTTTGACCCTTTCTTCTTCGCTATAGCAATAAATAGTTTCTTTTTTATTTCTAACTCTAAACAATGGAGTTTCAAGAACATACAAATGTGCTCCTTTCACTAAATCTGGAAAAAATTGCAGAAAGAATGTAATCAGCAGTAATCGAATGTGCATACCATCAACATCAGCATCAGTTGCGATTACAATGTTGTTATAGCGTAAATCATCCAATCCTTCCTCAATATTCAAGGCAGCTTGTAGCAGATTAAACTCCTCATTTTGGTATACGATTTTCTTTGTAAGCCCAAACGAATTCAAAGGCTTTCCTTTCAAGCTAAAAACTGCTTGAGTTTGTACTTTTCTTGCTTTTGTAATAGATCCACTCGCCGAATCTCCCTCAGTAATAAAAAGGGTGCTATCCATTTTCAAGGGATTATCTCCTTTATCGCTTAAGTGAACCTTGCAGTCGCGCAGTTTTTTGTTATGCAAAGAAACCTCTTTAGCTCTTTTCTTAGCCAGTTTTCGGATTCCAGCCATGTCCTTTCTTTCCCGTTCACTCTGCAAAATTTTGCGTTGCATTGGATCGGAGGATGCCGGATTTTTGTGGAGATAATTATCTAATTCTCGTGAAAGAAAATCAGCCACAAACGCGCGCATTGATTTACCCTCGGGTTCTATTTCGGTTGATCCTAATTTCGTCTTAGTTTGAGATTCAAAAACTGGCTCAATGACTTTTACGCTAACTGCAGCAACTAATCCTCCTCTAACGTCAACAGCCTCGTAGCTTTTCCCAAAAAAGTCACGAATTACTTTTACGTATGCTTCTCTAAAAGCGCCTTGATGCGTTCCACCTTGTGTTGTAAACTGTCCATTTACAAATGAATAGTACTCCTCTCCGTATGAATTGGTATGCGTAATTGCTACTTCAATATCATCACCTTCCAAATGAATTATTGGGTAAAGTGGATCTGCAGATAATTTTTCTTTTAATAAATCAAGTAATCCATTTTCAGAAAAGAATTCTTCACCGTTATAATGGATTTTAAGACCTCGATTTAAATAAGCGTAATTCCGAATCATATTCCGGATATACTCAGCTCGGTACTTGTAATTCTTAAATATCTCAAGATCTGGCTCGAAGGTGAATCGAGTTCCTCTTCTTATTCCTGAGTCCTCAATTGGAGCATCTTCAATTAATTCGCCACGTTTAAAGACGGCGCGTTTAATTTTTCCATCACGAATAGATTCAACCCTAAAATATTGAGAGAGTGCATTGACTGCTTTTGTTCCAACTCCATTCAGTCCAACTGACTTTTTAAAAGCTTTGGAATCATACTTGCCTCCAGTATTTATTTTAGAAACACAATCAACAACTTTTCCTAATGGGATTCCACGACCATAATCTCGAACTTTTACTTTTCCGTCTTTAACGGAAATTTCAATATTCTTTCCGTTACCCATTACGAATTCGTCAATGGAATTATCAAGGATTTCTTTTAGAAGAATGTATATACCATCATCTGCCGAAGCCCCATCACTGGTCTTTCCGATATACATACCAGGACGCAACCGAATGTGCTCCTTCCAATCGAGAGAGCGAATATTTTCTTCGGTATACTTAACTTCTTCAGCCATAAAAAATACTGATTAATCAGTGTTTTTGAAAAGCCTAAAAATATAAGAAAGCTATTGTGATGATTGGTATTAAAAACGATTGTTTTCCACACTGTTTTTAACCATTATTGAAGAGCACTCCTTACTTAATTTAGCGTTCAATATCACTAAACACTGGCTTCACGATTCCTTACTAAAAAACACGAATTTTTTAAGCTGAATAAACTATAGGCTTAAACGTTAAACCTGAAGTGCATGACATCTCCATCTTGCACCACATATTCTTTTCCTTCAACATTTAATTTTCCTTTTTCGCGACAAGTTGCCTCAGAGCCTAGCTCAACAAAATCGACATATTTAATAACCTCTGCACGAATAAATCCTTTTTCAAAATCGGTATGAATAACTCCTGCAGCCTGAGGGGCTTTCATTCCGACATCAATTGTCCAAGCTCTTACCTCTTTAACTCCAGCGGTGAAGTACGTTTCCAGTTTTAATAATTTGTAAGCTTTTTTAATCAAATAACTCACTCCAGGCTCTTCTAATCCCAGTTCTTCTAAAAACATTTGTTTTTCTTCAAAAGTTTCCAATTCAGAAATATCAGACTCCATACCTGCGCACAAATACATTACTTCACATTCTTCATCTTTCACTAATTCTTCAACAGCTTTAGTGTGATTGTTCCCAGAAACAGCTGAATCCTCATCCACATTGCACACATATAAAACTGGCTTCTCAGTAATAAGTTGCATATCACCAACAAGCTTCATAGATTCTTCATCCATTTCCAAAGATCGAATTGATTTCCCTGCCTCTAAATGGCTTTGGTACTTTTCAATAATCGCAAGCATCTTCATTGCCTCTTTGTCTCCAGTTCTTGCAGCTTTTTTGGCTTTATCCAATCGTTTCTCAACAGCCTCTAGATCTTTCAGCTGCAATTCCATGTCAATTACATCCTTGTCTCTTACCGGATCTACAGATCCATCAACATGAATAATGTTTCCATCGTCAAAGCACCTTAGCACATGAATAATTGCGTTACATTCTCTAATGTTTCCTAAGAATTGATTTCCTAGGCCTTCCCCCTTACTTGCTCCCTTGACCAATCCAGCTATGTCAACAATTTCGACTGTTGTTGGCATTATACGTTCCGGCTTTACCAGTTCGCTCAACTTATTTAATCGCTCATCTGGAACAGTAATAATGCCCACATTTGGTTCGATTGTACAAAACGGAAAGTTAGCAGACTGTGCCTTAGCACTGCTTAAACAGTTAAATAGTGTAGATTTTCCAACGTTAGGTAACCCAACGATTCCGCATTTTAAAGCCATGGTAAAATTTTAGGCCGCAAATGTAATAAATAGAAGCCCCTAGTAGACTCACTTTACTTTTCAAAGGTTTTCAACAATAGCAATGCCTCCCCTTCAAATCGTCTAATTTCGCAACAAAACCTATTGCATGTCGGATATTAAACATCTAGAAAAAGTAGCTTCACAAACCAGAAGAGATATTGTTAGAATGGTTCACGCAGTTCAGTCTGGTCATCCAGGTGGTTCTTTAGGCTGTGCTGACTTGTTTGTAGCGCTCTATCACTCAATTCTTAAACAAGACCCCAGTACTTGGACAATGGATGGTGAAGGAGAAGATTTGTTCTTTTTATCTAACGGTCATATTTCTCCAGTATGGTATTCAACCTTAGCTAGAGCGGGATATTTTGAAATTTCAGAATTGGATAGTTTTAGAAAATTGAATACACGATTGCAAGGTCACCCAACAACACATGAAGGTTTGCCTGGTATTCGTATTGCTAGTGGTTCTCTAGGTCAAGGATTATCAGCAGCAATAGGTGCAACATTGAGCAAAAAATTGAACTCTGACCTAGGCTACGTTTACGTTTTGATGGGTGACGGAGAACTGCAAGAAGGTCAAGTTTGGGAAGCAGCGATGTTTGCTGGAGCTAAAAAGGTAAATAATCTTATCGCTTTTGTAGATTGGAACAAGCGTCAAATTGATGGAGATGTAAAAGACGTTTTGGATCTTGGGGACCTGAACGCTAAATGGGAATCTTTTGGTTGGAAAACCATGGAAATGAATGGAAACGATATGAGCTCAATCCTTTCGACAGTAGAAAAGGCAAAATCTGAGGAAGGTCCTGTCGTTATTCTAATGAAAACTGAAATGGGCGCAGGTGTAGATTTTATGATGGGAAGTCACAAGTGGCATGGAATTCCGCCGAGTGATGAACAATTGGCACAAGCATTGGAGCAGCTAGAGGAAACTTTAGGAGACTATTAATATGCACGACACGATTCGATTATTTCTTTTTATCTTTATAAGTTCCTTAGGAACTAGTATTCTGGCTCAAACTGGATTTAACCGCGACGCTAAGACACGAATCCTTTTTATATACGATGCTTCTAACTCAATGAACGGTTCTTGGCAGAAAGGAAAAAAACACACAATTGCTCAACGCTTGCTTTCTGAAACTATTGACGAAATGCAAAATATTCCAAATTTGGAAACTGCATTGCGTGTATATGGTCACCAGAAATATTACAGAAATGGCCAAGATTGTAACGATACAAAATTAGAAGTGCCTTTCGCTGCTAAAAATGCCAAACAGATTAAAGCCAAATTAAAGTCAATTACACCAAAAGGAACGACTCCGATTGCCATGACTTTAGAGAAATCGGCTGAAGATTTTTCAGATTGTTCAAATTGCAGAAACATTATCATTCTAATTACTGACGGTATTGAAGAATGTGGAGGCGATCCTTGCGCTATTTCGATGAAACTACAACGTCAAGGAATTGTATTGAAACCTTTCGTGATTGGAATCGGACTCGATGTAAATTTCAAAAAATCATTCGAATGTTTGGGCACCTTTTATGATGCCTCAGATGAAGCTACCTTTAAAAAGGTACTTGATATTGTTATTTCTCAAGCACTAAATGAAACATCAGCTCAAGTTAATTTAATCGATGCTGCCAAAAACCCTTCAGAAACTGATGTTGCGGTTAGTTTATACGACCATTTTAGTGGTCGATTACTTTATCATTTCATGCATACTATGGATGCAAAAGGAAATCCAGATACCTTAGATTTAGAAGCCAATTACACCTACGATATGGTCGCACATACAGTCCCTCCCGTCAGGGCTGATAGTTTGACTATGATTCCTGGAAAGCACAATATTTTGGGCATTGATGCTCCTCAAGGCTTTATAAATATTGAAGTAAACGGATTTAATTCTAGAACTCCTGTCCAAGCCATTGTGAGGCAGCATAAGAAAACAGAAACTGTTTTTGTGCAAGAACTAAACTCGACTGAAAAATATTTGGTAGGTTTTTACGATATTGAAATATTAACCCTTCCTCGTGTTATACTAGAAGATATAGTTGTTAGTCAAAGCCATACAACTACCGTTGACTTGCCTAATCCAGGGCTTTTAACTGTGACTAAAAAATCGAAAGGTTCTGGTGGAATATTTATTGACAGAAATGGTAAACTGGAAAAAGTAGTAAAGCTTGATGAAAATCAAGCAAGGGAAAGTTTCTATTTACAACCCGGAGAATATCTTCTTGTATATCGAGCAAATGGTGCACAGAGCACCTCATTTAATAAGCAACAAAAATTCACTATAAGAACAGGTAGCTCTGCTTCTATTAATCTATAACAATGGCTAAACACGAAAACACTGGTTCAAAGGACACTAGATCTGGATTTGGAGAAGGATTACATGAATTGGGAAAGGAAAACGAAAATGTAGTTGCCCTTTGTGCTGACCTTACAGGTTCATTAAAAATGAATGCCTTTGCAAATGATTTTCCTGAGCGGTTTGTTCAAGTTGGAATTGCAGAAGCCAACATGATGGGAATTGCAGCGGGTTTAACTATTGGCGGTAAGATACCTTTTACAGGAACTTTTGCAAATTTCTCAACGGGTAGAGTTTACGACCAAATTCGTCAAAGTATAGCTTATAGCGGAAAAAACGTGAAAATATGTGCGTCCCATGCTGGTCTTACTTTAGGTGAAGATGGAGCAACGCATCAGATATTAGAAGACATTGGATTAATGAAAATGCTACCACATATGGTAGTTATAAATCCATGTGATTTCAATCAAACTAAAGCCGCAACTAAAGCAATTGCAGCTTATGATGGTCCTGTATATTTAAGGTTTGGAAGACCTAAAGTCCCAAATTTCACACCTACTGATCAGAATTTCGAAATAGGAAAAGCTGTTTTGTTAGAATCTGGAAAAGACGTAACTATTATTGCAACAGGACATTTAGTTTGGAAAGCGCTTGAAGCAAGCGAACAATTAGCAGAAAAAGGAATTAATGCTGAAGTAATTAATATTCATACGATTAAGCCTTTGGATAAAGAAGCAATTCTAAAATCGATCAAGAAAACGCGATGTGTTGTTACTGCTGAGGAGCATCAGATGAATGGTGGACTTGGGGATTCAGTTGCTCAATTACTTGGACGAGAATTACCTACCGCACAAGAATATGTTGGAGTAGATGATTCGTTTGGAGAAAGTGGAACTCCCGAAGAATTACTTACCAAATATGGTTGCGATACTGCTGATATTGTGTCAGCTGCAGAAAAAGTGATTGACAGAAAACAACGGGAAACAGAAACAAAACATGCATAAATTTTGAAGCACTATTTACATCCAGTTCCTTGTAAGTAAAAGAGAAACGGCCTTTAGCATCAGTTGTTGAAGTTTGATAAAAATCGTTATCTGGGCTACGGGTTAAACCGCCTCTACCAACAACGCTTAGGGCAAGTGTGCTGCCAGCTACTATATTTTCACCGGTATCATCATAGAGCGTACCTTCAATGGTATAATTAGGTTTATCAGCTTCTTTCTTTTTGCAACTTAGTAGGCACAAGGCAGCAACGAGAAGCAATAAAAAATTTTTCATCTTACTTTATTTTACTGAGTTTATAATTATAAGTGGTTAAACCATTGGATAGTTTTAGGAAATAAATACCGATAGGTTCAATTTCGGCAACATTCAGCGTCTGCTTAGGTTCAGTAGCATTCAACAACCCTTGCTTTACAGTTTTTCCTTGTATATTACTAATGGTATAATTCCAATGTTCTATTGCTAGTTGCTCGGTTTTTGGCAACTAAATATCCAAGGAACCATCCAAAATAATTAATAACGATGAACAATTATTTGATTTACCCAATTTTGTGGTGGCAATTAGAAGCAATCCAGTAATAAAATATTGTTTTGAAATTTTCATCATTCTAAGACAATGGTCTCTACATAGGGAAATCCTCTTATTTCAATGTTAAAATTGTGCTTTTTATATTCATTAGAATTAATTGCACCAGTGCGCTGCAACGAATCAAACTTGTTAAACTCTTCTCGACCAACTGCCCACCTGAAACCATAAGCCATTGTTTCAAATGACCGTTCCCATATTGAACTTAACAGAGTATCTTTAAAGGGATGAAAAATTTTTGTACTACCATTGGCACTACAGTAAATTGTATCTGATTCATTTAAGCTTAGCCTAATCAGAAGTTCAACTTTGGAGTCACAATTAGCACAAACATCCCTATCTATATTTTCATTAATTGGTATGTCTTTTAAAATTGTACCAAAAACACCACCTGAAGTCGGAGAAAAATCAGATGCAAATGCCAACATAAGTTTTGAAGCACTATTTACATCCAATTCCTTGTAGGTAAAAGAGAAGCGCCCGTTTGCATTGGTAGTAGTGGTTTGATAAAAATCGTTGTCTGGGCTACGAGTTAACCCGGGTCTTCCAACAACACTTAACGCGAGTGTACTACCTGCAACCACATTTTTACCTGTATCGTCATAAAGTGTGCCTTCGATAATATATGAGGGGTTATCCGATTCTTTCTTTTTGCAACTGAGTATGCTAATAGCCAAGATAAATAGAATTGCTAAGTTTTTCATCTTACTTTATTTTACTGAGTTTATAATTAAATGTGGATAAACCGTTAGATAGTTTTAGAAAATAAATGCCAACAGGTTCAATATCGGCAACATTCAAGTTCTGCTTTGGTTCAGCAGCACTTAATAATCCTTCCTTTATGATTTTTCCTTGTACATTACTTATGGTATAATTCCAATGTTCTATTTCTAGTTGTTCGGTTTTTGGCAACTCTATTATGAGCTCATTTTCAAAAGGATTGGGGTACAACTTCAATGCTCCATATTCTTCAACAGCGAATTCTTCGTCTTCAATTTCCCAAGCACGCACTTTAAAGCTATCTACTGGATAGTTGCATACAATAGCGTTTGCATGGGGAATTAGGCTGTAAACACCGATAATACCATTGTCTGTGAAATTACCAACTCCATGACGTAAGGTGAGCCCAGAGTTGCTTGGAATAACCAATGGGTTACTTTTTGAAAAAATGTAATTTGAAGTTGAAAATGAATAAAAGTTAGTTTGACTCCATAATAATTGTGGCTGTGAACTATATTCAAAATACGGATTCTCGTCGTTGCCGCCCATAACGTGGTTTGTACCCGATACAATGGCTTGGTTTCCCACCTCCCAGTTTTCGAGAAACAGCCAATCGTTGCCTATTTCCATATTTAAAAGATAATTGGTTTTATTATTATTTTGGGGGGTATTTGGCCCATTGTTATGTGCAGCATCCAACACGTAGTTTTGCATACTGGCTGTATGAAAACCGTTCCAAGAGTATTCCTCTGATTTATATTGATTATTGGGGTAGCTTGGGTGCGGCCCTCGGCCAATAATAACATCAAACGGCGTTTTTGACATTTTACTTGCTGTAGATAGGGCTAATATATTGTCTCTAGGCTGAAGATCCATATCCAAGGCTGATACGGTTGGTATGAAACAAAACCGATCCGCTTCTGTATTAATTGTAACTCCAGCACTAGATCCCAAAAATGTAAAATTCCCGATTTTCAAATTACCATTCCACCATTCGTTCGTTCTAAAACGATTTGCTACGACATCAGTTATATCTCCTGCGGTGAAATAACCACCTGGTGCATTATCCCATGGATAGGTTCCTAAACTATATTCTGTTTTGCCCTTATTGGTAACGTAATCTTGAACTATCTCAATTCCATCAGGTATTCTTATGCTCATTGTGAATGTTCTTGACCAAAAAATTAAATTTATAGTAAACTGTTTGGAATATACTTTCCATTTAACTTTTGGTTTCCAATATTTCTTTCCGTAATTAGATTGGTATAAAATCGTTGATGCTCCGGGGTCAATTGCGTTTAAATTATAATCTGCTGAGAAAATGTTTACATTCACACCCAAAAAGGTAGCATCTATATTCATATTTCCATTAAAATAGGGTGAGCCATTTTGCATGGTGAACCGGTCAAAAAAATCGTTTTCGTAAATTTGATTATCTCCACTCATAAGTCCGTTTGAAATCGCCACTTTTTTACAATACTCTGGGTATCCATCATTACCCATTGCTTGCAATACCCCTTTAAACAAGGTTCTTCTTGGGTGTTCGTAATAATGCATAGAGTTAACATTGACTCCAGTTGATATTGCCTTCAATGGATTTGCATTTCGGATGTCTAAATAATTATAGTGACTGCTAACATGTAAATTCAATAGCTGTTTCGCTGCTGGAGAGTATAAAAAATCAAGATTTAATCTTCCTAAGGTAAACAGCCTTGCAGTTAAGTTTATAGATCTTAGGTTTATATTGCCAGCAGCGTGCTGACCTGCCAAAGGAATGTACGCTCCTTGGTGGGGTGAATCATACGAAATGAACAACCTTGTATTGTGCATCAAACTTTGTTTACAGTTGCCAAAATTTGGATTTACCTCCATATACCGAAGAGCATATCGCGCAATTACACCTCCCAAACTTTCTCCCATTACAATAAACTGTTCGGCTACGTCTCCAGTTACATAATTGCATTTCATCCAATCTAGAAACTTACATAAGCGATTCCCATTTAACATTAAATCACCAGTACTATTTTTCCAATTGACAACCATAAACGTATAACCATGATTTCTTAATAGAACTAAATTTTGATTAGCAATGTGCCCGTAGATATCTGATACATCATTATCAAATAATGGGTCAAACCCCTCTACGTAAATGATAAACTTTTCTCTAAAATTTGGATCATTTGGATCTCCACATCCTCTGTACATTGCTACTTCCAAGCCATTGGCGTTATACACTATGAGATCAGGCGGCACTTTGGTATCATTAGAAAGGATAACTATTTCAGTTTTAGACTCTCTTAACTTAGTGCCACCAACATCAAATAACCCAACCTTGAGAGATTTTGTGCCATTTGAATTGTAGTTAATGGTTTCAAAAGAACTTTGCGTGTGATCGACTATCTGCCAGCCATTTCCATCACCAAAATCAATACGCAAGCTAAAATCTACTACATAATCAGTAAGCTGTTCGGCTCCTATGAACAAAAGGTTGGGATCGATTTTAAAGGTAACATTTTTATAAAGAAATTTTTCCTTGAAGACATTAGCCGAAAAAACTTCATCGTGCAAGTAAGGTGACTCACCAGTGGAATTTCTATATGTTGGTTGCTGCACGTTGGCAGGGTCCACTCCATAAAGAGTAGTATCATCAGGGTCATCAACTTGTGGGTCCCCTAGAAATGTGAACTTAAAATTATCCACCAAATTATCGTTATCATCAGCCAGAAAATATTTGTCGCTCGTAAGCGCATCAGACTTTAATCTATTGAATGAAAAATCAATAAGACCAATAGCTGCTGTGTCCTTACCGTGTTTTAAAGCATTTTCATAAAAATTCCAGATTCTTGGTAATTGAGTAGTATCGTATTGACAATACCAAACTTCTTCATAGAGCACTGACCACAATTCGGCAGTCACTTTATCAGGGCAATTTGGTGCCCACCACTTTTCGTCAACGAAATGTGCGGCATAATCGTAAAATAAAGTAGCATTTGGGTTTGCAGGTTTTTGAAGATGCCCTAACATTGAGCGCGCGCCCATGTTAAAATGCTGATAAGGTGCTCCACCAAATTGGCAAAATGCACTAATTGCTAGGCAGAAAGAAAGAAAGAAAGAAAGAAAGAAAGAAAGACTAATTGTTTTCATTGGTATAAATTTTTATAAAATTACAAAAAAATACAATAACCCACATTATCAGCACTTTACCCATTTTTTTCGTAAATGATTCCAATAATTGAAATTACACCCAACAAAAAAAGGCGAGCAATGCTCGCCTTTTTTGTTTATTACTTTTAAGATTCTTACTCAGCAGAAGGAACTTCTTCAGCTTCTTCTTTCATTTCTTCTTTGTGAGAAACATAATCAGTAAGAATAACCCCACTAGCCATAAAAAGGTACTTAGTTTCTGGCTCAGTAATAGCTGCAATTTCTTCAGCTGATTGTCCGTCATCCTCAGCATAATGTTTTAGCTCTTCTACACTTACAGTTTCCTTGTATGCATTACCCTGCAAAACAGCGTTACTGCCGTCAGAATCCAATGGAACGAAAAAACCGTAATCTTTAAATTTCACAAAAACTTCTTTTTCTTCTCCCATTTGAACATTCATCCAGCAACCTTTCTTTTTGCATACTGAGGCAATTTTACCGCCAATAACAATATCTCGAAGCGTATCAGTCGATTCTAAGCCAGCTAATAAATCTTCAGCAGAGGTAACTTCTTCTACTGAAATCTCTTCACCAAAAATAGAAGGGGATACGTTGCCAGATACATCTGCTCCTACAGATTTTTTATCTTTTAATTCAACTGTCCCTTCAGCAGGCACTTCTTTTTCTGATGCCGTTTCCAAATTACATCCAATTATTGAGAAGGCTCCGAACGCACAACTCATTAAAATCACCGATAGCTTTTTATTCATCTCTTTATTTTATATAGCATCAAAGGTAACAATCTACTATTTAGATAAAAGAACAAATTCAGTTCTTCTATTTTGAATTTTTCCTTCTTCTGTTGCATTACTAACCATAGGTTTAGAACTTCCAAAACCCTTAAACTGGAGCCTCGCTGAACTTATTCCCATTGCTTCTAAATATGCTTTTACCGAATACGCCCTATCTGTAGACAATACCAAATTTTCAGTTTCAACACCAACATTATCAGTATGTCCATGAATGGCAACCTTTATAGAAGTTTTTTCTTTTAGATACTCTCCAAAATCTTCTAAAATCACTTTAGACCTATCAGAAATATCAGCAGAATTGGTTTCATAATGTATGTCATCAAGTCGGTAAGACTCACCGACTTCTTCGGATTTTGCAACAACATTTATTTCCTGAGCAATTGGTTCCAGTTTCGTTATTTCTTCTTGTTCAATTATTGAGTCAGGCACTTCAATCAATCGTGCATTATAAGCCACATCTTCCCCTTCAACTTTCAGCACCACTTTATCACCAGGCTTAACAGCAATTACTGCCGCAAACGTTCCATCGGTTTCATCAATTTCAAATTCTGTAGCTTTCTTCGAGTTTAGATTTTCAATGGAAATACGTTTATCTGAAGTTGAGGCTTCAGTTAAGTCGACATTTCCTTTTACAAATACAACATTTTCAGGTCGCGCTTCTTTGTACAAATCAAACGACAAAATATTTAGTCGTGTTCTAACATTTCCAATTCTAGCAGAAGAGTAATAAACTTTTTTCCCGTCTGTACTTACCACAAAACCGTGTTCATCTTCATCAGTATTAATTGGGTGGCCAATGTTTATAGGTTCATTCCAAGAACCATCATCGTTTTGACGTGCATAAAAAATATCAAAACCACCAAAACCCAAATGTCCTTGAGATGAAAAATAAAGTGTTTTAGAATCGGTATGAACAAAAGGCGATTTATCATTGAATTTGGTATTAATTGGTGCCCCAACATTTTTGGACATCCCCCAACCTTCTTCAGTTTTATCTGACCTATAAATATCGATACCTTGGCTTCCTTCACGAATTGAAGCAAAATATAAATGCTTTCCATCTGCGCTTAAGGAAGGTTGCGACTCCCATCCTGTAGGAGTATTAATGTTTGGCCCACAATTCTCAGGTTCAGTCCAATACCATTCCTCCACTCCTTTTAGTTTATTTAAACCAAAAACAAAGTTTGATTGATAGATATCACAATTGTACAAATACGCCTGTTTTTTCTTATCGAAGTATGGCTTACAAATCGTTACGTATAAATGTCGATTGTTTAATGAAATAGTCACCCCACCATAGTTGGATTTTTTATCTGCATTGAAGGGTTCTGGCATCTCATTTCCCTTCGTAAACTTCCCCGAAGTTAGATTAGAAACACTAAATTTCTCAACATACCGAACCTCGTGGGAATTGTTTACGACACTATTCCTGTCTGGAGTATTATCCTCCCATCTTCTTGTAAAATATAGTTTCTCGTTATCCGGAGTTAGCAGCGGTAGATATTCGTCTCCTTCATTTGTAGAAACGTCTCGAACTACCGTCGGGTCAAACGGAACCGGATGTGCATAAGCTTCTGCAAAGAATTTAGCATACTTCAAATCATCTTCAGTCTCGACTCGATATTGCTCATACTTCTTTGAAAACTTTTTTTCATCGTCCGATATGAAATCCAAGAATAATTGCTGATTCTCAACAGCAAGAGCAAATTTCTTTTGACCTAAATAAATTGCCCCTAGGTAATAGTAGATATCTGAATGAAAGTCTGGACAGTTTGCTTTTACTTTTTCAAGATATTTCGTAACAGTAGAAAAACTGCCTCCTTTTGAACGCTGAGTTTTAATTGTTTCGATTGCCAGCATGTAATTAGCCTCAGCATAGTCTTCTTCGTCTTCTAATGCATCACGCAAAAACACGAGACGTTTTGTTTTATCATATTTCTTTCTGTCTTTTGCTTTCTCAACAAGTTTAACCGCTTTTTCAGAAATATTTTCATCGCACTCCTGTGCAATTATAGTTTTAGGTTTAATTACAACAACAGCAATAAGAATTAATATGAGAATGAAATAACTGCGACGCATAGCCGATATCTTTAAAAATCGTACCAAGTTAAAAATGAAAAAGGTAGGGTTCAGCTTATCTTCCAATTAGCTTCTTCAATTTGTCTTCCCCTTTCTTTTTCAACTCCTCTGCAGCTTTCTTTTTTACTTTTTCAGCTTCGGCTTTTGCTTTTGCTTCTGCTTCTTTTTTTAGGCGATCTCCTTCAGCTTTAGCCTTAGCTTCAGCTTCTTTCTTGATTTTATCAACCTCCTGCCTTGCTTGTGCCTCTGCTTCTTTTTTCAATCGATCTGCTTCAGCTCTTGCTTTTTCTTCTGCTTCTTTTTTCAGCTTGTCAATTTCCTCTTTAGCTTGCTTTTTTAATTCGTCTTTAGCTTGAGTTTTAACATCACCTGAACCACTTCCGAAAGAAGGCGTTATCTTAGGTTTATCATTTGTACCTGTAACTTTTACGTCAACTTTAATTTCATCACCCAATGATGCATTTGTTCCAGCTTGTTGATTAAACTGATCCAAAAGCCCTTTTGCCATTCCTGCTCCTACTCCAAGAGCATCCATAGGGATAGCGGTTTTAATTAAATAATTCAAGGTTTGATCGAACCCATTTGAACCAGAAACATTAGCATTCAAGTCTCCTAACTTCATATCAAATGGTTCTACCCATACTCTACCTTCTCTGAATTCATAAGTAATGTTTACGTCATTTAAAACCAATGTTCTTAGGTCATCTTTCTTTAATGCATCCGCCACTTTATTTAAAGTTTCAGAGTCCGATATTTTAACCATGTGCGTTTGCAAATCGCCTCCTCCATTCATTGATTCGTAAATGGGTTCCATATTACCATCTAAAACGCAAACCAATGTCATTGCAGTTGAAAATGATCCGGTTGCATTTTCCGCTATAGGAGCCATTTCTTTTACAGTATTGAAGGTTGTATACGTTTGAGGAACATCGAATTTTTTAATCGCCATTTTAAAATCAATCGTTGGTTTATCTAAATTGGTAGTTTCATAAAAACCATTCATATTCAAACTTCCACCTAACATATTCATGTCTAAGTTTTCCATAGCAACCTTTTGATCTCGAACTGTAATTTTCCCAATCATATCGGTCATCTCCATGTTATCATAGAGTACTTTTTTGAAATTAGAAGTCAAAACAAAATCTATATTTCCAGGCACCTCAACAGCACCTTCTGACGAATCTGCTGGAGCGGATTCATTTTCAGTTTCATCTGTATTTGTTGATTCGTCGCCTTCACTTACTTCTGAACTTTCTTCTTCTGGCCCTGCTAATTCATTTAAGTCCATTAGATTCGAGTTTATTGCCATGAGTCCTTTTATAGTACCATCACTAAACGCATATGAAATGTAATTGGCAATTTTACCAGTGCCACTAATATCACTTTTTCCAAGAAGACAATTCAATTCAGCCATTTCGATAGCTTGAGGTGTGAATTGAAAATCAGCCTTATTTAATTGAACGGGATAACCTAATGAAGGATCATTGTAAACTATTCCTTCAAGAATCATAGAACCGTTTGCATCAAAGTTTTCGTAATCTTCAGCTTCTAAAGTTGATACTTTCCCTTTCAAGTTTATATCAGCGCTAACTTTTCCTTTGTACTCCTCACCATTTTCAGTAGGCATAACATCAGCCAATGAAGCAAGGTCAATATTCATTTTTATGTTCCCGTCAATGTCAGCATCTGACACCGGTGTTTTAACCAACATTCGCATATCAATTGGATTATCAGCTAACTCAACGTGGAATTTTTTAAGATTAACAACAGTATTATCATCTGACCCACCTGGGTTTTTGACAGTTAAATCAATATTGATATTCTCCGCCGATTTAGGTAAGTCTGGATATTGAAACCTACCATTATCTACTTTTAGGTTAAGATTAAATGCTGGCAAAACATCACCTACCATTTTCCCTTTAGCCATACCATCTAAGGCAAAGTTTCCATCGGTTTTAATCGTTTCAAAATCGGTCATATAAACCGCCGGAACAAGAGATAAAACACTTTTGAATGTTGTTTTTTCGGTATTGAATGTCAAGTCTAGTTCCGTGGTTTCTTCATCTGGAAGTGCAACAAACCCTTCGAAATGCAGCATAAGATCATTGATTCCAAAGTGATTTTCTTTAAATGTATATTTTGAATTCACCATGTCAATTTCAGTATCGAATTTGATATCGAATTTGGCTTTTTTCAAATAGCGCATACCTTCCATTTTGAAAGTCAGTTCTTCAATATTGGTTTGCGTTTCCAATAAGAAGTTATCTAAGGTAAAATCTCCACTTCCTTCGTGTGTGAAATTTTTTATTTCTGCAAACATGTCATTCACACGGTCATCGTAAATTACATTTATGTTGCGCATATAATAGCTACTAACACTCATTGAGAATGGAGCTGATTCCTCTGCAGACACCTCTTCAGTCTGCTCCTCTGTTGTCTCTCCTGAAGGTTTTACAATATCATAATTGGCCAAGGTATCAGATTCAATAACATCGACTATTACATGAAAATTCGCGTCAGCAATACCCACTGATTTTATTTTCATTTGATCGCCATTGATAACTGACATTAAATCTAAATGAGTTTCAATCAGCCCTATGTCGGCTAAAACAATTCCCTCATATTGCGCTTTACCAGTAACTTTTACCCCTTTCAACTCCAATTTAAAATCTGGAAAAGTGCTAATCAGTGACAAGTCTAAGTCCGCTAATTCTACTCTTGCATTTAAGTGATCATCCATTTGCTGTTGAATCATTTCAGCAATCTTCCCTTTAAACAGAAATGGCATAGCTACAAGCAGCACTATTATGACTACAATGAGAATTCCTAGTGCTTTAAAAATCTTTTTCATTAGTGACTTTTTGAAGTGAATCCACAAATTTCTAAAAAACAATGACTTAAAAAAATGTGAAGTATTAATAAAATATAATCTTTTTCCGTTAGAAAACTAATCCTTTAAATTTAATTCTCCCTCTCCTTTTGCAATGATGGTACTAACAGTTGCATCGCCTGTTACATTTACCACCGTTCTGCACATGTCTAATATTCTATCAACGGGGAATATGATAGCAATCCATGCCGGATTTAATCCAACTGAAATAAGCACAATCATCAACATAACTAATCCAGCGCTTGGAACCGCAGCGGATCCTATAGAAGCTAAAGTTGCTGTTAATACTATTGTTAGTTGTTGCGCTAATGTTAAATCTACCATATGTAATTGAGCGAGAAACAAAACAGCAATAGTTTGATACATACTGGTACCATCCATATTAACTGTTGCTCCAATGGGTAACACGAAGCTCGAAACATTTTTTGATACTCCAATATTATCTTCTACACACTCCATCGTAACTGGCAAGGTTGCTGCGCTTGAACTTGTTGAAAATGCCAAAAACTGAGCAGGACTTATCTTTCTAAAGAAATCAGAATAACCAATTTTAGCGACGAACTTTACGATAAGTGGATAGAAAACTGCTACCATAAATGCTAATCCAACGAAGACAGCAGTGCTATATGCGCCAAGACTTTTAAAAATTTCGAATACCTCTGCTGGAGTATCTGCCATCTTAGCGATTACTCCGGCCATTAATGCAAAAACGAAAATAGGAGCTGCCCTCATAATTAAATCAACCATTTTCAAAAACACCTCAGACATTCCCTCAAAAAATGAAATAATTGGTTGTGCCTTTTCACTAGGTATCATAATTAGAGTAATACCTAAAAATATTGCAAAGAAGATAACTTGAAGCATAAGTTTATTGTCGGAAATAGAAAGTATTATATTCTCAGGAACCATATCCACCAAAAAGTATAGCGGCCCGCGAGTTTCATTTTTTGATACTACTTTTAATTTCTCTTCGATATTTTTTCGATCTTCAACACTAAGTTCATCGCCATGTTTTTGTTCAACTTCCTCTACTAAAGTAGCATACTTTGGATCTGAAGAATAGTATTTCCCATCCAGTATTTCAACTCCATTATTAGTGGCCCAATACTCATAATTGATTCGGTTTTTAATCCGCTGTTCTGGATCAATAAAAGTTCCAGGCTTAACAACGTTACCAATTAGCAGCCCTATGCTAACAGCGCAAACGGTAGTTATTAGATAAATCAAAAGCGTTTTACCTCCCATTCGCCCAAGTTTACTAACATCATTCAGGCCTGCTATTCCAGTTACTACTGAAAATAAAACTAGAGGCACTGCAATGAATTTTAAAAGCCGTATGAAAATTTGGCCAAAAGGATCTATCCAATCAATTGTAAATTGATTCCATCCCATTGCACTAGAAATAAAAGACCAAATTGCTCCGAAAATCAATCCTATTAAAATCTTAACGTATAATGGCATTCCTTTCATTTATTCTAGATTTTATCTGTTCGTTGTAATAAAATATGATCAGCCAAAACCATTGCACACATCGCTTTGACAATTGGGACCGCTCTCGGTAAAACACATGGATCATGACGTCCTATAGCTTCAAACTCTAGATTCTCGCCTGTTTTAGAAACTGTCTTTTGTTTTTGAAGAATGGTGGCAGGTGGTTTAAACGAAATCGAAATGAGAATATCGGATCCGTTAGAAATGCCACCTTGAATTCCACCGGAATTATTTGAAGTTGTTGTCACTTCTCCTTGCTCAAAAACAAATTCATCGTTTTGCTCAGATCCTTTTTCGAATACCGTATTCGAGCCAATCCCTATTTCAACCGCTTTTACAGCATTTATAGAGAATAGAGCATGACTTAGATCCGCACTTAATTTGCTGAATATGGGACGGCCTAAACCCGCAACAACGTTTCGAATTACTACTGAAATTTTCCCACCTAAACTATCTCCGGCTTCTTTATATTTTTTAATGAGTTCTACCATTTTTTCTGCGCAATCCAAATCAGGACAACGAACTGCTGAAGCGTCAATTGCAGAATCATCATAAAAAATAGATGTATCAGGTATTACTAAAGTTCCTACTTGGGAAACATAACTCGAAATTTCAATTCCATTAAAACCAATAATTTTTTGCGCTACACTTCCGCCTACAACCCAATTCGCAGTTTCTCTTGCAGAAGCTCTCCCTCCTCCCTTATAATCTCTTACTCCGTATTTAACTTGATAGGTATAGTCGGCATGAGAAGGGCGAAAGACATCTTTTATATTGGAATAATCTTTACTTTTTTGATCTTTATTTGGTATTAAGAACCCGATTGGTGTACCTGTAGTCTTTCCTTCAAAAACTCCAGAAAGTATTTCAACTGTATCTGACTCTTTCCTGTCTGTAGTAATACTGGATTGCCCCGGTCGTCTTCTATCTAGTTGCTTTTGAATGTCCGATTCTTCTAATTCAATTCCAGCAGGACAACCATCGATTATTCCTCCAATCGCCTTACCATGCGATTCTCCAAATGTCGTGAGACGAAAGATTTTTCCAAGGGAATTTCCTGACATTCCGCAAATGTATTCAATATCGTTTGAGGTTTTGCCCAACTTTTACCCTAAACACTGCGTCTATACTGTTGAAATGATGTTTCCTAAAATAGACTTAACGGCTTTGCAGGGTGTTCTAAGAACTATAGTGTTCTTCGATAGCATGAGTATTTCTGTTGATAAAAGCGAAATCGAGCATTACTTATTGGAGAGCACTGCAAGTATTGAAGGAATTGAAATTAGTCTTTCTATTCTTGAAGATTTAGACGTTATAAAGTCTGAAGCTGCCGGTTACTCACTATTTGCAAGAGATGCCGCTAAACTTAAAAGCAATTTTAAGCATAAGACTATTAATCGTTTTCAAAAGCTTATCCTAAGAAGTTTCGCTACGATTTCATTTGTTCGAGGAATTTATCAAATGGATGTTCCTGGAATTGATGGTGCTTTCGTGTTAGATATTTCTGGATTAAACAATCCTATTCGCGCAAGAAAATACTGTCAAATAGCTTCGAAATTTTTAAGAAGAAGAGTGCTCTTTGTTAGCCGTTTTGCAAAAGTTGAAAATGAATCCATATTTCATTCTATCGCCTTAGCTGGGATGACCTCGGTTTATAATCCATTCGGATTAGAGAAATTGACAAGACGTCATTCTGATTGTATCGCCAAATTTCCTAATCGCGTTGCTGAAAATGGCATGAATATGGAACCTTTATTTAACTCTCCCAAAAAGAATACTCATAAACCAGTTTTTAATGCCTCTGGCACAAATTATTCAGAGTTCTTTACATGGGTTACTGCGTTTATAGAAACTCAATCTATTGATGCTAACTGGGAAAAAAATCAATCTGTGTATCGTCAGTGGTTACTTCCAAAACTTTCTAGATTGAATAGAAAGTACCAACTGGTGTAAATTTTTGCTCATTCATTGTTTAAAACAATAATTTTGGCCGTTAAGCGTATTTGTGCCGTGAAAGCCATTATAACTATTTTTTTTCTTGCTATTTCCACTATATCCTTCGGGCAATTAGGAGGAGAAAGGAGTTATACGTTTTTAGAAATCCCTTCTTCTGCTCGTTCTGCTGCTATGGGAGGAAGTTCTGCTGGAATTAAAGATGCGGATATCAATTTGATAAATGATAACCCAGCCAACTTAGACACCTCCATTGATAATCACTTAAGTATTAATTATGTCAACTTCGTGAGTGATATAAACGCTGGAAATTTTGCATATGCTAGAAAAGCTGGAAAAGGGACGATTGGTGTAACGGCACAATTTTTAGGTTACGGGAAATTTGAAGTAGTTGAGGCAAACGGAATAAAAACAGGAGAAGAATTTAATGCAGGAGATTTTGCATTAAATATCGGCTATGGAAGGGCGCTTGACTCCCTCTTTTCAATAGGCGGTGCCCTTAAAACTGTTTACTCCAATTACTATTACAATCAAAGTGTAGCTATAGGAATAGATTTAGGAGCAGCATATATAAGTAAATCAAAATATTTCACGAGTACAATTGCATTGAGGAACATTGGCCGTTCAATAAACAAGAGTAATAATCAGTCTCGAAATAAGCTTCCTTCAAACGTTGAAATTGGTGCGGCCATAAAAATCCCCAAAGCTCCACTTCGTTTTTTCACTCAATACAATAATATTCAGAAATGGGATTTAGGCTCCAATGACCCAAATTATGTTGCAAAAGAAAAAATCGATGCAAAAACCGGATTAACCACTCTAAGAAAATTCAGCTCTGATAATCTATTTCGACATTTAGTGTTAGGTGCTGATATAGTTGCTTCAGATAATTTTTCACTCACTTTTGCGTATAATTTTAGAAGAAGAAAAGAATTGGCTGCTGTTTCTAGAGGGGGCCTTAGCGGTATTTCTTTTGGAGCAATGATAAAGGTGAAAAAAATGCAGTTTAATTATTCTTTAAGTAGTTATCATAGTGCAGGAGTTTCTCACCACATTGGCATTACAAGTAATTTAAACGCACTGTTTTAAATGAAAACACATAAAATTAATATAGCGATTGATGGTTATTCCTCTTGCGGAAAAAGCACACTTGCTAAAGAGCTTGCACAGAAACTGGATTATGTTTTTATAGATTCAGGTGCTATGTATCGTGCCGTCACACTGTTTGCACTTCAAAATGGAATAGTAAATGGCGAACTCGATGAAAACAAACTCATTTCAAGATTAGCTGAAATCGAAATAAAATTTGAATTTAACACTTCTAGTAGCGCTTCTGATGTATTGCTAAATGGGGAAAATGTCGAAACTGAAATTCGAAAAATGCAGGTTTCTGATTATGTTAGTCCCGTTGCTGCTGTTAAAGAGGTGCGTTTGAAGTTGGTAGAACTTCAGCAAAAAATGGGCATTAATAAAGGAGTTGTAATGGACGGAAGAGATATTGGAACTGTAGTTTTCCCCAATGCCGAACTTAAAATATTCATGACCGCCAATAATGAGATTCGTGCAAAACGAAGATTTGAAGAGCTACAATCTAAGGGCGAAAAACCATCTTTAGAGCGAGTAAAAGCAAATCTTGAAAAACGAGATTTCATCGACACTAACCGTAAAGCTGATCCTCTTAGACAAGCAGCAGACGCACGAGTATTAAATAACTCTGATTTATCTAGAGAAGAACAATTGAGCCTAGTTCTTAAATGGATTGAAGAAGCAAAAAGTACTTTAGCCTAAATCTCCACCAAACAAACTGTCGACATAGGCAGTTCGATTGAATAATTGAAGGTCGTCCATTTTCTCGCCTATTCCTATATACTTCACAGGAATTTGAAATTGATCTGAAATACCAATTGCAACTCCACCTTTAGCTGTTCCATCCAATTTGGTAAGTGCAAGCGCATTTACTTCGGTAGCTTTTGTGAATTGCTTGGCTTGTTCTATAGCATTCTGCCCAGTTGAGCCATCTAAAACCAATAAGATCTCATGAGGGGCACCTGGAATGATTTTATCCATCACATTTTTGATTTTGGACAATTCATTCATTAAGTTAACCTTATTGTGCAAACGCCCAGCAGTATCGATAATAACCACATCTGCATTACTAGATTTTGCACTTTGCAAAGTATCGAAAGCAACGGAAGCAGGATCTGCACCCATTCCTTGGCTTATAACTGTGACTCCAACTCTATCTCCCCAAATTTGAATTTGATCTACTGCAGCAGCTCTAAATGTATCAGCAGCACCAAGCACTACTTTTTTACCAGCTTGTTTGAATTGGTGAGCTAACTTTCCAATAGTTGTTGTTTTTCCCACTCCATTTACTCCAACTACCATAATTACATAGGGCTCATTGGATTCTGGAATCGAAAATTCACTTCCATCTTCGTTATTACTTTCTTTTAAAAGCTGTGTGATTTCGTCTCTAAGAATTGAATTCAATTCTTTGGTATCTACATATTTATCCCTAGCTACTCTAGCTTCGATACGCTCAATTATCTTAAGCGTGGTATTTACACCTACATCAGAGGTGACTAGAACTTCTTCAAGGTTATCCAATACCTCATCATCAACTTTAGTTTTCCCAACTACAGCACGCGATAGCTTAGAAAAAACGGATTGTTTAGTTTTCTCTAAACCTTTATCTAAGTCTTGTTTCTTCTTTTTTGAGAATAGTCCAAATAATGCCATACGCTCTGGTTTGATGCGAAATTAACAATCAATATTTAAAGCAAAAAAAATCCCGTGTAATACGGGATTCCTTTTAACTCAAATTACAACTTCTGGAGTTACGATTTCAAAAAATCGTTTACCTTATCTTTTTGTAAAACTTCTTCCCTAAAAGTATAAGCACCTGATTTTCCAGACTTTACCATCTTAATTACTTTGGTGTAATCTTTAGCACCTTTCTTTTGAACACTTGCAACTACTTTCTTAGCCATGTCTAAATTTTTATCGAGTTATTACTTGATTTCTTTATGTACCGTGTACTTTTTCAGTACTGGGTTAAATTTTCTGATCTCGATACGATCAGGTGTGTTTTTCCTGTTTTTGGTTGTAATGTATCGAGATGTTCCAGCAACACCTGAATTTTTATGCTCTGTGCATTCTAGAATAACTTGAACTCTGTTTCCTCTTTTTGCCATCTTTGGTATATTAATCGTCTAAAAAAACGGTCTGCAAAAGTATAAATTATTTTCTGTTTTCAGCTTAATCATCAAGGATTAGTTTTTCAATTTCAAGCATTTTCTTTTTAGTATAAATACCAGCGGTTGAATAAACGATTTTACCCTTAGAATCCAGCAGGAAAACATAAGCTTTACTCTTGTCTTCCAACTTCAATTTTTGCTTGTAAATATCTATTTCGCCTTTGTAAAATAATACATATGGGAATATGTTTTCATCGCTTTTCGCCTTCATTCTTTTCATTACACCAGCCATAGCCGATTTTTTGGCGCCAGTAAAAAGCGCAATGAAGTAGGTGTTGACGTCATATAAATCATCCAGCATTCCCGTTTTAGCAATAAACTTATTGTATACAGGATTCACCCAAGACTCAAATTGCTCCTGAGAGTTTTTGCTAAAAGCAATACCAATAATCGTGTACTTTTCTTGAACAGACCCTGGTAAATCGATTACTTCACCATTTACAGTTTGTCCGATCAACAGCGGAAACACTTCACCCGTTTGAGCCTGAGCATTGACAAAAAAGCAAATACCCAGTAATAAAATTAGAGCTTTCATTATAAAGTTGGGATTTTTGCAGATTCTTCCATTGCATCTGGATATTTTTCCAATGCCTTTGCTAAGCATTCAGCTGCTTCTATCAATTGATTCTTTTCAAGAACATAAGCTAGACGAACTTGGTTTGCGCCTGCATCCGGCATGGAATAAAAACCATTGGCAGGAGCCATCATTACAGTTTTACCGTTATAGTCAAAGTGCTCTAGTATCCATTCGCAAAACTTTTCGGCATCTTCAACTGGCAACTCTGCTATCACATAAAATGCACCACTTGGTTTGGGACACCGAACTCCGGGAATAGCATTTAAAGCATCAACGAGTACGTTACGTCTTTCTAAGTATTCTGCAATTACTTCGTCAAAATACGATTGCGGAGTATTTAAGGCTTCTTCCCCTGCAATTTGACCTAAAGTTGGAGGACTTAGCCTTGCTTGAGCAAATTTTAAAACGGTCTCCAATACATATTTGTTTCGTGTAACTAGAGCTCCGATACGAGCACCGCACATACTGTAACGTTTGGATACGGAGTCAATCATTATGGCATGTTGAGCCAAACCCTCTAAATTCATAATTGAATGATGCTCCTTTCCATCATAGCAGAATTCACGGTATACTTCATCAGCAAATAAATACAAATCGTATTTTAACACTAGATCTCTAAGCTTTTCTAATTCTTCCTTTGTATATAAATATCCTGTTGGATTACCAGGATTACAGATCATAATACCTTTAGTACGTAAAGAAATTCTCTTTTCAAACTCCTCTATACTAGGTAAAGCAAAACCGTTTTCGATTTTTGAAGTAACTGGAACAATTTTTACTCCGGCACTAATAGAAAAACTATTGTAGTTTGCATAAAAAGGTTCTGGAATAATAACCTCATCACCTTCATCAAAACAGGACATAAAAGCAAACTGAAGTGCTTCTGACCCACCAGTTGTAACTAGTATTTGCTCATGGTCAACATCTACACCAACTCCTTTGTAATATTTAGCCAATCCTTTTCGGTAAGACTCAAAACCAGCCGAATGCGAATACTCAATCACTTTCAGATTGTGGTTCGCAATTTTATCGCGTACATTCTTTGGTGTTTCAATATCGGGCTGACCAATATTTAAAAAGAATACTTTCTTTCCTTGATTTATAGCTGTTTCCGCATATGGAACCAGTTTTCGTATTGGCGAAGATGGCATTTGAATTGCCTTATTTGATATTCCTGGCATATCTGTATTTTTTCATTTTACAAGAAAAACAAATGTATTCGTTTTGTCATATGAGTAAATATAGTTCTCGATACATTTTTTATTTCTTACTCACCAAAAAAACCTATCAGAATTCCTAGAAAAGTCAGGGTATAAAAAAACCCTTCAACTCAATTGAGAAGAAGGGTTTTAGATTTTATGTTATGAAGCTCTTAGTTCGCTTTCGGCGCCATCGGAGAATCGTTGTTAGTAGGCGCTGCATTAGCAGGTTTAGGAGCAATATTTCCTTTGATTCTAATAACCTTTGTTGGGTTATCCAATGCATTAGAAGTAATAGTCACTGACTTGTTAATTGGACCTAAACGATTAGAATCGTATTTTACTTTTATAGAAGCTGACTTCCCTGGAGCAATTGGCTCTCTTGGCCAAGAAGGAACAGTACAACCACAAGAACCTCTAGAGTTAGAAATAATTAGAGGTTCATTACCTGTATTTGTGAATTTGAATTCATAAACAGCTGGTTCTCCTTGAATTAGACTACCATAATCGTGTACGTCTTTCTCGAATTCGACTTTAGCGCCACTCTCAATGTCTAGCTGAGCATTTGCACCAAAAACACCCATAAGTGCAACAAAAGTTGCGATGATTGTATTTTTCATAATTTATTATATTTAAGATTACCCTACAAATGTAGACTGATTTAAAAAGAGTAAATAGTCTTTAACAAATCATTAACTGGCATTATCTAATTCCTTCTCACTTGCAGCTGCGTTGCACGTTTTATCGAACGAGCCACGCAGGAATACCAAAAATGATCACTATAAAACTCAATGGAATAGTTACTATTTCAAATCTTGTTGTTCAAAATTAATCTAGTAACACACCCTCTATTAAAGACCTAACTGCGGTTATCTCTCGGTTTTCTGGAATGCAAGAGTAACAAACACACTATTGACTGGTCAAAATCTTTAACAAAATGCATTTTGGAATATCGTTAGTTAGAAGTGTTAATCATACATTAGCTAAATTTTAACATAAAAGCTATCGGTCCCCGAAAGAATTTTACATTTAAACAATAATTAATTTAAATCAATAACGATGTCAGATTTTAACAGACCAATAAGAGACGGATATGAATTTAACGGAAGCGAATTTGTTTCCGAAGCATGGGGATTATTCAAAAAAGAGGCCGGTTCATTTATTGGAGCTACCATTTTATTTCTAATTATTTACATAGTGGTAAGCATAATACCTTTGGTGAACTTCTTAGCGACTTTTGTTCAAGGGACTCTTTTTGCCGGCTACTTAATCTATGCTGCTAAAATGAAAACAGGATCTCATAAGATGTCAGACTTTTTCGGAGGGTTTAAATATTTCGGTCAAATTGGACTGTACTATTTAGTTGTATTACTGATGTTTATTCCAGTATTTTTAATTTTCTTCCTTACTGTTTTCCCTTTTGAGTTATTAAGTGAATTAGCAACTGGCTCGATTACTTCCAGTGATTTCCTAACGGCATATGCTGGCAATGTAACGGGCAATATACCCATGATTATTGGTATAGGTCTAGGGTTTATGGTTTTCGCATTATACATAACCCTTTCGTACTCACTTACTATTCCTTTAATCGTGAATGGAAATCTGGGCTTTTGGCAGGCCATGGAGACCAGTCGTAAAACGGTTGCGAAAAATTTCTTTTCATTTTTCAGCTTCTATCTTGTTTACGGAATCTTAGCTCTTATTATTATGATAGTCACTCTGTTTTTAGGTCTATTAGTCATATACCCTATGATGTTTTTAGTATCGTTTGTAATGTATGAGCGAATTTATCAACCAGACTATCAAATAGCCGATGAAATAGATGCTTTTGGTGCAGACTCTCAAGATATTAATAGTGAATCTCAGGAATAGTTAGGAATTAGGTTACTCCTTTTGATTTTAGCTCCAGATACTTATTTATAGCATTAAGAGCTAATTTTTCTGGTGAAGTTATCACTGTATAAATGCCCTGTTTTTTCAGTTCACTCGCCATAGCTTCTTTTTCGAGTGTATACTTTTCTGCAATTGCCTGATCGTAGGTCCCTTTAATATTGGCCGTTTTCTTTTGGGCAAGGTCCTTTACCTCTTTATTCTCAAACATTACTAAAATAAGTACGTGATATTTTGCCAATGCTTTCAAATAGGGTAATTGACGCTCTAGAGTTACGTTTGATTCGAAGTTTGTAAAGAGCATAAATAAACTGCGCCTTTTGATGCGTGTACGAACGTTTTTAAGTAACCGCAAATAGTCCGTTTCTTTGTTTCTACTGTCTTGTTTGTATAGTTCCTCGGTAATGGTGTTTATATGTGTTTTACCCTGATTGGCGACTAAAAAACTTCCTATGAGATTCGAAAATGTAATTAAGCCCGCTTTATCTCCTTTCCTCAGCGCAATGCCCGACATAACCAGTGCAGCATTAACCGCATAATCAAAAAGTGACATCCCTTTAAATGGCACTAGCATCATTCTACCTTTGTCAATAAGTAAGTATATATTTTGAGCTTTTTCTTCATCGTAATGATTGACCATTAGAGAGTTTCTGCGAGCCGTTGCTTTCCAGTTAATTCTTCGATAATCATCTCCACGAGCGTAGTCTTGGATTTGTTCAAACTCTGTAACTCCACCTAATTGTCTTATTTTTTTTACTCCAACTTCTTCAAGTCGATTATTCAATGCTAAGAAGGCATATTTCTTATACTGAATAAATGAAGGATAAACCTTTGTTTTTTTGTCAGTTTCGAAGGTTATTTGTTTGCTCACCAATTTTATCGGGCTGTGCAAGAGCAAATGAATTTTGCCAAAAACATACTCTCCCCTAGTTAGGGGCTTAATAGAATCATCAATAAAAACTAAAAATTCTTTTTCATTTTGCTTCGAATAAATTCTTTTGTTTCTGAACTGAAGTTGTTTTGGATATTCATCAATAATCGTGATTGAGCATTTAAAGGGTAAGTCCCCCTGTAGTCTGTATCTAATGGGGTTTTCATCCCCATTTGAAAGTTTATCACTAATTATGCGCTCAACTTCAATTGACCATTTAACAATAAACAGCCAATAAACATCTATTCCAATTAGCACTAAAAGGGCTACGAAGGATACTTTGGCAATCGCTAACCACAAAGGAAAGGCAAAACCCAAGCTGAATAATGCCATCAATATAAATATCGAAACAACGAAATTGATATGGAGATTGAAATTCTTCAAGACTATCTCGGGACTTCTACTGATTCAATTATTTCTTTAATCACATCGGTTGTAAGCTTTCCTTCTATTTCTTTTTCAGGAGTCAATACTATTCTGTGACTTAGTATTGGATAAGTAACATCTCTAATGTCATCAGGTGTGACAAAATCGCGTCCCCGAATGGCTGCTAAAGCCTTTGAAGATTTCAAAATCCCTATTGAGCCTCGTGGAGATGCACCTAAAAACAATTGAGCATCTTGCCTTGTTTTGTAAACTAATTTGGCAATATAGTCGATAAGTTTATTTTCAATTTTCACATTCTGGATACTCTGCTTATACTTGACCAGCTCACTCTTAGTCAATACCTTTTTTACTCCAGATAAATCTCTGTTAATTGTATCATTAGAGATCCACTCTAAAATTTTGACCTCCTCTTCTAATGAAGGATAACTTACATCAATCTTAAACAGGAAACGATCGAGCTGAGCTTCTGGTAGACGATAGGTACCTTCATGTTCGACTGGATTTTGAGTACCTAAAACAATAAAAGGTTGATCAAGTTTATGGGTAACTCCATCCATTGTTACTTGCCCCTCTTCCATGCATTCGAAAAGAGCCGATTGAGTTTTTGCTGGAGCTCTGTTAATTTCGTCAATAAGCACTACATTGCTGAAAATCGGTCCTTTTTTAAACTCAAAATCATTCAATTTTGCATTATAAATATAGGTTCCTGTTACATCTGACGGCATTAAATCTGGAGTAAATTGTATCCGAGAAAAAGATGCATCAATAATAGCACTCAATAATCTTGCAGTATAGGTTTTAGCGACTCCAGGCACTCCTTCAATTAAAATATGACCATCGCTTAATAATCCAACAATAAGTAGCTCAACTAATTTGGTTTGACCAACTAGTTTTTTGCCGATCTCTGCCTTAATCGATTTGACTTTTTGAAACAATTCATTTTCCGCATTCGGAACTGGAAAATCTGGAGGTAAAGCTTCTTCTGACATATATTTTATTTAAATAGTTGCATAATTTGACTGTACTCGATAAACATGTTATTATTGGGCTCATGCTGAGCCAAGATTGCATGGTAAAGTATAAACAGTTTTTTTACTTTTTCCTCTGGAATAGAACTTAAGCCAGCCAATTGCTCCGCCAATTTATTGTCAATATTATTAATGTTGATTCTATGTTTTTTATTGAAAGAGTGCAGTAAGTACTCCATTTTGTATTTCACAACTATTTTATGATCTCTTCTAGTGTAGATTAAATCACTCAAAAGTTTTACAAAGTTTAAACTCGTATTGTTTTTACTAGATATTATAGGAGTGGATTGTTCTACTCGTTTAATTTGAAGCAGAAGGAAAATCGATAAACCAACTACAAGAATATAGAAGGCCCAAGTCAATGACTCCTTGCTGTGAATAAATTTCAATAATGTTGGACTTTTCGTGTCATAGTGACTAATATTTAATTGAGTGAAGTAGTAAATATCTTTATCGGGTAGTGATAGCATTTCGTGCTCCGCTATCTTAGGATTTTGATTCAATAAAAAGTGATTTCCAAATACAAAAGGATGTAAGTTCAAAATGAGCTCCCCCTCACCTATTTCGAACTTTACTTTAAATATTTTTCCATTTGAAAATGTTCCAAGAACTTGAGCGTTACTTGGTAAAGTATCGAAATAACCTAATGTATTTATTGAGTCAGGAATTGATAAAAATTCATCTGTGAAATTTGCTACGTACTGAACTGGTTCCCGATCGACACTTTCGTTTGGATAAAGATATCCAATTTTAAACCCTAATTTTTTCTGAAAATTACGGCTGATACCAGCACAAGATATATATGCCGTATTTCCATTTGAAATGTGTAGCAGCAATAATTTAGAGTCGTACTCATTAGAATAAATAAAATCGGATACACCCAGTAAATTAAAATTTGCCTCGTCGTCCGTAAAATATTGTTGGGGATAATAACCGTTATCCATTTCATTTTCCTCATTTGAATCTAGCAATTCTAAGACCTCTTTATGAACTTCAAAGTCGGTTTTATTAAAGCTTTTTACTTTAGCTGAGGGAAATAGATTTCTTAGTTGTGCATGAAACAATTTAGTTCCATATGGTTCTTTTGAAATTCTGCTTAAAGAGGGAGACCAGTCATTCGGTTTAGGCTGCATAACTGCATAGAATATTCCTGCCACAAAAAATAATATGACAAATAGCCCCAGCCCAACAATTATATTTCTAAGCCAATTATTCAATTTTATTGAGTTTAACCCGTTCACTGTAGAACATGCTCCAGATTGCTTCATTCACCTGATATTCACCATAGAGCACATAATCGTAAATATTACTTAAGTAGGTGAATTTAGATTTTGTGTTAAGTGGTAATTCAGCTATGTATTCAGCGTTTGTTTTTTCCACATGTAATTCAATAGCCCCCTCTTCGTTTAGTAAATAAATTGCAGATAAGAATGAAAACCTTATTGCAGTTCTGAAGTCTTGTTTTTCCAGCGCATCATTTACAAGTGCTTCTAAAGACGCGTAAGTATAACCCTCTAGGTTTATGTCATCCTTATTCGAAGCAAATGAAGTGCTATGAGGATTAGAGTCAAGCTGTATTACAATACTATTTTTACTGATTTTGATTAAATAAATAACGATTAATAAGACCACAAAGGCCAATATTACATACCCAATCCAAGAACCAAACATAGAGCTCAGCAATCGAAATAGTGGTCCTATAAATTTAAAAAAGGGATTTTCTTTAACTTCAATTTCTTTGAAATAATTATAATCCGAATTCTGAGCAGCATTATCTAATTGCTCTTGATTGATTTCCCTTTTATTTATATCCGAGCTATTATCATCACACGAAGTGAAGACTAGAAAAGAACAAAAAACTATTAAAATTAGCGTTTTCATTCAACTGTTTTCTTTTTGTGCAGTAATATCGGCAATAGCACAAAATACCAGATTAAGAATGCCAACGAACTTAGTATAATAAAAAGCTTTAATATAGATGGAGCCCCTGTTAAACGTGTAATATAACTCTCGAGAAAACCAGCAATAACGAATAGTGGAAGGGTTCCAATAAATATTTTAAAAGCATCCTTAGAATTTATTGCTAGCGACTCTATTCTTGAATAGCTCCCTGGGAATAGGATACTTTTACCAATAATTACTCCTGCAGTTCCAGCAATTACTATACTGCTAATTTCAAGAGTTCCATGAATCCAAATACTAAGAAAAGACTCCCAAAAAAGACCTTTGGTTACAAAAAAGTACTGGAAAGTGCCAAGCATTATTCCATTAAGAAATAGATAATAAAGTGTTCCAACAATTAGAATTATTCCGCTAGCGAACGTCTTAGTTGCAACTCGAATATTATTTGTAGTAATCCCAATAAACATCGCCTCAGAACTTGAACTCTTATAAACTCCCATGGGATCTCCAGACTCAATATTTTCGATAGTCATGTCTACATACTCATCACCCAAAACCACTCTAGGATAAGTTTCATCAAAATGTGTAGAAATAGCGCCGAGAAGAATACAGGATATAAAAAACACAAACACCATAAACATAGTCCTGAGGTGCCTTCCAGTAGCCAAAGGAATCTCCTTGGCCCAGAAATTCATAACACTTCGGAAATTTAATTTTTTCGTTTGAGCAAACCTTTGGAAAACCCCTATGCTCAAAGAGTTTAAATACTTCGTTACTACACTTTTTGGATAATGTGTCCTTGCGTAAGACAAATCATCGGTTACTTCTATTAATAATCTGCTGGTTTCTTCTGCATCAATTTTACTTTTTTTTTCAAGAACTTTTTCTACTTTTTTCCATTTAAGTTCATTTTGGTTCAGAAAGGTTGCCTCTCGCATTGATAAGGTTATTATTTTGGCTGCATAATACAACGATTATTTCAGTCTTAAAAGTTTATAGTGCTCAAAATGTAGAGTTGAATTTCCCAATAGCCAACATAGGTCAGCGATTGGGAGGAGCAGTGCTAGATTTTCTTTTCATGGTTTTATATGGTCTATTGCTATGGGGACTTACAAAAATCCTACAATCGGGCTCTGTTTTTATTGAAGATCTAGTTTTTACTGTTTTTCTGACTCCTCTGTTTTTTTATCACCCACTGTTGGAATATTTCTTTAATGGTCAAACAGTTGGCAAAATGCTGTTAAAACTTAAAGTAATTCGAATTGATGGAAGTTCAGCTTCACTCAGTGACATCATTCTTCGTTGGATAATACGATTCGTTGATGTTAATCTGGGTATGATCCTTATTATTTTCATGGGTAGCTTAGATAATAGCGATCAGTTGTATGGTTTTTTTTTGCTGAGCATGATAATGCCAATGCCGATTGTTGGAATGATCAGTATAATGAAAACAAAATACGGACAAAGATTAGGGGATTTAGCAGCTAATACAGTTGTAGTAAGCATGAAAAGGACTTTTTCATTGGAAGACACTATATTATCAAAAACTAGTGAAGAGTATGTGCCAAAATATCCCCAAGTTATTGAATTGAATGATTCAGATATTCGGACAATTAAAAGCGTTCTCAAATTAGCTAAAAAAAGAAAAGGCATGGAAAATATTCAACGATTAGCTGATAAGGCCAAAGAACGGTTGAAGATAGATTCTAAGGAAGAGTCAACGGTGTTTTTGGACGTTTTGATTAAAGATTACAATCATTTGGCTGTTGAAAAAGATGAAAATCCTTTTTCGAAGTAAAAGAGATTAATAAACAAAAATATCAGAATGAATTCTCTACTAAAGAAGATTTAAACCTTCATTTTAAATCTTCACCAATTTCATTCTTGAGTCTTATCAGGAGTTTAAGGAAATACTAAAATATTACTAGTGATTTCCTCTTATTGTTTTCACCTTAGTCTTCAGATCTTGAGGACCAACCTCAACAGAAGTGCCGTGAGCTAAGGGTCATCCAACAGAGTAATTTCCTTCAATGTTAGAATAAACCGCACATTTTGTTTTTTTAGATAGAGTTACGTTTCATCGATTACGTTGGAAATCTGTTTATATCTGAGAGCTATACAGATTTACGAATTTTCAAAATCTGCGTTAGAAATACCTTGAAACCTTCATTTTCAGCTACTTTTGCAGGCCAAAATATAAGCAATACTTTCATGGAAATTTCAAGTAAATATTCCCCAAATTCAGTTGAGTCAAAATGGTATGAACACTGGATGGAACAGAAGTTTTTCGCCTCTACACCAGACGAACGCGAGCCATATAGTATTGTTATTCCACCACCAAATGTTACTGGAGTCCTGCATATGGGACACATGCTGAATAATACGATTCAAGATGTGTTGATTCGCCGTGCTCGAATGCAAGGCAAGAATGCTTGCTGGGTTCCTGGAACTGATCATGCATCTATAGCTACTGAAGCTAAAGTTGTGAACCTACTTGCAGAACAAGGCATCAAAAAAGAAGATATTGGAAGAGAAAAGTTCTTGGAGCATGCTTTTGAATGGAAAGAAAAGTACGGCGGAATAATTCTGGACCAACTAAAAAAACTTGGAGCCTCATGCGATTGGGATAGAACCCACTTCACAATGGATCCAAAAATGAATGATGCGGTTCAGAAAGTTTTTGTGGATTTGCACAACAAAGGATTGGTATATCGAGGCGTTAGAATGGTGAACTGGGATCCAGTTGGATTGACAGCTGTTTCAGATGAAGAAGTAATTCACACCGAAGAAAACTCAAAACTGTATTACTGTAAATACAAAGTTGTTGACTCCGATGAATTTGTAACCATCGCCACTACTCGACCTGAAACAATTTTGGCGGATACTGCTGTTTGTGTTCACCCAGAAGACAAACGCTTTGCGCACCTTCATGGAAAAAAGGTAATTATTCCAATGGTGAATCGTGAGGTTCCAATTATACTGGACGATTACGTTGACATAGAATTTGGTACTGGATGTTTGAAAGTAACTCCAGCGCATGATATTAATGACTACAACTTAGGCGTTAAACATGGACTCGAATCAATTGAAATTATTGATGATATAGGTTGTTTGAATGAAAAGGCTAAATTCTATGTTGGTGAAGATCGGTTTGATGTTCGAAAGAAAATCATTGAAGACTTAGACAAATTAGGTCAAGTTGAAAAAGTTGAAACCATTCAAAATAAGGTTGGACGTTCAGAAAGAACAAGTTCGGTTATTGAACCAAAGCTTTCGACTCAATGGTTTGTAAAAATGGAGTCTATTGCAAAACCTGCTTTAGAAGCCGTTACAAGTGGTGAAATCAATTTTCATCCAAAGAAGTTTGAGAACGTTTATCGTCATTGGTTAGAGAATGTAAAGGATTGGTGTATTTCTCGCCAGCTTTGGTGGGGACAGCAAATCCCAGCTTGGTATGCACCAAATGGGAAATATGCAGTTGCTAATTCTGTTGAAGAAGCTCATGCTATTCTTCAAAAAGAGCAAGCTGACCTTATGATTTCGGATTTAAAACAAGATGCAGATGTTGTAGATACCTGGTTTTCGAGCTGGCTATGGCCAATATCAGTTTTTGATGGTTTTAATGAAAATGGAAGTAAAGAATACGATTACTACTACCCTACAGCTACATTAGTTACAGGTCATGATATTATTTTCTTTTGGGTAGCTCGTATGATTATGGCGGGTGTTGAATTCAAGGAGAAAATACCATTTAAGGATGTGTATTTCACTGGAATGGTGCGGGACAAACAACGCCGAAAAATGTCAAAATCATTGGGTAATTCACCTGATGCTTTAAAACTGATTGAAGATTTTGGCGCCGATGGTGTTCGCGTTGGCTTGTTGCTTTCATCTCCTGCAGGTGGTGACCTAATGTTCGACGAAGCACTTTGCGAGCAAGGAAGAAACTTTGCAAATAAGATCTGGAATTCATTGCGTTTGATAAAAGGTTGGGAAGTTTCTGATACAATCGAACAGCCAGCGCATTCTAAAATGGCAATTGCGTGGTTTGAAAACCGATTTAATGCTGAACTAGTAGAAATCGAAAAGCAATTTGCTGAATTTCGTATTTCTGAAGCTTTAATGTCAATTTACCGATTGATTTGGGATAGCTACTGTTCATGGTATTTAGAAATCGTAAAGCCTGCTTATCAGCAACCAATTGACAAAAAAACGTACAATTCTAGTATTCGGTTATTAGAAAACTTAATGACCGTTTTACATCCGTTTATGCCTTTCTTAACTGAAGAAGTTTGGCATTCGATAAAAGAACGCGATGCTAAAGATTGTGTTATGGTAAACGATTATCCGAAAACGGGATCGGTTAACACTGAATTACTGAATGATTTTGATACTATGACTGAGGTAATGGTAGAAATTAGAACCTTCAGAAAAAAGCAAAACTTGGCTCAGAAGATTCCGATAAATCTTTCTATGAAATTGAATGAACAGCACAATGAACAATTGAATGCGATTATTCAGAAATTGGGTAATATTGAAGCATTGAATACTGTTTCAGAGAAAGTAGAAGGTGCATTTTCGTTCATTATTAAGAGTAACGAGTTCTATATTCCACTTGCTGGAACAGTTGATGTAGAAGAACAAAAGAAGAAATTAGAAGAAGAATTAAAATATACAAAAGGATTTTTGAATTCAGTTGCTAAGAAACTGAGTAACGAACGATTTGTAAATAATGCACCAGAATCGGTAGTAGCTTCAGAACAAAAGAAACAGGCAGACGCGGAACAAAAGATTCGCGTTATAGAAGAACAATTAGCGGGATTGAGTTAACCGTGCAAAGTATAACGTACTATGTACAGCGTTTCATTTGAGACGTTGTACGTTGAACTTTTGACGTAACACAGCAAAATAATGAATAACCAAGAAATTATAGAACGGGCAAAACAATGGTTACACCCAAGTTTTGACGAAAACACAAGATCAGAAGCTCAAAGGCTCATTGACGAAAACGGTCAGGACTTATTAGAGGCCTTTCATAAAGATCTAGATTTCGGAACTGGTGGTTTGCGGGGGATTATGGGAGTTGGAACGAATCGTGTAAATATTTACACGATAGGAATGGCAACACAGGGTTTAGCTAATTACCTGAAAAAGTCTTTTACAGATGAAACGAACCAACCTATTGGAGTTGCAATTGCTCACGATAGTCGAAACAATTCTGATGTATTTGCACGGAAATGTGCTGAAATTTTAGCCGCTAATGGTTTTGAAGCTTACTTATTCGAATCGTTAAGACCTACTCCAGAATTATCTTATGCAGTTCGAAAAAAGAATTGTAAAGCTGGAATTGTTATAACTGCATCTCACAACCCTAGTGAATATAATGGTTATAAAGTTTACTGGGAAGATGGCGCACAATTGGTTCCGCCTCATGATAATAATGTTATTGCTGAAGTTCGAAAAATAACAACTCCCGACCAAGTAAAAACAGATTATAGAAGTTGGAATATCATTCCATTAGGAATTGAAACTGACAGAAACTACTGGGATAGTATAGCTAGCGTTGCATCTGAGCAGCACGAATCTAATTTGAAAGTCGTTTACACGCCAATTCATGGGACAGGGGTAAAATCCATTCCTCAAGTATTGGATTTATTGGGTTATCAGCACATTGAAGTATTAGCAGATCAAGAAATTCCAGATGGAAATTTCCCGACTGTAGATTCTCCAAATCCAGAAGAAGCTGCGGCATTAAAGTTAGCTATTGATAGAGCTCAAAACGTTAATGCCGACTTAGTATTAGGAACTGATCCAGATGCCGACCGTGTTGGAATTGCGGTGAAAGATAATGAAGGCAAATTTGTATTACTAAATGGTAACCAAACAGCAGCTATATTAGTAAATTACATGCTTAAGAAATGGAAAAGTTCCGGTGGTATTGATGGAAATCAATACATATGTAAAACCATCGTAACTACCGAATTGCTTACGGAAATAGCTGATCATTTTGGCGTAAAAACCTACAATACACTTACTGGATTTAAGTGGATAGCAGAACTCATTCGAAAAAAAGAAGGTCGCGAAAAATTTATCGTTGGCGGTGAAGAAAGCTACGGTTATCTTATTGATGATTTTGTAAGAGATAAAGATGCGGTACTTTCTTCTGTCATGATTTGTGAGGCTGCAGCTGAAGCAAAGAAAGATGGAAGTACTTTATACAATGAATTACTTGGGATTTACAGAGACATCGCTTTTTACAAAGAGAGATTGATTTCCATTACCAAAAAAGGAATTGAAGGAAGTTCAGAAATTCAGAAAATGATGTCGGAATTGCGTTCTAATCCACCTAAAACTGTCGCTGGAATAGAGGTTGAATTATTACGTGATTATCAATCACAAGAGGAATTAAATCTTTTCAATCATTCGATTAAAGGAATTGAATTGCCAAAATCAAATGTGATTCAATTGGTGTTAAGAGATGGAAGTATTATTACAGCACGACCATCTGGAACTGAGCCTAAAATCAAATTTTATTTGAGTGTAAAAGGTGATAAATTGAAATCGATTGAAGCATTTGAAGCTTCTAATTCAGAGTTGGAATCTAAGATGGATGCTTTTGTAAAGGATTTGAATTTGTAAAACAAAAAAATCCCAAAAATCGGGACTTTTTATACCAATATTTTAAGTTCAACTTACTGTTTCACAACTTGAAAACTTACTGATTCTTGTCTAGTATTAATGAATTTGAAGTGATAAACCCCACTTTCCCAATCCTGAACTTGAACGGTTTGTTCGATTTCAGCTTGTTCAGTATATTCGGTTGAATGAACTAGTTTACCTGCCGTATCAAATACACTTAATACCAAAATTTCATTCGTTTTAATAATGAAATTTACTGATGAGTACGCAGGGTTAGGGTATAGAGATATGTTAATGAATTCACTCATTTCCAATATCGAAGTAGTATCCTCTCCGCCATCACCATCTGAATCAGATTCCGAAGTTTGCTGAAATCCTTGTGTAATAATTAAACTCGAATTCTTTAGTGTTTGCACTGCTGATTCGCCAACAGTACTAGAAAGAATGATAGAAGAGGTTTTCTGCTCACTACCAGCAGAACCTATAACGCTTCGCTCAATAGATTGAGCATTAGCAGCTACAGTAGCAAATACAATAAGTATGGAAAGAAATAGATTCTTCATATTACTTAGTATTTTCTAATGCTTGAATTCTAGCTTCTAGTTTCTTAATATAATCTTGTTGCTCCTGAATCGCTTTAGTCAGGATCGGAATCATGCCAATATAATTTACTGCTTTATATTCCATTGCTTCTGCATCCAACTTATTATTTTCAGCATTTACAGCATGCACCTGATTTTCTACTAACTCAGGAAACGTTTGCTCTAGCTCTTGAGCAATAAACCCAAACTGCTTACCTTCAGGTAAATTCATTTTACCATATACGCCCACTTGCTTGTATTCGTAAGTTTTTACTTTCAAGTTTTCTAATTTGTCCAAAGCACCCTCAAATGGAACAACATTATTTTTAAGTTTTGCATCAGATGCACTGGCTAATGTACCAGTATAAGTGACATTACCAACAAAATAGCCCGCGTAGTTTGTGGCGCCACTATCTGCCTGAGCATAAATTCCATAGTTCGTTTTACCTGTGCCCGTTGTTGAGCGATTACTTAAAGCAAAAACTCCCATATTAAATGTACCGTTTCCTCTTGAGTGAGAATAGACTCCATAATTCCGAACCGTTGCTGTTTGAGAAAATGCGCAAGAAATCCTAACTCCAAAGTTATTTTGACCTCCTGAACCATCAACAATGAATAAACCTGCAACCGCTCCACTCCCATTATATGCGGCTGTTGATGTTCCTAAAACCGCTGATCGGTAACCAATATTTTCATACCCTCCCGACCCTACAACCCTCATCCAGTGACCTACCGAACTTGATAGATTGCTTTTGGAAGCTCTAATTTCTGTCAAAGTTGATGAAAATGTAGAATTTCCAGTTCCAGTAATCGTGTCAATTATATCCAACTTCGTTAAAGCTGAATCTCTTCCAATACCTACACTTTTATTTGTATGAATAGATGTTGTTCCAATACTTTCCCAAGGAGAAGATTTTACTGTTTCAGGAGACCAATTCGTTCCATCCCAGCCTAATAATTGACCCAATGCAGGAGCAGTAGCCGACAAGTTTCTCCCCTGTAATTTCGAAGCATTCCACAAAGCACTTGTGGTATTAGCAGATAAAACTGTGCCCGTTAAAGTAAGTCCAGTTCCAGATGTATAAGCAGTATTATCATCAGTCGCCGGTGCCCAATTAGAACCATTCCACTTTAAAACTTGAGAACTGGCAGGTGCTGTACTTGAAATATTACGCCCTTGAAGTTGAGAACTGTTCCATAGCGCAGTTGTGGTATTAGCAGAGAATGCAGTTCCAGTTAATGTAAGCCCTGTACCAGCTGTATATGTATTTCCTACTGAAATTGTTGAAGGCGCCCAAGCAACGCCACTCCAAGTTAGCACTTGTCCCGTTGAAGGTGAAGTGTTCGCTACTGATCTGTTTTGCAATTTGTCTGCATTCCAAATTGCATTACCTGCATTGGCATCGATGGTGTTTCCAGTAATCGTAATTCCAGAACCTCCTGAATATGTAGTTCCACCTACACTAGCATTAACGGGTGTCCAAGACGAACCATCCCAGCCTAATACCTGACCATTAGCTGCTCCAGAAGTCGAAACATCATCTAAATCAGTTAATGTCAAGGTTGGTATATTTTCAACGTTTTTTGCAATTAATGCATATGGTACAGCCTGAAATGTCATTGTACCCATATTTACAAAACCGATACCGTTATCTATTTCTATTTTGAGATGATGCTTTTTAGTACCCCATGATAATGCACCGAAATTATCTGAAGAGCTTCCTTCACCAATAATCACAGTAAACAGACCGTAATCATTGGTGTTAACAGCGTGTGTTTCGGTGTATTCCACATTTGATCCTGAGGAGCCTGTGAGAAGGACTGCTTTAACAGAAATAGATTTATTTTTAATTAAAACACCAGAACCATCTCTGGCAACGGCCTGATAATTCATTCCTCCTGGAGTTTGAGCAAAAACAAGGATTGTAAAAAAAGAAAATGCGATTGTCAGTGTAGATTTCATTAGTTTAGGTTTTGTTAGTCTAGGTTTTAGGTTTAACCACTAATATAGTGATAAAAGATTTATTTATTGATCAAATCAGATATTTCTTCATCTAATAATTCCGATAAACTCATTCCGGCATAGTCGAGCATTTGCGGTAATAAACTGGCTTCAGACATACCAGGAACGGTGTTGACCTCAATGAGGTAAAGCTTTTTTTCATGAAGTATATAATCCGCTCTAAAAAAGCCGCTACAGCCTAATTTCTTGTAAATCTGAACTGATAAATCCATACATTCATCGTAAGTTTTTTTATCAATTCTTGCGGGTGTTATCTCTTGTGTTGTTGTTGAATTGTACTTTGCCTCGTAATCGAAAAATTCAGCTTCAAATTGAATTTCAGTAACTGCAACTGGAACAGGAATACCGTTTCGCCTAACTACTCCGCAGGTTAATTCTAAACCTTGAACTGAACTTTCAACTAAAACACGCTCTCCAATCGAAAACGCCAATTCAACTGCTGGATTTAATTCTTCTTTAGTTTTAACTTTAGAAACTCCAAGACTAGAACCAGCGTCGTTTGGCTTTACAAAACACGGAAGACCTAATTCAGCAATAAGGGATTCTGCATCTAGCTCATCCATTTCATAAACCAACTTAGAGTTAGGAATTAGAATTCCTTGTTTCTCCAAAAAATGGTTACAAAATCCCTTATTGAATGAAAGTGAACTAGAAAGTACGTTGCAGCCCATATATTTCACACCAAGTACATCAAAATACCCTTGTAGCTTTCCGTCTTCACCAGGAGTACCGTGTATTACATTAACAACTGCATCAATCTTTAGCGACTGACCATTTTGATTTAATGTAAAATTACTTTCGTTAATTTTTATAGCCTCACCTTTACCGTCAAATGCGGTCCAGCCATTATTATCCAAAACCAATTTATATATCTCATATTTCTCATTTGAAAGGTGATTCAGATATAAATCAGCACTTTTCATTGAAATGGCATATTCATCAGTAAATCCGCCACAAACGAGGGCAATAATAGGCTTTGACATAGCTACTTATTTTTATCAAAGTTATTTTTGAAGAATTCATTAATCACTATTGATTTCATTACTTATTAAAAGAATTACTAACAGGCAACGAGTATCCAATAATCTTATCTTTGATGCTAGATTATGGCACTAGTAAAAATTATAAAATTCTTTTTCTCGAAAGCCTTTTGGGTAAGTATTGGGGTGTATGTAGTTCTGTTATTCATTGGAATTTGGTGCCTTCTTATTTACTTAGATGCAGTTACGCTGCATGCTGAAACAATTAAAGTTCCTGATTTGAGGTCCTATCACGAAACAGAATTAAAAAACCTACTGAAGGTTGAAAAATTAGATTATGAAATAATGGATTCTGTGTTTGTAGAAAAGCAACAAGGCGGAATAGTGATCGAGCAAACTCCTGATTCAGGAGCTTTTGTGAAAGAAGGGCGAAAAATTTATGTAACAATAAGTGCTTATGATGCTCCTAAAGTTACTATTCCAAATTTACAATACGATGACAAACGAAATGTTATTGCTCAGCTACAATCTATTGGATTAAGAATTGGAAATATTTTATATGTGCCAGCAGCATGTACGGATTGCCTTGAAAGAATTGAAATTAATGATGTTCCTCTAGAACCAGGAAACAGATTAGATCAAGGAACAACCGTTGACTTGGTTTTTGGAGGAGGCCAAAGCGATCAATTTATACCAATGCCGTTACTAATTGGGTTAACCTTTGAAGAAGTTCGAGAAAAATTACTTCAAGCAGGTTTGGTAATTGGATCTGCTGTTCACGACGCAGAGTTTACTGGAGAAGATAGCTTAAAGGCAAAGGTGTTTAAGCAAATCCCTGATTTTAATAAAGATGCAGCTTTATTCTTGGGTTCTGCAGTACAAGTTTTCCTGACCACTGACAGCAATAAAATTCCACAAATTCCGATAGATAGCTTAGAAACAGTCCTTCCTGAATGAATTTTAAAAGCACCCTCTTCCTTTCTCTATTAATTAGCCAAATCTTCTGTGCCACAGCCCAAGAAGAATTAGGGGTGCTACCCTATAGAGCCGAACAATATTCAGAGTCGACTTTCGTGACAAACAACTTTGGGTCGAGAGCTGCTGAGGACAGCTCTATTACCTATTTGCTCAACACTTTAGACCTTCCCATTATAGATGACTTTTCAAAAAACCACATAAAATATTTCCCAACCACAGTTGATGATCCTGCTGTTTTTGATTCGTTAAGTTTTCGTTTTGTGGTAAACAATCAACCGTTTGATTCTGTTGAATTCATGGTGGATTCAGTTTTTAATGTTGTCGTTGATCCTGTAACTGGTGATTTAGATTCGACTTTAGCAGAACCATACAATATTGTCTTCTTTGATACAGGGTTAGTCTTTTTTCGAGTTGATTCTTTTCTTGCTTACCCAAATTTCAGCTATTACATACAGAACGGTGTAACTCGAATAATTAATTATAAAAGAGATAGTGTATTAGTTAACAAGCAACAATCACACTTTTTTGCAAGAGATGATCATTACAGTTATTGGATCGCCCCTGGGCCATTCTTAAACTACACAATGGCTATAGATCAGCCAACGCTGGGCGTTTTAACCTTTGACGGATTAGATAGTTTAGGGAATCCATATGATAATTCATCGAAATTAACCTATGGTATTTCTGATTTCATGACATCAAAACCGGTCAATTTATTTGACTACAAGGATGGAAATAATAGAAAAAACTATGTAGTTAATGATTCTATTTATTTGAGCTTTTTCTATCAAGCTGAAGGAAATGGAGATCGTCCTGAAGAAGAAGATTCTTTAATTCTAGAATTTTACAATGTCAGAACCACACAGTGGAAAAGAGTTTGGGGAGCTTCTGGCGATACCTCTAAGGAATTCGAAAGAGTTTCAATTTCAATTAACGATACTAATTATATGCAAAACGGGTTCCGTTTTAGATTTAAAAACTATGCTACTCAATCTGGTAATTTTGATCACTGGCACTTGGATTACGTTCGGTTAATTGCAAATGGGGAGAAAGATGATGAGATAAAAGATTTTGCAATTGTGAATCCTGTAAGATCATTCCTAAGGGATTATACTGCTATGCCCTGGGAACATTACAAAACAGATCCTAATAAATTTATGGTAGATACTATATTTTTAGATCATATCAATTTAAGTAATAAATCAGATATTTTAAAAGCACGTTACACAATTTACAAATCCAATAGCGTCAATTACTTGTACACGTCACCAGAAGAACTGCGAACCTCAGTTATTGACAAAACGAGGCTTTCTTTTGAAGTAAAATCTTCAAATCGTTTTCAGTTTCCTACTGATAATGAAGAGCGACAGTGGTTTAGGTGTGAGTTAGAGACTTTCTCTTCAGATGACAGATATAGTCCAAATGATACTTTGATTCACAACCAATTTTTTGATCGATTTTACAGCTATGATGACCAATCTGCTGAAAAGACATATCAACTAAATTTAATAGGAACACACATCGCCGTAAAATTTAATACTCCAATTCTAGATACTCTCAAAGGAGTGCTAATTAACTTTGTTCAAACATTTGAAAGAGTAAATAATCAAAAAGTAAACATTTTTATTTACAATAGTTTGGCTGATGATCCAATATTTGAATCTGGACCCATTGAAATACAAAAAATGGCTCCTGGGAGTTTTCAACGTTTCAATTTGCCTGAAGACGTGATTGTTGAAGGAGATTTCCATGTGGGGTATGAACAGTTAAGTCAAGAAAAAACTTTCGTGGGTTATGATGTAAACTACAATAATCAAAAAAATACTTATATATCTGAGATTGAGGGGATTTGGTATAACTCAGGGTTTACTGGTACTGTAATGTTACGAGCAGATTTCGGTGACGGAACAGAGAAGCCACTAATAAAGCCTGAAATAGAACTTGAAAATATTTCAATTATCATTTTCCCAAATCCAACAAACGGCTTATTTTCAATTAAAGGAGTATCCGAATTAAACCCGGTTTATCTATATAGTTTGCAAGGACGTTTAGTAAAAACATGGGTTCATAATGGAGGTAAAACATACGACGCAAGTGAATTACAAAACGGAATTTACATATTGATTGCGAATGACAATTCTGGAAATCCTATTTCATCCAAAGTAATAATTGCCAAATAGGCACTTAATGGAAAACTCTGACATATTATCTGAAAACGAAGAAACAGAAAATCTTTTCGTTTATAAAACAATTACAGTAGACCCGGGCCAGCAGCTTTTGCGAGTCGATAAATTTTTAATGGATCGGATTCCACAAATATCTAGGAACAAAATACAGATATCCTGCAAGGCGAACTGTCTCCTCATTAATGATTCACCTGTAAAGCCGAACTATAAGGTGAAGCCTGGAGATGAAATTGTACTCTTACTTCCAGAAGAAAAAGAAGAACTGGAAATTGTTCCTGAAGATATTCCATTAGAGATCGTTTACGAAGATGATCAGCTTTTGGTAATCAATAAAAATGCAGGCTTAGTGGTACATCCTGGATTCGGCAATAAACGAGGAACTTTAGTTAACGCATTGGCGTTTCATTTCAAAAACCTTCCTACCAGCAATGGAAAAGACAGGCCTGGAATTGTGCATAGATTAGACAAAGCAACTTCGGGATTGATGGTTATTGCAAAAACTGAATTCGCTCACAGCCATTTAGCGAAACAGTTTTTTCTTCGAACATCAGAGCGAACCTATCATGCTTTAATTTGGGGAGATCCTAAAGAGCCGGAGGGAACAATTGAAGGACACATTGGAAGAAGCCTTAAAAACCGAAAGGTTATGAGTGTTTTTGAAGATGGAGAATTCGGGAAATCTGCAATTACAACTTATAGAACATTGCGTTCATACGGATATGTGACATTGGTAGAATGTAAGCTTAAAACTGGCAGAACACACCAAATTCGTGCTCATTTTAAACATATAGGGCATTCTCTATTTGGCGATCCTGAATATGGAGGTAATAGAATATTGAAAGGCACCACATTTACCAAGTACAAACAGTTTGTCGATAATAACTTTAAGATTCTTCCTAGACAGGCTCTTCATGCGAAAACACTTGGTTTTGAACACCCTACTTCTGGAAAATTTATGCAATTTGACTCTGAATTACCAACGGATATGACCACCGTATTAGAGCGTTGGGAGAACTATTCGAAACATTCAGATATGGATATCAACTAGGCATTTATTTCTTAGAATTTTTCCAGACTCCGTTCGATAGAATTTTGGTAAGAAATAGACTTTCTTAGGAGTTTCATATTTTCTCAAAGCACTATTTGGAAAATCGATTTCGTAATTTTTTGCTGATTCAATTACCAAAATAACTTGTTGTCCTAAGAGCTCAGAATGCTCAGAAGCAATAAAAAACGGATTGTTGATTAATGTCGAAATTTTCATCTCTAGCTGTTCAGGAATAATCTTAATTCCGCCAGAATTTATGATATTGTCGACTCTACCCTTCCATTTGAAGGTTTTACTAGAAATTAAGTCAACTAAATCATTGGTCACGATGGGATAATCATTAACATGAGGAGCATGAATAACTAGACAATTGTTTTGCTCAGAGAAATGAACCCCTTCAATTGCCTTAAAATCAGAATCTAATTTAGATATTTCTCTAACTGCAATGTGGGTAAGCGTTTCAGTGCTTCCAAATGACTCATAGAATTTTGTTCTAACATCTAAATCCAAAATATTGCTCCTCAAATCAGAAGAAACACTTGCCCCACCTATTAGAACTTTATGAATAAATTGAAACGGTCTATTTTTAAAACTCAACAATCTTTCAACCTGAACAGGAACTAGAGGCACAAAGTCGACCACATCTGGCAAATCATCAAAGATAACTTCGTCAAAACTTGCATCCAATACATGCAATGAATAGCCACAAATTAATGATCGGTAAAGCATCATTTTACTCGCAACATATTGCAAAGGAAGAGCATTCAATACAACAGCTCCTTCAAATAAACTAAAAATAGCATGGGTACCTATAGCCGATATTTTAACTTGATCTATAGAAAAAACAATTTGCTTAGACCTGCCCGTTGTTCCTGATGTCTGAAAAACAAATTTATTAGCTGTCTTAAAATTCAGCAACTCGATTTGGAATTCTTTTAATCTTTCGTTTTCAAATCTTTGGTTCAGAAATTCAGTATAACTAAATCCATTAATTTTAAAAGATTGATGAATTTCAACCATTTACAAGTACTTTTAAATCCCAATTAAAATTAGAATTATAATATAATGAACCATTCTTCACTTCTAATGGAGAAGTGACGTTATTGGTAAATAGCTCTCCTGTTCCCAATCCTTGTGGCATTTTTGATTGTTTTGTTGCTACATATTGTGCTATGGCATTCAACCCAATATTGGATTCCAAAGCAGACGTTATCCACCAACCGATATTTAAACTTTCAGCTATATCTATCCATTCATCACAACTATTCCACCCTCCTAATAATGACGGTTTTAGAATGATAAATTGAGGTTTTATATTAACCAACAAATCAACTTTATCCTGGAAATAATTGATACCAATCAACTCTTCATCTAATGCTATTGGTAGTTGAGTTTCACTGCAAAGCTTTCTCATCTCTTCAATTTGCCCCTGCTTTATAGGCTGTTCAATTGAATGGATTTTAAAATCGAACAATCGTTTCAGTTTTAACTTAGCATCGATTAAACTGAATGCTCCATTTGCATCAACTCTAATTTCCACCTCTTTTTCAGAAAAAGACTTTCGAATGCTTTCAATTAATTCAATTTCTCTTTCAAAATTTATAGCTCCAATTTTAAGCTTAATACAATGAAACCCTTTAAGTAATTTTTCATCAATTTGAGATTTCATAAAGCTAACATCCCCCATCCAAACTAACCCATTGATAGCTATTGGTTCAGAATTTTCCAGAAAAGCAGAACTTATAAGCGAAAACGGATTTTCACTCTCTAACGAAGTAAATGCCTGTTCAACTCCAAATCGAATTGCGGGCCAATCGATAAACGATATCAATAACTGGGATAATCCTGTCCCCATTTCAATAGACACTTTTAGCTCTAATAATTTCGAATCGAATTCTGGCTTATCATCATAACTCAAACCTCTAAAAAGTCCAATTTCACCCCATCCTATTCTTCCGTTTTCTTCAAGTTTTAATATCCATGTATCCTTAGTTTTCAGAATACCTCTAGACGTACCTCCAGGAGACTTGAAAATCAAAGTATATGGTATTATTTCAACTTTCATTTTAAGATAGTACTACGGAAGTGAAGTATAGAATTGCAAACCCAAAGGTCCCTAGAGCAAGTTGTTTTAACTTATCTATCAGCTCTTTTGGATCATTATGCTTTTTTACAGCAATCAGATTAGCAATAAAAATCGGAAATAAAACAAACGGTAAATAATTAATAAGCGCTGAGGATGTATAAGTCAAAAACCAAATAAACACAACCCACCCCAAGGTTATCAATAAATAGTGATAATTCTTTCCCCATGACTTACCGAACTGCACAACGACGGTATTTTTACCATGTCTAGCATCATTATCAATGTCACGAAGGTTATTAAGGTTTAATACTCCAACAGCAAAAAAACCAATCGATACTGCTGGTAAAATATTTACGAACTGAACAGTATGATTGAACAAATAAGAAGATCCCATAACACCTACTATTCCAAAGAAAATGAAAACAGAAATATCTCCTAACCCAGAATAACCATATGCGTTTTTTCCAACAGTGTATTTAATTGCTGCAGCGATAGCGAGCAATCCTACAAGTAGAAATAACATAAACAATCCTGAGAAGCTAGAGAAACTTACTGTTAATAAGACTATTCCAGACAATAGACTTAATAATGAAAAAAGAATAACTGCAATTCTCATTTCTTTAACTGAAACTTCACCACTTTGGATTGCTCTAATAGGTCCCAATCTATTTTCATTATCTACTCCCGAAAGTGCATCTCCATAGTCATTAGCCAAATTGCTTAAAATTTGAAGAAACGTTGCAGTTAGAAGCGCTAGCAAAAGGATTTTACAATTAAAATAATCTTGATCATAGGAAATAGCTGCTCCCATAAAGATGCTAGAAAACGCTAAAGGGAGCGTTTTTAGCCGAAACGCACTAATCCATTTCTTCATGTCCACCCGATTTAATGAAATTAAAGTAGCGTTTCAAAATTTGATCATTTAATTCTGATGGGGTTTTTATTTCTAAAACCTTAGGCACAGATGACACTTCAAAAAACGATTCCAATTCATTTTCTAATTCCTGAAAATTTTCTGCCAATTGGTACTCCAAACCAAAGTTTGAGACTATACCTTGATAACTCATTGAATGTTTGCCTTCGAAATAGGTTTCAAAATTTTCCATTGACTTTGGGCCAGGAATAATCCTAAAAATTCCGCCACCTCCATTGTTTATAATTATAATTCTAAGGTTTGGAGATAATAGCTCATTCCATAACCCATTTGAATCGTACATAAAGCTCAAATCTCCAGTAACCAAAAGTGTAGGCTCACTTTTAGCTGTTGAATAGCCCACAGCTGTGGACGTACTGCCATCGATTCCTGATGTACCTCGATTAGCATGGAAATTCTTGAAAGGAAAATCTTTAAAGAGCTGAAAATACCTTACGACACTGCTGTTACCCGATTGAATATGATAATCAAAGGGAAGCTTCTTAATTATTATATTAAATACACCTAAATCCGAATAGGAACAAGAACTTGTAAATTGTTGATGTCTATTCTCTCCCATTACATCAATAGCTTTCCAGTCAGCTGAATATGGACTTTTTTGTAGTCTATCTTTTATTTCAACAACAGAATGAAGAAATGAATTTATATCGGATTCAATTGACTGATCCAGTTTCCCAAAGGTATTTCTTGGAGCACCACCAGGAGAAATGTGCCAATGAGAACAATTAGAATCTGAGATAAATGACTTAATCTTTTTAGAAATAACATTTTCGCCTAAAGTAATTACTAACTCAGGTTTTAATTCATCACTAACTAACTCTAATACCCTATCAATAGTTTGTATTGCATTTAAGTTGGAAAGATTACTTGTATGCTCGGTTAGAACAATAATCGAGGAAATATTCGAAAGAGCACGCAGACAATCGCTAGTAATCCGATTATCTTTTAACATTCCACACAAAATCAATGTTTTATGAGAATTACATAATTGTTCTATTTGATAGTTAGACAGAGTAAAATCGTCAATTTGTTCAATATTAGAACCTACTACTAAAGCCTCAAATTGAACATCTGATAATTCATATAATGGCTCCTCAAAGGGAATATTAATATGTACAGGCCCTGTATCTTTATCTGTTGCAGTGTACAAACACTCCAAAACCTTTTGGCTCCATGCAGTAAATTCATCTTGGTTATATAGTTGTATAGGTAATTGCAAAAAGAATTTCTGAAAATTAGCAAAGACGTTTTGTTGATTTATTGTTTGACCAATCCCTTGATTTATTGCCTCTTCTGGTCGGTCTGCAGAAAATACCATTAATGGAACTCCCAAATAATAAGCTTCAGCTATAGCGGGGGCGTAATTTAATAGAGCAGTACCAGATGTGCAGATTAATCCTACAGGCATATTAGACGCAATAGCGATACCCAAAGCAATAAAGCCTGCAGAGCGTTCATCAACAACTGAATGTAATTCGAGGTTCTCATTTTGGAAACTAGCTATTAAAGGTGCGTTTCTGCTACCAGGAGAAACAACAACTTCCTTTCCGCCAATTTGCGAGAAGGAATGTGCAACGAGAACAGCTGTTTGTTTATTTGTATTCAAATTCTATATTGTGGAACTTCCGTATTGAAGACAATAATGTCTCCGCTTTGTGCTCAGTTTCCTCAAATTCTGACTCAAATGTAGAACCTTCTACTATTCCACCTCCAACGTATATAGTAGTAATTTCATTTTGATATTTCAAACACCGAAGATTAACGTACAGCTCAGCTCTTGCAGATGAATAAAGCCCGAGGTAACCTGTATAATATTCTCGATTTTTTGTTTCATTTTTATTTATCCATTGGATAGCTTGATCTGTAGGTAATCCCGCAATTGCAGGAGTGGGATGCAATTCATCAAGAATATCTATAAGATTGCAGTCTTCCTTTAGCTCACCTGAGATATTCTGATATAAGTGTTTTACTGAACTGGCTATCAAATCTTTCCTCTCACTTGCACTCACCTCATTACAGTATTTTCTATAAATAGTAACGATAGTTTCTGTAACTAACTTATGCTCATGATACTCTTTTTCTGTCCATGGGCTAAAATATCCAAGAACACCCTGCGAAACAGTTCCTGCTAATGATGCAGTATTGATCGAATTTTCTGTCTTATGGATTAATAACTCTGGAGTTGCACCTATGTAAGTAATATCATTAATTACAAACAGGTAAACAAAAGCATTATTGTGTTTACTTACCAAATCCAGAAAGACCTCCATAGAATTCAACTTTCCTTCCAATTGTATTTGTCTAGATACGACAACCTTTTGAAGCCCATTGTCCTTAATACTTTTGATTGCTTTTCCAAGTGTATCTCTATACTCAGAGCCTTCCTTAATTCTTCTTATAGACGACCTTTCTACCGTTTGAATTTGCACAGCTAGTTCTGATTCATCTCCTATAAAGTAGAACTTTTCATCATTGTCATTAAAAGGAGCTATCATAAAGCCACCACACTTTAAAAACTCTTCTTTAACTGCTTCCTTATGAATATTAAACTGGATTATATAAGATTCATTAGGTTTACGATATGCAATAAAATTATTCATTGAAATACATTAAAAAAAAGGCAAAAAAAAACCCTGACCGAAGTCAGGGTTTTTTGAGATTTAGACTCTAATTATTTAGATAACTGAATTCTGCTAACAACTTTCTCAGTTCCTACCGTAGTCTCTACAAAGTAGATACCTGATGCATAACCAGTAATGTCTAGCGTTACATTATCTTGAGTAAGTCTAGTTTTCTCAGTAGTTTCAATTACTTGACCAACCGCGTTCATTACTCTTACAGTAACATCTTCTTCACTTGTTAAGTTGAACTCTAGGTTAATTACACCAGCTGTTGGATTAGGATAAATTCTGAATGCATCAGTATTTCCCAATACTCCAACTCCTGTAAACTCACTGAAGACATCAATCTGAGCTTTGAAAGAACAACCATTTGCATCAACTACCGTTACCGTATTTACACCGTTTGGTAAGTTAGTAGCTGTCGAATCTGTCTCGTTGTTTGACCATAAGTATGAAGAATAAGGTTTTGTTCCACCAATTGCACTTGCAGTTGCTTTCACATTATTCTCACCACCGTCAACAACATTAATGAATGACACATTAATTGGGTCTGGAGCGTTAATCACAACTACTGTATCATGATCACAACCAGCCGCATCCTCAACTCTTACTTGGTAAATACCCTTAGTCATTCCATTCAACTGTGTTGCTGAACTTCCAGTACTCCAAGTGTATTTGAAAGGACCCGTTCCACCATTTATAGTTACTTCAGCAGTTGCTGTATCGTAGCTACAATCTACTGAAAGATCAGAAGGAACAGCAATTGGAGAATTAGGATCGATAACTTTTACTTTACCAGTTTTAACACAACCTAATGAATCCGTGATAGTTACATCATATACACCTTCAGTCAAACCAACTGCTTTACCAGTAGTTTGAGAATTACTCCAGAAATATGTGAATGGAGCAATTCCACCTGTAATTGCTGCTTCAGCAGATCCATTTGCTAACTTACAAGCACTTGGAGTATTATCTTTCATAATTACCTGAATTACGGGAGGATCTACAACTGTTATAGAAACAACTTCAGCACAATTACTCTTATCTGTTACAGTAACAGTGTAAACTCCGGATGACAAATTAGATTCTTTAGCGCTTGTTCCGCCCGAATTCCAGTTGTAAGTATATCCAGGGATACCTTTAGTTATTGCAACTTCAGCAGATCCGTCATTATCACCATTACAGGTAGGGTATGAATTAGCTGAAGAAACAAGTGGTCTTGCACCTAATACTTCAACTTCTAATTCCTCAGTACAACCTACACTATCGATAGCAGTAACGTTATAAATATCACCAGGTATTCCTGCAAGAGTATTTCCTATGTATCCGTTATCCCACTCATAAGTGTAAGGTCCATAAACACCTGTTGCCATTGCAATTGCAACACCATTAGAACTATCACAAGTAGCATTGGTAACAGTCTCACTTAACACAATTTGCTGAGTTCTTACAACATTCGTTGTATCCATATAGATACAACCAATCTCATCTTCTACTGTTACTGAGATAATGCCTGGCTTGGTTACTTTAATAGAATCAAAGAACTCGCCAGTTGACCAAGTACTGAATTTATACTCCTTATTAGATTTTACTTGAGCCGTTGAACCGAAACATAGTAACGTAGTATCTGCTAATACTTGTTTATCACCGATTTCACCAAAGTTTGCTCTTAAAATAAGTGTTGCGTTTCCGACTAAACCACCTTGAGCATTCAAATCAGACCAACTACCACCTGTACCTCTACCATACATAATACCTGGTCGCCCAGTTCTAATACTAGAGAATGCAAGTTCCATTCTTACTGGATTTATTTGTTGAATAGCAATCAAGTACTTTCCAGGCTGCAGGGTAACTCCACCACAACCAAATTCAAGAGTGTACCAACCAGTACCATTTGCACTAATTTGAAATTCTCTTGTAGAATCAATCACTTGCTGAACTGCTGGACTTGCTGTATCATTCACAGCATACAATTTAAGTTTAACACTAGCTCCTCTAACTGGATTCTGTAAGTAGAATGTTCCTGATGTCAATTTATCTGTATTGAAAACTTCATAAACATTCCCAAACTCACCAGTAGTTCCAGTAGCATAACCTAGTCCACCAAAAGGATAGATACCTCTCAATGAATCATCCAATGCGTAAATAGAATCACTAACGTTGATAATGTAATTCAATGTATCATTTGTGCTATCACAATCTGACTCATTTATAGTTGTAAAGAAGTTTGCTGAAATCTGACCTGCAATATTTCCTACAGCTGCAAGAACAGCAACGGTTGAATCTTGATCTGGTACTAACGTATCGATTAAAGCATTTGATGAAACTCCACCTACCAAAGCATTCACTCTAGTTCCTGTAATTGTATCCAAGCCTCTGTTTCCCGCTTTTCCAAATACATATACACTTTGTCCGGTTGGAACCGAAGAATAAATTGAAGATACATCAATCATTCCTCCATCAAAATAACAAGGAGTAAACTCATGTGCTCCTACATCATGAAAAGGAATGTTTCTAGGAGAATGGAAATAATCTGTTGCAACACCTACATTAAATGCAGTACTATCATACTCGATAGCATTAATACGTAAATCAGCCTTTGAAGGAATCTTAAATCTAGGATTTGCATTGATAGCAGAAGCATCTCTTGTGAAACCATTAGTTCCCCAATTCCCTGCTGTACCAGTCCAATAACCATTATTTTTACGAGTATTATTTACAACACTTGGACCCCAAGTACTATTACCTCTAAAATATAATTGTGAATTCCCTCTTTCCGAAGCAAAGATGTTATTCGAAACATTAGAATAAGAAGGATTGTACTCATAACCACCATAAGAGGTTCCTGAAGTATTCAAACGAACATTATTATGCTGAATAAGAACACGCGTTCCATAATAAGTATATATACCATACTGAGTACTTGTCGCTAAATCATTGGAAAAACTTATAAAGTTATTTATAATTTCAGTACTATCAGAAGGTATTCTATTGTAATAATTCGTATAGTAATCATAGATAGAATACTGAAACCCTGTACTTCTCATGTTCAAACGATTGTTATTATACTCCATGTCATTGTTATACCGACCAAAGAATGCATACTGAGTACCTGTAGTATTAGATTCGATAGAGTTATCGTTATAATGACAACTCGCAGCATAGTTCGTATATACATAATACACAGCTATAGTATGGAAATCATTTCCCTCTATAGTGATAAACTCGTCTCTCTGATTTCTTGCAGTATTTCCACCATAGATATAAATGCCGTAGTAACCACCGAATATTTCATTATTAGTTATGAATAAGTTTGAAGTATTTTTTCCATTCTTATCATAGATACAAGCATTTGCACTTGAAGTACCGAATGCTTCTACAACACAACTATCAATTGTGATGTTATCATTCAGTCCATTCAAATTAACAGTGTACCCTGAATTACTTTTTAAATGCATGTTATCAAACTCTACATGAGTGATATCTCCAAATTCTAGATTTCCTTCAAGAACAGCCATGGAAGTATTAGCAGGATCAGAAGTAAACTTCAGAGTATTAATTCCTGAGACACCAACAATACCATCAAGTGTAATACTTTCAACAAATGTTGAATCATCTACATGGAATGTAACCGGTCCACAGATTCCTAAATCATCCAAATCTTTTACAGCATCAGCGAAGCTTCCGTAATCACCATTAGTTCCAATAGTATATGTACCAGTTAAAGCAGGACGCACCTCAAATTTAAAGGTATCATTCGCCGTTCTTTGGTCCGTTTGTCCACTAGGTGCAACCGTATAAGCAACAATATTATATGTTGAACCAGAATTAAGTGTCAGATTACCTAAGGTTACGACTGTATCAAGACCTTTATCAATATTAGAACCACTAACGCTTAAGGTCGTTCCTGCAGTTGCAGCTCCACCATTTACGCTGTATGTCCAATGAACATCAAACGAAGTCAAATTCAAATATCCTAAGTTACCAACAGTAACCTCCACAGTTTGAACGCCAGTACATAATGCACCACTTGGGAAGTCTGTAACACCAGCATCATAATCTGGAACGACGTACTCATCGGCTCCCATTGTCGGGAACGTGGTACTTCTAACTTCTCCATCAATATCATCAGTAATTCCTGCAATAGGCACCCCCTCTCTGTACATAAGAGCACTAGCAGCATGCAAATCGCCTTTTGAGACATCAGTAAAAAGAGGGTCAGTATTCACTGAGTTTGCACCCTGTGTAGTTCCAAATAAATTTTGACCATTTGGACAATACCAGTTGTTGTAGTCTCTAGCTCCTGAACCTGATTGTTGGTAAAAACCATAACCTGCTTCAGCAACACCAATATTGTTTCTAACATCAGTATTGTTTGCTGAAGTTAAATACAACGCTCTACTTTGAGTTCCAGTACTAGCACAATAAAATGAATTGTACTGAACATCCCACCATTGTGATCTACTTATTTGAAGTCCGTAACATGTTCCAGCATAATTATCATCTGTAACTGAGAACATGTTATTATTAATCTTACCATGATTTGTAGAAGATCCGTCACTCCATTGACAATCAAAAGCATAACCCTGAGCAATGTTTACAGTGTTGTAAGTAACATCACCTAAAAAGTAATATCCATAAATACCTCTTACAAACCTACTGTCATTACCAACAATTATGTTTTTAGTAACTACTACGTCTTCAGTATAAAACATATATACTCCATAAGTCATAAAGTTATACATCTCATTATTTTCAATAGTCCAACGCTTCTGTCTGTTAGTTCCATTACCTTGTCCATAAATGTACATACTATAATTACCATCCATGATAACACAATTCTTTATTGTAATATCATTTGCCTGATTAGCACTAGTATAGTCATAAATGACTCTGTCATAAGTAAAGTTTGTTCCATTTTCACGACCAATAAGGGAGTCACCATTTAAGGTAATAAACTGATTGTTTCCTTGAAATTCAACAACACCACCATAATTAGTACCTAATGATTGTAAAACGACTGTATCAATACTTAAATATTGTGCACCATTAAAACGAACTACATAATTGGCTGTAGTACTTGCAGTATTAAACTCCCATTTTGCCATATTAGCATTTGCAGGATCCGATTTAATTATAACCGTGTTTGTTGCGCTTCCACCAGGAACAGCTCCAATTTCAACTTGCTCGTTAAACGTTTCATCTTGCAAGTGTAATTCAACTGCTCCACAAACTCCTTTAGAAGAAAGGTCTGCAACAGCAGCTGTTATGCTTGTATAATCATTTGAAGTACTAGAGCCTACCGTATAAATACCAGATAATGCAGGCGACAAAATAAGTGTTAGCGTATCATTAGCTGAAGCTGAATCAGTCCCTAAATTAGGTGCAGAAGTCCAAACTTTAAATGTATAATTCGATCCAGCATTTAAGGTGTAATTACCTAATGCGACAGCGGTATCGACACCACTTGCAACAGAGGAAAGTGAAACAGCAACTGGTGTTTGAGTTACCGCAGCTCCAGTACCAACAGCAACACTCCAATTCACGCTAAATGAAGTAAGCGTTGCAGTTCCAAAATTCCTAACGTTTACATCAATTGGCTGGCTACCTGAACATAATGAAGCATTCACCATGCTATTTACACCAGCATCGTTTGAATACAACTTATACTCATCAGCTCCAATACAAGGCGCAGTAGTATTTCTTGTCTCACCATCAAAATCGGTAGTAATATTTGCTAATGGAGTACCAGCTGCAAATAAGTCTGTGCTATAGGTATGTAAATCTGTGGGTGAATTGTACCTAGGATTAACAGCTAAAGCTTGCGTTTGGTTTGAGTTTGTTCCATTTACCGAATAAGCATTGTTATTAGAGTTGGTGTAAGCTGTACTACCTTGATAATAACCATAACCGCTGGCGTTGTTAAATGCACTGTTATTTCTTACAATAACTGAAGTACCTGAACTAACGTACAAAGCAGCATATTCTGTTGAAGAAGAAGTAGAATGCCAGTTAATTGAATTGTGAACAATATCCATATAATCTGGACCGTATACATACATACCTCGTCCGCTAGAAGCCCCGCCGTCTGAGTATGTAACCATATTATTAGAGATTGTTCTTCTTGTAGTGTTTCCACTAGCACCACAACGGTAAAGATACATGGCCATAGCGCTATTAGAACCACCTACCAATTCGATATAGTTTCCATTATAGGACGCATCATAACAGTAATAAGCATAAATACCGTTGGCAGAAGTGTATGCCTTTCTGTTTGTAATAGAATTATTATTAAACTCAAGCCCTTTAGTATAATATCCGAAAAAACCTCTATACCAAAAATCCTCAATGGTATTATTTTCGATAGTCCAATTAGTCTGAAAACCTGAAGTATTATCACCATAAATATAAAAACCGTAAGAACCACCAGTTAGTGCATTGTTCTTAAAAGTAATATCATTTGCATAATGAGCGGTACCTCTTTCATCCCAGACAACAGCATCCCAACTTGAAGAAGTCGCGTTAGAATTTCCAACTAAATCATTGCCATCAAAAGAAATAAATGAGTTTGAACCTCTAAAATCGACTACTCTTCCATACCTAGTGCCTGTTGCCTTGATTTCGCATGAGTCAATAGAGATATAAGATGAACCATTAAATCCCACTGTATAATTCGTGGCACTACCACTACTAGAATACTGAATAACAACAGGAGTTGTGTTAGCAGGATCAGGTCGAAATCGAATCGTATTTGTTGCCGAAGCACCAAAAACACTTCTAAAACTTAACTGCCCAGTATATGTACCTGAGCGGATGTTAAAAGTTACAGCGCCATTAACACCACTTGAGTTAAGCGCACCTACTGCAGCAGTAACCGTTGAGTAACTTGGACTTGTACCACCAATGGTATATGTACCAGACAACTGTCCGAAAGTGACCAATGAAACAAAAACCATCGACATAAGCGCCGCTGACTTCTTTAACCATGAATAACAATTTTTCATATTTCTCTATTTAATAATTAGTGTACCTTTTTTCAAACGCACCAAATTTAACTTAATTTTTAACCTAACAAAATTTTACTTTAAACTCTTTTCTGATTCCCCCAGAGATTACCAGTATTGTTTAGCAACAGCTAAAGTAAGTCTATCAAATAGCTTATCGCCGAAATACCTTCTGTTGAGCTTGTAGCAAAACTCATCAAG